>Ga0209777_10001580_pt1 | contig 32393 bp, 22 predicted proteins | sample FrelakmetHBP12HB_FD_187147 | JGI IMG/M metagenome (GOLD analysis project Ga0209777, IMG submission 187147) | Freshwater lake sediment microbial communities from the University of Notre Dame, USA, for methane emissions studies -HBP12 HB (SPAdes)... | ecosystem: Environmental > Aquatic >... | reverse complement strand
ACCTCCCTCGTCCGTCGTCGGTTGCCCGTCGTTCCTTGCTCCCCACCACGGGTGACGGATAACCGACCCTTCGGATTCTCACTCCTGACTTCCGACTCCTGGCTCCTGAGTGATAACACCGCACCATCGCCCGTAAGAAACAGCGTGTAGCCCAACCCGCGGGCCATGAACCTGACGTGCTGGTCCGTTTGCCCGCGGTTGAGTTCGAAGCTCAGGGGCATGCGCGCGTATCGAGCCATCGAATCCGTCGGCCGACGGACAGTCGAAACGGCTGGTGCGAGGGCCGGCGTTCGGCTCTCCTTTCTAACGGGTATTCCGAGCCCCACAAACCCGATAAGTGCCAGAAGGCCGAAGCGCCTCAGAGTTGGTGTGCCGAGGCGTCGCCCCGCGCCAGCTAAGGTGACACGCACGAGAATTTCTCCTTGCATATGTAAGTCCCTTTGAGGCCCACTCTCCGCACGGGCGGAGCGGCAGCGATTTGATGAACCCGTCGGCCCTGCCTGCGGCAGGCAGGTGACGGACTGCCCTCCGGAGTCCGCGGAGGGCTTTCAGGGCCCGACCGATAGATTGACTGTTGTAAACCGCGTCACACTATTGTTGTTCCCCAATGTTCCTACCAAGCCGATTGTGTAGTTCCCTGTGGGCGTTCCATTGATCGGCGCCGTACCGATGTTCGGACCGTACACGTACTGATTGCAGCCCGCTCCTATAGCCAGACCTGCCAGGATCAGGACTAAAGCCGCCCAGCGAAACCCGCCTAGGGCGGGAGGCAGCCACACGGGTCTCACACCGCGCGCAGGCCAGATCCGTCGGCTGAAAGATAGCAACGCGAGCAACGCCAACCCCAGCACTTCCAGGTTGAATTGCCACCTAGGGCCGCCTCTCGGCTTTCCGGGTGGAGGGCCTCTGCGTCCCCATCCTCCCGACTGTGTCTGCGCTGTCGTGGTCACGGTGAGAGTGGACGTGAAGGCGTTCTTGCCATCTAAAGTCCCTGCCGGTGGTAACCATGAGCAGGTTGTGTCCTGCGGTAAGTTGACGCAGCCCAGCAGAACGACATAGTTGAAACCGTACATTGGACTCACGGTTAAAGTGTAGGTGACTGAATTTCCAGCGGTTACCGTATTGAGTAGGGGCGTAGCAGAGATCAAGTAGTCCGAAAAGAATATCGACAAGTTAACGGTCGACGTCTGCGAACTCGCGGCCCCGGCGACGGTCAAGCTCAGGGGATTATTGCTCGTTGCAGAAAGGCCGCTTACCGTCAGGATGCTGTTCTCCCCCGCCAAAATCGACGTCGGGTTGAAACTGCAAGTAGCTCCAGAAGCATTCGAGCAGGAGAGCCCGATGTTGCTGGTGAAAGAGCTCGGCGCCGACGCAGAAACTGTAAATGTGGTGTAAGTCGTTCCAATCTCAAGGATTGTAGACCGCGTGTTGACGGACAGGGAGAAGGCCGGGCTTCCCGTCCCGGAGAGGCCCACGCTCTGAGGGCTGTTCAAGGCGTCGTCACTTATGGTCACGGAGCCGGTGAGATTGCCGCTGGCGGTCGGCGTGAAGGTGACACTGATGCTGCAAGTGGCCCCGACGTTCAGGACGCTTGGGAAGGTGCCACAAGTGTTCGTCTGAGCGTACGCCCCCGAAATGCTGATTGCCGTAAGGGTGACGGCGCTCGTACCGTTGTTTGTCACCAGCACGCTCTGCGCCGGGCTCGTGACACCTACGGCCAGCGCAGGAAAGCTCAGGCTGCTGGGTGACAACAAGAGCGAGCTTCCCGCGAGCACTGCCTGTCCCGTGACGGTCACGCTTTGGGGACTGCCTTGCGCGTTGTCGGTAATCGTCAATTGCTCCGTCCGGCTGCCAGGAGAAGTCGTGGGAGAGAAAGTGATCTGAATCGCGCAAGTGCCGCTACCGGCGGGCAAGGTGGTGCCGCAGGTATTGGTCTGCGCGAAATCTCCACTGGTTGTGATACTGCCGATATTCAGGGGTTTACTCCCTGCATTGATGAGCGTGACCGTGCTCGGGTCACTCGTCGTGTTCAAGACCTGATTGCCAAAATTGACTTGCTGAGGGGTAAGGGCCACCGCGGGGGCATCGGTTGGACTTACTTTGGCCACAAAAACATTGCTGATGGAAGAAGTTCCGGAAAATGCCGACTGGGCTGCGCCCGCCACAGCGGGAAAGTTCGAGGAGGTTGTGCTGCCTACCACGTAGGCCGCCCCCGAAGAGTCCACCGCGATGCCTTGGCCGTACTCAGCGCCACTGCCGCCCAGATATGTCGAATACACAACGCCCCCGGAAGCGGAAATCTTGCTGACAAACGCGTCGGGGCAGGGCGCGGTTGATCCGGGAGTGCTCCCCGAACAGATGCTAGCGCCCGAGATACCTAGAATCTTCTGGGACGGATCAAGGGTTGGGAAGTCACTCGACTGCGTGAAACCCGTCACATAGGCCGCCCTTGTTGTGTCCAGAGCGATCACGGCGCCCCGGTCGGTCCCGGCCCCCCCGAGAAACGTGGAATACACCAATGTTGACCCGCCAGGAGCCAGTTTGAAGATAAACGCGTCCTCATTCCCCTGGTAAGTGGCCTGGAAGGCATTTGCCGTCGTGGGGAAATTATCCGATTGAGTGCCACCTGTCACATACACGCTCCCCTGGGTGTCCAGCGCGAGCCCAAATGCCTGGTCGAGGCCGCTTCCTCCCAAGTAGGTCGAGTAGACTAAACCCGAACCGTCAGCGTTGATTTCGGTCACAAAGACGTCCCCCTTGCCTGCACTGGTACTTTGCAAAGCCCTCTGGGTGGGGAAGTCTATAGATAATGTGTATCCGGTCAGATAAGCGTTGCCAGAGCCGTCCACAGCAATAGCGGATCCGATGTCAGAGCCGGAGCCTCCCAAGTATGTCGAATAAACAAGTTCAGTCCCAGCCGGATTCACTTTGGCCACGAAAACAGTCGAGGAGCAAATTGTGGTGTTGACCCCATTCACCACAGTCGTCTTGCAACTGGCATCCCCCACTTGAAGCGGATTCGCGGTGGGAAAATCCGGAGACTGCGTCGATCCCGTCACGTAGGCATTTCCTGAACCGTCCAATGCGATTGCTTGCGCGGAATCGGCAGCAGCCCCCCCCAGGTACGACGAGTAAATAAGCACGGAGCCCGCCGCATTGAGCTTGGCGACAAAGGCATCTCCGTTGCCACCGTAGGTCGTTTGGAAGGCCGCCACAGTCGAAGTGGCCGTGGTGGTGGGGACGGTCGGGAAATTTGGTGAGAAAGTGGAGCCGACAACATAGGCGTTCCCGCCCGAGTCGATGGCGATGCCGGCCGCATAATCCGATCCATTTCCCCCGAGGTAAGTGGAATAGATGAGGCTTGAGCCCGAGGCATTGAATTTCGTAATGAAAGCGTCGCCTGCGCCGCCGCTCGCACTTTGATAGGCGGGGGTGGTTGGGAAATTCGTTGACGCTGCGGACCCTGCGACGTAGGCGTTTCCAGAGCTATCCACGGCGACGGAGTAAGCGACGTCGCCCCCCGTCCCCCCCAGATACGTCGCGTAGCTCAATACCGGATCGATGATCAGCGGCCGACGCTTGTCGTACTTGCCCACCTCGAAGCCGATTTGGTTCCCAGCCCAAAGCACGAAGCGCGCATCAACAAATTCTGAATTCTGAGTCCTGAATTCTGAATTGCCCAACCCTTTCCTCGAATCTCTCGACTGATACGCAACGGGCTTGTGGAACCGTACCTCGCCGCGTTCCAGAGACACGACAAGGTCTCCATTACCGTCCACCGCGATTTTCGCTTTCCCCTCTCCGCTTCTCGAATTTCCAGTTTCCTGTTTCCCCTTTCCAGCTTCCACCGCCAGTCGGATGGCCTGCGGGTCAGCGCCCGGCGCCACCACAAAATCGTTCTCCAACTGCCCCCCCTGGCCGTAGTAGGTCACATCAATCCCGGGGTAAACATTGCCGTAGCGGACCTGGGCGTAATTCGGGACGCCCGTGTGCCAGCCGCGGGGACCCTTGCCAATGAAGTAGTTGCTCTTCCCGGCCAACTCTTCCAACCCCGCCACCGGGGCCGCCGGATTCGCCCCCACGACTTTAACCCGAACCACCTCCGCCGTCCGTGGTCGGCTGCCCCTCGTTCCTTGCTCCCCACCACGGGTGACGGATAACCGACCCTTCGGATTCTCACTCCTGACTTCCGACTCCTGGCTCCTGAGTGATAACACCGCACCATCGCCCGTCAGAAACAGCGTGTAGCCCAACCCGCGGGCCATGAACTTGACGTGCTGGTCCGTCTGCCCGCGGTTGAGTTCGAAGCTGAGGGGCATGCGATCAAGGAGTTTTGCCGCCTCTCTTGGGGTGACCCCGGTGGGTGGGAGTAGCTTGTCACCCCCTCCCGCGACCATCGCCGGTGTGCTGGGTACGATCATTCCCAGCAACAACACCAAAACTCGAAGAGCAGTCCTGGCGCCTTCCTTGTCGCCCGAGGGCAGGAGCGCCTGCGTTGGCGGGGAGGTCATGACCAGGGCAGGTCCGAGCCCGACGTTGGTTTCGCGAAACTTGCCTATCATGCTTTGTTCTTTTCTATTTGCTTTCTGGTTTTCTGATCAAGGATGTCGCATTAAAGTTCAACATCACGGTTAACGAGTCGAGAGCGTAGTGAATACTTCGGGTGTAGCCAATCTGGACCGTCACATTGTGCAGATGCCCCACCTCTACCCATGCGGAATAGCCATTGTCGCGCGCGATGCTCGAAAGCCCCCCTTTGCAAGTCACCGCGGTGTTGGCGAGCGTGCAGCCAGCGTATGTGCCGCTGCCCACCAGCGCTTGAACGCCTGGCATTTGCACGGGTTGCGTGGTCTCAAACAGGGCATCGAAGTATCGGTAATGCTGGCCGTCGCCGGCGAGCAAGGAGTCCGGCGAGATGAATTTGCTGTAGACTTTTTGCGGTCCAGCCGGCAACAGCCCCCACACCGACGCACCTATACTTGCACCTCGAAAGAATTTAGGGAGCTTGAAACTGGCCCCTGCCTCGCCGTCAGCAATAAAACCAAAGGTCTCATAGGGCCGGCCCATGCTGTACGGTCGAGGCATAAAGTACCGCTCCACCGACCCGTTTGCGGCTCCCAGATTGACGAAGGGCGTGACAGAGCTGAAGCTATGCTCGAGGTGGTTAAACCAATCAGCCCCGAACCGGCCGGTCGTAAAAATCCTGCGAGTATTTGTAATCGGGATGGTCCCCGTAAGTACCGAGGTGATGTCCACTCCGAACTTGGTGGTCGTATAGTGAACATCGACGTAGGGAGGACCCCAAAGCGTCCAATACCTCCAGTCCTTTGTGGTGACCAGCGAGAAGGGGTCGCGGACGAAGTAGAACGGCAGGCCGACATCCCCCCCCAGATGTTTTGTGAGATTGTAACCGAGGTCCACGGCCCCGGTCCCCACCAAGCCCAGCGTGGTGGAACTACCCTGCAACTGCACAAATGCTGTGGGCCCGGTCTCCCTAGGCAGAGCCTGTTCTGAGGGTTCGGCAGCAGGCTCGGGCTCCTGCTGCGCAACGCTCACGCATGGCAACAATAAGAGGATGGCGAACAGGGTGGCGTGAAATGACCTCACTTTTCTCTCCCTCATCTTGTCCTTAGTTTTCCTTAAAGACAGACTTTCCAATATCTCAGCACAAGCCAATTGTGTCAAGCATTTGTCTGTCAATGGAATAGTTTTTGGCTGCCCCCTCCACGCGGTCACTCAGACCCCTCAACCCGGGATCAAGGCAGCGATCGTCCCTTTCCCACAGGTAATTGCCCCGACGGCTCTGGCGCCCAGGATCGGCTGGGTCCCGCCAAAAGTCTCGCGCGCTACTGGGTCCTCGAATTCCCTTTTTTTGACGCACCGAACAGAAGAAGGGATGCTTCTACGCTCTTAAGAAAATTACGACTCCTTGTTGACCGTGCCAGGTGATGCTTGGGGAAAGCCCTATAAGCTTCCAGGTACGAGTCGTGGGCCCAGCAGGACTCGAACCTGCGACCAACGGATTATGAGTCCGCTGCTCTAACCAACTGAGCTATGGGCCCGACTGCCGCTATTATCTCACAGTCGCGTGTGGCACAGGCACTCCTGCCTGTGCCCTGTCGCTTTTAGACCCTCTGCTCGCACAGCCAGCACCAGGCGCCTGAGTCTCCTACATTTCGCGACGGTAAATCACCTTACTGTAACTTGGCGTATTCGGCCTTCGCCTCTTTGAGGGTGGGGAGGTCCGGGTCGGCGTCTTTCCAGAGAGCGAGGAAGTCCTGGTAGGCGGTGCGCGCCTTGGCGACGGCGTCGGCGTTTGCTCCACCCTTCAAGGCAGTTGGTGCCGGGCTGGAGCCCGCCGCTACGTTAATTCCGGCTTCCAACGCGTAGGCGCGGCCCAAGCCGAGGTGTGCCAGCGCGCCGATCGGCTCGTTCAAGGCGACGCCGGGGTGGTCGATGATCTTCTGAAACTCGGCGGCTGCCGCGGAGCCTTGATGCGCCGCGAGATACGCTTGGCCGCGCAAGTAAGCAGGATAGAGGGCGGAATTCATGACGGTAATGCCCCCCAGTTCATAAGGCGCAGCCGCCGCCAGCGCTTCGATGGCATGATCAGCCTCTCGGGAAGCGTTGCCACTGCCCAGGATCGTGGCTGCGCGGATCATGGGCAGGTATTCGAATTGCACATATGTGTCCTTCGGGAATCGCTTGGCGAGATCGTTGGCGAGCCGCAGGGCTTGAGCAGAATCGCCGGCCAGCCCCAGCGCCATGGCCGAAATCCCCTCCACATCTCTGCCCTCTGAGAGCGCGGCCTGGACCTGCTGCCTGGCCATGCCGGCATTGCCGGCAAGCACTTCCCGCAGCGCGGCTTCGGCTTTGTAGACAGCCGCCGCTTCTTTCTCATCGGCTCGCTCGGCAGAACTGGCTGCGCGCTGCGTCAGCTCGCGCGCCTTAGCAAATTGCCCGGCATACGCGGCGGTATCCGATTCAAAGTCGAGCATAAGATCCTCGAATCCCGGCTTCCCCATCAGCGCAGCGGCCTCGCGCTCCATCCCCGCCGCATCATGCTGCAAGAAGTCAATCTGGTGGAGATACAAGTGTATGGATGGGGAGTCTAGATGATGGGCCTGCGCCTCCTGCGCCGTGGCCCGAGCCTCGTCGAGGCGGTCGAGGGGCAAATACCCATCAACGAGATTTGCGTAGGTGATTCCACTGCCGGAGTTGATTCTCAAGGCCTCCTGTGTCGCAGCAAGGGCTTTGCCGTAGTCACCGAGTTGGCCGTAAACAGCGCCGAGGTTGCCGGGCGGAATGTCGTCGCGGGGGTAAGTCTGTGCCCACAACTCATAGGTCTTCCGGGTTGCCTCGAGGTCGCCGGTAACGTATTGCTCGTAGTGCGAGTCGATGTAGAACCTTTCCCGCTCGCTCACCCGCTCGCGCAACTCGTAGGCCTTGTGGGTACTTTCGGCGCCACGAGCAGTCTCGCCCAAATTGGTGAATTGGGTTCCCAGCCGTGCGTAGGCCATGGCAAAATTCGGATCCAGGCTGATGGCCCGCTGGAATAAGGGGACGGCGGCAGCCCAATCCGCCTCCACAATCTGCGTCCGGACGCCCAGGCTGTAAGCTTGCAGCGCTTCGAGGGACGGCGTGGTGACGTTCTCCGGCGGGGCATCGAACTTCTGCACCGTGGCCAAGGACTCGCCCAGTTTGGCGCGTATCTTCGTCGCTGCCTCGCCTAGCGCTTTGAGCACTTGTTCCTTGCCAATGGCCGTTACCTGCTCCCCGGCCAGCAGGTCGCCACTGTGGCAGTTTACGGCTCTGAGCCCCAGCACGTACTCGCTGCCGAGGCTCGAAATCGAACCTTCGAGGGTGGCTGCGCCGCCTGTGCGCTGGCAGACCTGGCGCGCCAGCTCGCGGGTGAGCCGCGCGTCTTTGGGCTGGGCCATGAGCGCCATCGTCTGGGCGATGCGCTCGTCGGAGAGCATATTCAGAAACGGCGACTGCTCCAATTGCGCCGAGAGCCCCTGGCGTAACGTGCCGTCAAAGACGGGATCACCGGTGGTGTTGGTGAAGTCGGCCAGGATGACGATGTCTTTCTCAGTGAGCTTCACTCGAGAGCGCGAGTGGAGGTAGAGATAAGCGCCGGCAGCCGCCGCAATCGCCAAGACCGCCGCCGCAGCCGGAAGCCAGCGCCGAATCTGCCGGCCAGACGGGACGCCCTCACCTGCCCCGCTTCGCGCAGCGCCCTCGACCCCGAGCGTGCGAGCACTGGCCATCGACTTTCCAGGCTCATCGCCGGCCGCCGGGACCCCGAACTGTCCTGAGTCCATCTCGCGCTTGAGCTGCTTCAAGTCGTTGAGCATCTCGGCGGCTGACTGATAACGAACCGCTCGGTCCTTTTCCAGGGCTTTGCCCGCGATGCGCTCCAACTCGAGCGGCGCGCTCGAATTCAAACTTCGCACCGGTACCGGCGCTCCGCCCAGCAGGGCGTGCACAATCATCGCCCAGGTATTGCCGGCGAAGGGCGGCCGCCCCGCGGCCATCTCGTAGAGCACGGCGCCGAAGGAGAACAGGTCGCTGCGAGCGTCAAGCTGCTCGCCGCGCGCCTGCTCGGGAGACATGTAGGCTACGGTGCCCATCGACGACCCCGGGCTGGTGAGGGGGCCGGGGTCCATAGCCGTTGGTGTGTCCGCTTGGCGCGATTCATGAACCGCCCCCACCACCGCACCGCCGGTCAACTTGGCCAAGCCAAAATCCAGGATTTTGGCTTGCCCTCGCGAGGTCACAAAGATGTTGGCGGGCTTGATGTCGCGATGGATGATCCCTTTTTGATGCGCCGCGTCCAGCGCGTCGGCAATCTGAATGGCCAGCTCGAGAATCCGGTCCGTCGGCAGGGGCGAGCGGCGCTCGCCCTCCCCGGGGTGCACGCCGCCCTCCCCGACATCAATCACGTGTTTCAGCGTCTGCCCTTCCAGGTACTGCATGGCAATGAAGGGCTGGCCGTCGTGCTCGCCGACTTCGTAAATGGTGCAGATGTTCGGATGATCCAGTGCGGAAGCGGCCTGCGCTTCGCGCTGGAAGCGCTGCAGCGCCTGGGGGTCCTTGGCAAGTCCCTCCGGCAGGAACTTGAGCGCGGCGAAGCGATGGAGCTTGAGGTCCTCGGCCTTATAGACGACACCCATCCCGCCGCCACCCAATTTCTCCACGACGCGATAGTGAGAAATAGTTTTTCCGATCATGACGACGCTTGATGCCCTGACCCATCGATACTAACCACCTCGCGTCCCCCAGTCAATACGCTCGGGCGGGGATCCAGCCGGTTTGTGCACAACCGATTAAATTGACCGCAATCAATTACGAATCCCGAATCGAAAATCTTCCTCGCACCCGCTTGATAAATCGCCAAAGCGATATATAATCAAATTCTGCTCTTAAGGTAGGGGACTCACAAGAAGCGACAATCGAATAAGCGGTTCCGGGGAGGCTCGCGGGCGCTGGCATGTCCCAGTTGTTTCACCGCAGCACAAATACAATCTCACGGGTCAGCATCTACGGTGCGGCTTTCATCGTGGCGCTGGTCAGCTATGGTGCCTACATCATCGGCAAGTCCTCGTACTTCACAGACGTCAACGTCGCGCAAGAGCAACCCGTTCCCTTTAGCCACCGGCACCACGCGGGGGAACTGGGAATCGATTGCCGGTACTGCCACACCTCGGTGGAGGACTCGGCCTTCGCCGGCCTTCCCCCGACGTCTACTTGCATGACCTGCCATTCCCAGATTTGGGCCAACAGCCCCATGCTTGAGCCTGTCCGCGCGAGCTTCCGCACGGACCGGTCCCTGGAGTGGAGGCGCGTCAACGCGCTTCCCGATTTTGCCTACTTCAATCACAGCATTCATGTGAAGAAGGGCGTTGGCTGCACAACCTGTCACGGCCCTATTGCCACTATGGCGCTGACGTGGCGCGCCAACACACTCCAAATGGAGTGGTGCCTGGATTGCCACCGTCATCCCGAGCAGTACGTCCGGCCCCGCGAGCTGGTGTTCAGCACCGATTACCAGCCGCCTCCGGACCAGATCGCCCTCGGGATGAAGCTCGTGAAAGAGTACAAGATTCAAAGCTTGACCAACTGCTCCACCTGTCACAGATAGGAGGTCGCGAGATTCTGTAGCGCCGCCCTTTAGAGCTTGCCCTGAGCGCAGCGAAGAGGCGGCAATGCCGGGCTAAAGCCCGGCGCTACAACGCTCGCCCGGATAGATGGAGCAAGATACACAACCCACGGACATGCCCGATCAAGACCCCAAGCACGGCGAACACGCCTCGCTGCGATCGCGTCCGGAAAGTGGGCGCGGGCGCCGGTTCTGGCGGAGCCTCGCAGAGCTCGCGGAGACGGAAGAGTACAAGGATTTCCTCCAGCATGAGTTTCCCCGCGGGGTGGGGAACGACACTTCCGGGGTCAGCCGCCGGGACGTGCTGAAACTGATGGGCGCCTCGGCCGCGCTGGCGGGCCTGACGGCCTGCACAAAGCTTCCCCCGGAAAAAATCGTTCCTTACGTTCGCCAGCCGGAGGAGTTCATTCCCGGAAAGCCGCTTTTCTACGCCACGGCCATGACCTTCGGTGGAGTCGCCACCGGCCTGCTCGTGGAGAGCCACATGGGGAGGCCGACGAAGGTCGAAGGCAATCCCCTGCATCCGGCCAGCCTCGGGTCCACGGATGTTTTTGCGCAAGCCTCCGTGTTGACGCTCTATGATCCCGACCGCTCGCAAGTGCTCGTGAACGAGGGCCGCATCGGGAGTTGGAGCGCCCTGCTGGCCACGCTCAACAATATTCGCGACGCGCAGAAGAGCCGCCAGGGCGCCGGCTTGAGGATTCTGACGGAGACGATCACCTCCCCAACCCTGGCTTCTCAGCTTCGCGCGGTCCTCGCCGAGTTTCCGCAGGCCAAGTGGCACCAATACGAACCGGCCGGCCACGACGCGGCTCGGGCGGGAAGCCGGCTGGCCTTCGGCGAGTATGTGAACACGGTCTACCACTTCGAGCGTGCAGACGTCATTCTCTCCCTGGGCTCGGACTTCCTCTATTCCGGCGCGGGCTCGGTGCGTTACGCGCGGGAGTTTGCGGAAAAGCGCCGCCTGGCCGAAAACCCGCCAAGCATGAACCGGTTGTACGTCGTGGAGAGCACGCCGTCGGTGACGGGCGCGAATGCCGACCATCGCCTACCCTTGCGCAACGGCGAAATCGAGCTCATGGCTCGCCTGCTGGCGGAGAAACTAGGTATCCCTACCGGCGGAAACCTTCCGGCACCGCCCGCCTTACCTCCGGATTGGATTCCCGCTTTGCTGCGCGACCTCCAGCAGCATCGTGGCGCCTGCGTCGTCCTGGCCGGCGAACATGAGTCTCCGGCCGTCCATGCGCTCGCGCACGCCATGAACCACGCCCTCGATAACGTCGATAAGACCGTGGTCTACACTGACCCCGTAGAAGCCGAGTCCGTTGATCAGATGCAGTCTCTCCGCGGCTTGGTGGCGGATATGGATGCGGGGCGCGTCGAAGTGTTGCTGATTCTGGACGCCAACCCGGTGTACTCCGCGCCGGCGGACCTGCGGTTTGCAGATCATCTTCTGAAAGTCGGTATGCGCGTCCACTTGGGGCTTTACGACGACGAGACCGCGGAGCTTTGTCATTGGCACGTTCCCGAGGCCCACTTCCTGGAATCCTGGAGTGATGCACGCGCCTACGATGGGACGGTCTCGATTGTCCAACCGCTCATCGCACCGCTTTATGACGGCAAGTCGCCCCACGAATTACTGGCGATTTTGCTGGGCCAAGCCGGCCGCACAGCTCACGACATTGTCCACGATTATTGGAGAGGCCAGAAATCGGCGAACGGCGATCATCGATCGCCGCTACAGCACGGCGAACCCTCCATGGAGTTCGAGAAATTCTGGGAGACCACCTTGCACGATGGCGTGATGGCCGGAAGCGCGCTGCCCGCCAAGAAGGTGTCGTTGCAGGTGGGGAGCCCGGGCGCGAAGATCTCGCTGCCCAGCGCCCCCCAACCGGAACGTGGCTTGGAAATAATCTTTCGTCCTGACCCGACGATCTGGGATGGCCGCTTCGCCAACAACGGCTGGCTCCAGGAACTGCCCAAGCCTCTCACCAAACTGACCTGGGATAACGTAGCCCAAATCAGCCCGGCAACGGCGGCGAGACTGGGTTTGACCAACGAGGAGGTGGTGGAACTTCGCTACGGCGGGCGAACCGAACGTGCGCCCGTCTGGATCGCTCCGGGGCAACCTGCTGACTGCGTAACCGTGCAACTGGGATACGGGCGGCGCCGCGCAGGACACTTGGGCACGGGCATAGGCTTCAATGCCTACGCCTTGCAGACATCCGGCCGGCCTTGGTTCGGAGGTGGTCTCGAACTCGTCAAAACGAATGAGCATTATCCTCTGGCTGGGACCCAGTACCACCACGGAATCGATGCGCGGGGCGAGGAACGCACCGAGGAGAGCGTCGCCAGCGTCCAACGCGGCCTGGTCCGGGTCGCGACCCTCGAGGAATTCCGCAAGGACCCTGACTTCGCTAAAGACCCCGAGGAGATGACAACCAAGGCGCGCTCTCTTTACCCGGGTTTCAAGAACGAGGGCAACGCTTGGGGGATGTCCATTGATCTCAATAGCTGCATCGGCTGCAACGCCTGCGTGGTGGCCTGCCAGGCCGAGAACAATATCGCGGTGGTCGGCAAGGACCAGGTGGCTGCCGGCCGCGAAATGCATTGGATTCGCATCGACACCTACTACCGCGGCGAGCCGGATAACCCGGAGACTTACCACGAGCCCGTGCCCTGCATGCACTGTGAAAACGCCCCCTGCGAGGTCGTCTGCCCGGTGGGCGCCACCACGCATAGCCCGGAAGGGCTGAACGAGATGGTTTACAACCGCTGCGTGGGCACGCGGTATTGCTCCAACAACTGCCCCTATAAGGTCCGGCGATTCAATTTCAAGCTTTACTCGGATTGGAACACCCCCAGCCTGTTCGGCCTCCGGAATCCCAACGTGACGGTGCGTTCCCGGGGCGTGATGGAGAAATGCACCTACTGCGTGCAGCGAATCAGCGCCGCCAAGATTGAAGCGGAGAAGCAGGACCGCGAAGTCCACGACGGAGAAATCGTCACCGCCTGCGAACAGGCTTGCCCGACGAAAGCTATCGTCTTTGGCAACATCAACGATCCAAACAGCCGCGTCTCCAAGCTGAAAGCGCAATCGCGCCAATATGCCTTGGTGGCGGAGTTGAATACCCGGCCGCGGACCACCTACCTGGCGCGCCTGAGGAATCCCAATCCGGAGATCAAGGAGTAGGGGATGGACCCCAGCACCCACCAACCCGCCCCACACACTGAGCCGGCCCAGCCGCTGATCGGACCGGGGCACACCTACGCGTCCATCACCGACAAGATCAGCACCATCGTCCTGACGCAGGGGACGCCGCGGGGCTGGTACATCGGTTTCGGAATCGCTTTCCTGCTGGTGATGGGGCTGATCTACGGGCTCTCCATCCTGCTGGCCATCGGCGTGGGGGTCTGGGGAATCAATATTCCGGTGGGGTGGGGGTTCGCGATTGTCAATTTCGTTTGGTGGATCGGCATCGGCCATGCCGGCACCCTCATCTCCGCCATTCTTCTGCTTCTCCACCAGCGCTGGCGCACCTCCATCAACCGCTTCGCGGAAGCCATGACCATCTTCGCAGTCTGCTGTGCGGGAATCTTTCCCCTCATCCATGTGGGGCGGCCTTGGCTGGCCTATTGGCTCTTGCCGTACCCCAACACGATGGGGACATGGCCGCAATTCCGCAGCCCGCTCGTTTGGGACGTCTTCGCCGTGTCCACCTATGCAACCGTGTCGCTGATGTTCTGGTTCATCGGTCTGATTCCCGACCTGGCCACCTTGCGCGACCGCGCCCGCCACCGCCTTGCTAAAGTTCTATACGGGATGCTGGCGATGGGGTGGCGCGGCTCCGCCATCCACTGGCACCGGTATGAGACGGCTTCCCTGCTCCTGGCCGGCCTGGCCACGCCCCTGGTCATCTCAGTCCACACCGTCGTCAGCTTCGACTTTGCCACGGGCATTGTCCCCGGCTGGCACAGCACCATCTTTCCGCCTTATTTCGTTGCCGGGGCCATCTACTCCGGCTTCGCCATGGTCATGACCCTGGCGATTCCGCTGCGTGCCTTTTACAAGCTGGAAGACTTCATCACCATGCGTCATCTGGACAACATGGCAAAGGTTATGCTCGCCACGGGCCTCATCGTCGCCTATGGCTACATGATGGAAGCTTTCATGGGCTTCTATAGCGGCAACAAATATGACCAGTACGTTACGCTGAACCGCATGGTCGGCCCCTATGCGAAGGCCTACTGGGCGCTCATCTTCTGCAATATCGTGGTCCCGCAGGCGCTCTGGTCCAGCCGCGTCCGCTCGAAAGCCGCAGCGCTGTTCTTCATTTCCATCATTGTGAATGTGGGGATGTGGTTGGAGCGCTACGTAATTGTCGTCACCAGCTTGCACCGCGACTTTCTGCCGTCCTCCTGGGGCATGTATTCGGCGACTCGGTACGACTGGATGATTTACTTGGGAACCATCGGACTGTTCTTTACCTTGTTTTTCCTGTTTATCCGGTTCTTGCCCATGATTTCGATCTTCGAGATGCGCGGACTGGTGCCGCAGAAAGAAGAGGCTAGAAGCTAGGGACTTGAGGCTTGGGACTGCGGATTTGGGGCTCGAGATTTGGGGCTAGTAGCGAGGGACTTGAGGCTTGGTCTGAAATTTCAGATTTCAGATTCCGGATTCCTGATTTCGGATTTGAGATTTGAGATTTCAGATTTCCGGTTCGTGGTTTCGGATTTGAGATTTGAGATTTCAAATTTCCGGGTTCCTGGTTTCGGATTTGAAATTTGAGATTTCAAATTTGAGATTGCAAATGAGGAAGCGCCCGGTTTACGGCCTGATGGCCGAATTCGACAACCCGGAAGACCTGCTGGCCGCGGCTCGCCGCGCTCGTGAGGCCGGCTATCGACGCATGGACGCCTTCTCACCGTTGCCGGTGGAAGGACTGACGGATGCGCTTGGCTTCCGTCATGGACACCTGCCCTTGCTGGTGCTGATCGGCGGCGTGACGGGATGCTTCGGCGGTTTCTTCCTTCAGTACTACGTGAACGTCATCGGCTTCCCCCTGAACATCGGCGGCAGGCCTTACAACAGTTGGCCATCATTTATTCCCATAACGTTCGAAATGACGGTATTGGGTGCGGCGCTGACGACCGTACTGGGCATGCTGGCGCTGAACGGCCTGCCCATGCCTTACCATCCGGTTTTCAACCACCCGCGATTCGAGCTCGCCACGCGCGACCGGTTCTTTTTCTGCATTGAAGCTCGCGACCCCAAGTTTGATCTCCAAAAGACGAAAGAATTCATGACGGCCTTGAGGGCACGAGAAGTCGTCGAAGTTGAAACGTGATTCAAGTAGGGAGTAGGGAGTCGGGAGTAGGGAGTCGGAAGAAGGGAATATTGAGCACACGCGGGGTAACAGAGTTTCGCGCGCAGCAAGAAGGCGGAGTTCTGAGTTATGAGTTCTGAGTTCTGAGTTATGAGTTCATTCACCAATTCGCGGTTCCGCCAAGTCGTAACGTCTGACGTGGCACGGCCATCCTGGCCGTGGGCATGGGCAGGGCGCGCCGTGGCACGGCCATCCTGGCCGTGGGCATGGGCAGGATGCCCATGCCACCTCCGTTCCAAGCTTGCTGCCTTCTGTCTTCTGACTCCCGGCTTCTGGCTCCTCTCCGCTTGCCGCTCCGACATGCACGTTCAGCCGCGCTACGACCCGCTTGCCTCCAGCACGTTTTTCGATGACGGCCGCTCTGCCCGCCCGGCCGTCCCCGGCACGGTAGCACGCGGGCAACTGCGTCTCGACGATCACCTCTATACCGGCAAGGTGAACAGCGCCCTGGTGGACACTTTTCCATTTCCGGTTACGCGCCCCGTCCTGGAGCGCGGCCGAGAGCGCTACAACATCTACTGCTCCCCTTGCCACGATTACCTGGGCACCGGGCACGGCATGATCGTGCAACGGGGTTTCCAGCCACCGCCTTCTTACCACAACGATCGCCTGCGCCAGGCCCCGGTCGGCCACTACTTCGACGTCATCACCAACGGCTTCGGGGCCATGCGCAGCTACGCCGACCGCGTTTCTCCCGAGGACCGGTGGGCCATCATCGCTTACATCCGCGCTCTCCAACTCAGCCAGAACGCGCCGCTCGAGGCTGTGCCGGAGAAGGAGCGAGCTCGATTATCCCGATGAATTCGCCCGAACTGCTTCAATCCGATTTTGATCGCGTACAGAACCGCGCTCTCGCCGTCGGCGTAGCGGGGCTGGCCCTGTGCGCCGGCGGGGCTTATTTCAACCCCACGCAATTCTTCCGGTCGTACTTGCTGGCCTTCCTCTTCTGGCTGGGCATCGCCCTCGGCTGCGTGGCGCTGGCGATGCTCCACCACATGACGGGAGGGGGCTGGGGATTTGTGATCCGCCGCTTCCTGGAGTCCGGAGCAAGCACCTTCCCGCTGCTGGCCCTGCTGGCCCTCCCGGCCCTCCTGGGCTATTCCCGTCTCTATCCCTGGGTGCACCAGCAAGCCTCCGCCGGTGAACCCGTACCGGCTTTACGGCGCGCCTACCTGAACACTCCGGCGTTCTTCGGGCGGGCAGCCTTTTACTTTGCAGTGTGGATGACCCTTGGTTATTTGCTGAACAAGTGGTCTTCGGAGCAGGACCGCACCGCGGACCCGGCACTCACGGATCGTCTTCAGTCGCTCAGCGGGCCAGGCCTGGTGGTTTTCGGTTTTACCGCGACTTTCGCCGCCGTGGATTGGGCCATGTCGCTGGAGCCGCACTGGACCTCGACCATCTACGGAATCATGTTCATAGTGGCGGAAGGATTGGCGGCCCTGGCTTTTTCGATTCTGGTGGCCCGGCTGTTGGCCCACCGCAAGCCCTTGGCGGACGTCATCGCTCCCTCGCATTTCCACGACCTGGGCAATCTCCTGCTGGCCTTTGTGATGCTCTGGGCCTATATCGGGTTTTCACAATTCCTGATTATCTGGTCCGGCAACTTGCAGGAAGAAATCCCCTGGTACCTGAGCCGGGCGTCGGGCGGCTGGGCGGCGCTGGCGCTGTTCCTGGTGGTCTTCCACTTCGCCTTGCCCTTCTTGCTGCTTTTGAGCCGGGACGTCAAGCGCCGCATGCAGGTCCTGGCCGTGGTCGCCGCGACCCTGCTGGCGATGGGCCTCGTTGACCTCTTCTGGCTCGTCGCCCCCGCCTTCGATTCCGCGCATGCAGGACCCCACGTTCATTGGATGGATCTGATGGCGCCAGTGGGGGTGGGAGGAATCTGGATCGCGTGGTTTGTCTGGCAACTCAAGGGCAAACCGTTGTTGCCGCTCCACGACCCGCGATTCCAGGGAGCTTTCAGTCATGGAAACTAAACCGGAGACCCACTCGCCCGGGCGACCGGGCCCGGGACATGAAACGAGGGATACGAACTTCCGAAGCTTGGTGATCTTCGGCATCGGCTTGTTTGTGTCCCTGGTCGTCGTGCTGATGGTATCGGCGAAGCTGTTCCGATACTTCGCAACGGTGCAGTCGCTGGGGCCCCCGGCCTCGCCCTTCGCTAATGCTCGCGTGCTGCCCCCGGCTCCGCGGCTTCAGGTGGGGCCGCACTTGGACTTGCAGCTCTATCAACGGTCCCAGCAGGAACTTCTCAATAGCTATGGCTGGGTGGATAAAAACGCCGGCATCGTGCGGATTCCCATTGACCGCGCCATGGATCTGCTCCTTCAGCAAGGATTGCCCGCTCGCTCCGCCGCCGGCAACCAGGAGAAACCGTCGGGAAAGCAACATGCGTCTTGATACGTTTTTGAAAAACGCGCGAGCCGGCTGTAGCGACGCTGTCCTCAGCGCCGAAACACGCCGGTGGGGACACCGGCGCTACAGCTTCGCCGCTTGTCTCCTCGCCGTGACGCTCTGGGGAGTCTCGCCGGCGCGTGCTCAGACTTCGCCGTTGCTCAATAGCGGGATACGGCCGCAACTGCTTCGCGACGTCGGCATCGACCAGAAATTGAACGAGCAAGTTCCGCTTGACCTCCCCTTCCTCGACGAGGCGGGGAAGAGTGTGCGCCTGGGGAGTTACTTCGGTAAAAGGCCTGTGGTCCTGGCGCTCGTTTACTTCGAGTGCCCCATGCTGTGCACTCAGGTCCTCAATGGACTGCTCCGGAGCCTCCAAAACCTCAATCTGGACGCCGGGCGTCAGTTCGCGGTTCTCACGGTGAGCATCAACCCGCGCGAGACCCCCGATCTCGCTTTGGCCAAGCAGAAGATCTACACGGAGATTTACGGTCGGTCCGGAGCGTCGGCCGGCTGGCACTTCCTGACGGGCCAACAACCTGCGATCGAGCAATTGGCGAAGTCGGTGGGCTTCCGCTACGCCTACGATCCGGTCTCAGGGCAGTACGCGCACGCCACCGCCATAATGGTGCTGACGCCGGAGGGGAAGATCTCGCGCTACTTTTATGGCATTGAATACCCTTCGCGCGACCTCCGTCTGGGCTTGGTGGAGGCTTCCGCGGGCAAGATTGGCTCGCCGGTCGACCAAGTCCTGCTGTTCTGCTATCACTACGACCCGGCGACGGGAAAGTATGGCCTGGTCATCTCGAGAATTGTGCGGGCGGCGGGCCTGGGCACCGCGCTGGCCTTGGGACTCTTTATGTTCTTGATGTTTCGCCGCGAGAGATACGCGTAGGCGACAGGCAGGAAGAAAGCAGTAGGCAGTAGGCAGTAGGCAGTAGGCAGTAGGCAGTAGGCAGTAGGCAGTAGGCAGAGAGCAGAATGCAGAACGCTGCGGCTCATTGCACGATACGATGAGTTATCAGGGATACTTCAAAGCAGATTTGAGCATGGCGAGGCACTCAATCCGTCGCGGAAGAGCATTCCTCATGCACCGGATGCCTTCTGCCTACTGCCTACTGCCTTCCGCCTACTGTTTCAACCTAGGGAGACAATAAATCATGCCCTGGTGGTCCGGGTTCCCAATCCATCCTGAACGAGGCTCGACAATCGCCGAAGGGGTGGACCATCTGCATTATTTCCTCACGGCGATCACCCTCATCTTCACCGCCATCATCTTCGCCACCATTTTTTACTTCGCAGTGAAATACCGCCGCCAGTCCGAAAACGATAAGCCGCCGCACATCGCCGGCTCGCTGACCCTGGAGATCTTGTGGACCCTCATTCCCACCCTGCTGGCCTTCGTGACCTTCGTCTGGAGTGCGAGCTTATACTTCCGCAATTCACGTCCACCCGAGGCCGCCCTGGAAATCTTCGTCATCGGGAAGCAGTGGATGTGGCAGCTCCAGCACCCTGAAGGCCCGCGTGAAATCAATGAGCTGCACGTGCCGGTGGGCCAGCCCATCAAGCTGACGATGATTTCGCAGGACGTGATTCACGATTTCTACGTGCCGGCGTTTCGGGTGAAGAAAGACGTGCTCCCCGGCCGCTACTCCTCGATCTGGTTCCAAGCGACGAAGACCGGCAAGTACCACTTCTTCTGCGCGCAGTATTGCGGCGCCCAGCACGCCGGGATGATCGGCTGGGTGTACGTCATGACGCCCGTGGACTACGAGGAGTGGCTGAGCGGCGGGGTGAAAGGTGAGTCCATGGCGCAGGCCGGGGGGCGGCTCTTCGGCCAACTCGGTTGCATCACCTGCCACATGCCCGACGGCACGGGCCGCGGGCCATCGCTCGAGGGGCTGTTCGGCAAGCCCGTCCAGCTCCAGGACGGGCGCACCGTGCCGGCCGACGAGGCCTACCTCCGCGAACACATCCTCAACCCCCGGGCGCTCACCGTGAAGGGCTATCCGCCCATCATGCCGACTTTCCAGGGGCAGGTTAGTGAAGAGCAGGTCCTCCAACTCATCGCCTTTGTCAAATCCCTGGGTACGGAAGAAAGGAAACCGGCGAAGCCATGAGCACCGCACCAGCCGAAATCTCGGTTGAACCTCGCGTCCACTACCTGAACGTGGACTACGGCATCAAGTCGTGGTTGCTGACCACCGACCACAAGCGCATCGCGATGCTCTACCTGGCTTCGATTACGTTCATGTTTGTCATAGGCGGCGCCTTCGCCGTCATCATGCGCCTTCACCTGATCGAGCCCACCGGCGCCCTGGTCGAGCCCGAGACCTATAACAAACTTTTCACCATGCACGGGATCATCATGATTTTCTTCTTTCTCATCCCATCGATCCCCGCGGTGCTCGGAAACTTCCTGGTGCCCCTTATGATCGGCGCGCGCGATCTTGCTTTCCCGCGCATCAATCTCCTGAGCTGGTACATCTACGTTGTGGGGGCTGCTTTCACCATGTACGCCGTCGTCTCCGGCGGCGTGGACACGGGCTGGACCTTCTATACCCCCTACAGCAGCACTTACGCGAATACCCACGTGATGGCAACAGCCTTGGGAGTCTTCATTACAGGGTTCTCCTCGATCCTGACGGGACTGAACTTCATCGTGACCATCCACAAGATGCGCGCTCCGGGCATGACCTGGTTCCGCATGCCCCTGTTCCTGTGGGCCATCTACGCTACCAGCATGATCATGATTCTGGGCACGCCCGTCCTGGCCATCACCATCGTCCTGCTGGCGCTCGAACGCCTGCTGCACGTCGGGATTTTCGATCCGAACCTGGGCGGAGATCCGCTGCTGTTTCAGCACATGTTCTGGTTTTATTCGCATCCCGCTGTCTACATCATGATCCTGCTCGGCATGGGCGTGGTCAGCGAACTGGTGACCTGCTTCTCCAAAAAGCGGATTTTCGGATACAGCTTTGTCGCTTTCTCCAGCGTCTCCATCGCCGTCCTCAGCTTCCTGGTCTGGGGCCATCACATGTTCGTGACCGGGCAGTCCATCTACGCGGGCCTGGTGTTCTCGCTGCTGAGTTTTCTGGTCGCCATCCCCTCCGCCATCAAAGTCTTCAATTGGACGGCCACACTCTATAAGGGCTCCGTCTCTTATCAGGCGCCTATGCTCTATGCGATGGGATTCATCGGATTATTTACCATGGGCGGGCTGACCGGCCTGTTCCTGGCCTCGCTGGCTACGGACGTCCACTTGAACGGCACCTACTTCATCGTCGCGCATTTCCACTACATCATGGTGGGCAGCGCGGTGATGGCGTATCTGGGGGGAATTCATTTCTGGTGGCCCAAGATAACCGGCCGCCTCTACCCGGACACCTGGGCAAGATTCGCGGCCCTGGTCATCTTTATAGGGTTTAACCTGACCTTCTTCCCCCAGTTCATGCTCGGCTACCTGGGCATGCCCCGCCGCTACGCGTTTTACCCGCAGGAATTCCAGGTCCTCAACGTCATGTCGTCCGCCGGGGCGTCCATTCTGGCCGTGGGCTACCTGATTCCACTGGTCTACCTGTTCTGGTCGATGCGCTACGGACCGGTGGCCAGCTCGAATCCCTGGGGAGCCAAGGGGCTCGAGTGGCAGACGTCTTCGCCGCCCCCTACCGATAATTTCGAGGAAACTCCTGTAGTCACCGAAGGGGCCTACGCCTATTCCAGCGAGGAGGCCCCCGTTGTCTGAAGCCCCGCTCGCCCTCGCACATCAGTTCGACGACCTCGACCAGCAGCACGAGGCGGGCAGCCTCGGCATGTGGGTCTTCCTCGTCACGGAAATCATGTTCTTCGGCGGACTCTTCGCCGGCTACACCATCTATCGCTCCCTCTACCTGGAAGGCTTCGTGGCCGGAAGCCATATCCTGAACATCAAGCTGGGAGCTACGAACACCGCAGTCCTGATCGCCAGCAGCTTCACCATGGCGATGGCAGTTCACTCCGCCCAGAAGGGCCGGCGAAGGGCGGTCATGGGCTTCCTCCTGCTCACTATGCTCCTGGGCTTCACCTTCCTGGGCATCAAGTGCGTCGAGTACCACGACAAGTACGTCGAGCACCTGATCCCGTGCGAGAGTGTGGCGTGCTCCAACCTGGGCTTGCAGTTTGCTCCCGTGGAACAAGCCCTGCAAGAGATCCAGAAGCAACACGCGCAGCTTGCGCACGTGGAGCTCTATTTCTGCTTCTACTTCTTTATGACAGGGATGCACGCCTTGCACATGATCATCGGCATCGGAATCATGACCTATTTGCTGCTCATGGCGCGGCGAGGGAAATTCAATGCCCAGTATTACGCTCCCATCGAGGTCGCAGGTCTCTACTGGCACTTCGTGGACATCGTCTGGATTTTCCTGTTCCCGCTACTCTATCTCATCGGGGGGCGCTACTGATGTCGCAGCATATTGTTTCCCCAAAAATCTATTTCCTGATTTTTGCTGCGCTGTTCGCACTTACCGCTCTGACCACCGGCGTGGCTTTCATCGACCTGGGACCCTACAACACTGTTGCCGCGTTGGCCGTCGCCGTGACCAAGGCGATCCTGGTGATTCTCTTCTTCATGCATGTGCGCTACAGCCCCCACCTGACGCGTATTGTTGTGGCAGCGGGCTTTTTCTGGCTGGCCATCCTAATAACCCTCACCCTGAGCGACTTTCGCACTCGGAGCTGGACGCCAAGGCCTTCCGGATGGGAGATCTCTGCTTTTTCCCCGCAAGACGGGCGCTGAATTGAAGAAGTCGAAGGTCGAAAGTCCAGCTAACGGCCCCTCATCAAGGCGTCTGCCAACCGGCCAATCTCAGATAGTTTGTCCGCAATAGACCTGGAAGATCCCGCTCAAGCGCCTTCTGTCATATCTCCAATGGCGACAAAAGTGCTCAGAATACTGCGGAGAAGGGAGATTTCCATGGGAACCGCCGCGCATTTTGTCACCTACGGCCTCGCCGCTCTGGTAGGCGGGTTTGGGCTCTTCAGGGCGGTGCTGGGCACTCGTTCTTACTTCAAGCTCCGTGGCAAAAGGCTTATCACTTGTCCCGAAAATGAGGAACCCGCTGCCGTGGATATTGACGCCAAACGTGCAGGTGCGGAAGCGCTTAAGGGGACGCCACATCTCAGGCTGAGCGAATGTTCCCGTTGGCCGGAGAAACGCAATTGCGGGCAGGAGTGCCTGAGGCAAATTGAACTGGCCCCGGATGGGTGCTTGGTGCGGAGCATCGTCACCCACTGGTACGAAGGGAAACACTGCGCGATTTGCGGCAAGCTGATCCACGAAGTCGAGTGGATGGGTCACAAGCCGGCCCTGTTGGATCCAGACCAAAAGACTGTGTACTGGGACGCGGTGGCGGCGGAAAAGCTCCCGGAGTACTTCGCCACCCACGCGCCCGTCTGCTGGGATTGCCATGTCGCGGAAACTCTCCGGCACGAGCACCCGGAACTGGTTACCGAGCGCCCCTGGCGTCGGGATTCCTAGGCTAAATCTCAGGGCTTGGCGCGTAGAAAAACGCTTCAAAACCCTAGCGGAAAAACCCACTTTCACACCCATAGAAGCCACTACGAGCTTCGTTTCTAGCCACTTAGCAACTTCTTTTGCCGCTCTTGCACCCTCCGGGAATTCCCCTTGCTGATTGAGAGGCAGAGGGACGATCCGAGAGGAAATATTCTGCGCGGATATCCCGACTGGAAGCAAGCCGGTGTATAATCTCATTTGCGGGGAAGGCCAAAGAACTAATTCCTGTTACAACCTGGCCTGCGTCGTTTCGGGCCTCGGCAGCGCATGAGGCCATTGACTGTCTGGAGAAGGCGGTTCCCCACGGGTTTGCTGATAAAGACCGGGTCCTGCACGGCGTGGATCTGGATGCCTTGGGCGGGCACGAGCGCTTTCAGGTTCTCCTCAACCGCCTCTAGCGAACACCCGGCCTGAATCGCCCAGCGGATTGGGCAAGCCGCGCGGCGAGCAGGATGGGCCTGCGTCGGTTCAACATTCATAGGGATGGGACAATGATCGGTCAGAATATTTCGCATTATCGCGTCCTCGAGAAGCTCGGGGGCGGCGGCATGGGAGTGGTGTACAAAGCCGAGGACACCAAGCTCGGCCGCGCTGTGGCCCTCAAGTTCCTTCCCGAGGACTTGGTGAAGGACCACCAGGCCCTGGAGCGTTTTCAGCGCGAAGCGCGCGCCGCCTCGGCGCTCAATCACCCCAACATCTGCACCATTTACGAAGTGGATGAAGCCGGCGGCCGGCCCTTCATCGCCATGGAGCTACTGGAAGGCCAGACGCTCAAGCATCGGATCGAAGGACAGTCCCTGGCGCTTGACACGCTGCTCGACCTCTCGATCCAGATTGCCGACGCGCTGGACGCCGCGCACTCGAAAGGGATCGTGCACCGCGACATCAAGCCGGCAAATATTTTCGTCAGTCCGCGCGGCCAGGCCAAAATTCTGGATTTCGGGCTGGCCAAGCTGACGGGCCGGGCGGAGCAGGCCGCGGAATCCCTGGGCGCCACCGCGCCGACGGAAGCCAACCTGACCAGCCCGGGAACTTCGCTGGGCACCGTGGCCTACATGTCGCCCGAGCAGGCGCTCGGCAAGGAACTCGACGCGCGCTCCGACTTGTTCAGTTTCGGAGTGGTGCTTTACGAAATGGCCACCGGCCGCGCCGCTTTCTCCGGCACCACGTCCGCATCCATCTTTGACGCCATTCTCCACCGGCCGCCCACTTCCCCGCTGCGGTTCAATCCCCGGCTGCCCGCGAAGCTGGAGGAAATCATCGCCAAGCTGATGGAGAAGGACCGCGAGCTGCGCTACCAGACGGCCTCCGGGCTGCTGGCCGACTTGAAGCGGTTGAAGCGCGATACGGATTCCGGGCGTGAAGTGGCGGCGCAGGCGGCCCCCCAGCCCGCCGCGGCGGAGCGCTCCGTCGCCGTCCTTTACTTCACCAATGTGGGCGGCGCCGAGGAAGACGAGTATTTCCGCGACGGCATCACCGAAGACATCATCACCGAGCTTTCGAAAATCAAAGGGCTGCGGACGTACCCTCCCTCGGCGGTTTTTCCCTTTCGCAACAAGTCTGCCAATGAGCCGGAAATCGGGCGGCAATTGAACGCCGGATTCGTGCTGGGAGGCAGCCTGCGCCGCGCCGGCAAGCGCCTGCGCTTCACCGCCCAACTGGTGGAGACGCAGACCGGGCACACCCTCTGGGCGGAGCGGTATGACCGTCAACTCGAAGACGTCTTCGCCATTCAGGATGAAATCGCGCACAGCATCGCTGCGGCGCTGAAAGTGGCCCTGACCGAAAAAGAGAAGCGCGACATCGGAAAGGCTCCCACCGCCGACGTGCAGGCGTATGACTATTACTTGCGCGGGCGGCAGTATTTCCACCTCCACCGGCGCAAGACCATCGAGTACGCGCAGCAGATGTTCGAACGCGCCATTGCCCTCGATCCCGGCTATGCCCGGGCCTACGCCGGGCTGGCCGATTGTTATTCCCACCTTTATATGTGGTGGTCCGCCACCGATTCGAATTTGAACCAGGCGGACAAAGCCAGCCTGAAGGCTCTGGAACTGGACCCGGACCTGGCGGAATCCCATGTGGCCCGCGGTATGGCGGTCTCGCTCCGCAAGCAGTTGGATGAGGCGAGCCGGGAGTTTGAGGCCGCCATCAAGATTAACCCCGACTTGTTTGAAGCCTACTACTTCTATGCGCGGACGCTCTATGCGCACGGAAAAATGGAGGAGGCGGCGCACTTTTACGAGGAAGCGCGCCGCGCGCGCCCGGAAGACTATCAGTGCCCCACCCTGCTGGCCATGGTTTACGAATCTCTGGGACGAAAGTCCGAAGCCAAGGCGACGCTGCTGCAAGGCATGCGCGTGATCGAGAAACACCTGGAACTGCGTCCCGATGAGGCCCGCGCCCTTTACTTCGGCGCTCAAGCGCTCTGCCAACTGGGGCAGCCCGAGCGGGCCCTGGACTGGGCCAAACGCGCCCTGGACATGGATCCGGAAGATCCGACGGTTCTTTATAATGTCGGGTGCGTTTACTCGCTGATGGGAAAGATCGACCCGGCGCTCGACTGCCTGGAGAAGGCCGTCACTTTCGGCATGAGGCGAAAGGAGTGGTTCGAAAAAGACTCGGACCTCCTCGCGGTCCGCAATCATCCTCGCTTCGTGGCCCTGCTGAAAGGGCTCTAGGAAACCCCCCTTACATAATTGAAGCAAGCCGCGGAGTTTCTGAATTACGAAACTCCGCGCTGCACGCTACCTCACCTACCCGCCGGCGATGGCCCCGATGACGAGAAAAGGCTCCTTCCCCGTCGCGACCGCGTCGGGCAAGGGGGTGTCCGGCGATTCGTGGGACAAGTCCTGCTCGCAGGCGAAGAACCTGATGAACGGGCGGCGCTGGTGGGTCACATGCTCGCGGATCGTCCCGCAGAGCACCGGATAGCGGGCCTCGAGCGCGTCGAGGACGGAGCGCTGCGTAACTGCACCTTCGACTTCGAGCTGTACCTCGGCGTCAACTTTCGCCAGCGTCCGAAGATGGAAGGGGAGCTCGACTCGGATCATGGGATTGTCTGCACCTCCACCGAGAGCACAGCCGGAAGATCCCTGACGATCGGCGCCCAACTGTCTCCCGCATCCGCCGAGCAGTACACCTGCCCGCCGGTAGTGCCGAAATACACGCCGCATTTATCGAGCGAGTCCACGGCCATCGCGTCACGCAGCACGTTGACGTAGCAGTTGGCTTGCGGCAGCCCGTTGGTGAGCGCCTCCCACTCATTCCCGCCCGTCCGGCTGCGGTACACGCGCAGCTTTCCCTCAAGTGGGAAGTGCTCCGCGTCGCTCTTGATGGGGACAACGTAAATGGTCTCCGGCTCGTGCGCGTGGACGTCGATCACGAAGCCGAAATCGGTGGGCAGATTGCCGCTGACCTCGCGCCAGTTGTCGCCGGCGTCGTCGCTGCGCATCACGTCCCAATGCTTCTGCATGAAAAGCGTATTCGGACGCGACCGGTGAGCAGCGATGTGATGAACGCAGTGGCCGACCTCGGCGTTGGGGTCGGGGATGTATTGGGACTTCAGTCCGCGATTGATGGGTTTCCACGTCTTGCCGCCGTCGTCAGTGCGGAAAGCGCCCGCGGCCGAGATCGCGATCACGATCTGATCGGGATTGCTCGGATTGATGATAATCGTGTGCAGGCACATCCCTCCGGCGCCCGGCTGCCACTTGGGGCCTGTGCCGTGGCCGCGCAGGCCGGCGAGTTCCTGCCAACTGTGCGCGCCGTCGGTCGAGCGGAAAATCGCGGCGTCTTCAACGCCCGCGTATACCGTGTCCGGATCCTTCAGAGAAGGTTCCAGGTGCCAGACGCGCTTGAACACCCACGGTTTCTGCGTGCCATCATAGAACTGGTGCGTGGTGAGAGGCTTCCCGGTTTCGGGGGAAGCGTCATAGACGAATTTGTTGCTCTCGCCACGAGGCATCCCGCCGGGCCCGATGGTGACTCCGCCTCCCGGCGCTTCCCACGTTTTGCCGCCGTCGCTCGAGCGCTGGATCACTTGCCCGGACCAACTGCTCGTCTGCGACGCATAGATGCGGTTCGGGTCAGCGGGCGATCCCTTCATGTGATAGACCTCCCAGCCGGTGAAGTGCGGCCCGCTGACGTCCCAATTCTCACGCTTGCCGTCCGACTCCAGAATGAACGCGCCCTTCTTCGTGCCAACCAGTACTCGTACTTTGCTCACGCCTCGCTCCTTTCTGAGTTTCACACCGGTCGCCGCCGGCAATGGCCCAACGCCGAGGCCATACGCGCCTTCCGACGTCCAACGCCGCTCCGCTTGAAGTTGCAGCGGAGTTGGGTCGTGCTCACGCCACTCCCTGACCGGTGTTTTTGCTTGGTCTTCCCTGAAACTGTCACCCTACCGGCGACACCTGCAAATTGTAAGCTGCCCTGGAAAATTCCGCAAGAGAACCGCGGAGTCTCTGGAGCGCGAGCCTGTCCGTTGACGGACTGCCCTACGCGGTGGGCCAATGAGGATGCAGGATCAAAGCGAGCGGAGCGCCGAAGCGACGGGCCGAAGCGCGGCGTGGATGGCGGGGAACAGCCCTCCGGCCACACCCATCCCCAGAGCGAAGATAATTCCTCCCACCAGCAGGCCGGGCGTAATTTTGAAGGCAAAGGCCAGATGCGAGAAGGTCTGCCAGTTCATGGCTCCGGTGGTGAAGCCGTTGAGCGGCAGCACCGCGACGCAGCCGAGGGCGCCGCCCACGAAGGAGATGAGCACCGCCTCAATCAGAAAAGAGATCACCACCGCGGTCGCGCCGAAACCCAAGGCGCGCATGACGGCGATTTCGCGAGCCCGCTCCGCGACGGCGGAGTACATCGTATTGAGAGCGCCGAACACGGCGCCAATGGCCATGACCGCGGCGACCATGCCGCCGAGCACCGTAATCAGACGCGTCATGATCTCCGATTGCTTGGCGTAGTAGTCGATTTCCCGGCTGACGTCCACACTGAGGCGCGGGTCCTTGGTGGCGGCGTCCTTGAATTTCTGGAAATCGTCCGGTGAAGCGAGGTGGACGGTGGCAGACTGGAAAACGTTGTTCGGGCGCTTATAAACGTCGTCGAGGACGTGGGCATCGCACCAGACCTCGGAATCGAAGGCGGAGCCGCCGGCATCGAAGATCCCCGCGACGGTCCATTCACCGCCGCCGAAGCGGACCTTGTTTCCCACCGTCAGGCCCGAATAGCTTGCCGTGGCGTTGTGCCCGACGACCAGTTCGGAAAGGCCGGGGCGAAACATGTGCCCCTGGATAATCTTGACGTTTCGGCGGACGGTGAGCACGTTGGACGAAACCCCGCGGACTTGCACGTTGGCGTCGGTGCCGGTGGAGCGAAGGGGGAAGGGGGCAACGACAACGACTTCCGAGGTCACCAGCGGTTCGCCGTTCAGGCGCGCCACGCCCGGCTCATCCTGGAGGATTTTGACGGAATCAAGGCCAATGCCACTCATCATTTCAGAAGTGGCCCCGGCGCGCATCACGATGGCGTTGTCCGGGGAGCCGGAAGCGACCAGCGTGGCGCGGAAGCCGCGGGCCAGAGACAGCATGGCGACAAAGACGCCGACAGTTCCCGCAATCCCCAGCACGGCCACGATGGCGGAAGTCCAGCGCGCTTTCACGCTGCGGAAGTTGTAGACAACAGGAATAGCCATAATTAACACCAGTGATTAGTGGTTAGTGCCTAGTGGTTAGAGCTTGGTGGTTGGTGGCTAGCCACTAGGCACTAAGCACTAGCCACTGTTTTTCTCAGACCCTGCGAAGAGCGGTGACGACGCGCAAGCGCATGGCGCCGATGCCCGGCAAAATTCCGCTCGCTGCTCCCACCAGCAGGGAGAAGCCGATTCCGCCCGCGATCGCCGATCGCGACAAGACGAGGACGGGCAGCAAGCCGTTCAAGGCGGCGCTCAGCGAGGGAATGGCGAGAAAGGCCAGACCGAGACCTAGCAGGCCTCCGACCGAGGCTATGGCCAACGCCTCCGCGAGCACGAGCAACAGGACGGTCCCGTCCTTGAATCCGATGGCTTTGAGCACTCCGAGTTCTCCGGTGCGCTCGCGCACGGAAATGGCCATGGTGTTGCCGGTGACGAGCAGCAGGGTAAAGAAAACGACGCTGCCGATGGTCATGATGAGGAATTCGATGTTCCCGAACTGTTTCACCCAGCTTGCGGCGAAGGCGGATTCGGTATCGGTTTTCGTCTCGTAAGGGGAGTTGGCGAAGTCCGCGTCGATCGCCTTGGCCACCCGCAGGGCGTCGTCCGGAGATTTGAGCTTGACGGTGTACCACCCCGCCAGCCCCTTGAAGTTTGCCGGCATGCGCTCTTCGAAGTAGTCCCATTGGAACCAGAACTGCGATTCGTCGTCCCCGGCGCGCCGGCCGTGATAGATGCCGTCAATATTGAACTCCCAGGCAGCCCCGCCACCATAGGCCGGCGCCTTGATGGGGATACGGTCGCCGACCTTCCAGCCGAAACGCTTGGCGGTGCGAGCGCCCACGACCGCGCCCTGGCGGTCTTTGAGGAAGGTATTCCACTGGTCGTCGGGAACGACGAACTCGGGGAATACTTTGCGCTGATTCTCAGTGTCGATCGCGAATTGCGGGAAAAAATTCCTCTCGTCCTGATAGACGCCCCCAAACCAGTTGTTGTGGGTGACGAATTCGACGCCAGGGATCGCCGCGATCTTGTCCCTGTAGGAGAGAGGGAGCGGGTTGATGATGGAGACGCGATTGATGGTGACCAGTCGGCTGGCGTTGGCGAGGTCTGCGCCGCCCGTGAAGGCTTTCTTCACTACGGCAAGAAAGGCGAAAAGAAACAGCGCCACCGCGAATGACCCCAGGGTGAGGGCCAGGCGGATTTTCTTGCGGAATAGATTGGCAAAGATGAGCCGGCTGAATTTCATGCCGCACCTCCGGCCACGACGTTCTGGCGGGATTTCGAGGCTTCCACCAGGACGCCTTTCTCGAGGTGAAGGACCGTGTGCGCACGCGCCGCCACCAGCGGGTCGTGGGTGACCATGAGGACGGTTTTATTGTGCTTGGCCACAAGCTCCTCGATGAGCGCCATGATTTCATCCGCGCTCTTGCGGTCGAGGTCGCCTGTCGGCTCGTCGCAGAGGAGGAAGGTCGGGTCGGAAACGATGGCGCGGGCGATGGCGACCCGCTGCTCCTGCCCGCCCGAGAGTTGGCGCGGAAAATGGTGCAGGCGATCCGCGAGGCCGACAATGGAGAGCGCGGTTTCGACGTGCTGGCGACGCTGCGCCTTGGAGAGCCCGGTGAGGAGCAGCGGCAGCTCCACGTTTTGATACGCCGTCAGCACCGGGATGAGGTTGTACATCTGAAAGACCAAGCCCACGTGACGGGCGCGCCATTCGGTGAGCCGGCCGGAGGACATGTGGGTGATTTCATCGCCGGCCACCGAAATGTGGCCGGCGGTAGGGACGTCGAGGCCGCCCAGCAGATTGAGTAAGGTGGTTTTCCCGGAGCCGCTGGGCCCCATGAAGCCGACGAAGTCGCTCTTGTCCACGTCCAGATTGAGGCCTTGGAGGACCTGGATCTGCTCCCCGCCGCGGCGGTAGGTCTTGTTGAGGCCGCGCACCTGAATCAGGGCCGAGGAATGACCATTGTTATTGACGCTCACCATGTTGCGCTCCTGTGGCACAGCCACTCTTGGCTGTGCGCAATGTGGGGAGTTGCACAGGCAGGAGTGCCTGTGCCACGCCTACTGGCGGATTTGGACTCTCTCGCCGTCTCGCATATTCTCCGGACCGCGCACCACAAGCTGATCGCCGGCATTCAAGCCGGCGTTGACTTCCACGTCGCTGCCGATCTGCCGGCCGAGGCTGACCGCGCGGCGCTCCAGCTTGCCGTCGCGCACCGCGAACACATAGGACCCCGCGCCCTCTCCGTGCACGACGCCTTGCGGAATGATGGCCTTGGCCGCCGGCCCCTGGTCCTTGCCCTTCTTCGCAGCGTTCCCCTCGTCGAGGAAGGCCACTTTCACGCCCATATCCGGAAGAATTCTCGGATCCAGTTTGTCGAATGTGATTCGCACTTTGACGGTAGCCTTCTGGCGGTCCGCGGTCGGGATGATGGTGCGGACATGAGAAGGGATTTGCCAGTCGGGGTAGGCGTCAAGCGTGGCCATCACCTTCTGCCCAGCGTGGACGCGGGCGATGTACGCCTCGTTGACGTCCACTTCGATTTCATTCGAGTTCATGTCTACAATCGTGGCAATGCCGGTGCGGGTGAAGCCGCCGCCCGCAGACATCGGCGAGATCATCTCGCCCACCTGGGCGTCTTTTGAAACGATAATCCCGCTGAAGGGCGCCCGAATGACGCAGTTGTCCACGTTCTGTTGCGCTTGCTGGATGCGAGCTGCCGAAGCCTCCACCTGCTCCTTGGCCAAAGCAATTTTGGCTTTGAGGCTATCAGCGTTCGTACGGGCACTGTCCAGAGTGTCCTGGCTCTGGACTTTCGCATCGTAGAGCTCCTGCGCGCGGTGCAAATGGATCTCCGCGTATTTCAATTGCACTTCAAAGTCGGCGATGGCCGCCTGCATGGCGTTGCGATCGGCGATAGCGGATTGCAGAGCACGCTTGACGTCCGAATCATCCAGTGTGGCGAGAAGTTGGCCGTCTTTGGCGTAATTGCCCTCGTCGAAGAAGACTCCGGTGACGCGCCCGGTGATCTTCGCGGCGACGGTGGCGCGCCGCCGGGGCGTCACGTAGCCGCTGGCGTTGAGGAGGGTTTCCGCCTGCGGCCCGTCCACCGGGCGCGCCGCGGCGACTTCCACGAAGGGCGTCTGGCTCCGAAAGGCGAATATGCCCCCAATGGCCAGGACCAGCACCCC
>Ga0209777_10001579_pt1 | contig 32402 bp, 32 predicted proteins | sample FrelakmetHBP12HB_FD_187147 | JGI IMG/M metagenome (GOLD analysis project Ga0209777, IMG submission 187147) | Freshwater lake sediment microbial communities from the University of Notre Dame, USA, for methane emissions studies -HBP12 HB (SPAdes)... | ecosystem: Environmental > Aquatic >... | reverse complement strand
TCTTGTTAGAGACTCTGCCGGCCACTATCATCAAATCCGCCTGCCGTGGCGAGGCGCGCATAACTTCCATGCCAAAACGGGAAAGGTCGTACTTGGGGCCGAAAGACGACATCATTTCGATCGCACAGCAAGCCAGCCCGAAGCCAAACGGCCAGGTCGACCGCTTGCGCGCCCAATTGACTACTTTCTCGGCGGTAGCCAGAATTACACCATCAGGAATCTTCTCTTCTAATCCCATTTGATCGCTCCCTTCTTAACGATATATACGTAGCCGACCAAAAGGATAAGAACGAAGATGACCATCTCGACCAGTCCAAACAAGCCAAGTTGCTTGAAGTTGACTGCCCATGGGAAAAGAAAGACCGTCTCCAAATCGAAGACGATGAACAGGATTGCGACCAGATAGAATTTGACGGAAAAAGGATGACGGGTGTCGGTCGTAGCTTCGATACCGCACTCGTATGCTTCGTCCTTGACGCGGCTTTTCGAACGCCTTCCCAACATGGCCGAAACGCCGAACATAAACGCCCCGATGATGATCGCCAGTACGATTTGAAAGAAGATAGGAAAGTAAGTCTCGAAACTGCTCAGGCAATCCTCCCAAACTAATGCGTGGGAAAGTAAAACTTTTCACAAGCAAGTCAACAACTATTTGGGCGCGGAAATTCACGAAGAGCGGCAGATTTTGCTCACCAGAGGCTACTCTGCCGCTTCCAGTTTTGCAGGTCGGCGTTCCGAGTCCCATCTGTGTCACTTGCCATCACGTCAGCGGATTCGCCGACGTCAGCTTTCGACGAATATGTGTCAACGTGTGAGGGACGAGAAACCCGACACTGTGCTTAAGAAAGAATATGTCGGGTTTCTCACTCAGTGGTGTTGGAAGCCGATTGGTTCATCGATGAGTTGTGCCGGACTCCAAGGCGCGGTGTTTGTTCAAACTCCGTTCCCAACCCGACCTACGATTGTCTCTTCCAGCTCGATCAGTACACCACCGGTTGATTCGGGATGGACAAATGCGATTTTGTGGCCGCTTGCACTGATGCGAGGCTGCTCGTCAATCAGGCGAGCTCCTTGCTGCTTAAGGCGTGCAAGTTCGCTGACAAGGTCGGTGACGCCAAGGCAGATATGGTGCAGGCACTCGCCCTGTTTGTCAAGGAAGCGAGACAGAGACTGGTTGTCTGTCATTGGAGAGATCAGTTCAATGCGCGCGTTGGAGAGTTTGATAAAGCAAATCCTGACCTTCTGGTCGGGGATGTCAGTCGTTTCCGACACAGATGCGCCGAGAACACCGGTGTAGAGTCGTTTCGCCTTTTCAATGTCGCGAACGGCAATGGCAATGTGCTGGATTGATGGTTTCATCTCAACAGCCAGCACAGGGAGCCGGTCCACCACTAAAAATGTATGCAATCAAGAAGACTGCATCGGAAATATCAATCGTCAGATCGCAGTTGGCGTCGCCAGCCATCAACGGCATAGGTGCTGGCCCGCCGGAGAAGATATAGGCGATCAGGTAGACTACATCAGAGATGTCAACCGACAAATCGGCGTTGACGTCGCCACAAAGATACGCGGTCACTTGAAACGACATTGTGTCAACATTACACACGTCAGAGACTTGTATCTTCACCAATTCCGAAAACGGTGTTACTGGCGCCAATCCCACTAGCGAATCATTCCGCACACTGCACCAGCTCGGATACTGCAGATATGTTATCGCATGCACGTTGTCGTCGGGATCGGTGATCTTCGGGAAATAGTCGTACACCTTGCCGCAGCGCACCAGCGTATCCGCTTGGCTGATTGTTACCACCGGCTTGAAGTTGTTGCATGCGTCGCACGCGTCCCCGATTCTGTCCTGGTCATAATCTTCCTGACAGGGATTGTACTTTCCGGGACAGTTGTCGCTTGAGTCACAAACCATGTCGTGATCCTCATCGAGGCATCCTTTGCCAAACTTGGTCACGAACACATCACAACCTCCGAGATCCGCCTGACAGGGATACGTCACTGGGAAATTGGTCGAATAGGTCATTCCGGTCACATAGATTTCTCCGGCGTTGTTCACGGCAATATCAATCCCTTCGTCAGTGTCATTTCCTCCCAGATAGGTGCTGAGAAGAACACCGCTACCAGACTGGTTCAACTTCGTCACGAAGGCATCGGCGTTCCCTTGTGTTGTCTGAACTGGGTCCTGAGTCGGGAAGTTTGCCGAAGAAGTAACCCCGGTGACATAAGCGGCGCCATCGTCGTCCACAGCGATATCGTAACCATAATCCGCGGAGTTGCCACCAAGATAAGTGCTGTAGATTAGACCATTCCCAGCCGCGTTGAATTTGGTCACAAACGCATCCTGACCGCTCTGATCCGTCTGGTATGCACCTTGCAACGGAAAGTCAGTGGAATAGGTATAGCCGGTTACATAAGCCTGTCCGCTTCCGTCGACTGCTATCCCCTCGCCAACATCCGAATCTGTCCCCCCCAGATACGTGCTGTATACCAGACTATTCCCCGCTGCTGCAAGCTTGGTTACAAAGACATCATAGACATGAGCCGGACCATACTGAAAGGGATTCTGAGTCGGGTAGTTGACCGAACTGGTATAGCCAGTAACATAGGCGCTGCCACTGTCATCGATCGCAATCGCATTTCCCCACTCGCTGCCTGCTCCGCCCAGATATGTGCTGTAGATCAGAGTGTTGCCGGACACCGATAATCTGGTCACAAAGACGTCGCCGTTGGCCTGACGCGTCTGATATGGACTCTGCGTCGGGAAATCCGGCGAATAGGTGTAGCCAGTCACATACGCAGACCCGGTATCATCGACGGCAATCGCCGTCCCATAATCATCGTCGCTTCCGCCAATGTACGTACTATAGATGAGACTATCCCCCGAGGTCGCGAGCTTCGTCACGAAGGCATCATACCCCGATTGGTCTGTTTGAAAGGAATGCTTGGTTGGAAAATCGCTCGAAGCAGTAAAACCGACGAGATAAGCATGGTCGCTGTTGTCAATAGCGATACCCCTCCCGCGATCATTGTCACTGCCTCCCAAATATGTGCTGTAGATCGGGGTGCGACCTCCGGCAGACAACTTAGTAACCATCACGTCATAAGATGCCTGATCGGTCTGGTAGGGAGACTGCGTCGGATAATCCGTGGATTGAGTATATCCGACCACATAGGCACAACCACTGCCGTCTACGGCGATGCCGTAGCCCTCCTCCCTGGCACTACCGCCGAGCAATGTGCTGTAGAATATCCCGGTGGAAGACACATCCAGCGCCTGTTTGGCTACCCCGTTGCTCCAATCGCCGACCACTTGCCCTAATAGCCGCTTGACACCTCCCGATGCGGCTCCTTTGCCGACTATCGGGGCTTGTACTGCCCCCACCAAGTCGCCCCATGCCGTCCGTAGGATCACCCTGCCGTCAGAATCGACCGAAGTCCCAAGGACACCTTCATATTCAACCTTGATCTGCGAGGCATCTGTCCCCGGCGCCAGCACGAATTTATACTCCGGCTGACCATTGCCCGCATCGGAGTATCTCAAATCGATTCCCGGATATACCCCCTTGAGCAGAATCGCCGAATAGCTCGGCACATTGGTGCGCCATTTTGCTGGGTCGTTGCCGAGGAAATAGTTGCATTTGTATTCAAGCAGTCCTTCGCCACGAATTTCTACATTCGGATTGGCGCCGACGAATTTGGCGGTCAAGGCGAGTTGCTCAATGGAGTCTTCCTCGTATCTGTCGTCCAGTAGGATAGGCATTCCTGCCTGTCCAGGGTCAGACAAGAATGTCCGACCTACCGAACCCGGATTCCCGCCTTCGCGGGAATGACCAGCAATGTGACGCGCAAACTGATATGCCACGCCCTCTTTGGTGACCCACAGAATGGCGTCACCACTACCGGCACGAAACAAGACGTTATTACTCCACTGTCCGTTGTTCTGTGTGAACGCCAACTTCTTTTGAGACAGACTGTTATCTGCAGCAAATGAGTCTCGCGCCTCTGTGTGAGATATCGAGGCAAGTACAATAAGTGTTGCTGTGACGAAAGTAGAGGTAAGTCGTTGTAGCATATTTCACTCCGAAAAAATAACGGGTCAATAAGTACCTCCGCAAGATAACTGTTTGTGCACAGAAGTCAAGCAAAATGCGGACGGTTAAGTCGAGTACATTGATTTTTTCGGCATCGGAGAAGTGGCAGGAAGATGGTAGCCGTGAGGGCGATCCTACAGCACTACCGATTCCCGGTATTCACCCCAGACAGAGCGAAGGGTATCGGATATCTCCCCTACCGAGGCGTAGGATTCGACGCAGCGGAGAATGATCGGCATTAAACTGCCGTTTGACGTGGCGGCTGCCGCCAAATCTTGCAGGGAACGGTTGACAGCGCTATTGTCGCGATGAGATTTGACCGCGGCCAGTCGCGCAATCTGCTCGTCGCAGATATTCGCAGAAAGCTTCTGAACTTGTACTTCGACATTGTCGTCGGTGCGGAACTTGTTCACGCCGACAATAACTCGCTCGCCCTTTTCCACCTGAAGTTGGAAATCGTATGCCGACGACTGAATCTCCTTCTGGAAAAAGCCCTCTTCGATTGCTCTCAGCGAGCCGCCTAAAACGTCTACCCGCTTCAAGTATTCCATAACGGCGGTCTCGATCTCGTCGGTCTTGGCTTCAAGATAGTAGCTACCGGCGAGCGGATCGACCACGTCAGCAAGGCCGGTTTCGTAACCCAGAATCTGTTGGATGCGCAATGCCAATTGAGCTGATTCCGCTGTCGGCAATGCCAGCGCCTCATCGTGGGCGTTGGTATGCAGCGATTGCGTACCACCGAGCACGGCAGCGAACGCCTCCAAAGTCGTGCGGACGGTATTCACTTCTGGCTGTTGCGCTGTCAGTGAGACACCGGCAGTCTGAGTGTGGAAACGGAGCATCATCGAAGCGGGATTCTTCGCGCCGAAACGCTGTTTCATAATCTTTGCCCAGATGCGGCGTGCGGCGCGGAATTTGGCAACCTCTTCGAGCAAGTTCTGTTGTGCACAGAAAAAGAAAGAAAGTCTCGGGGCGAAGTCGTCGACTGCGAGTCTGGCCTGTAGCGCGTGATTGACGTATTCGATGGCATTCGCAATCGTAAAAGCCACCTCCTGAACGGCCGTAGCGCCCGCTTCGCGAATGTGATAGCCCGAAATCGAAATTGTATTGTAGCGCGGCAAATTGGCTCCCGCATAGGCGAAAATATCGGTAACCAGACGCATAGACGGTTTGGGGGGATAGATATATGTCCCGCGCGCAATAAATTCTTTGAGGATATCGTTCTGCACGGTGCCGGTGATCTGCGACTCTGACACACCTTGCTTTCTCGCCACGGCAATGTACATGCAGAGCAGAATCGCTGCCGTGGCATTGATTGTCATCGAGGTCGAGACTTTATCGAGCGGTATGCCGTCAAACAGCAACTCAAAGTCCACGAGCGTGTCAATTGCAACGCCGGTCTTCCCAACTTCGCCTTGGGCCATGGGATGATCCGAATCATAGCCGATCTGAGTGGGTAGATCAAAAGCCACCGACAAGCCGGTCTGCCCCTGTTCGAGAAGATGACGATAGCGCAGATTTGATTCGCGCGCACTCGCGAACCCCGCATACTGGCGCATAGTCCAGAGGCGTTCGGTGTACATGCCGGGATAGATGCCGCGCGTGTATGGGAATTCGCCGGGATCTCCGAGTTTGTCTTCGTAGTCAAACCCAGACTGATCGTCCTCATTATGGAATTTCTTGGTCATGACCTGATAGTGTAACGAGTGCTTGACCTTTGTCGACTGGGCGTCCGATTGCGACGTGGAATTCCTTGACCCTTCCGGCAATGGGCGATTTCAATTCGTTTTCCATTTTCATCGCTTCGACGATTAGCAATCTTTCCCCCTTCGTGACGGTATCGCCAACGTTCTTCAACAGTCGGACAATCAGACCCGGCATCGGCGCTTTGACCACGGTGTCATGACCGGCTGTGGTCAGACCTGCAACCTTGCGGATCGTCACGAGCCGTTCATCTTCGACAATACAAGGGAATTCTCTACCGGCCAGCAAGACGGAAGTTACGCCATTGCTGCGAGAAACTTCAGCATCAAAGGAGCGGGAATCAAGCAGCATCAGCAAGCGATGGTGTTCCTGATCCGTTACTACTGAACTCGTGATGGGCCTGCCATCGACCATGATCCGTAGCTCCCCTGCCTGCTCGGAAATATCGACTGTCAGAGGTACCTCGTTAACGGTCACAAGATACTTCATGGTTTGCCCCTGTGGTCGTTACGTAGGCCGTCGGTTCTTGCCAAAGCAGCCCAGCGGGAGATTGGCATAGCAGCAGGATTAATCTGCTTGATTCGGTTCGAATCATAGTAATGGTGCAGCGCTGCCGCAATGGCCGCAGCTTCGGTAAGATGCAAGTCAGCCGGGCCGGTGCATTTGCCGCCAGTGAAATGCTCGGCGACGAAGTTGGTAGTGAGTCTGCCGGCAAGAAACACGGGGTGCTCCATGATCGATTCATGGAAGCAAACATTAGTACCGACTCCCGAAATGCGGAATTCCGCGAGCGCTTGGCGCATCCGCTCGACCGCTTCCTGACGGGTGGCGCCGTAGGTCACGAGCTTCGCCAGCAATGAGTCATAGTATGGCGGCACATCGGAATGCTCCGTGACGCCGGAATCAACGCGCACACCGGGACCGGAGGGGGTGCGATAAGTGAGGATTCGCCCGGCACTGGGTAGGAAATCGTTGGCGGGGTCTTCCGCGCAGATACGACATTCCAGCGCGTGACCTTTTATCCTGATTTGATCCTGCGCAAACGACAGTTTTTCACCGGCGGCGAGTCGAATTTGTTCTTTCACCAAGTCAATCCCGGTCACCAATTCCGTTACCGGATGTTCGACTTGCAAGCGCGTATTGACCTCAAGGAAATAGAATTTACGGTCGGCATCGACCAGGAATTCCACCGTACCGACGTTTTCGTAGTTGGCTGCGGCGATTGCTTTGAGTGCGATTGCACCCATAGTGCGGCGGAGCGGCTCATCGACAAAAACCGATGGCGCTTCTTCAATCAACTTCTGATGTCGACGCTGGATAGAGCACTCTCTCTCGCCCAGATAGACGCTGCTTCCGAAACGATCACGAGCGATTTGAATCTCGATATGGCGCGGTCGAGTAACATATTTCTCGACAAAGACGCGATCATCGCCAAATGCCGATTTCGCCTCGCTGCCGCAAGCCGTCAGCGCAGCAGCCAGTTCGTTCGCTTCTCTGACAATGCGCATGCCCTTGCCACCGCCACCGGCGACAGCTTTGACCAGCACCGGGTAGCCGCACTTCTTGGCGAACGCTTTAGCATGGGCAAGATCATCAGGATGCACCGCTCCGCCGGGAATGACCGGTACTCCGGCTTTCTCGGCCAGCGCGCGCGCTTCGAGTTTGTCGCCGAGAAGTCTGATGGCCTCTGCGGGAGGACCGATGAAGATCAGTCCCGCCTCGGCAACCATCTGAGCAAAACGCCAATTCTCCGCGAGAAAACCATAGCCGGGATGGATGGCATCGGCAGCGGCTTGTTTGGCAGCCGCGATGATTTTCTCGCCAACGAGATAGCTTTGAGAGGCCGGGGACTTGCCGATGTGATAAGCTTCGTCCGCCATGCTCACATGTAGGGCACCGCGATCGGCATCTGAGAAGACCGCCACGCTACCTATGCCGAGATGACGGCAGGCACGGATGATGCGGATGGCGATTTCGCCTCGGTTGGCAATCAGTATCTTAGTAATCATTGGTCAATCAAATCTCGCGGGAAGATAAGCAATCCAGGCCGTTAGTCAAACGCAATCGAACGGGTAGGTCGGCTCGCACTCAATTCAGCAAATCGCGGTTGACATGCGGTTGTAAAACAAGCAGAATGGACACGAACACAAGTCGGAAATCGGAGTCCGGAAGTAGTGATAGCAATCGTCTGGCTGGCGCTAATCGTTTTGACGGCCTTGGTGGCCGGTTTGATTGCATGGAAAAGACCAACACGTTTTCGCGCAGCAGTTGGCGCAGTGGGTCTGGCATTGTTCCTACTTGCGGCACTGCTTGGTTATCGGGAGACCGTGCGGCTGGAGTGGTATCTGGCAACAGCACGCTGGCCTGCAGTTGCCGGTAAGGTGATCTCGACGGAAGTAGTTGGCAAACGCGCGTTTGTGCCCAGAATCACATACAGCTATCAGGTCGGCGACTCGGCGTATGCAGGAGTGACCGATCTGGGAGTGCCGGGGTTTGGTAACAAGTACATACGACTTGATGTCGCGGAGAAGACAATTGCTGATTATAAGCCGGATGCAGTCGTAACGGTGCACTATGATCCTAACAACCCGAATGTTTCGCGGCTGCGCGCTAATGTGCCTTGGAATGTGTATGTGCGATTATCGACGGGAATGTTTGCATCGCTTCTGGGTGTTGCTGTGGTTGCCGTCTTTCTGGTCGGAAGGCGACGATCGGAGCATTAACTAGAAGAGAGCGGCAATTGGGTTGCCGCTCCTGTATTAGTTGGCGAATATCTGGTGCGTCAATTGTCTAGCGAATGCTAATCGCGCAACGCGAAGATGCGATTTTCCATTAGCAAAAGTTGGACTTTGTCACTCGCAAGTTTGACCATATCTAACAACTGCTGAGCGATTGAAACCTCCTCGACCTGTTCATCGACGAACCAACTCAGAAAGCTGGCGGTGGCAAAATCGTTTTCCTTGGTGGCAAGATCCATCAAGTCGTAAATCGAACGCGTGATCATCTTTTCATGCTCCAACGTAGCTTGCGCGATTTCGAGCGCGGAGGCATAATCGGATTTGGGAGTTTCCAAAGCCGCAAGCTTCACTCTAGCGCCCTGTTCGACCAGATAACCGGCGATTTTCAACGCATGTCCCTTTTCTTCTTCGGCCTGCAGCTGAAACCACTTGGCAAATCCCTTGAGACCCATCGACTCGTAGGAATAAGCCATGGCAAGGTAGGTCCAATAGGAGAAGAACTCCGCTTTGACCTGCTGGTTCAACTTCGCTGCCATTGTTTCAGAAATCATCATACTCGTTACTCCTTATCAGCTAGCAAGTGTCCTCGGGGCACGGTCTTCGTCTGGATCCAAAGTCGTGCGTGAACTGCACGTTCACAATTTGTCCCTTAAGAACAACCGGATTAGGTGTTGGGTTCCGCCATTTCGCAGGAAAACACGCCAATGCGGACAAGCGATATCGCTCTTGTGCTGCCTCTTTTCAAGCCGTGACAACCCGTCCTCTCGCATTGCGCCGGGCCGCATCCGACCGATTCAAGACATTTTCAATCTTTGACGATCCTTTCAAGCAGGCATAACCGGCAACATTTATCGGGAGATACTATGTCATTATTGATCGAAATCATCGAGTGGCTTGATCAAAGCGGTGACGAAATGCTTTTCCGCCTTCCGCAACAGGGCTCAGCGGACTTCAAATTAGGCGCGCAATTGATCGTGCGCGAAAGCCAGATGGCGATTTTTTTCAAGGATGGGCACACCTGCGACTCGTTCGGCGTGGGCAGGCACACCCTTTCGACCCTGAACGTTCCGATTTTGACGCGGCTGCTTTTGTTCCCGTTCGGGTTTAGCTCGCCGTTTCGAGCGGAAGTTTATTTCGTAAATCTGAAGGTCTTCACGAGTCTAAAATGGGGTACCAAGGACCCGGTGACTTTTGAAGATAGCAAGCTCGGGTTTGTACGGTTGCGGGGCCACGGGGCGTACACAATTCGGGTTACACAGCCGCTATTGTTTCTAAATACGATCGTCGGCAGACAGGCGTTGTATACGACCGATGATATTCAAGACTATCTCCGCGATGTAATTGTCGCCCGGATGAACGACCTGCTGGGCGAAAAGCTGGATTCGATTTTGGATCTCCCCGGGCAATACGAAAAGATTGCCAAGGATTTCAAGAAGGGAGTCGCTGACGAATTCTCAAAGTATGGCCTTGAACTGACCGACTTCTTTATTTCCTCAATTACCCCGCCCGATGAGGTCGGCAAGATGATTGACCAGCGATCAGGAATGGAAGCGATTGGCGATCTCGATAAGTTCTTCAAGTTCGAGATGGCAAGAGGTCTGGCAACTTCGGGTATCGCCGGAGCGACAGGCAACACCGTGGGAATGGCGGCAGGTGTCGGACTGATGGTGCCGACGATGATGAACAAAGTGTTTGCGCCAGAGCAGCAGGAGTTGAGAAAAGAGCCGGTGGCTACGGTTACCTGCCCCAAATGCCACACGGATACGCCGGAACAATCGCGCTATTGCTATCGCTGCGGGCACCAGATGATCGTGCAGAATTTCTGTCCCTCCTGCCACAAGGAATTGCCCTCCGAGGCCGTGTTCTGTCTGTTCTGCGGGCTTCGCTTGGACGCCAAGGAGCTCTGCCCTAACTGTCACGCGGAAATGATTCCCGGCTCGAAGTTCTGCGGCAAGTGCGGTAAGGCTGTAAAACGCGATGATACCGGTCAAAGCTAAGCGCGGGTTCTATATCGCCGCAAGCTGCCCGGCTTGCGGGGCGGAACTCGAATTGGAGTCGGATTTCCTAACGACGTCCTGCTCGAGTTGCTGCTCGGTGCTGAGGATCCTCACTCCAACCACACCACCGGCCTATGTTGTCAAAACGAAGGTGCTTGACAAGGATGTGCGTTTTCATATTGATCGCCATCTAAAGGGCAACGCTGAGCCACTCACCGACTCACTTGAGAGCGTCCGGGGGTTCTATTTCCCCTATTGGAAAATCGACGCCATCTTATTGAGACTGCGGCATCGCAAGGAAACGCGAATCAGTTATGATGAGGAGACAAACACGGAAACGGCGACTGACCAGAAAAAGGTTGAGACGATGCTATCGCCGTATGACGTCACAATTGCAGCCGGTGGCCTTTCGGAAATCATACCGTACAGTCTTGGCGAGCGGACCGAGTATATCACGACTATGCCATACAGCGGGGAACACTTGCAGTTCGGTTTTGAATTGCTGAGCATCGAGACATCCTGGCAGGATGCCATCACCAAGGCTAATCGGGCGGTTGACCAACTGAATCATGTCTCAGCAGACGAGTCTGGTGTGAACATCTCGCTGTTGCTTCGTCCGGTTTTGTCACTCATCAACTTCCCCTACTTCTTGGCGGAAGCCAATGTGATGGGCAAACAGAGAAGCTATGTGCTAGATGGATTGACCGGTCGAGTAGTCTACGACGGCAATGACGGCATCTCCGAGCGATTGCAGATTGCAGACCTTCAACAATCAGAGGAATTGGGCCGTTTGGGCGTGGAATTGCACCGCTGCAGCAATTGCGGCGAACAGTTGCCGGACACCCGGTCGTATGTCTATATTTGCCGAAACTGTCAGCACTTGACAGTTCTTGAGGATTGTCCTGAGTTGAATCGCCGGATTTTGTCGGTTCACGGATCGGTGAATGACAATGACCAATACTTTCCCTTCTGGATGTTCAGACTTCCCGCCGAGCAGATGAATGCTTTCAGGATAAGATTCGGCGGTAGCGAAAATGCAGGGGCTATCTGTGTGCCGGCATTTAGAATCAGAAATTTCGAGGCAATGTACCGCCTCACCCGGCGCATCTCCGGGGCGGTGTTGAAGCTATCGATGTTTGAATCACAAGAGTTCAAGGAAAACTACCTGCCGGTTATGGTCGGAATAGCTGAAGCAGGGGCGCTGGCTCATGTGGCATTGATGCGTGAGGTAGTTGGAAAAACCGAAGAGCTTCCCCGCACTCTGGCAAATCTGCCGTTTGAAGAAGTCTCTTTGTTTTACGCACCATTTCATCCGGAAAGTTATTTCCTGGTGGACTCCTGCCTTGGCGCAGTGACTTTCGAAAAATCGTTGGCAGGAGTACAAACGAAGCCCATTCCCACGGCTACCCGAGTACGATGAGAATGGGGTACGATTAGAAGTGCCGTACCTCGCATGAGAAGTACGGCACGGTATCAATCAGCCGCCAAAACGGCGGTTTGGTTGCAGTTTCTGGGCTTACCAGCCGCGACGACCACCGCCACCGCCACCACCTGGGCGTCTCGGACGATCACCGCCACGATCCGGATTGTCTTCGCGCGGGCGTGCTTCGTTAACACGGAGCGACTGACCCTTGAGTTGCCGACCGTTGGCGCCCTCAATTGCCGCCTTGGCCTCTTCAGGGGATGACATTTCGACAAATCCGAAACCTCTCGGCTCTCCACTCAATCTGTCCTTAAGAATGGTCACTTTGTTGACTTGTCCGAATTCGGCGAAAATCGAGCGCACGTCTTCTTCACTGGCTTCACGTGCGAGGTTTCCCACGTAGATATTCATTTGTTCCTCCAAGAAGTGATCTATTTTCGGCAGGCCAAGCTGGCCCGTCGAGAGTTAGTGTTTTCCACTCAAATCAAAGTCTGCTACTCGGTGTCTTACGGCTCCTTTCAACTTCCGGTCGCACAGCAATGACCAATTGCGCTTGAGGGTTCAGTCCCGCGGGAGCGCTCACTGTCCGATGCGGTCAGGGGGAAGTTTCAATTCGAAATCAAAGTGTCTGATACACCATTGAAAGGTGAACGATTCACCCGAGATAATACCGATTCACATGCGCTTTCAAGCTGTCGGCAAGAACTCAGCATTACCGCCGAACACACAGAGGCAACAGGCCTTGCAACGATAACTGTCGATGGATAACTCAGCAGATAAATCCCGGAAAAACTAATAATCTTGGCAGCGTCTTCCGCTGTCAGCATATCGTCAAGCATAATCTTTTCTCAGGTTTTGTCAAGCCCTTTTTCATCCTCAGAACTTACATCTCAGGCGCCAGCCAACATACATAATAGAGTATCGGTTCGTTCTTGCCCATGCTTTAGTGAAAAAGCGGTACCACCTTAGCGGAGCCTGCTCAGAGTCTGTTCGACTTCCGCCGTTTCCTTGCGTACAGCAAACGCATCGTCCCAACGCCGGGAGTCCTTGCCGAGCAAGTGCGCAATTTCGCGGGATAGAATGTCGATCTCCGTTCTGTCGAGCCAACCCCGTTTCGCCACTTTTCCCAACGAGCGACAAGCTTTGGCGCGCACACCGGAATGGGTATCGCGCAGGGCGGCGATTAGGTGTGCGCAGATTTGAGAACGTAATTGCGGCGACACATCTGACGCTGAGACGTTCCCAACGATCTTCCCCATTGTTTTGGCGGCCGAGTCACGCACTTCTTTGGATGGCGATCCGAGTTCAGACAGGACTAGCGCGATTGCCTCTTTCAAGACAGGCGATTTGATCTTGCCCAATGAATAGATGACGAAGCTGCGTTCAGTGGAATCCCGGGCAATCTCGTATGCTTGCAGCAGCGGCGCCACCGCGGCGGAGCCGATCTGGCCGAAGATCAGCGCATAATGAAACTCGACCTTGTAGTCCGAGTCTCCCAGAAGGCGCAGCACATGAGGAATTACGCGCTCGCCTGCGGCGGAGAGCGTTTTCACCGCATGGTTGACCACCGGCTGTAGATGCGGATATTCATAGATATCGCAATGGAAGACTGCATTGATGGCTCACACCAAATCGGCAGTTTCCTGATCGCCCGCTGTGGGCAGGAGGGTCTGAACCTCATTCACACACTTCTCGATGGCCTCAGGATCATTGGTCTCCAACCGCTTGAGCACGTCTTTCAAGAAGTCGGAAGTCATCGCCTATCCCTGCTGCACGAATCCACTAAACGCCTCAGCAAAACGTCTGCATTCTTCCAATTCCGTCGGCGAAGGAACCAGTCTTGCCTTTACACCGGGCTTGTGCACTTTAAGTTTGAGACTCTCAAGGTATGATTCCAGTATGTCCACCGCCTGCCCTCCCCAGCCATAGGAGCCGAACACGGCAGCCTTTTTGCCCACGCTCGAGACGGTCATCAGAAGTTGCGCGGCGTCCCACACCGGCTTGACCACATCGCCAACGAAAGTCGGCGTACCAAAGAGAATCGCGTCAGCCGCTTCATAATGATCGCGCAACTCCTTCGCGGGGGTATGAGCCAAGTCCACCATTGTGGTTGCGAGGCCAGTCTGCTGGAGTGTCTGGTCGATCTCCTGCGCCATCATTCTGGTATTTCCATAAGAGCTGGCAAAGGCAATTAGGACGCGCTTCTTGTCGCCGCTATTCTTGGGAACTGTCCATTCCAAATACTTCTCGATAAAACGCTTCGGCTCGTCGCGATTGATTGGACCATGCGATGGCGCGACGATTTTGATATCCATGGCAATCACGGCCTGCGATGCCTTTCGGCAGAAGGACGCATACGGACGCATTATCGCGTCGTAGTAGTGCCATGCCTCCTTCTCATGTACCTTGTCCCCCGGTTTGGAGAAGATTGACTCATAAGGGGCGAAATGCGCCGCATAGCCGTCGCATGGGAAAAGAATCTTCTCTTCAGGGCAATAGGTAAACATAGTATCCGGCCAGTGCATAAATGGAGCCGAGATAAACTCGAGTGACAGCCGTCCCAGATCGAGACGGTCGCCGCCTTTGACGCCATCGATCGGCACTGATTCGTCGTTGATGATCTTCTTCAGAAACGGCACCGCCGGTTTGGAGCAGACGAGCTTGATCTTGGGATTGCGTGCCAGGAGTAACTTGATCGCACCCGAGTGGTCGGGTTCGGTGTGATTGACAATCAGATAGTCGATCCGCTCCAGGGGCGCGTGTTCCTCAATGCGGGCGAAGAAAACATTCTCGAACCCCTCCTTGACCGCATCGATCAGAGCGACTTTTTCACCCAAGAGCAGATAGGAATTGTAGGTTGTTCCGTAGTCTGTCTTAACAACGATATCGAATACACGCAAATCGGGGTCTTCCGCCCCCACCCAATACACTTTCTTGGCCAATTCAACAGAATTCATAGATCCTCCCTCAACTCGCCGTATGATACAAACTATGATACTATTAGCAACTGCTTTTGTAGTGCCCATTTGCGCCAATACAACGCTTCCTGCGGAACGATCATCGCGTTAGCCAAAAAAACATTGGACAAATAGTACCGTGGTGCGTTATCTACCTGACAGGCTTGCTGGAATGGAGTTGAGATGTTTCGATTTGGCGGCGTTTTCGCCACACTATTATTTCTAATAGGCGCCGGAATTGTCGGGTGCGGCAAAAGCAGCGAGCCGGAAAAGATCACAAATCGGGTCTATTTACCCGAGAAGATTCAGGCTACCCCCGGAGAATCCTTTACGGTGCCAGTCAACTTCGATAACACAGTCTCTCTGTCCGCAATCAACGTGCCTGTGCTGTTTCTCTCCTCTATCCTGCGTTTCGATTCGGTCTCTTTCCAAAACAGCCGCCTTACTGAATTTATGATCAGGGAAGTCTTTTCGAAAGCTGACACACTCTCGATTCTCATCACCGACGATTCGGCGGCTGTTGCGTCAGGCAGCGGCCTGCTCGCCACGATCTATTTTATGGCTCGTACGAGTGCGCCGGACACAACTTTTCTGCTGAACACATTCAATTACCCTCGACTGCCGTTTAGTTTCTACGACCTCCAGTTGAATCCCGTGGCCAATCCACCGACGTTCAAGTCTTGCCAACTCACCATCAAGAAGTAGCTTCGAAGACTACTTCGGGGAGTTTTGCGTTGACTTGGACGGAGTATAGTCACACATTAGTCGCGCGTGAAGATGCTGGTATACCACCCAGCGGGTCGGTCTGAAGTACTTCTGTCAAGTCTGTTTCAGGCAGAACCTTCCCATGCCGGCATTCGCATGATGGAGATAGCGGGCAAGATCAAGGAAGCAAGAATCCGAAGGTCACAAGTCCGATGATGCAAGAATGTCAAAACCCCAATAGATGCATATCAACAGTCCAATCATTTGCAATCAGGGGTTTCACCCTATGCGCTCTCATAAAAGGGAAAATGAACATTAGACGCCTGCGGCCTTAGCACGTTATCTATTTTGATGCCATTTTCGAGTGACATGAAGACAATGCGATTGCTTAGCTGTGTGTGCTTGGTATCCTTATCACCGATCCTGGTCCTGTTGGGCTGCAGCAAGAGCACGGAACCTGAGCCGCTTATCAATCGCGTCTACCTGCCGGAGCAATTGGAGGCCAAGGGAGGGCAGAGCTTCAGCGTGCCGGTTTCGTTTGAGAACGAGGTGGCGCTGTCAGAGATACATGTCCCGCTGCTCTTCCCCTCGAACATAATGTATTTTGATTCGGTATCGTTCCATGGCAGTCGGGTCAGCCAGTTCGATTTCAAGATGGCCGATGTGTTTGGGGATACGATCCTGATCGGAGTTCTCGGCGTGACTGACGACACCGTTTCTGTCAATCGAGGCCGGGGTCTGCTTGCGACGATCCATTTCCGATTGTTTGGCAATGCGCCGGAGACGACATTCGTGCTCAACGCCTTTGACTCTTGGAGACAGCCACTCAGTTTCTTCGATTTCAAGCTTAAACGGCTACCGACACCGCTATTTAGACCTTGTCAAGTTCATGTTCAGGGGATTGTTCGCTCAGTACCCGGTGGTCAAGCACGGAGCTGGAGTTGGATCGGCAGAAATCCCTAAGCGTAGATTCCTGGAATGGCGACGTGCACTCATCGAAGTTTCGACCCATTCAGTCATGCAAGAACTCCCTCCATGAACCAGCGGACGACCAGCCTATCGCGGTTGAAGTTCCCCTTGGTTGCTGAAGCTACAACAGTGACCGAATCCGCACCTACCATCTACGCATTGACCCTTGCCTTCCGCCTCGAACTAATGTAACTTCCTCACGCTTCACCAATTGCCGGAGTGGCGAAATTGGTAGACGCAAGGGACTTAAAATCCCTCGTTCAGTAATGGACGTACCGGTTCGATTCCGGTCTCCGGCATTATCATTCAAGAGCTTAGCCGACAATCGTCGCAGCACCTCAGGGTCGATAGACCCCGAGTGTGCCACATTTGTGCCAAGGTGATCGGCTTTGCCATACGAGATTTTCTCCACCGCGCTTTTCAGATGCTCGTGCGCCGTGCGAGTATATTGCATTGTTGTAGCAATGTGCTTATGGCCCAACAGTTCCTGAACCGCAGTAATCGGTGCATTTCCGAACACAAGATGACTAGCAAATGTCCGTCTTAGATCATGAAGAGTGAAATGCTCAATGCCGGTCTCCTCCTCAATATGTTTCAACAGACTTCGGATATCACAAAGCTTCCGGCCATTCTTTCTGCTGAATACGAGGTCAGACTGTTGAGTCTGACTGCTCCTATGCGCATTCAAAACGTCAAACAGAAGCTCGGTCATAGGAATAAGTCGATCTTTGTAATTCTTTGTGTGCCACTCGGGCCGATTGGTTAACCGGATAATTTTCTCTTCGAAATCTACGTCAGCCCATCTCAAATTAAAGAGTTCGCCTGCACGCAGTCCTGTATTAAGTGCGGTAATGATAAGAGGTCGATACTCACCGGCCGCCAGCACGACTTTACTTATCTCAACTTGTTCCAAATGCCTGCCGTGGCGCTGATTTTGCCGGAGAGCACGTATACCTTTCACTGGATTCTCCTGTAGTATTCTCAGGTGTACGGCCCTGTTGAATATCGCTTTCAAATAGCGAATGTCTTTGTTTACTGTAGCCGCCTTAACACAGATTGCCCGCTGGGCCTTGAATTCTTCAATATCTTCTCGGCATATGCTTCTCAGAGGTTGCCTTCCCCATTGGGGAACGAAGACTCCCTCGATAGCATACTTGTAACCTTTGTGGGTCCAATTAGAGTGATTAGCGTCACTCCATTCGAGAAACTTGGTGCAGAATTCGTCGAATCTCATCTTCTCCTTTTCGAGAATTCCGAAGCCACTCTGCGCTACTTCTAGCTCAAGCCTACCCGCTAGCTTCTGCGCGGCTTCCTTGTTGGTTACATCCAGACTTATTCTCTTCCTCTTGCCATGTGTCTTGAAATCGGCATAGTACATTTTCTTCCGTTTGAACAATCTGACCATAAGCGTCTCCTTCCTATATTCTAGCTTGAGGCTTCCGGTTCTGCAACCAGCTTTTGATGTCTGACGACATGAATCTCAGCATTTTCCCCAGCTTAACATGTGGTATTTTGAGCCTCTGTACGTTCTTGTATATGAAGCCTTCGGTGACGCCCAAGAATCGTGCCAGCTCATGCACATTCATCATCTCCGAATCACCAATTTTCTCATCTGACATGACAATCACTCTCGATTCTATTGCGCTTGTGGTTTTTCATGACGGTAAGCTGTCCTTTCGAAGAGTATCGCCGTTTGACAGTGTTCGAAATGAGTTTATATAGGTGCACATTCCGAATCCGACACATGTCAGTCGCTGCCTCAGGGCACCGCCCTGTTTGCAGCCGTATGAGTACTCCTCTTGACCGAAGGCTGAGCCAAGAAGGAGCTCGATTTCGCTTTCGCTCAAAGGTGGGTTGTTCTGTGGATTCCATACAGAGGAAAGGATGATCTTTGCCTGGGCGGGTGCGATTCCGAGCCGCTTCAACTCGCAGGCGATGATGTGTCCGATTTGGTTTCTTTCACCTTGGCCAACCCCGCAGAAGATAGCATGTCGGACACAGTCTTTTATCACCGGCACGGAGACGTTTTGTTTGCCGCTTTGTGACTTCGTGGAACTGGTCTCTTCATTTTGAATTCTGGCCCATATCTTGGGCAGCAGTTGTTGGAGAACTTGCGCTGGATCAATCGTCTTGACTTCCGCCAAAGCTGCGAACTGGTCTTTTTCCGGTTTCAGATGCCCGTCGAGGAAGTGGCACCAGTTGCCGGTAACCTGGTGTATTCCGAGTGGGGCTTTGACGAGGTTTCCGAGTTTGCTGGGTTCGATGTGGTCTTGTTTGGGGAAGATTTCGTGACTTGGACCGATTTTCTGCCCCAGTGCTCTGGCGATGCGGTTTGGATAGGGTTTATCGAAGAAGATCCAGATGTGGTAGCCCTTTTTGCCTGAGAATTCGGTCAAGAATGGGATCTCAAGTTGGCGGACGCTATTCTGTACTTTGCGAAGTTCGGCTTGGTCCAGCGTGTCGATGTCGATGCAAAGCCACTTGGTCGTGCTGTCTGGTGAGCAGTAAAGCCCGATGGTCCTGGCTCCCTGGAGATGTTCTGCGATGACAGTGTCTGTCAACGGTTCACGAATGACCGTGTAGCCTCCAGCGTCACCACCGAGTTGCACGGGATAGCAGTCTTCCCGCAGCACGAATCTCTTGCGAAAGAGGTCGATGGCATTGCTGATTTGTGACGCTGACATGGTTTCCACTTCGGGTTCTCCTGATCCTTTAGCGGATGTCTGCCGTGATTCATTTCAGCCTCGAAGGGATTCTCTTGGGGTTTTGCAGATCATCGATAGCACGCTTTGCTTACAGGACTAATGCGATCAACTCCCTGTATTGTTCTGCGAATTGGGCCGGGTTCGGTTTGCCGTTCGGTTGCAGAAACAGACCGAGCCTTTCCAGCAGTTGGGCCGCTATTTCTTTATGCAGCGCCCAATCTGATGGGTCAACTATTGATGCAAATGCCCATTCTTGTTGTCGTCTGATTTCCCTTTGCATGATGATTTCTCCAAGTTGAGCAAGGACTTCTTCTATCCCGTGGCCGTCATTTGATACTGCCTCAAGGTAGGCGGCTTCGTATCCTCGAGCTCCCTGGCTTTCGTAGTCGTGTTCGAGCAGTTCGATTGCTTCCGATAATGCCTCTGCTCTGGTGGGCGTCCAAGCCGATTCGTTACAGTGTCCATGAAGGTGCTGAATGAAGAACGCCAGGATGTCGTTGAACTTAGCAAACGTATTGACTGCGGAGAACGGGATGGGAAAACTTGCGATAGCAGCACTCATGCGATCTGCGATCATGTCTGACTTCTGAGCCCGTTTCAGCTCATCAATGATGCTGTTGATTCTCTCGGTATTCCCAGATTCATTCGAATTCTTCATACTGGAACTCCTCCCCGGTGTCTTGGTGCGTACCGTCTGGTTGAAGCGGACCATACCCAAGGCTTTGGGCGTTATTATAGGATCTTCGATTTGTGAGTCGTTCTTTGACTTCGCTAAGAGGTTGGTAATAGAGTTGATGAGAGTTTTCGATAATATACTGGCAACAATTGTCGGCTGGTAATGGTAGTGGCGGTTTGGTGCGAATTTTGACAATGTCGGTGCCGATTCGGGCAACAGCTTCACCTACCTCGAAACTTGCGATTTCTTCTGGCTTGACTAGTTCTCGTAGGTCTTTGACTAAATAGCGGGCGTCGTTGAGGTCGACATTGAAAATTACCGTTGACCCAGTGCCCAGAATGGCATCGCGTCTCTTTTGGTCAAACTGTCGCAAGTACTGGTGGGCGAGTGTCAGACTGACGCCGTATTTGCGAGTTTCGGTAATGAGGTCTTCGATAGAATCCGTGAGAAATCGATGGGCCTCATCGCAGTAAATGTGAAACGGCTTTCGTTGGTCAATCGGAATGTCGCTTCGACTCATGGCGGTGATGTATAGCAAGGAGAGAATGAAGCTCCCCAGTAATTCGCGAACCTCGGAACCGAGGCCCGAAAGATCTACCAGGAGAATCCTACCGGTGTCCATGATCTCACGGAAGTCGATACGATTCTCTGGTTGCGAAAGCATCATGGCGACAGTGCCCGACATCAGGAGCTTGCTCAATTTGTGTTGGGGAGGCGTCAGATCCTGATTCGTGTACTTCTTGAAGTCACTTTGCCAGAAGTTTCGAGAGATCTGATTTTCGCTGACTCTGTCAATCTCCAATAGTAGTGCTTTACTTTCATTCGAGTCCTTTCGCAACAAGTTGGCAACGTCGAGAAATGAGGAGCCGGGCACAAGTAGCAGGGCGTAGATCGCATGCCGTAAGAGGTTTTCCAATCGGTCACCCCAACCCTGGACGATTCCTTTGATCGAGGCAACGATGTCGTCAGCGATACGGCTGATGTCCTGTTTGGGTCTGGCCTCGATCGGATTCCAGAGTGGCACCCACGAACTATCTCCCGGAAAGAAGTAGATAACGCGGTCGGCACTGCTTCTTGGAATCAGATGAAGAAACCTTTGGATCAGATCACCATGAGGATCCAGTACCGCAATGCCAGCTCCATTCGCTATATCATGGAGTCCCATGTGTTCGATAACTGTCGATTTGCCCATGCCATTGCGAGACAACAGGTGCGTGCTTTGGCTTCTAAGGATTGGGGGGATGTATACAATCTGCTTCTTGCCAGCATAGTTGGAAATACCTACTGGTGTGCCAGCAAGAAGTCGATCTCCTCTTACGGGTAGCGTCTCCAAGAGGACAATTTCTGGTCGGTTCTTGAGTGTGTCTGCCGGTGGCGGGTGCACGATGCCACATAGTTCGGATGAGTTGAGGATGAAGCCATGTCTGTGGGTCGTGCCATTGACAATCATCGATCGCACAGCCTCCGCGTCCAGCACCTTGAAATAGTCGTTCTGGGTAATGGCGCAGAATGGGCGCCCGCCGTGCTGGAAGATGTTGGCAAAACCCTCCAAGCGCTGAAGATGTAGGTCATTGTTCTCGGCATCTCCGATGACTCCCATTCTCATCACAGCTGCGAAGAAGGGTTTGTCGTTGTGAGCTTTCTGCTCGTTGTCAAAGGCCACGTTTTTCAGCTCCGAGGATGGTGACTGAACCGGGGTTCGTGACCAGGGCAACATTCCGGACAGGAGTCGGACACGGTATTCGAGGTCGAGTAGGACGTTGATGTTCTGATGCCAGTTGTGATTTGGCGCCGTTCCCTGGAACAGAACTTGGAAGAAGCCAAAGGCACTTGAAGGAACACTGATCAGAGAGACAAATAGCGGATCAAGGGGGGATATCTTAAGCTCATCTATCTGTGTGAATAAGTGCGAATACGGCGGTAAGGGATAGAAGTCGCGTATTATTACTTTCTTCCAGGCGGACAGATCATAGTTCTCAAGGGCTATCTGCTCGTCCTGGGTTAGCTCACAGAACTCGAATTGGCTCTTGAAAGCAGTCCTAACAAGGACTTCATCGGCCTGATGAATGAGGAAATGAATCCGGACGTCGTCACAGTTGCCACAGATTTCGAAACCTGCTGGGAATCTGAGGCATTTGATGATCTTGAGAAAGAGCTCCGCTCTGGTCCAGCAGAACGGCTGGTTGGGCGAAATCCAGACTCTGTGCCGGCCAAGCGTGTAACGATTGGCGTCTGCTGTTTCGTGCTCGCTCTTCTCCGGGGATGCAATAGCGACCTGGCCATCGGGTTGGAGCAAGTAAAAAGGTGGTTCAAGGGGAATTGGTGAGCGAGAGATGTCAGGTGTGCATCCTTTTACTGCTTCCGCCTCAATTATGGAACGGGCTCTGGCGGTCAGAAGTTGTGATTGTGCCCTGGCGATGAGGGCTCTTTCCACAGACATAACAAGTCCTGTTCAGAGACAGAGGTTCATTCATCTGTATTAGCGGATGATTCGAAGGACTGGTTTCAGTAGGAAGGCAGTTCAGCGGACTTGTATGTTCGAGAATTCTACTGGATCGACTGTTTCGGGTTGGGCTTCATCGAAATCCCTGCTTCAGGTTTTACCCATCTCTCGCATGCGCTTTATCAGATGCGGATGATACATGAGTATCTTGAAGAAATGCATCTTCACGTCCCAGGCTCCCGGTTCTGAGTACTCCTTGGGAAGGAAACGAGCATATTCCTTGGCATAATCCTCAGCTGCTTTCAGCTGCTCTTCTACTGAAGTATCCTTGAAGAAAGTTGCCACGAGTGCGGTTAACCTGTTATCGGTGAAGTAGGCCACTCGCGCAGCCGTAAAATCCTTCAGAACCCGGTAAAGCCCCCCTTCAATACCCTGACTCGCCATATCAAAGGCGACCTTCTCTCCTTTGTCACCATACATCTTGAACACAACATCCCTGGCCATAGCTTTAGTATAATCGGGATCCGGATTGGCCATTCCTTTAGTATCGATGATGTGCGAATCGACGTGCCAGTAGAACTGTGAGAGGCAATCGAGCAATTGGTCGCGACTCTTAATCTTCCAGGATTTTATGTTAAAGGAGTTGAACGCCTCATCCCCACGTCTTTGCACATCCAGCATTGTCCTATCGGATTCAAGTGCTTTTAGCAAAGTTTGCACCTTCGTCATGGCAATCCTCACACATTACATTCTTCTAAACATTGAAGAAGTCTTCCTGATTGAATCGATATAGGCGCGAATGAGTTCCGTGTAGTTCTGGGCGTATAGCTCGGGCTCTGAAGTGTCGAGATAGGTGGCGATGCCTGGTCCGCAATAGTTGATGAATTGCCGGATGATGTCCACTTTGTCATTCCAGGAATTAGGTTTTATCTCGTCATCGAGCACTTTGGTAATGTGGTGTTCGATAGCTTCCTCTTTTAGATGCTGGGCGATGGCGTCAAGGATAATTCGCAACCCCCCATTGGTACCCTCATGAGCATCATTGTATGCGCCGACAAAATCACTACCCCTCGAGCGGTACACCTGCTCGACGATCCCCTTGGCTTTTCCCTGTGCCTCTGCGGCAGGCAAGTTACCCCCGCGAGAGACGCAGGTCGTGAAGTGATAGTTGTAGTAATCGCCGATGATTTGTCTGAACTTGTCTATGTCGGCGGCTGTATTTGTCGCCAATCGGTAGGATGCCCTGGCTTCGTCGTGTGGAATGCCGATCTTCTTGGCAATATAGCGCTCGTCGAGTTGTTCGAGTATGGTGGCAAATGATCCCATCGCTCTCCCTGGCTTCTGGTTACAGTATTTTAATGGTTCCAATCAGTTTGTCAAGGGATTGCGCATAAGCCTCGATGATCGTCTCATACTCCGAGGCAAATCGTTCGGCCGGTTGATTCTGAATCTCCGCCGGCAATGCCGGTCCAAGGTGATTCATTAATGACTGGATTAGTGCGGTTTTGCCGTCTAAGTCGAATGGATCCATGGCTGTCTTGAGGACCATTCTGATGTATTTTCGTCGCTCCTCCTCCTTGAGGAGCTGCGTCATTTCGTCAAAGACGCGCCGCAGCCCACCGTGGGTGCCTTCAACGGCTTCTGAATATGCCCCCTTTTCTTCTCCCGCCGAGGCGAATGTCCGTCGGAGCAGGTCGAGCGGCGCCGAACCAACTTGATTGTAATCGATCACGCCTTTGAGATGCCCGCAGTGTCTGAGAATGTGAGCGTAGAAGGCGGTTATGCAATCGAGGAACTCCTTAAAGCTCGTCACCGTTACTCGATCTACCAGGTAGCTGGCTCGTGCGGTGTCGATTGGCAGTAATACTTCTTGCGCGATTTTCTCCGCGGAGAGCTCTGTAAGCAAATGTGCAAGCAGTGACCCCGACAAATCGCTGGATTCTGCCAAGGGCGCGCCTGACCTCTCGGCTGCAAGACACTCAGAAATCGTATCGCCAAATGCGCAGCCATAGAGCAGCCTGAGGTCAGTATGGTCGGCTTCTGCTGCCACCTTTGCCAGGTTTAGCCACTCTTTCATCTCGATAAGTGGAAACAGGCTGGGCTTGCGTCTGGTGAAGGGAGGGAGAGAAGTGACCAGCTGCGACAGTTTCAAACCAAAGTCTGTTGGATATGATTCGCTGCGAACAAAATGGTCCACAAAGACAGATAGCATTTCCTTAGCTCTAGCGAATTTTGCCTCGAGCAAGCGACCTTCTAAGGCTTTCCAGAAGCGCTGCTCATTCCCCTCACCAAGATATTGAACTGCCCTGTTACGCGGACTGGCAGACACAAAATGCCGCTCTGGGTCCGAGAAGAACCCTGATCGGAATGAGGCGAGGCAGATCTCTTCCTGTTCGAAGACTGCTTCCAAGAGCTCACAGATGTCTCGAACCGCCTTCACTTCGAGTCGATCTCCGTGAGCGAGGATAGCCCTTCTTAGTCTGTCAACTTCTCCTGGCGACAACTGCTTGGCGGAATCGTCAACCTCCAATGTGGCAAAAATGAAATGCTTGACTGACGAATCCTCGTCGGCCGCCTGAAGCTTCTCGGGAATGCCGGCTACGGGTAGGAAGTGCCCTTCGCTTGTGGCGAGTTGGCCGGTAGTCACAATGCTTTCAGGAATCGGCAATTCCAGAGTTGCTGATAGCATGGCCAAGAGGACGGCCAGATCAAGGGAGTACCCTGACAATGACAGATCAAGGTTCTGGAGCGCCGTGGCACCGACATTCTTGACTGCTATTTCATAGTTGGCTGGCTCCACTCCAAGTGCGTGGGAGATGCCGTCCATAAGCGCAACGATTGTCTCTTGAGTATGAGTAATCAGTTTGGGACTGACTCGGGTATCACCGGCAAACACCAAGCGTTCTTTTGTATGATCAGGAGCCTTTCGCACATGAACACTCGTAATTATTCCCTGCCCTTCTATGACTAACGCGGTCTTGGCTTGTCCGATGATTGCTGGGTTCATGTCAAATCCCAGCTGCGACTGGAGTTGTTGATTCTGATCTGCATGGCTCCAGATTCGATACCCGGGAAAACCTCAAGAACAACGCTGCCACCAAGAAGGAGTTCAGAAACTGCAGCTTCTGTCTTCATGGGCTCGGTCATGGCTGCTGCCGGATATTCTGTATCTGGATGGGCGAGAGACCAGCGTAGGTTTTCATCTTTGAGTTGTCCTGACCAGAGCAGACGGCCATTTGAGAGAGAGATTTCGTAAAGTCCTGGAGTGATTTGACGCAGAAGCAGCGGTCCAGGTCTTACGGAGCAGATGATGCTGCCAAAGAGCTCACCGTTCTTGAAAACCTCGACAGCAAGTAACCCCATCTCAGTGAACTGAGCTATCTCCTTTCGAAGCACATTGAGGTACTTGGCTGACTCGGCCACTTCGGGATCCGTGGCTAATGCCTCTTCCACTACCTTGACAAAGATCAGGAAGTTCGCGTAGCCTTCCTGGTACTCGGGAGTTGATCCTAAGGCGCGGATGCGTTCGATGGCTTCCAAAAGCGCCCTTCTCGGGTTTTCGGCTTCAAGTGCCTCTTGAAGGAGTCGGAGGAAGTACAGGTTCTGGTTGGAATTGTCACTCATTTGATTTCTTTCTGGCATCGGAGTTCAAGACTCGTGCGATAGCGGAAGAAACGCCTGCTTCCTGCGCCGCCTCTAGAAAAAGAGGTTGTGCAGAGATCACTTTGGCCGTGTTCTTCCAAAGATCGGGAATGGCCGCGCTTTCCTGATCCTCTGGCTTATCTTGCCATTGGCTGCCGGCAAAGCGGCTGAAAGTCGCCTTACTTAACCCAAAATCCTTTGCGATGGCGCCATCTTCGAAGATCCCATCGGTCATGTCGCTGAAAACGCGCAGGACCAACTGTTCAACAGTCTTCTTGCCAAGCTCCCTAATGGCCGGGCGCAACTCGTCGAGTTGGTTGATCTTCTCTCTGGCCACTACCTGCGCAAGCATCGAGGGGACGGCAGTCGCAGCCAATGGGTCATGAATGTCTATGCTTGGAGTTGCGTCTGGTTGCTCTGGCAGGTCGTCGATCGAAACAAATCTGTCACGGAAGAAGTGTGAATCGATTTCTGACTGAACCCGGCTCTGCAATTCGGAATGCCTCTGATCGGCGTCCTGTGGCTGTTGCTGCAGCCATTCGCGAAATACCTTCACTGGCATTTCTGTCGGGTACCACAGCTTGATCGACTTTGTGCCAACTTTCCAAGCGTAGCGTGTGGCATACGGTCTCATCCTTCGCAAGACCTCTAGCCTTGACAGATAGAAGTGTCTTACGACGAGTCGCTGCAGGAGCGTACATGCAGCTTGTTCTTCTTCCAGCTCACGTGTACCTGGATTCTCCGTTCGCCACTGCTCCATTTGATTCAAAACAACCCTATAGTAATTGCGGCAGTCTACTTGTTTCCGTTTCAGTTTCTTGGAGGTTTTTTTCTGCTCTCCGATTTCGGGACCGACGTCTTCCGAGGGCAGGTTTGTGAATTTTGCCAGGGTCAAGTCATAGGTATCCTCTGTGACCTCGTCTCTTGTCATGGTTGCCTCTTGCCCATGAGGTGCTCCTTTGCACAGCAATAATAGAAAGTCAACTATTCGGAGGTTCTTTCCACCATGTGAAAATGGTTTTCGCCTTTCAATCAGTTCTGAAAGCGCAAGTTGATCAGACTCATGGACCAATAGCTGTACAATCTCAAGCGTCGGCTTAGCTGAGTATGGAAATTGATTGTCCTTCATAAACTTAGATGCTCCGGAGCTGGGCTTCGCTGAGACTATCGATACTAATTTGGTCGAAAGATGTCTTCCTGTCAAGCCATACCCGATTTGATTTTCGCCGATCCATCTATCGAGCACTTATGTAAGGGTTGCCCGTCACCAATTGACGTCCAAGTATGCAGAATGTATCTCCCTGTGCACCTCGGGGAGGCCAAAATCCTACGTCCAGTCGAAGCAATGTTCACCGCGAGAACAGCGGTATAGCTTCACGATAGATTCTGGAGCCTGAGCTGCTAAGAGCTAGGGCCTCGAGACGTCAACTCATCCATTCGATGTCTTCCAAAGTGATCCTTGCGATCTCGCATGACTGGGCTTCTTCGGCAATCTTTCTGACCTCAGTAACCATTACTGTTCTTGCCTCTGGCCCGAGACATGGATCGATGTCATAGTATGCGAGAATCTCATCTACATCGTCGTGGGTGTCGAAGGGGAATTCTGGATCCCGTCTTATGTATTCGATTGCTCGATTGATCTTGATCATCGTTTGTATTTCCATCTTAGTTTGCCTCCCGAAGCTTGCTTTCTTTAGCCCCGTTTTTTTGTTTTTGGTGAATCCTGAACAAAAAAACGGGCGTTGAGAGTACCGTACGTTGGAAGTGATCTCAGAATGGCGCACCCCAAGTTTGGGGGAAAGCTTTACTGAACAGTTTGCGATGAGCAAATCTGTTAGCTAAAGGTTTAGCCGTTCGAAGAAGAGTGAAACCTGGGTCGGCTATTATCTCTTGTAGCTGACCATCTTCCTGCAATAGTGGTTTAGTCTGCCTAAGAGGTGGTTGTAAATGCTCCTTGTAATGTAGCCCTGGCAATTTCGGGAAAGGGTTTCTGGATACACCGGAATGAAATGGTAGTGGTTTAGACCATATACTCTTGTCTTTTTTTCTGTCATCAGGTCATAATCATGATTCCCAGTCAGGCCCAGGTATTCGACTATTGTCTGGTATTGGGGCAAGTGAAAGTCTGGATGCCAGATGTAGCGCTTGTCACCGTCTTTGAGGTAGATATCTGGTTCGTACTCATAGGGAATGCCAAGTCCGTCCAGAATTCTGGCGACATGTCGCTCACCGTTGCTCCTGAATCCGTCCTTGACTCTCGCCTCCATGGGTTCAGTCATGCGGCCAGCCTCTTCACTATGTCGACTTCTCCTCTGGTGAGACGTAGCAGTTGCTTCTCAACCTGCTTGAATTGATCAAGCATCTTTCTGAGGCTTTCTTCGATCTTTAGAGCTTGTGAGAGATAGGCGATTGCCTGTCTGGCGTTGTTGGCCTCGACCTCCTTGATTGCGGCGTTCAGATACTTGACGAATTCCTGATGACGCTGCTCAATTCCCCTTTCGATTGTCGCCAAGGTTTCGTCGGATGTGATTGACTGTCGTTCAGTCTCTATAGCTGCTGTGAGCAGTTTCTGTTTTTCCGGGCTGAGTCGCTTGAGTGTTTCTGACAGCTTCGTGAAGCTGCTGATGTCCCATTCTTGGAGCCTCTGGTTGATCACCCTGAGTTGTTCTTGTGCTTTTCTGAGTTCGCTGTTCTGCTTTTGCATGTCTGTGAGGATTTCTCGTATGGTGGGTATTGTCCCGGGCGTTATGCCCTTGCGGCCAAGGATTTCAATGATAGCCTTGAGGTCTCTGCCCATCGCTTTTTCACTTCTTGCTGCTTGGTTCTCTGCGCCTAATAATCCTCGTGCGAGCCGTTCCTTGTTTTCTAGGCTGGATACTTCTTCTCTCTCGGTGATTTTCAGTGCCTTGTCTCTGCCAAAGTCGATGTTCGGTATGATGTCTTTGGATGACAGACTTGATTTGATTCTGAGAACGAGCATGACGAGTAGTATCGGAATTGATAGTAGCGCGGCGGCGTCGATCCAGGCAGCGAACTGATTTTGTTCAGCCCATTTATAGACTTCTGGAAAGGTGGCGCGTGTTAAGAGGTAGCTGATGATAAATGCTACGATGCTGGCATTGGCACTGTTTCCGCCAAGATGCCTGGTAAAGACGAAAATGCCCACGGCGACTATCGCCAGGAGCATGACTGCTGCGAGTGGCGCTAGGTTTCCGAGCTTGAAACCGGTGGTGTACGAAAAGACGGTCATGGCGATACTGAGGGTGAAAGCTATGCCGATGCTGATGGTTCTGCCTTCTCTGCCTGGGAACTTCTTGGTGAAGACGAATCGGCTGAGAGCGGTGAAGATCGTTAAGTAGATTATGAAATCGATGAAGGCGCTGTATTGCTGATAGGTTGAAGCTATGTCAATGTCTTGGAATGGTTGCAGGATGGTTTCAAATGGGTTTGTCGTGCTTTTCACCTTCTCTGGGTATCTTTATTGTAGTGCTTCAAGCAGCCTATTGATGCAGTTATTCTTGGTTTCTTCAGGCATAGTGAGGGTAATGCGCTTGGATTTCTTCTTGAGGGTTTTGAGCCAGCCGGTGTCGGCATAGATCAAGCCCATGTCTGAGAAGTAAATCAAGAAGTTTCTGACCATGCGGTCCGTCAGTGGTGTGTATTTGAATTTGTGGCAGTACTGGGTGTAGTCTTTGTAGATGTCGTCTGATGGAATGATCCGTTTCGGGTTGAGTAGGATGGAGAGGAACAGTATTTTCTGATGTGTTGGTAGGGCGCCTACGATTCCTGTGTAGGCCTCGCTTTCTCCCCGCTCCTGGGCTTCTTCAAAGATACTCATGGGAATACTGGAGAGCCTCTTTTCAGTGGCGACGAGAGCGCAATAGTACAGAAGCTTCAAGGCTTCTCTCGCGTCTCCTCTCTTTGTCGTCTCAGCTGCCGCTATTTTTTCGAGTAAGCCTTCTCCTATGACGTTGGGCTTGAAGCAGTAGTTGATTCTGTCTTGCATGATTTTGAGTAGATCTTGGGCGTTGTAGGGTGTGAAGATGATCTTGTTTCGTCCGAAGCTGCTTGTGACTCGGGGTTTGATGTAGTTGGAAACGTTCACATCATTGGAAATAATGATTGTACTTACATGACTGGAAACGAAGTCGTTAATGCGGCTGAGCAGGTAGAGAATGTCGTCTCCAGATTGCTTGAGGGTGTGGTCGATCTCATCCAATACGATTAAGAGGTTCGTCTTTTCGTGTTTGAGGTAGTCTTTGAATTCGTCGATGAGCTTGGCGCGGTTCCAGCCGACACGCGGAATCTTCCTGTTGGGATTTAGAATTGTGAGTGTACTGCTGAGGATTGTTGCGTCTGTCTTATTTTCCTCACAATTGATGTAGACTGTCTTGAGGCTGACTCCTCTTTTGTCAGCTTCAGATTCGAGCTTGCCAATGATGTCGAGGGTCAAGGCTGTTTTTCCTGTTCCGGGGAATCCGTAGATGAACAAGTTGCTGGCTGCCTGGTTCTGCAGGATCGGGCTGAGTTGTATGACGAGGTCGTTATGCTGTTTTTCTCGGTGGACGAACCGTCCGGATGGCGGTTTGAGCTGGAACAAAGCCTGCTGATTAACTAGAAGTCTGTTTTCCGCAGTGTCCTTGAATTCCAGGAGAGAGATGCATATCACCAAAGGGTGTTTGGTAGTGCCTCTTTATATAGTTTTCCATTTCAGCAAGGATTTCCAAACAGGAATGGCCGGGAGAAGCTGAATTTCGTGCAATATTAGTCTCTTTCAGGTCCAGATTCTTCTCCCAAGTCCAGAATGTCGTGCGACCTGCGAGTCACTCCCAGATTGTACTCAGCCATCAGCGCCACCAATTGCTCCCCGTTCATCAGTCCAACCGGGGTCGCATCTGCCCTTTCTGCCTCGGTTCTCGCGCCTTTGCTGAAATCGCTAGTAGTGACGATCAGACCCTGTTCGTGGGCTCCTAGGCTACCCCTCACTTGTTGAACGACCGGTGCTTGAACATTTTGTTTCCAGCGCTTTACTTGTACTGCCATTTTCGTTTTGATCGCTTCCCCGACGATCAGGGTGCCGCGAACATCTATGCCACCATCCTTGTATCTATTGGTAATCTCGACATCCTGAAAGCCGATCTCCCCGAAAAGCCTTCCGACTAAGTCTTCGAACTCTCCGGCATCCATCTCCATCAGCTGCTTCCTCAAAGTTTCGAGGACGCGCTGGTTGTGCTTTTCGATTTCTGCGGCCAGCCCCTTCTTGCCCCAGCGTGATAGCCCGAACATTCCTCGTCCGAGCTTCACAAATCGACACTGTCTTCCTCTCTTGGTGTAGCGCTCAATTTCCATGTGTATTTGGGCGTACATGGATGCGTCGGGAGTTTTTCCCTCAGTCTTCAGCCAAGCGTTTCCAATGGCCGCCTTGGTGATGTCAGAGTAGTGCATTGGATTGCCATTGCCAAGTGTCTCGAGTACCTTCTCAGCAGCATCAGTGAAAGAGAATGATTTCGTTGATACCTTCTTTACCTTTGCAGCCTTTGCGGTTGTGCCACCAGCAGACCGCAAGGTGAATGTAGCGGGGCCGGTCTTTGCAAACGATGACCCCACACCCTTCTTCTTTATGTCTTCATAGATGGTTGCTGCGATAGTTGCTTCGGGGGTCTTTGTCTCGGGAATCCAGAGACCCGCCGATAGGACCATCTTAGTGATTTCGTTGAGGTGAAGTGGCTTGCCTACCTTCTTTAGTACCTCCTCTATTGCACTACGTACTTTCATGACGACACCTGCCTGAGTTTCCCGGGGTGATGATGGAGTCCGCTCTTCACACGATGATTGCCGACATTAAGACAAATCACAAGCAATTTGAACCTCTCAGAAATTCTTCAACGGGGTGTGCACCTAAAGCGAGCAAATTGGCATTCAATTCATGAATAATTGTGCAGATAGATTTGCCTGTCGCTGCAATCTCTTTGGCCAGTACCTCGGTCTTGCTGGCAGGAGCTGCGTAGGGGATGAAAACGGCGTCAGCTCTCCTGACGACATAGCGGTTGCGCTGTTCGGAGGACTCTGCGGTAACGCGCTTCACGTAGTCGGGAAACTCTGACATCATCGTCAGTTGGCCGCGCGCGATCGGCCCTTTCCATTCGGCTGGGTGTCGATACCCTTTGATCGAGCGGGCGGGACAAACGACGATTGGTTGAGTACCACGGAGCAGCATCTTCAAGCATTCCTTTTCCACCGGAGAATGAAACCCGCCAATCAATTCGATTCCGGCGTCGCGCAGTACAGCAACTGCATCCAGTGTTTTCAACACCAGATCGCCCGGGATCTTCCAGATCGGAAG
>Ga0209777_10001578_pt1 | contig 32404 bp, 32 predicted proteins | sample FrelakmetHBP12HB_FD_187147 | JGI IMG/M metagenome (GOLD analysis project Ga0209777, IMG submission 187147) | Freshwater lake sediment microbial communities from the University of Notre Dame, USA, for methane emissions studies -HBP12 HB (SPAdes)... | ecosystem: Environmental > Aquatic >... | reverse complement strand
GAAATGTCAAGAACAAAATGATATAAATGAAAAATCTTAGTGGCTACAGATAATTGAAAAAAAACAGGAATAACCGATTGGAAATACAAACCTTTCGATGAAATCACAGAGGGGAACATCCGTTGAAGGATCTAAAATTCAAAAATCTTAAATCGGAAATCTGGCGAACGTCTGCTCCTTTATCAAGGACACATCCCTGGACAAAAAACATCATTATGGAGGAGAGCCCCCCTGGGGGCTCCCGGAATGGGCGGCCACGGTGAGCCGCCCCTACGAAGGGATACAATTCGTTCTCATCGGCTATGGATGGCTCCGCACCCTGAGTATTCGGTTCACGAGGGACTATTGCTTCTTGTAGAATGCCTTGATGCGATCGACGACGTAGTCTTGCTCTTCTTGCCTCAATTCCGGAAAAATCGGCAGAGCGAGGACTTCCCGAGAAGCCTTCTCGGAATTTGGAAGGTCGCCTTGATGATAGTTGAGAGAAGAGAAACATTCCTGCAGGTGAAGTGGAACGGGATAGTAAATCTCCGTTCCCACGCCCTGCTCCTGAAGAAACTGCCTGAGCTGATCCCTTTCGGAAACCCTGATTACATACTGATTAAAGATGTGACGGTTCTCATACTGAGTCTCAGGAAGCTTCGCACCGGCGAGGGAGGAGAAGAGATCACCGAGGAGCAATTCATACCTCTTTGCCCCCTTCTGTCTCTCCGATGTCCATGTTTCAAGGTGCTTGAGTTTCACCTGGAGAATGGCGGCCTGGATCGTATCGATGCGGCTATTGATACCGATCAACTTGTGATAGTACTTCGGGTGGCTTCCGTGAACCCTGAGGATTCGGACCTTTTCTGCGAGCTCTCCGTCATCTGAAGCGACCAGGCCCGCATCTCCGAACGCGCCCAGGTTCTTTGTTGGGAAGAAGGAGAAACAGGCGATGTCTCCCATCTGGCCTGCCCTTCGAGCAGAAGAATCGGAAGACCTTTTGTACTCGGCTCCCAGGGCCTGTGCCGCATCCTCAATGACAGAGATCTGCCTGGCCTTCGAAATTTCAACGATCGCTTCCATATCCGCGCACTGTCCATAGAGATGGACAGGAATCACGGCCTTTGTTCTTGGCGTAATTCTCTTTTCGAAGTCCTGGGGATCAAGGTTATAAGTCTCCGGGTCGATATCCGCGAACACAGGAAGAGCGCCCGCTCGGGAGACCGCTCCCGCAGTGGCGAAGAAGGTGAAGGACGGAAGAATGACTTCGTCTCCCGGTCCGATGTCCAAAGCGATCAAAGCGAGAAAGAGGGCATCCGAGCCCGAAGCGACCCCCACTGCATATCGGATGCGACAGTATTCGGCCATCGCCTTCTCCAGGAACCCCACCTGAGATCCGAGGATGAACTGTTGCGTCTTGAAGAGCTCGTCAAGAGAGGACTGGATCTCTTTCCGGATGGGATCGAATTGTCGAACCAAATCGAAGAAGGGGACCTTCATGATCGCGGAATCCTTTCCACCGGTTACCCAAAGGCGTTTTGGAGTTCACATTAAGATAAAAAAAAATGATAGTCAAGGCCAGAGTCAGGTGTATAATAGAATGTAAAAGGCGATGAAAAGGGTAAAGGCAAAGATGTCGGTTCGGTCAAAGAGTTAGGTCCGTGGTGGTGTTGGACAGGAATATGAAAAGCAAAGTGAATCTCGATGCCATCTCCATCGTTCTGGTGAGGCCGAAGTTTCCGGAAAACGTCGGCTCCGTTGCGAGGGCGATGAAAAACATGGGGCTCAGTCATCTTGTCCTTGTGAACGGGTGTTCTCCGCTGCATATGAACGCCTACAAGTTAGCGTCAGGCGCTGAAGAGATCCTGGAAAGGGCTGAAGAGGTTTCGAGTCTGGCAGAAGCGATCTCGGAGATGGGGGTTGCCGTCGGGACGACATCACGAATCGGGAAGGAGAGGGGGCCTCTCCTCACACCGGGAGAGCTCGCCAAAAAACTCTTACGGCTTTCAATCAAGAACTCGGTCGGTCTTGTCTTTGGCTCGGAAAAGGAGGGTTTGACGAGCGAAGAACTCTCCCTGTGTCACCTGTACGTCAGAATCCCCGCGTCCGAGTCTTTTCCCTCTCTCAATCTGGCCCAGGCAGTCCTGGTTCTATGCTACGAATTATTCAAGGCTTCAGGGACGATCCCTAAACATCCAATCGAACTCGCCCACGCCGAACAACTCGAAAAGATGTATAAACATATGGAAAAAACGCTTTTCGCTACCGGATTCTTAGACCCGGAAAATCCCAAGCGAATCATGAGGGCTTTAAGACGCCTCTTCGGAAAGAGCCCGTTGGAGGAAAGGGAGGTCCGAATCCTCCAGGGGATCTGGAGCCAGATGGACTGGTGGCTAAAGAAACCGAGCACCAAATCCCAAGTGCCAAATTCCAAATAAATTCCAATGACCAATGATCAGTGACCAATGATCATTGGCTAATGATCAATAGCCAATGACCGATTACAGCCTGGTGCGGCGCAGGCAAGGACTAAACTATAAGTTGACGACGAAAAGAGAGTTACAAACGAATGCCCCATGCCCGGAGGGCGCCCTCGAACGATGAAAGAAAGAACTCACCCTCTCCCGCTGGCGGGAGAGGGTGGGGGTGAGGGTGGGACATTGCGGGTTTCCCCCTCACCTCAATCCTCTCCCACGGAGGGGAGAGGAGGTACTTGTGTGGTTATTTTCTAACGAATGCCCCATGCCCGGAGGGCGCCCTCGAACCATGAAAATATGCTTCTGATTTTGACTTAATCTTTTCGTAGGGGCGATCCTGCGTGATCGCCCTGTGCCCTGATGTTAAAAGGTGGATTCGCTTCGCTTAATCCACGCTACTTCTGTCTAAATTACTCCTCCCTTTGGCAAAGGGAGGTTGGAGGAATTTTGAAGAAGGCTATTTTCTAACGAAATGGGTGGGGGAGGCTCTATGCGCCCCTACCCTTATGGAATGTCGACTTATTTAAGTCGCTCACCATGGACCTGTTGGAGGATTCGAAGATGAGAAGAAAGGGGAGGCAAGTTTCATTCGTATTTTTCACTATCGTTCTGCTCGTTTCCTTCATTTGTGCTCCGAAGACCTATTGTGCAAGCCAGAAGAGCTTCCTCTGGAAGGTTCGGTCACCATCGGCAACCGTCTATCTTCTCGGTTCCGTCCATTTCATGAGAAGAGAGATCTACCCCCTGCCCAGGGAAATCGAAGAGGCCTTTGATCAATCGAATGTCCTGGTGGTAGAGGCTAACGTAACCGATATCGGGAAGCTTGATCTTGAGAAATTAACTGAAAAGGCTTTTTACCCTGAGGATGACGGCCTCGTGAAACATGTCTCCAGCAGCACCTATGAATTGATCAAAAAGGAAACAGCAAAGTTCGGCCTCCCTCTTGAGATCGTTAATAGACAGAGACCATGGCTGTTATCCTTAACCCTCGAAGCCCTGGAGTTGATAGGATTGGGCATGGATCCGAGCTACGGAATAGACTACCATTTTCTTTCAAAAGCCGAAGGAAAGAAGAAAATCCTGGAACTTGAAAGCTTCGATTACCAGATTGATCTCCTCTCCGGGTTGTCGGGCGATGACCAGGAATTGTTGATCCTGTACACGCTCAAAGATTTCAGCAAGATACGGCCAAAGGTGGATCAGTTGATAAAGGCCTGGAAATCGGGCGACGAAGAAGGCATGCAATCGATTGCGACCAGTGAGACACGGGAAGATTGGAGGTTCTCATCTATCTATGAGAAGATCGTTTCCGACAGAAACAGGAGTATGGCCGGAAAGATAGAGGAGTTTTTAAGAACAGGCGAAACCTATTTCGTCGTGGCGGGGGTGGCCCATCTGATCGGAGAGAAGGGGATTGTTGAACTCCTTCGTGGCAGAGGCTACCCCGTAGAGGGGGTTCTTGTATCCAGGTGAGGTAGTTAGAAAATAGGCTTCTTCAAAATCCCTCCCAACCTCCCTTTGCCAAAGGGAGGGGTAACTTAGCCCCCCTTTGAAAAAGGGGGGTGTGGGGGATTTTCATGGTTCGAGGGTGCCCTCCGGGCATGGGACATTAGTTAGAAAATGAAAGGTCCTGGGCTGAGGTCAGGGTTAGGATGCCGGTTTCGGCTGGGGTTAGGGTACAAGGTTCGAGATCATTAGCCATAGCCCTTCTCCTTAGCCCAAACTGGCCTCCTGACCTTAACCCTAACCCTGACCTCAAAGACCATTTTCATAGTTCTTCGCTTTGACCTCCTCATCTCTCTCTCGCCCTGTCCCCTGTACCCATCATTTATCCTTCCCCGAAACCATGTTATATTTCGATAACAACGCCATGGCTTTCCACCGTATACGATTTCACTGGATCATTGGGATATTGTGCGGGCTCAGCTTTGCCTCTCTGCTCGCAGTTCGTGTCGGTATGTTCGATGGGAGCGAAACGGAAAACAGAGAAATTCCCACCCCCGTTGAAATGCGGATGGATCGAGACACATGGATGAAGGTCCTTCAGCAGGGACGGAAGATCGGCTATGTCCATCGCGAGATCTCGAAGACGGGCGAGGGCTACAGGATCCTGGAATCGGCCTTCATGAAGATCAATACCATGGGGCTGACTCAGGAGGTCCGGTTCACCACGGCTGGGAATTTCAATTACGACCTGACACTCTCGACCTTCGATTTCGAGCTGCAATCGAGTCTTTTCCGGTTTAAAGCCCGGGGTGTTGTCAATGAGAAAGTCTTAACTCTTCATGCCGGCACACCGGGATCCGAGCAGAAGATCGTGCTCCCTCTTGAGGCAAAGACCTATCTTCCCTTGAGCATGATCGAGGTCCTGGTGAACGAAAAGATGAGACCGGGAGAGAAGAGGGCCTTCCATGTCTTTGACCCCGCGACGATGGCACAGCGGCCTGTTCATGTCACGGTCCTCTCTGAAGAGACGATCAGGGTCATGGGACACGAGGAAAAGGCAAGGAAGGTATCTGTCGATTTCATGGGCGCCCCGCAGTTTGCATGGATCGGAAAGGATGGGACGGTTTTAAAGGAGGAAGGGTCTCTGGGCATCAGACTGGAGCGGGTTACCAGAGAAGAGGCCCTGGAGAAGATCGATCCCTCCGCCAGTGCAGACATTACCGAAATTGCCTCTATTCGCTCGAACAGGTCCATTCAGAATGCAGGTGAACTGAAGGAATTGAAGCTAAGAATCGACGGCATCGATCATGGTGATTTTTTCCTGAGCGGGGATCGGCAGTCATTGATGCAGAACGTGTTGACGATTCGTCGGGAGCTGCTTTCAAATCTTCCGTCTGCCCAAAAGAAGCAACACCTCTTTGCCGATGGGAAGACATACCTTGAGTCGACTCCCCTCATACAGGCAGACCATCCTGAGATTCGATCGAGAGTGGGAGAGATCGTTTCACCGGAAGATCCGGATACCCGGAAAGTCAGGAAACTGGTGGGATGGATCAACGAAAAGATCGAGAAAAAGCCTGTCCTCTCTGTTCCTAATGCCCTCGAAACCCTTCGAAACCGGGTCGGTGATTGCAATGAACACGCGGTGCTTCTCGCAGCCCTCGCCAGAGCCGCCGGGATCCCGGCACAGGTTGAGGCAGGACTTGTCTATCAGCGGGGACGGTTTTACTACCATGCATGGAACGTCCTTTATCTCGGGACATGGATTACCGCGGATTCGGTCATGGGACAGATCCCGGCGGATGTTACGCACGTCCGTTTTGTGCGGGGCGATGAGCGGCAGATCGACCTCTTCGGCCTACTCGGTCGCGTGCGCCTGGAGGTCTTGTCAGCCAATTAAGGCTCATCCGCCTTTTGTGTGGGCGTTAACCCCCCTCTTAAGAGTAAGAGGGGGTGAGGGGGAGTTATGATGCAGCCTGTTCAGCGTATCTGAAACGACAGGAAATTGACGTAATACGTTTCTGGAACCATGAGGTATTGCTTGATGTCCAAAGCGTCCTGGCGGAACCGGCTCTGAAGGTAACTCCTCCTAACCTCCCCTTAACCCCCCTTCATCCCCCCTTAAGGTAAGGGGGGAGAGAGAAGGGCTAAGCGGAGGAATAAAGACAGGACTGAGAGAAATGCCGGAAGAAGCCGAATTAAGAATCTGCCAGAGAATTCCTGAAATCGTGAGATCATTTTATGATTGAATTGAAAAACCTTACAAAACGTTTTGGCGATGTCGTGGCCGTCAACCGGCTCACTCTCACCATTTCAAAGGGAGAGATTTTCGGGTTCATCGGTCCCAATGGCGCAGGAAAGACCACCACCCTCCGGATGATGGGCGGTGTGCTCGCGCCAACAGAAGGCTCTGTGATCATTGACGGCATCGACATGGCGGAAAGGCCCGAATTGGCAAAGAGGAGAATCGGCTTCATTCCGGACAGGCCTTTCCTCTATGAGAAACTCACAGGCATGGAGTTCATGCGCTTTACAGCAGACCTCTACGGAGTCGACGGAAGGCTCGTTTACGAAAAGTCAAAGGAGATCCTAAAACAGTTCTCCCTCGACGATTGGGCCGATGACTTGATCGAATCCTATTCCCACGGCATGAAACAGCGGCTGATCATCTCAGCGGCCCTCCTTCACGATCCCGAGGTGATGATCGTCGATGAACCGATGGTGGGGCTTGATCCGGCCGGCATCCGGATGGTTAAGCGGCTCTTCCGGGATCTCGCCGGCAAGGGGACGACCCTCTTCATGTCGACACACACCCTGGCAGTGGCTGAGGACGTCTGCGACCGTATTGGAATCCTCCATAAAGGATTATTAATCGCGACAGGGACGATCGAAGAGCTGAGGCAAAGAGCCCGGGTTCGGGAGGGAGATCTTGAAAAGGTATTTCTGATTCTCACGGAAGGAGAGCCCGCCCCGTGAGAGAACTCCTTGCGCTCTTGAAGCCCCGTTTCTGGTCTTTCAGAAACAGAGGCGATTCGGAAAACGAGAGAGGACGCCTGCTGAGGCTTTTCGTCTTCGCCATCCTTGGACTTGCCTTCTGGGGAGGGACATTTCTCATTTTCTATCGGGTTCTCAGCTATTTTCACGGTTCGGAAGGGTTCGGCGATGTCGTTGCCCATAAGCTTCTTTCGATGGCCCTCATCACCTTTTTCTCACTCCTCATCTTCAGCGGCATCCTGACTTCCCTTTCGAAACTCTACCTGAGCAAAGACCTTCAAATGGTGCACTCCATGCCTGTATCGAGGGAGAAGATCTTTCTGGCCCGATGGATTGAGTGCACGATCGACAGCTCCTGGATGGTATTCGTCTACAGCCTTCCCGTATTCCTCTCTTACGGCATTGTCTACAAGGCAGGAGTCTCTTATTATGCCGTGGTGGGTGCGGGGCTATTGCCTTTTGGCCTGATGGCATCGAGCGTGAGCGCCCTCATCGTCATGATGGCGGCCATCCTCCTGCCGGCGGGCCGGATCCGGAGCGCCTTCTTTTTTCTCAGTTTCCTTCTCTTTCTCGTTCTCGCTACTGCCTTTCGCTTGATGAGACCCGAGAGGTTTGCCAATCCGGAATCGTTTTCAACGGTCATGCTCTATCTCGAGTCCCTGGAGTCTCCCAGTTCCCCCCTTCTTCCGACAACCTGGTTTTACGACGCCCTGCGAGCGGGTCTCTCCGGATCAGGACGGGCGGCCTTCTTTCAACTGGCCCTGTCCTGGAGCGGTGCGATGACCATGATCTTTGTCACCACCTGGATTGCAGGAGCCGTCTACTTTGCGGGTTTTTCAAAGGCCCAGACGGTCGCGGGAAGACTCTTCCGTTTATCCGGCTCGACGAGAAAGCCCGGTCTGTTCTCCCTGAATTTTCTTTCCGGTCCTGCGAGGGCCTACACGGTGAAGGAGATCAAGACCTTTTTTAGGGATAAGACCCAATGGTCTCAGATTTTCCTCGTGGTCGCGCTGATCGTGATCTACCTTTACAACTTCGCCGTTTTGCCTTTTGGGGAGAGTCACATGCGGACCGGATATCTTCAAAACCTCGTCTCTTTCCTGAACATGGGTCTGGCTGCCTTTGTCCTTTCCGCCGTATCGGCAAGGTTCGTTTTCCCTGCTGTCAGCCTGGAGGGAGAGGCCTTCTGGATTGTGAAATCTTCACCCGTATCGATTCGAACCTTCCTCTGGGTCAAGTTCTTCATCTACCTTCTTCCCCTTCTTCTTCTCTCCGAGGTGTTGATCGTTGCAACGAATATCCTTCTTCACGTGAGCCCTTTCATGATGATCCTTTCAGTGTTGACGATGCTCTTTATGGTCCCGGGTATTGTCTCCATGGGAATCGGCCTCGGTGCAATCTACCCTAATTTTAAATCGGAGACGCCAACCCAGTCCGTGACCAGCCTGGGGGGGCTGATCTACATGACCCTGTGCATCGGCTTCATTGCAGCGGTTGTTGTTCTTGAAGCAGGGCCTGTCCATAGCGTCTTTATATCGAGGCTCCACAGGAGCGGCCTGACCTCGATTCAGTGGCTGCGCCTGGTTGGATCACTCGGTCTTGCTTCCGTCTTCTGCGCGGCGGCTGTCCTGGTCCCGATACGACTGGGCGAGAAAAGGATCCTTCAAAAGGAACTGGGCCGCCAGAATCCTCCGGGGCGTAAGCCTCGATAGGCGTTTAGACGGGGATCGGCAATTTCGTTTTCCATCCTGCGAATGAGAAGTTTCTATGGGTGTCGATTCGCCATGCGCTATGGGCCATGGGCCTTGCGTTTCGCGTTTTCTGTACTACTCACAGTCAATTTCTTGAAATTCTGTTAAGATTTTTGCGTAGCTCTCTTTTCCTAACTTGTTCGGACCATTCGAATTTTGGTCATTCATATTTGTTTCGAGTTTCGAATTTCGTGCTTCGTATTTAGTTGCAGCTACGCCGCGCTGTGGACTTCGAACCATAGATCGAGTATATTCCTCTTCATATGGCACCTGCTCCTGTCGTTGAAGTGAAAGGCTTAGTCAAGAAATACGGTGACCGGATTGCCGTGGAGGGTGCAAGCTTCTCCATCAACGAAGGGGAGATCTTCGGTCTCCTTGGACCCAATGGAGCCGGAAAGAGCACGACCATTTCCATCCTGTGTACGCTGTTGCCTCCCGATGGGGGTGAGGTCACCATCTGTAATTGTGATCTTCGCCGGGAAACCGATCGAATAAAGACCCTTATCGGTTTCGTACCACAGGAGTTGGCTCTTTACCCCACCCTCAGCGCCTGGGACAACCTGGCGTTCTTTGGCCGGATCTATGGCTTGCGGGGAGAGAGTCTCAAAGAGCGTGTCGCTTCAGGATTGTCCCTGGCAGGCTTGAGCGATCGGGCGAAAGATGCCGTGCAAACCTTCTCCGGAGGGATGAAGCGACGCCTCAATATTGCTGCGAGCCTGATTCACCAGCCCCGGATCCTCTTCCTGGACGAGCCCACCGTGGGAGTTGATCCCCAGTCACGAAACTTCATCTTCGAGCATGTGGAGCGGCTGAGGGCTGAGGGAATGACCATTCTTTACACCACTCATTATATGGAAGAAGTGGAGCGCCTCTGCGATCGGGTGGCGATCATGGACAAGGGGCGCATTGTGGCTCTCGATAGCGTGAAAGGGCTTCTCGACCTGCTGGGCGGTGGGATCATCTACGCCGGGCTCCCTGCAGAGGCAGCTCGGAAGCTCCAGCCTTCTATCGAGAGTCTATCGCACGTGCGCAGCGTCTCTGCCCAGGATAATCGTCTGAAGATTGAGACCCTGAACGCACGAAAGGCTCTTCTCGAGCTCATCAACCTCTGCAATGAACAGGATGTGTCCATCCTGTCCCTGGAGGTGCTGGAGCCCAATCTGGAGAGCGTTTTCCTCCATCTGACCGGAAAGCGGCTGCGGGAGTGAGGTTTTATGAGGCTGAGCCAGATCCTCGCCCTGACCTGGAAAGACCTGAAGATCTTCTTTAAGGATCGGGGGGCTGTGGTTTTGATCTTTCTCCAGCCCATGATGTTCATTGTGGTGATGAGCTACGCCCTGAGCGGTATTTACCGCTCCGGAGAGGATCGTCCCATCCGGCTTCTTGCCGTGAATCAAGACCAGGGAAAGCAGGGAGCAGCCCTGTTGCGGCAACTCGGGGAGATGAAGGGTTTCCAGGTGGAGACGGTCTGGGAAGGGCAGCCTCTGACCCGGGAGAAGGTGGAAAGGCTGATCATCGAAGGCAAGCGAAATCTGGCCCTGATCTTTCCATCTGACTTCTCTTCGGTGCTCGAACAGAGCCCGGGGAACCAGGACCGGAAGAGAACGAAAATCCTGTTCATTGTGGATCCCACTACGTCGAGCCAGTTCGTTGAGCCGATACTGGGAACCCTGCAGGGTCTCCTCGAAAGGACGACCTACACGGCGATGGTGCCGAAGGGAATCGACTACCTGTTCGAGCGGCTCGCTCCTCAGACTTCCCTGCCGGAACGGAAAGCGTTCAAAAGCCGGGCCGAAGAGACGATGTCCGGGGGGATGTTGGGGGAGAGAGAGCCGCTGGTCACGGTGGAGAAAGTGGTGCCACCCGGGATGAGGGTTGGGAAATTTCCTGATACGTTTCAGCAGAACGTTCCCGGATACACGATCTACGGCGTTTTCTGGATCGTTAATCTTCTTGCAGGCTCGGTGTTGAGGGAGAAAAGAGAGGGGACCTTTCGGCGCCTCCTGACAGCTCCGATCGGTCGGGCGGTCATGTTAGCGGGGAAAATGCTACCATACTATATCATCAACCTGGTACAACTCCTGCTCATGCTGAGCGTATCGAGCCTCTTGTTCGGAATGAGCCTCGGCCATTCCGGTGCAGGTCTGGTGGCCGTGAGCCTGGCAGTTGCAGCGACGGCCACTGGGTTGGGGGTCCTGGTTTCTGCCATCGTTCGAACAGAGACCCAGATGAGCGGGCTCACTGTTCTTCTTCTGCTTGGCCTCTCTGCAATGGGAGGATGCTTCGTTCCGCGATTTATTATGCCTCCGTGGCTGCGAACGGTAGGCCTGGTGACCCCTCATGCCTGGGCCCTCGACGCTTATCAAGACCTGTTAGTTCGGGGATATCAGTTCTTCGAAGTGTTGCCCAAAGTCGGAGTCCTGGCCGCTTTCGCCGTTCTCTTTTTTGTAATCGGGGTGTGGCGCTTTCGCTTCGAATGAACTTTCACCACAACCTGTCTTTCGTTCAGCTCGTTTCACCAGGCGATCAATTTGTGGCACATCAGTCTCATCGCCAACAGGGAGGAGAGCCAATGACACTGACCATTTATCAGGTGGATGCGTTTGCGGATAAACCCTTTGCAGGCAATCCGGCAGGGGTTTGCATCCTGCCGGGTCCCCGTGATGCGGAGTGGATGCAGAACGTGGCCAGGGAGATGAATCTGTCTGAGACAGCCTTCCTGATCAAGCAGGCGGATGGTTTCAATCTGCGGTGGTTTACACCCGCGGTGGAGGTGGACCTTTGTGGCCACGCGACTCTCGCGAGCGCCCATATTCTGTGGGAAACAGGCGTGTTGAATTCGGATGCACAGGCTCGATTCGATACCCGCAGTGGGCTTCTCACGGCTGAGCGAAGAGGGGAATGGATCGAGCTCAACTTCCCATCCACTCCGGAAGAGCCGGCCGCGGCTCCTGCAGATCTCGTCAAGGGGCTGGGGGTAACACCCAAATACGCTGGCAAAAGCAAATTTGACTACCTTCTCGAGGTGGACTCGGAGGATACGGTGAGAGGCCTCAATCCTGACCTAACATTACTGAAGAAGGTGCCGACCCGGGGTATCATCGTCACCAGTCTCGCTACCCCTGGGGGATATGATTTTGTATCACGGTTTTTTGCGCCTCGATCGGGCGTTGACGAGGACCCGGTGACAGGCTCTGCCCATTGTTGTCTCGGCCCCTACTGGAGCAAGAGACTTAAGAAGAATGAATTGGTGGCTTACCAGGCCTCTGCCCGGGGTGGTGTGGTGCGTGTCCGCATAAGCGGTGAACGGGTCTATCTGTCCGGACAGGCTGTGACGGTCCTCCGGGGTGAATTGATCGATCTATGAGGGAGGAGGTCGTGGAGAAAGGAGGCATCGTGTCAATGGCCGGACCTGCATCCTATAAGCTTGCCGTCGTCAGCGATCTCCATTTGAGTGAGGGGTGGGATGAAAATGGATACCTCTCGAGGAATGAGGATTTCTTCTTCGACAACAATTTCAAGAGATTCCTTGATCACCTTGCAGAAACAGGCGCGAGGGGAAAGTTCTCCTACAGATTGATCATCAACGGAGATTTCGTCGATTTTCTTCAGTTCACCACAGTGCCGGAAGGAAGGGAGATAGGAGGACAGGCTATTACAAAAAAGGAAAGGGAACTCGGGCTCGGCGCAAACAAGGTTAAGACACTTTGGAAGTTGGATCTATTGATCAACGGGCATAAAATATTATTCACGGCTTTGGCTGATTTTGCTGATAAGGGCAATGAGATCTTCATTATCCCGGGTAACCATGACATAGAGTGGGTCATGCCGGAAGTACAGGAGGCCTTCAAAACGAGGCTATCCGAGCTGGCAACGCCACCTTCCGGGGGGATGAAGGACAGGATAAGGTTTCTCCCCTGGTTCTATTTTGATCCGCTCCTTTCGGTTTTTGTTGAACACGGTTCTCAGTATGATGATATCAATTCCTTTGATTACCTTCTTTGTCCCTACAGGAAGGACAATTCCATGGATTTACCGGCAGGTTCATTTTTCGTCAGGTACCTGTTTAACAGGGTGGAAGAAATCTTTCCCTTTGCAGATAACATGAAACCGATGACGAAGTTTATTGGCTGGGCCATTCTTCATGCAAGGACATACAGGCACATACGCAAATTCATTCGGTTCTTCCTCGATACCATCGGAAAGGCAGGGCCGGTCGAAGAAAGCTGGGCCAGGGAATTGGAAAAAAGGCATGCAGAGGAGATGGCGAAGTTAGGAAATTCGTCAGGAATCAACACGCCGGAGCTATATGATTTGAAAAAGCACTGGGTGCCCTCGGCATTACACCACAGGTCAAAGGTTGGCCTTGTGGCGAGTTTCTTCAAGAACTCAGGGCTGGATAAGACCTATTATCGGTGCAGAGCCAAAACGGTCCAGGAGGTTTTGGGGACTCGTTATGTCATCTTCGGTCACACCCATGAATCGGATCTGTGTGCCTTTCCAAAGACCGGGAAACGCGAATACATCAATTCCGGTTCGTGGACGAGATCGTTTGCTGCGGATTACGAGGAGGCGTTATTGAAGTCTGAAAACGAGTTTGTATATGTTCACGTCGGGTACGATGAGAGGAAAAAGGATATCAAGATGGATCTTCTTCGCTGGAATGACGGTCTCCACGAAGGAGAGAGGGTAAGGCTTTTCAAGGAAAGAAAGCAATCACTTCAGTCGACCAAAACCTCACACTCGTAGGGCTGCGGCTGCGCCGCGCTGTGCCGCTGTGCTACTCACAGTCAATTTCTTGAAATTTTGTTAAGTTTTTTGCGTAGCTCTTTTTCTAACTTGTTTGGACCATTCGAATTTTGGTCATTCGAATTTGTTTCGAATTTCGGATTTCGTGCTTCGGATTTGGCTGCGGCTGCGCCGCGCTGTGGCCTCTGTGGTGAAAAGAGATGTTCTTATGCTCTTCTTAGGAGCTTTCTCTGGACCGCCTGCTTTTTCCCTGAGAGGGTACCTTTCTTATCTCTTCTGTCGTCAATTTTGAGCGTGGTCAGAACGCGGAGGGCCCCTTTTTTAAAAGGCACTTCGTGCATTTTCAGGGCGACCCTCATGAGATCCTTGAGATTCCCTTCGAGATTCGTCCCCATGGCCGAAAGCTCGTACCTGATTTTTTCCTCCTTCAGAACGCGGATGCAATCCGACACATAAGAGCTTACGCTCGTCCCTGGCGTCCCGATAGGGACAACACTGATTTCCAATATCGCCATACGACACCTCCCTGGGGAAGAGACTAACATTCTGTCAACTGCATGTCAACGCATGATGGATCGGATATTGGATTTGCTTCGAATATTTGATTCTACTCAGACGCTTAAGCCATCTGACCCCACCCCCACCCTGTCCCTCCCCCTGAAGGGGAGGGAAATGACTGTGCTCCTCCCCCTTCAAGGGGGAGGTTAGGAGGGGGATGGGATATCTGTCGGAGTAGAATTAATTTATTCGTTGTCCTTCGTTGCATTCGTGTTTTCTGATTTGGAGGCTTGACAAGGTATTCCCTTTTGCCTTGATTTGAGGTATAAAGAAATAATGTCCCATCCGGGAGGGAAGTGATGAGCCAGCAACATGACATATCCGTGTTGATTGCCTTCTGCGCAGGGGTTCTTTCCTTTGTTTCGCCCTGCGTCCTCCCGCTGGTTCCCTCCTACATCTCGTATATCACGGGAGTCTCCTTCAAAGACCTTACGGATGCGCAGGCCAGGAGAAGGGTGCGGTGGGCCACCGCGTCCCATTCACTGCTGTTTATCGCCGGATTTTCAACGGTCTTCATCCTGATGGGTGCGTCGGCGTCCTACCTGGGACAGCTTCTGGGCAAGTATCAGTACTGGATCATGAAGATAGGAGGCGTTCTCATCATCATTCTGGGAATTCAGTTCATGGGAGTGATCAACATCCCCTTCCTCCAGATGGAGAGACGGTTTGAGCTGAAGGGCAGGCCTCTGGGGTACCTCGGGTCTTTTCTTGTGGGGGTGATCTTTGCAGCGGGATGGACCCCCTGTATCGGTCCCATACTTTCTACCATTCTCCTCTACGCAAGCACCTCCAAGAACTTCGCCACGGGGATTTATCTTCTCATCATGTACTCGTTCGGACTGGCCGTTCCCTTCTTTCTCACCTCCCTTGCCTTCAGCAGCTTTCTTTCGGCCTTTGAGAAGATGAAGAAGTACATGAGGGTGATCAACATTGTGAGTGGTTGTCTCCTCATCATCATCGGCATCCTCTTTCTGACCGACCAGTTCAGAGTCCTTAACAGCTATCTGAGCGAGATCATAAATCCCTGACAGGTTGCTGAAAAAGCCTTTGTGGACTCTTTTTTGTCATTCCTGCGGAAGCAGGAATCCAGATATGGCTTCAATTCGCAATCCGCAATCTGCAATTTTCTTATTGTCTGATGCTCATCAGCGTAAAGACACCGGTAAGCCCGAAGATCACCGTGGGGGTCCAGGCTGAAAGGAGAGGGGGAAGGATACCTGATTTTCCAAAGGAAAGAAAAATATAGAAAATGACGCCGTAGCTGAAACCGATCATGACGCTGAGCCCAATACTCAGGGCGACCCCTCCGGAACGACCGGTCTTCAAAGCAAATGGAATCCCGATCAAGACCATCACGACGTTCAAGAAGGGATAAGAAAGCTTGGCATAGAGTTCGGCAAGGTAGCGGGTTGCATCATAGCCCGCGGCCCGGATCTTCTGAATGTAAGTCCTGAGCTCCGTATAGCTCATCTCCCCGGAATCCCGCTCGACCCGCTGAAAGGATTGCCAGTTCTCCTTGAGAGCGAATTCTTTCTCTTTAAACGGGGTCATCTGGGTATAGCCTTTCTCATCAAAATCCCTGACGGCTCCATCGTAGAGGCGCCACTTTCCGTCGTCCCACTTCGCTTCCCGGGCATCGACCCTCTGGATGCAGCGAAATTGATCATTGAACTGGTAGAGTGTGAGACCCTTCAGGACCTTATTCTTTCGATCGATAAGCTGGATATTAATCACCCGGTTGCCGCTGTGATACCAGATCTTGTAGTTTCTGAAGAAAGTGGGTTCCTCCTTTCGGACCTGAACGGAGAGGAGGTACTGGGTCTTCTGGTTGCTATACGGGACAAGGTACTCATTTCCCAGGAAGGAGAAGAGGCAGACGAGAAAAGAAAAGATTAAGAGCGGGAAGGTGATTCGATACAGGCTGACGCCTCCCGCTTTCATAGCGGTGATCTCACTGTGGCGGGAGAGGGTGCCGAGAGTGAGAAGGGTCCCTAAGAGAACCCCGTAGGGCAGGGTCCATTGGAACATGACTTCGGGGAGTTTAAAGAGAAGATACTTGAAAATCAGGTAAAAGGCGGCTTTTTTCTCGATAAAAAGATTGATCTTCTGAAAGAATAGAACAACCATGTAGATCATAACCAGGCTGCTCAGGCTCAGGGCGAAGATCTTCAGGTATTCGAGGGTGACATATCGATAAAGGGTCCGGTGGCTTTCAAGCATCCTCGAAGAGCCCTTTCCACTTTCGTCGAACAAACTCAAGAGCTCCGATCACCCATATCGTGGGTCGGAAGGGAGACTCGTTGGCTGCCTTGACCAGGAGATAGATTCCGAAGACACCGAACAGAATATTGGAAGCCCATCCGACCATGAAGGTGGGAAGGAGGTGGCGGCCTGCAAGGATTTCAAAGACCGTGAGGGAGATGTAGTAAGCCAGCAGAATAAGAATGCTGAAGACGAAGCCATGGGATCTTCCTGAGCGACGGGGCTGAATGCCCAGGGGAACCCCGATCAGCCCGTAGACGATACAGGCAAAGGGGATGGCGTAGCGCTTGTGGATTTCCACCTCCTGGGGGGTCGTGTCTTCTCCCTTTTTTTTCATCGTCGCCATCTTCTCTTTGATGTCGTCGATCGACATCTCGTAGTCTCTCAACTTTTTTCCCATGGAGAGGAAGACCTTGGCCAATTCGAGTTTGATATCGTAGGTACCGAACTGGACCTTCTGGTAAACGTTCGCGTTGGGCTCATATCGGTGGATGTCCCCGGTAACCAGCCTCAGGGCCACTTCCTGAGTCTGAGGGTTGTTCACAAGAAAACCCTCCTTGGCGAAGATCGTATTCACCTTTCCCTTGTCCCTTTCGTCGTAGATCAGAATTCCCTCCATTCTTTTCCCTTGAATGGGGACCTTATCGACATAGACGACCAGGCCGTCGAAGACATCGTTAAACACCCGTTCCTTGATTTCGATGTCTGCCCTCGCCTGGGCGATGAGATAGAGGGTTGCCTTGAATCCGCGGTTTCCCCATGGAAGGCCATGGATAACGAGAAAGCTCGTGAGAAGATAGGCGACAATGGAGAAGGCGCAGACAGGGATATACAATTGATAGAGGCTGATCCCGGAGGCCTTAAAGGCAGTGATCTCACTGTCCCCGGAAAGCCTCCCGAAGGACAGGAGGGTTCCCAGGAGAACCGCCACCGGAATGGTGAAGATGAGAAAGGATGGGGAGATGAAGACAAGGAGCATGATGATCCGAGACAGGCCCACTCCTCTACTCACAATCAATTCGATTAGCTTGAGGATCTTATCCATCAGAAGAATGAGGGTGAAGACCATCAGGCCGATGAACGAGATGGGGAGCATCTCTGTAAGAATATAAAGGTAGGTCGTTTTCCTCATGTCTGAAATATTCTAAGGGAGAGAGGAGGGGGATGTCAATGGAGCCCCTGAATCTTGCCGTTCCTCCGGATTGGCCCGTCTCAATCCTCCCGGATAACGGCCTGATATAAGGGCTTGAAAAGTCTTGACAAATTTTTCTCCATCGATTACTATTTGGATGATCGCGGGGTGGAGCAGTCCGGTAGCTCGTCGGGCTCATAACCCGAAGGTCGCAAGTTCAAATCTTGCCCCCGCTACCAAAGAAATTCTAATCTTTTTAATGGGTTAGCCGTTTTTGGCTAACCTTTTTTTGTTCCAGGACTGTACCCAAACTGTACCCAGATGTACCCAGAACCCCATTTAGGAGATCGCCCTGGGAACGGAGGAATTCTGGATCATCGAACAAGTGCCCATAGATATCCAGAGTGAAAGCTACGCTGGCATGTCCCATTTGTGCGGAGATGTACTTAATATTCTGCCCCTTTCGGATTCGTATGGAAGCGTTGCTGTGTCTCAAACTGTGGAAGGACACATGACGTAACCCTGCCTTTATCAGGGCTGAGTTAAAGTAGCGGTGAACTACATTGTCATGCTGAGAAATTTCTCCTTCGGGCGACGGAAAAACAAGGTTGTTGTCATTGGGAGGGCACGCCAGTTTCCAGCGTTTCAACTCACCCACCAGTTCTTCTGGTATGTCGATGTTTCTGATTGCATTAGGAGTCTTGGGTTCCTGAAATTTCCCACCCCAAACCGATTGCCGAACAAAAATTTGGTTGGTTGTAAATTGGACATTATCCCACCGTAATCCCCACAACTCACCGGCTCTTAGTCCTGTCAGAGCGTCAGTCTTGAAAGCAAGTCGGTAATGATTGTCGGCATGTTTTATGAGTTCGTCCAATTCTTTGGGTGTCAGAATCTCAATCCGTCGCCTGTGGTACTTAGGTGATTCCAGATCGGCAGCAGGATTGTCTCTCTGATACTTTTTAAAGAGTTTCTTCTCACTCTTGAAGATGAGTTTGAGCAGACACATCTCATTGATAACCGTCTTGGGCGACACTTCCTTCCCTCTCGCAGCAAAGAGGTCTTCAAGTTGCTCGTCAGTGATATCAATGATCGGTGTACTCCCGAAAGCTGGCAAAAAGATTCTGTTAGCTATCGATTCCCATCGGTGGAGTGTGGATGGTTTTAACCCATTCTCCTTTTTCATCTTCCATCGTTTCCAAACGCTGTTAACGGTGATTTCCCTGCCTGCTTGTTCATCTTTCGGTTCTGATTGGGGTCCTTGCCTGTTTACCTCCCATTTCCCACCCAGAACCTCTTGAATCTGATCCTTTGACCGCCGTTCTTGTTTGAGGACTTCTTTGAGGGCTTCCTCTCTGGTACGGGCTTCATGCTCATCGGTAGTGTCCAGGCTCTTATTGACCTTTTTCCCATCACGCCAAAAAGTTGTCCACCAAACCGAACCCCGCCTAAACATCGACACCTCCTTCCTGCGGTTGTTTGTTCGGCTTCCCTGACCCAGCAGAATAACAGACCGGGGCGAGAGAATCAACAATGCCCTTCGCCCATTTCATTGCGTTTCCCTGGGCCACGTCTTTGGATTTAACGCATTTGGTTGGAGATGAATTAACTTTTTTGGACAGCCAATCCTCGATATCTAAGGTTCTGAACCGGATCAGCCTGCCCAATCGAACGCAGGGTATTTCGTGCCGCTCAACCATTCGGTAAACGGCAGACTTCGGAATCTTCAAATGCTGTGCTATCTCATCAACTGTCAGGATATCGCTCATGTACTAATTAAACACTTTTCCAAAATTATTTTACGACTGGCACGTTCGACCTAAGAATTCTTACCTATCTCCAATTCTTCAAGCCGTCCCTTTGTCGTCTCGATTGCTTGCGGATCAACATCAATTCCGATCACTCGCCGATGCATCTTTCTGCCGAGAACGAGAAAACTTCCAGAACCGCAACAGGGGTCAAGGATGATATTGCCAGGGCGTGTGCAAGCATCAATCCAGTCCTTTAAGTCATCTACCGGTTGTTGCCATGGGTGGAGATCTTTTTCTGCTCCTGAACTTTTAATCCAGGAATCTAAACAACGCTCCGCCAGTCTCCTCGGGGGCTTATTGTAAATCGCAACGATTTTATGTTTGCCTCGGATATTCCGTTGCTGAACAACATATCCAGTGTCGAAAGTGATCGTAATCGGATAGTAAAATTCAAGGTGCTCAGACAAGCCAGCAAGACAGTCAGGTAGAAAGAAGCAGGCAGTATAGGCGAATAGGAAACCACCGGGAACTAATACTCTCTCTGCCAATCTTCCCAACTCATTCCAAAGAGGGAGATACTCTCTTTTCCATGGAGGATCTGTGACGATGCAATCGATGCTCTGTTCATCAATCTCAAGCATCTTCTCCCTCATATCTCCACAGATTATCCGCACAGAATCCGTATCCACAAATGTCTCCGCCTGCTTTTGAACTTTGGCAATCCTCTGGTCCTTGCGCACTTCTCGCCAAACTCTATCGATCTTTTTGTTCTTGTCCATCTGTTGGATTTGTTCCTCTGAACCGTGCTCCACTACGAAACGGATTTTGCTGTAGGTTCCTCTCGACAGATCAAAATGATTTCCAACGGCATCCAGCACTCTACCTTCCTGTCCAGGTTCGGACATTTTTTTCCGAAGTTGGGGATGCTTACCGCCTGTCGAGGTCGCCTGTCTCTCTCTTGCACCTTTCCTAAGCTCTTTTTCCAGACACTCTCCAATTGCCGCTATCTCGGAAGGGTTATACTGTTTGCTGGTTGCATTGAGCATAATTTCGAGTTGTTTCTCAACGGGAATGTTTTTAAGGGTTTCTAACTCAAGCCGCTTCTGGGTATTCAAACACCACCACCTCCATTTCTTCCAAGCCTAACTTTTTGAGGGCTGTGATCCGTCGGAAGCCATCACTCAGGATCATGTCCTTGGTCACGATGGGACGGTAAATCAATCCAAACGTCTTTATAGCCCACACCAAGTAATCGATGTCTCCTAAATCCGTTCGGAACCTGTCGCCAATTTTGATCTCCTCAATCTTCACCATTCTCACACTCATTTTCTCTCCTTATGTAAATCGCTATCAATCGTTAACGTGCCTTTCTTGGCCTATCGTATAAATGTTCATCATGAGTAGATACATAGTTGTTATATGTTTACTTTTGTGTTTTCATTTGTATTTTAATATAACACTACATTTAACAAGATGTTGCGAAAACACGCAAAGTTTACAAAAAGAACCTAATTTTTGTCTTTTATTATTGTTTTCGAGGCCTACTAATGCTGAATAGGCATTTGCTTAGAATCGAAACCTCTTCGGGCAGAGCGTAGTGAATAGATTGTTCGGAAGCATTCGCAAATCTTGGAGGAAACCAAGTAGATTATTATATACATAGTAGATGAAGGGAGAAACTATGAACGAGAGGGAACTTCTCACGGTATCCGAGGCCGCGCAGCTACTCAACGTTGCCAAATCAACGCTCTACTGCTGGGTGGAAAAGCAATTGATTCCACATTTTAAAATCATCGGGAGCGTCAGGCTTGAACGGTCAGAGGTCGAGGGATGGCTCCTGGGAAAGAAGAGAGGGGGAGAGGGAGCCACCCCAACCCGGCCACAGATTCAGCAAAGATGCGATCTATATTAAATGATATCGCGGGGAGAACCGTGCCTGATTGGATGATCTACGATGAGCCCAGGAATGTGATGAAAGGAGACAATGAGATGATAATTTTAAAATCAAAGTTTACAGAGGAAAAGTTCATATGGAAACACCAGAAGTTAAAAAGGTTAAGGGCATTTACGATATTTTTCTCGCCAGCTATCTCCACACCCACGGGTTCCGAATAAGTTCCACTCGGAAAACCAATCCTTATCATCTCGAAATCTGCTTTGAATTATCACCCGCCTTGGAGCAGGCTATCACGGACTACTTTGCCAAGAACGATAGGACTCGTGCCTTGAGTTTTGCAGAAAGTTATCGTTCCCTTCGGGCCATGATCCAGGCTCTCAAGTTCGGTAATGGGGAAGGAGGTGAGCAGAGATGAGCCAAGAAATATATGAAGCAGCTAAGAAATTACTTTCTGAAGGGTGCTCCGTCATACCGATCAAGCCAGGAACAAAAGCCCCTTTGATCGAATGGTCTGTTTACCAAGAGAGAAGACCTACGGAGGAAGAATTGGAAAAATGGTTTGTAGACACTGACAACCAATTGGGGTTGGTCACTGGGAATGTATCCGATGGAAGATTCATTCTCGACTTCGATGGATTAAATTGGGAAGAATCATTCCATGAATTTGAAGAGAGATTTCCGGAGATTAAAGCAAAAGCAAGGATTGTGGTAACAGGTTCCGGGAGGCTTCACGTTTATGGAAAATGTCAAGATCTACCATCCGATTTGACACGTAAGATTAAGCGTTATTATGACGATGAGGGAGCAATTGTGGGAGAAGTAGAACTACGATGTAATCGCCATCAAAGCCTTGTTCCCCCCTCCAAACATCCTTCTGGGGCTGTTTATTCCTACTTAGATGACGAAGTAAAAAAGGACATAGAAATTTCCCTTGAAAGGTTTAATAAAATCTTGGCATGGATACAGGAAGGACAGAAAGCTGAAGCCGATACTCTCGAAGATGGCGAAGATATTGAGGCAGACCAGCTCACTCCAGAACATAAAACGAAACTTGCGGATTATTATTTAAAGAGAATTTTACGACAAGTTCTCATTAATCGGGCTGACAGGAATAACAAGGGATATGAACTTGCCCGTGAACTCAATAATCTTAGATTGAGTTTGGACGAAGCCAAACCTTTAATGCGGAAATTTGCAGAGGAGGTTCCCCAGTGGATCGAGAAGGATGACTATACTGAGGGAGAGGCAATGAATAGCTTAAAATCTGCCTTTGGGAAGAAAAGAGAATCTCCGTGGATTCCGTGGGGGTTCCTGGCAGAGTTTGAAAAGGAGAAGGAAATAAAGCAGGAAGCCCCTGTCATGGAAAATGAAGATACACAAACCGAAGAATGGAATCTGGAATACCCAAAGGACGCAATTCGGGGATTCGCAAAGGATTTTGCAGATACTTATTCGGAATACCTTGAGAGTCCATACCCCTTCTGGATATTCAACTGTGTAACCGCTTTGGGCAGCATCTTTGCCCCCAGGGTTAAACTGAACACGTCGCTTTACACGGAAGGCAGATTCTATACCGTCATTCTGGGGACATCGGGGATAACGAGAAAATCGGAATCTGGCAGGCAGACAATTAATTTCAATGAAGAAGCTGTAGCCAACTATGAGGGTAAACAGTACGACAATAAAGGTCAGAGTCTTCCAAGTCAATATTTTAATGCCCTGTACGGTTGCGGCTCCGCTGAGGGATTAATGGATCGTTTGGAACTTACTCCGAATCTGCTTCTCGTCTACGACGAGTTACGGTCTTTTGTCCAAAAGTGTGACATCAAAGGTAGCAATCTGCTTCAGGTAGTGAATAGCCTGTTTGAATCTAACCATTGTGAGAATGCTGTTAAAGGATGTTACCGAAAAGTTGAAAATGTCCACTTATCCCTACTGGCATTTTGCACGACTGAAACCTGGACGACTTTGTTCTCTCCCAATTTCATCGATATAGGATTCATCAACCGTCTTTGGATTGTTCCAGGGGAGGCCCAGAGAAAACACTTCAAGCCTGAAGCTATTCCAACTTATCTTAAGGACTTGCTGAAGGTAAAGTTCAACTGGTTAATGGATAGCTTTCCGAGGGGAGAAGCCACTACCGTGGAGATGGATGTTGATGCCGAACTGTTTCTGGATGAGTGGTATCGCTCTTTTGCGAAAACCGAGTTTACCCGAAGGCTGGACGGATACGGACTAAGGTTATTGCTGGTCATGGCGATAAGTGAAAACAAAAAGATGGTTGATGTGGAGATGGCTGAAAGGTGCGTTAAATTATTAGAATGGCAGAAACATGTACGAGAGGCATACCAGCCCGCAGATTATACTGATAGGATGTCCCAAATTGAAAACCTAATCAGGGAGGCTGTAAAGAGACATCCCAGGATTACAAAAGGAAGATTGTTAAATGCCATCCATGCTAAAAGGTTCGATTCTTGGAAGGTGAACAAGTCGATTGAGAATCTAATCAAGAATGGAGAGATGAAGGAAATCCGAGCGGCAGAAACCTCCAAGTACCTGATGGTCAAATCAAGTGAGTAGAGGTTGAAGTATTAGGAAACTCAGGGGTTAAACAACTTGTTAAACATGGGGTTGTTTAAGGACAACTATTTGATATTATTTGTAATTATGCCATTATAACCATAAAACATAGCCAGTCATATTTATAGAAGAAATTTTTATTAATATGAAATATTCGAGAGGGTATGTTTATTGTTTAAGTATAGTATAACCAATTGAATTTATTCAAATAAATGATAAACAAATGCTGTTTACCTGATTGTTTAAGGCATTGAGTTGTTAGAGGATAGAAGGCATATCGTCAACCGATGTGACAGACGATACCCCGTGGCAATTTTTCCCCAGGCATCAGTAATGTCAAAGATGAGCACAAAATGACAGGTGACACAAATCCATATCCCGTAGTAACTTCCCCATCCCAAGAAGACCTCCTTCAAGTCCGTCTTCTCTTTCGCAATCTCCTCAAAAAACACGGACTGGTAACGCTTGTCGGCAGCGAAACCGAAACTGTGGACTGGTTGGAACACATAATCTCCAAATTGGCAGAAGCGATAACCGGGCGTGAACGGCTCCGAAACCTCGTTAGACAAGTGAAAGAGGTTTTGAACAGACAGGAAGCCGAACGACAGCAACACGTAAACCGACACGTCAAAAAAAGATTTCGAAGGATTAGTCTGGACACCAGCGATTAGAATTCCCCCTTCAGAACTTTCTTGACTTTTCTGCCCGATTTGATAAATTTAGGTTGAGTTCTCAGAGGAGAAGCACTGCCCAACAATTAACTAAATTATAACGTCCAAACCTTTCAGGCTTCTTTTACATTAAAGAACGTTATCTGAAATTATGGGCGAATATCTGACGGGAGGTCATAAAGATGACATTTGACATAAAGGAACTTGCTGAAGAATTCAAAAAGACGATTGATTGGATGTTAAAAGAGGAACACTCCAAAGAGATCAAGGACGACTTAGAAATGTTCAAAGATAGTAAAGATATTCTTAAAAACAATCCTGACTCTTTAGAAGCTTTGCAGATGATAATCAAATTAATAGTGACCAACGGGTTTCGTTTACGTTTGCCTAAAGATTTTCCTACTAAGTGGAGCACTTTCGTTAACAAGAATGGAAGCAATTTTGGACTCTCGACAGCAAAAGGCGACTTGATTAAGTTAGTTGGAGAATCGAAAAGGGAGAAAATTGAAGAACTTGCCAAATATCCGACAATTGAAGAATTCACGGAGCATCTTCATGATGATTTAGCGGATCAAGGAAAAACTGAGATATTGGGCGAAAAGGGAAGAGACAATTATCTCCGAGATTTCGGGTATTGGGACAGAATACCGATGGATAGACATGAAATAAGATTCATAATTCGCACTGGGATATATCATGCCTGTAGTGTTCGAGATGAAAATGATCCTTTAGAAAAGAGGGATCTACATAACGCTCTTACTCGATTTTGCTCTGATTATTTAGGGGGAAAGATGGTAGAAGGAGTGGATTTAGGTGATGCACCAGGAATCGTAGACCTTTTTATTTGGTCATATTCTGCGGAAGACAGATACGACATCTGCGGAAATAGTCCCAAGTGCGTGGAAAAGGAGTGCAAGCTAAATGCCGTATGTCTATATGCTCTTACAAACTCACAGAGAAAAGGTGGTTAACTGCGAAAAAGCGAGTTCTGTGCACTTTTATATAATTGTATCTAATGGGCAGGCGATGGGTGTCACACCCAATTTTATTTAAGGTTCGCAAACGCTTGGGGGCTATTTTAGCCCTCCGCTGGCTGATAGAGTAAGGGACTGCCCGCCGTGGGGTTATCGAACCAGCGAGTTTCCACCTCCACCGAGAGGAACCATTCAAGGTTATCGCATCAGACAAAAAAGGCAGGGCCATTTCTGACTCTGCCCTTGCTCTTTTGAGATTGAATGCCAGTCTACTTCTCAAACTTCTTCCTGAGTCCTAAGAGACCCACCAACCCAGAACCGAGGAGGAGCATGGTGGCGGGTTCGGGGACGGGGGTGGGAGACATCGGGATAAAAAACTGTGCCGAACCAGGAAAAATTAAAGTATAAGACCCAATCTGTGGATCATGAGTAATAACCGTCGTTTGAAAAGTATTTCCAGGCCCACCTATCGTGAATGTTAGAAGAGTTTCGGAATTTCCAAAAGGGGCAAAATCGGGTGGTGGAGGTCCATATCCTGTGTAATTCAGGAACTTTGCCTCTAAGTGACCTACACCACTATCACTGTCTATGAGGGCTGTCACTTCAGGAAAAATTGATTGTACAAATGGTAGGTCAATTATTGCAGGGCCACCTCCCCAAATTCCGATGGGGCCAGTTCCTTCGCCTGGATGCAACACAAAATGAGGAAGATATTGGTTCTCAGTATACACCACGAAGGGGGCTTGATGGGTTGTGGAACTAATTTGCACATCAAAGAAAAGATCATAGGGGTTAAAATCTTCGGACCCCAGATTAACAAGTATAAATGTGCCCCACCCTCCTCCGTACCCAACCGGGATAGGAAAAGGATTATCTACAATAGAAGGGAAAATTATCCCAAGTTCAATGGGGCTCGCCGTAGCTATGAAAGCGGGGAAAGAGAGATAGGTTAGGAGACCGATCATTACCTTTACCCATCGTTTTCTTAGTATCGTCATATTGAACCTCGTGACCTGTATCCGCCATTACTTCCACTACAGGAAGAAGTCTACTTCCATCCACCCTCTTTGTCAAGCATTTTCTATACCGGCTTTCCGAATTACCGTAAGTCCCCGTACTCATGTTGTTTTCTTCAAACGTCAATATTTGAACTAACCCCCAAGAGTGTAAAGGTATTCCACAAAGTTCCAACGGTGTTCCCATAATACTACGGAATTTATGCTAAATTGTCTCCATTTTGGGCTGTAAAGTTTCCTGACAATCCAGCGGACTTTGGGGGTGATGGGCGTGCATGAGGGAAGGTTGTTGGTTCAGAATTCGAGGGTTGGCTGACAAAAATCTACATCGCAAGGACAGCCAGAAACCGAGAACCACTCCTTACGCAGTATTTTGCAAGCCCGCAAGAGAGACAGGAGCAATTCAAGGGTTCCATCGACGAATTGATTTTGGCAATGCGACGACAACGGGGATTGGAACCCGAATAGATGGAGATGACGAAAGTTTACCTCAGAATCCGCCTTTCAAAACCCTCTTGACTTTTTAAACGGATTTGCTAAAATCGTGCCGAGGTTCCAAAAAAAGGGGAAAGAGTATCGGTCCTCCTGTCATCCACGCTACAAAGGCGGCCTATATGGTAGACATAATCAGGAATAGAGAATGAGGGGTCATAAAATGGAGAAGCCTTTTTATCAGAGATGGTGGTTCATAGCACTTGTAATTTTGATTGGTGTAAACGTAATTGGCATTCTCTCTACCTATGTGGAACCCCCGGACTCGTCAAAACACCGAGTTGACCCGAATGCTGGCTGGACTTCTAAAAAATGGAATCTTATAAAGAACATGGATGATAGGCTTTATAAGGCGGGGCTTTGCGATAAGGTGGAAATGGGGAATGCAGAAGGTGATAGAGTAGACGTTACTTTGGATTTTCGGGGTGCTAACTACAGATCAATTCTGACGTGGACAAGGCGAGATGATACAACTGGATGGAATAAAACTCTCAGAGAAGCAGGATTCAAAGTGTTAAGGCTCAAAGATAGTCATTCCAACAGATACGAAGATTGGAGAATAGAGTAGAACCGAAAAATGAAACCCTGTCCATAAGGGCAGGGGTTATCGGAGCCGTTGTTGCCAGTGTTGCCATGACGCAAATAAATAAAAAAGGCATTATAGACAGAAATCAGTCAATTTCCTGGGCACGAAATCTTATGAAACACCCTGATTGGCTGATTATGGATACCGAATCTACAGGTCTGAAGAAAACTGACGAGATAATACAGATTGGAATAGTGGACCCTCTCGGTAATGCTGTCTTCGAGAGCTACGTCAATCCCGTAAAGCGTAGGATTTCCTCTGAGGCGAAGATGAAACATGGGATTGACCTCAAAATGTTGAAAGATGCCCCAACGTACTATGAAATATCCCCCAGGCTACGAGATATACTCAACGGAAAGCGGGTTATTGCCTATAATATTCGGCATGAGTTCAATATGTTCATCCAAACCGCTGCCAAGTTCGAGAAGGTCGTAGATTGTTCGTTCAGACTTGAGTGTGCCATGGATGCATACGCCAAATTCGTGGGTGAATGGGACGATTACCACAAAGATTATAAATGGCAAAAACTGCCAGGAGCCAAGCACGGTGCAATCGAAGACTGCCTGGCAACCCTTAATATCATCAAAGAAATGGCCGCTGCTGAATTAACTCCCGTTCCAGACCCTTGGTGGAAGTCCCTTTTCAGGATCTTTAACCGAGCAAGAAAGGCTTAAATGATACTGAAGGGGAATATATGAATGAAATCCAGTATCGCTGTTGACTTTCGGAGAGATTGAACGTGCTGGTTTACGGAGGGTAGTCTCTCTTGAGTTCTTGTGCTTAATGTATGGGAAGATCACCTCAAGGAATGGTTGCGTGTTTTCGTGAAGCCCCTAAAAAGAGCGAAAAATAAGTCAGCAAGGGGGGACGCAATGAAAAGACATCTAATAATTCTTTTAGGAATCTTAACTCTATGCTTCTTCCCATTGAGGTGGGGCACCCCTCATTTCGTGAGTTGCCTTAGCGTCCGCAGCCAAACACTTTAAGGGTGAATCAATCAGTGTTTTCATGCCGTTAGAGGTTGACGGAACGATTAAAAACTACCTCTTCAGCTTTAAAATTACGGATGTTGAAATGTAGGAGTGACTGAAAAGTATCTTAGATCTAACAGAACGGTTAACGATGGGAAGGGACGGAGGCATTGACTGGAAGAAAAGTCGGAACAGAACACAACTCATTAACGGAGGACAGAAATGGCTATGGATGAGGTAATGGGTGACTTAAAGAGCCTTTTTGATGCCTTCTATGAACGCTTAGTGCTGCGAGATTTCCTGGGTAAAGTGATTCCTGGGCTGGTTCTACTTTCTACAGTTTGTGCTTCCGTTGCTTGGATAGACCTGCCACCCAAAGAATGTTTAAATTCGGTAAATATTCTAATAAATCTATCATTCTTGAGTTGGCTTGCAATCTTTGGGGTGGCATGGCTCGTTTGTTTCGCTGTGCAATCATTTGGCGAATGGTCCCCTTGGCGGTTTTTTAAAATAGAATATTATCCTCACGATGTATTTCCATGTGACGAATGCTATTATAAATTCCGTCGGAAATTCGACGAGAAAGCTACACGGGAAGGCGACCGAATTGAAGCTGAACGACTAACAGTTATCATGGAGGCGTGTGGCAATGGATATGTCAGTATCGTAATGTCAATAGTATTCGTGATCCTTTATTACCTGATTTATTGCATTAAAAAATGTTGTCTCCATTGCTTCGAGTGGCAGATGCTAACGTATGGTTTTGAGATTTGGGGGCTGGTATTCCTATTTGCGATTTTTTTAGCCGTTTTTCTTGGGAGAATGCACCGTTGTCACAATAAACGCTTGTATAAATACATGAAAGTCGTGGTCGAGAACTGACTAAAGGAATCTCATGATAAAAAACTGCAAAGGTGTCTCTTGGTAGGGGACTGGTAGGTTGCCACTCCCCTATTAAGTTAGACTTCCCTTAGCACTTATCCACCAATTTTATCTTCGCCCTTTTTTCCTCTTCGTGCCTTTTCCTTCTCTCGATGAACGGATGTGCTCCCGCCTTCGCCTTCATCTCTCAGGACTTCCTCAACAATCTTCTTCAGTTTTTTCTTCGATTCTTCGGAAATTCTGATACCATCGGGGAGGTTCGTGTTGTTATTGATAATTTTGAAGGCTTCCTCTTTTATGCCCATTATTATGCCCTCCCTTTTGCTTTGGATTTGTTTCTCTGTTTCCCCGTCTTAATGAGAATGGTTCCGAAGAGAGTCTTCTGGAAATTATACCTCGGCAATCGGTGCACAAATTCTCCAAAAGCTACGAATGAAGGAAATCGGAGAAGCCAAGGCAGAACGTCATCGTTTTTTGAATTCTCGATCAGCAAATTTAGGGTTTCCCCAGGCCCAAATCTATCGAGGGCATCGCAGAATTGATCGACATCAACACTGGTGGGTGGTGCATGGTGGTTATGTGCGCTGTCGCTGCCCGCTTCGCTTTCCGTCATAAACCCTCCCGTTGAACTCGGTTAAGTGCGTCCGTAAAACATCTGAATTAGGGACACTCGGTTTTTGAAAAACGCCACCTGAAATCATTAAGGATTTTTCCCACTATTTTGGAGGGATTTATGGACAAGGCTCTTCGAGATTTTCAATTCCTTTGCGATCTGCCTGAGTGATTTCCCCTTGTCCCTCATATCCGAGATTGTCCCTAAAAGTCCTGCGTCAATTATTGGACACCTTCCGAGGCGTTTTCCTTTCGACCTTGCGTGTGCCATCCCCGCTTTCACACGTTCACGAATCAGTTCTTTCTCAAATTCCGCAAACGATCCCAGTAAGTGAAGCATCAACCGTCCTGTGGGAGTGGTTAAATCAAGAGATTCCTTGAAGGAGACGAAACCCACCCCAACCGTCTTGAGTTCATCCAGAGTCACGATGAGATGTTTCAAGGAGCGTCCAAATCTGTCGAGCCTCCATACAAGAACGATGTCAATTTTTCTCTTTCGGATATCCTCCATGAGTTGATTGAAGGCGGGTCTCTGCTCTTTCGAGCCGCTCTGCCCAATGTCTGTGTATTCTTTGAAAACCTGCCACCCCCTGGCATCGGCATACGTCCGCAAGTCCGAGAGTTGCAACTGAACGTCTTGCCCCTTGTCAGTGGACACCCTTCCATACAGCCCTACTTTCGTGGGTTTCATTTACCCCCCAACCCTCCAAAATCGATGGTGGTTCCAAAATTAACCCCACCATTCATTTAGTGCGATATTATCTCCCGTGAGGGATTTTTGACTTTCCTTGTCAGGCAAAAGGAAGCGATTTCCTGACGGCTTTTCGGAGCACCAATCGTTTTCTTTCTGATACTATACACTTGTATAGTATGCCATATCTGAGCAGTTTTTTCAACCGGCAAACACAAGTCCGATTTTGGAAAAACGCTCGTCTAACCAATTGTCTTTATTAATGTTTTACCACATTATTATCTCTTGTTCTTCATCAGTCGTCGTCCCCCAAGATACTCTCTTTCACCCCCATAAGAAAGGAATTGACAAGTCCCGGTTAAGGGAGTAGACTTTTTCCTGAAGTCAACAAGTCGAGAGCCCATATCTTTTTGGGGTTTTTTTAGTCTCCGGAGAAAGGGGAGAATTCAGAACATGAATTGCCTATCATTCAAAATTAGCTTATTTAAACTGAATCGTGAGAGGAGAAAGCTGACCAATGTTATATCGAAGGCAGCTGAGGAAGCCAGGGAAACAGGTGGCCGAAGGAAGGTTCGAGAAGTTTGGGACGCTGCAAGATACGACTTTGATGAGATTGATGATAAAATTATCGGTTTACTTACTGGATATCTTGTTAGCAAAGCAGCCCGAAGGTTCTTGCCTACCCCCTCCCTTTCAGAAGAAGATGGAATGTGGGAGCGTAGCAATTTCACGGGGAATTATCATCTAACGGACAAGGGGATTAGAGAGATACGTGGGATGATAAGAAAGGAAACAAGAGAAAGAATGGAAATCCATGCTCCCTGGCTTAGCTTATTAATCGGGATAATCGGAGCAATAACGGGTTTGATAGCGGTGATTAAGCGATGAAGGGAAGTGCTTTGGTTGAGAGCATTATCGACAGAATTGGGAGTCACCCTTGCAATTATCAGCCTTACTTTCTTTGTCCATGCAGAAGTGTGGGGGGCAGATTGGGTCTCTTACGGGCAAATCCCATCTGGGGAATTATTCCTTGATGTAGAGAGTATAACTCAACCCTCAAACAATATTGTCAGAGTATGGACTAAACAAGTATTAAACAAGCAGGGTGTAAATGATACGGTAAAAAGGATGGGGGAAAACTTCAGGGAAATAAGCCAAATATTAAATTATGTGGAATATGATTGTGCAGAGAGAAAAATGCGCATAATATCAGTCATTAGTTATTCAAAGACAAATGAGGTCTTGGATTCTATGAAAAACCTTGATTGGATATTCCTCCCGCCAGATTCCGTTCACGGAAAATTATTCATGGATCTATGCAAACATATGAGGAAAGGTAGGTAAAACCGATAACCTTTAATAGTCGAGAGATGCCTTGCTGATGACCTGGCAGAACTGAAAGGAAAGGGACATGACGTGGTATCCCAGTAGGCGAATCGTGTTGGTTGGTTTATTTCTGGCTATGACTTGTTTTATCGCTTTGCTCCTGGGATGTTCGATCAAGAACGAAACGATATATGGCGATATACCTGTTGCGAATCTTTCTGATGAACAACTGGTCCAGGAAATTGAAAGCATCTATATCGCACTTGGCAGGAAGTTCAACAAAGCAGAATTCCTAATGGCAATTATGCCAGATCCAGCCTACGTACTGACCAGCTCCTATACTACCTTTGGCGGAACATACTCTGCTAATATGACGACTTATACCATGCCCCTTGGGTATCGGACATACGGCTCAGGCATGGTCACGGGAACCGCCGTCACTCAATACTCTTACAGTGATGCTAACGCTACGATAAGAGGGCTTATATTAATAGCCCAATTGGCTTTGGCGCTCATTTGAACTGACCCACCATTGCTCGGAAGAATTGACCCACCGATAAGATACTCAGGTTTGTTGACCCACCCCTTGCCCTTCGGAGAGAAG
>Ga0209777_10001577_pt1 | contig 32404 bp, 26 predicted proteins | sample FrelakmetHBP12HB_FD_187147 | JGI IMG/M metagenome (GOLD analysis project Ga0209777, IMG submission 187147) | Freshwater lake sediment microbial communities from the University of Notre Dame, USA, for methane emissions studies -HBP12 HB (SPAdes)... | ecosystem: Environmental > Aquatic >... | reverse complement strand
ACCAGCTGCCGTTGAGAAAAAAGCTGAATGGCGAACCCCAATGGGAAGCTTTTATTCGCCCAACCCTTTGGGAAAAAGCGGGTCTGTTTCATTCGTTTATCCGGGTGCGTTTAATTCTTATCCCGGCATTGGCCGTGATCTATTCTATCTATTCCCCTCACTTTATAATCGACTAGAGGGTTTCAGTACGAATATAAGCGAGTTGCTCAATGAAAAAATGCTCTACCCACGAAGTATCTCCGCACTGTCCATTACAGACTTGGAAGAGGCGGAAAAAAGATTGGCAGCTGATCCATTAGCAATGTTGATTTCCGGGACCAGTCTGGCTTCCCTATTTACATTTCTATTGCGGGAAACATTTGATATTCATCCCGCATCAGCTATTGGCTACAGCTTAGGTGAAATCAGCATGATGTTTGCCAGCGGGGTCTGGACTCAAGCATACGAGATCAGCACTGCCTTGCGCGCTTCCCCGCTTTTCCGCACTCGTCTGGCCGGTCCACAAAATGCCATACGTGAGAATTGGAAACTCCCCACAAAAAATCAATCTGATGCAGATGAAATTATTTGGTCAAGTTATGTCCTTATGGCAACCCCCGAAGCTGTTAAATTGATGCTAAAAGGTGAAAAACAGGTATTCATGACGCACATTAATACACCCCGTCAGGTAGTAATTGCCGGAGATCCAGCAGCGTGCCGTAGGGTGATTAAGACTTTGAAGTGCATTTCTCTTCAGGCTCCGTATGATTATGCGCTGCATTGTGAAGCCATGCAATCGGAGTTTAATGATCTGCAAACCCTGCTTTCCTGGCCAGTTTCCAACCAACCGGATATGACTCTCTACTCTGCAGCCACGTACCAGGCGTTCCCTATCGAACAAAATACTATCGCCAGACAGATTGCCTATGGCTTGTGTCACCAGTTGGATTTTCTCCGCCTGGTAAACCAAGCTTTTACCGAAGGGGCCAGAATTTTTATTGAACTTGGTGCCGGTAGCAATTGCTCCCACTGGGTGGATGATTCTTTGAAGGACAAGCCACATGCCGCCTTTTCTATCAACCGAAAAGGTCTAAATGATCATGCTGCCGTGCTTCAGTTAATTGCAAAACTGATCGGCCACCATGTTTCGGTGAATTTATCTGCTATTCTTTCCTGAGGTTACGATGCAGCCTGATTTTAAAAAAGAAATTCAACAACGTTATAGAGTCTGGACTCTCGACCATTCCAGCCGCCTGACAGCAGTCCATCACCAGATGTTAGAACTCCGCCGTTTGGGGCTTGATCAAATTGCTAATGGAATATCACGTTCCATGGGTATTGAAAAACCAGACAATAAAAAAAATCTATCTGTCCTGTTCGATAAGGACTGGCTGGTTGAATTTGCTACAGGTGACGTTATTAAGTGCCTGGGGCATGAATTTGATATTTATCAGAATCGCAGAAGTCCGCGTATTCCGAACGGTGACCTGCTCCTAATGTCGAGAATATTAAGTATTCAGGGAAATCGAGGGGAGTTCAATCAGCCTTCGCAGATTTCTGCAGAATCGGATATTCCATCAAATGCCTGGTTTTTTGATGGGACTGTAAATGGCGAAATACCTTTGTCCATATTGCTGGAAATTGGTCTTCAGCCGTGCGGGGTACTGTCTGCCTGGCTTGGAACTCAACTACGCTTCCCTGCGGTCGACTTCTTTTTCAGGAATCTGGACGGAGATGTCCATTTTTTACAAAAAGTTGACCTTCGTGGGAAAACTGTCCGCACCAATGCAGTACTGACAAGAACGATCTTTAGCGGGTCAACCATCATCCAACATTTTAAATTTGAATTGACTTTGGCTGATGAAGTATTTTTCAGGGGAACATCCTCTTTTGGTTACTTTCCCGAAGAAAGCATGGCGTCCCAAACCGGTTTGGATGGTGGAAAATCTTCACTTCCATGGGGTAAAAAACTGGAGAATACCGGCAGAACCCAAAAGTTGTTGCCGAAGGAATATCTTTCAAACCAGGACTTACCAGTCGGGAAATTTCTTGTAATTGATGATGTAAGTATCTGTTTGGATGGCGGATCACATTTGAAAGGGTATGCAATGGCATCCAGGAGGAATTCACCAACTGACTGGTTTTATATAAATCACTTCTATCAGGACCCGGTAATGCCTGGTTCCTTGGGGATTGAAGCTGTAGTTCAGGCATTCAAAGTTGCAGTCCATTCATTAACGAAATCAAATAAGCCTGTCACTTTGGCAACAGATTATGGTTTTAAATGGAAATACCGCGGTCAGGTGTTGCAAAACAACAGAGAAATGCAAGTAGAGATCCATATTCAAAATCAACAGATAAAGAATGGAACAACAGTATTCACAGGAAATGCAAATTTATGGGCTGATGAAATCCGGATTTATGAAATTCAAAACCTTGCTGTCCAACAGGAATAAGGAATAAAAAGGTGAATAGGCCTTCAACTTCAGATCAACCAGTATTAATAGACACGCTAGAATTTCAATCCATCCTAAAGGAAATTGCTTTCCCATTTAAAATAGAAATTAAAGAAGGGAAAATTGGTTTTAATGTAGTTCAAAATTCAGCAGAATCTCGATCTACAAAGGGAATAACCGAAATCCCAGCTTTCCCGATCGAAATGTTTGGAGATACCGGTTTCCGAAAAACCTATGGTGTTCGCTGCGCCTTCTATGCCGGATCAATGGCCAATGGAATTGCATCAGCTGAGATGGTGATTGCTCTAGGCAAAGCTGGGTTAATGGGATCATTTGGAGCTGCCGGTATTTTGCGAAGCAAATTGGAAAATGCTGTAGATCAGATTCAATTTGTATTGCCAAACGGACCTTATGCCTTCAACCTGATTCACAGCCCAAATGAAGAGGCTATGGAACGTAATGCAGTAGAGGTCTTTTTACAGAAGGGTGTTCATGTTATTGAAGCCTCAGCCTATCTGGATCTGACTCCCAGTATTGTTTATTATCGAGCAGCCGGTTTACGACCAACTTCCGATGGCGGGGTGAATATTACCAATCGTGTTATTGCCAAGCTTTCGCGCCAAGAAGTAGCCGTAAAATTCATGCATCCGGCTCCAAATAGTTTATTGGATAAATTATTATCAGAAAGAAAAATCACCCGTGAGCAGGCTGACCTGGCCCGTCTTGTGCCAATGGCAGATGACATCACTGTGGAAGGAGATTCCGGAGGGCATACAGATAATCGTCCGCTGATTTGCCTGCTTCCAACCATGCTGGCCTTACGCGACCAGATCCAGGAGAAATATCACTATGCTATACCGGTACGAATTGGCGCAGCTGGCGGTATTAGTACGCCTTCTTCTGTTCTGGGCGCATTCATGATGGGGGCTTCCTATGTAGTCACCGGGTCGGTAAACCAGGCTTGTGTTGAATCAGGGGCTTCGCCACATACCAAACAATTGCTTGCAGAAGCAGGCATGGCGGATACCGCTATGGCCCCCTCGGCAGACATGTTTGAAATGGGTGTGAAAGTACAGGTTTTAAAAAGAGGAACCTTGTTTCCAATGCGGGCACAGAAACTCTATGAAACATACACCCATTACGATTCAATTGACCAGATTCCAGCTGATGAACGTGCGAAACTGGAAAAACAGATCTTTCAACGGGATATGGAATCCATCTGGCAGGACACAGTCAAATTCTTTACCGAACGCGATCCTACTCAAATTGAGCGTGCAAAAAACAACCCCAAGAGGAAAATGGCGTTAATCTTTCGCTGGTACCTGGGTCTTTCCTCGCGCTGGTCCAATATCGGTGAACCAGGCCGGGAGATGGATTATCAAATTTGGTGCGGTCCCTCCATGGGTAGTTTCAATGATTGGACAAAATTGACTTATCTTTCAGATCCATTGCGACGCCGCGTTGTAGATGTGACATTGCATTTATTTACCGGTGCTGCCTATCAATATAGAATCCAACTTCTCAAGATGCAGGGATTTCAACTTTCATCAAATCTGGAACAGTATTATCCACTTTCACCACAGATCGCATAAGATGAATATTAAGCCCTGGCAAGAATTTCGAGAAGAGAACGACTTTTTATCTGGGGATATCCAAATATGGTCTGCTTCCTTGGAGGCGGAAGATTGTTCACTCTTCATTCATCTTCTTTCCGAAGATGAAAAAAACCGTGCTGCACAACTGAAAAGCTCTGCAGCAGCCTGCCAACAGATTATCAGCCGCGGAATTCTCCGGCTTCTGCTTGGTAATTATACAGGGTTAAACCCAAAAGAACTTGTTTTCGACAATAGCCCATTTGGAAAGCCTTTCTTACGCAATCCGGCGAATTCCGAAATTTATTTTAACCTCGCACATTCAGCGAATATGCTATTGTTTGCCTTCGGAAAAGGAAAGCATGTTGGAATAGATGTTGAGAAAATCGAGGAAAAAATAAATTTTAAAGTGATATCACCTCTGGTTTTTACTTATAAGGAACAGTTATCTTTATCTCGTTCAATGGATCCAATTCATGATTTTTACGTGCTGTGGACTGCGAAAGAAGCCATTCTAAAAGTATCGGGGCGGGGTTTTTCATATCCTGTAAACCAATTCAGTGTTGTTATATCAAAAGGGATGCCATGCCTACCATTAATTTCCGAGGAATTAACTGGTGGTTGCTCATGCTCTCTTTCATCATTTTCTCCGGCGAATGGATATTCTGCCGCAATTGCAGTACTGCAATAAATTATGATTTATTTTTCAAGGATTAAGGTAGATTTTCTCTTTGAGGAATGAGTTACTCCTCAATAAAATCAATATCAAGAATAAATGGCAATGGCTAACAAATTTAACGAAAAATTGGAAAAACTTCAGACATCTGCCCGATTGGGCGGAGGTCAGGCGCAAATTGAGAAGCAGCATGCTAAAGGCAAATTCACTGCCCGTGAACGTATTGAAAAATTATTAGATCCGGGCACATTTGTAGAAACCGGCATGTATGTTGCACATCGAGCAATAGGTCTTGGAATGGAGTCTTCCCATCCGGCAACAGATGGTGTAATAACCAGCTGGGGAAAAGTGGACGGACGTCTAGTTTACGTATTTGCCCAAGATTTTACAATTCTGGGTGGGTCTCTTGGAGAAGCGCATGGTAGAAAGATTGCCCAGTTAATGGATTTGGCCTATCAAAACGGAGCCCCAATTATCGGCATAAATGATTCAGGGGGGGCGCGGATTCAAGAGGGTGTAGATTCGTTGGCTTCTTATGGAGAAATCTTCTATCGGAATACGCGTGCGTCTGGGGTAATTCCACAAATCTCTTTAATCATGGGGCCTTGCGCTGGGGGGGCTGTATATTCGCCCGGCATTAATGACTTTGTGTTTATGGTTGATCAAAATGCCTACATGTTCATCACTGGTCCTGAAGTCATTAAGGCTGTCACCCATGAAGATGTTGATTTTGATTCACTTGGCGGTGCAGTTGTACATAGCGAAAAAAGTGGGGTGGCTCACTTTACCGCACCAGATGAAGATGCTTTGTTCAACCTGCTGCGGTGGCTGCTTTCATACCTTCCATCCAATAATCTAACTCCACCTCCCTTCATACCATCCAGCGACGATCCTTTACGCTTAACACCCGAATTGGAGCAAATCGTTCCGATTGATCCGCAGCAACCTTATGATATGCACTTGGTTATTGAGGCCATCGTTGATGGCGGTGAGTTCTTGGAAGTCCAGCCAGACTACGCGCAGAATATAGTGATCGGATTCGCGCGTTTGGCTGGGCATCCGGTTGGCTTTGTGGCCAACCAACCGGGCTTCCTTGCTGGCGTTCTGGATATCAATGCCTCGGATAAAGGTGCCCGCTTCATACGATTCTGTGATGCATTTCATATTCCACTAGTGACCCTGGTTGATACTCCCGGTTTCCTCCCTGGCAGCGAGCAGGAACATGACGGTATTATTCGCCATGGAGCAAAGATGATCTATGCGTATTCCGAAGCAACCGTGCCCAAAATTGCCATAATTCTGCGCAAAGCCTATGGTGGCGCATATATCGTTATGTCTTCCAAACACCTGAAATGCGACTATAACCTGGCATGGCCTCAGGCAGAAATTGCTGTGATGGGACCAGAGGGCGCGGTAAAAATTGTTTTCCGAAAGGAAATTAATGCATCGGATAATCCAGCAGCAGCGACATTGGAACGAACCCGCCAATTTCGAGAAGAATTTGCTAATCCCTATCTGGCAGCCTCTCGTGGGTATCTTGATGATGTCATTCTTCCGGGTGAAAGTCGGAAGTGCCTCATCGCGGCTTTGGAAAGCTTGCATGAAAAACGCCAATCTACTCCTACCCGCAAGCACGGGAATATCCCACTCTAAGAAGAAGCAGATATGAAAGTTATGGTTGCCAACCGCGGAGAAATTGCTGTACGTATATTACGCACCTGCCGGGAATTAGAATTCCCGAGTGTGGCTGTTTATTCCGAGGCCGATAAGGAATCATTGCATGCGCGGTATGCAGATGAGGCTGTTTCCATTGGAGCCACTCCTGCTGCAGAAAGTTATTTGAACATAGAAAGAGTCTTGCAAGCTGCCATTGATTCTAGGGCTGATGCCATTCATCCTGGTTATGGATTTTTATCTGAAAACACTGCCTTTGCTCAGGCAGTGGAAGATGCCGGTCTGATTTTCATCGGCCCAGTACCTGAAACCCTGGCTTTAACCGGAGATAAATTGGCTGCCCGTCGTATTGCCCGAGAGACTGGTCTACCGGTGCTTCCTGGCCCTGATGAAGCAATAAATGATAAAATTCCGGCTTCATTACTCAAAAAAGTAACATTCCCGGTTCTCATTAAAGCAGTATCTGGCGGTGGAGGAAGGGGCATTCGCCTGGCTAATAATTCGGCAGAATTGGAAGTTATGGTGCAGGCAGCCCGTCAGGAAGCCTTGGCATCGTTTGGAGATGAAAACGTGTATTTTGAGCCGTTAGTTCAGCAAGCTCACCATGTTGAAATCCAGATTCTGGGTGATGGATTGGGCAGAATTCTTGTCCTGGGGGAGCGCGAATGCTCTATTCAACGCCGGCACCAAAAATTGATCGAAGAATCCCCGGCACCCAGCCTTAGTCCATCCATGCGAAAGAAACTATATGAAGCCGCTTTGAATCTTGGTAAAGCGTTGAAATATCGCAGTCTGGGAACTATTGAATTTCTATTGGACGATTACGGCGCTTTCTATTTTATCGAAGTGAATCCTCGCATTCAGGTTGAACATCCAGTCACAGAAATGGTAACTGGCGTTGACCTAGTGAGTGTTCAGTTACGGCTAGCTGATGGGCAGCCTTTTAAATATGCTCAGGAAGATATTGTTACACGAGGTTCAGCCATCGAAGCCAGAATTATTGCTGAAGATCCTGAGAATGGCTTTCTTCCTGTAACAGGGGATATTACCTATCTGAAGGAAGCTGGCGGTCCGGGAGTCCGGATCGACTCTGCACTCTATACTGGAATGCATGTTACTTCTGACTATGATTCGTTGATTGCCAAAGTGATTGTATGGGCTGATGAACGTCAGACAACCATTCGGCGGTTACGACGCGCCCTGCGTGAATTTCAGATCGGTGGTGTCCCTACTGATATAGATTTTCTAATTCAAATCATTGATTCAGAGAGTTATATCCAGGGGGGTGCTAATACAACCTATTTAGAGACTTTCCAACATTCTCCAACCGAAGGTGAAGAAAACCTGGAAAAGGATATGGCATTGGCAGCGGCTTTATTGGAGCATAAGAAACGAACTCAACCTCAATCCGTGCAATTGAATCCAGGTTTAAACAACTGGCAATATCAGGCTTGGAAAGAACAGATGCATTAACCGCTAACGATAGAACTTTAGGAGTAGGTAATGACCCTTTACTATGTTTCCATCGGGACAAATGAATATCAAGTAGAAATATCTACCATCCAAACCAAGATAAATGGCGAATCCATTCAGGCTGCATTGGTGGAATTGGGTGAGCGCGGAATGTATGTGCTTAAAAAAGGTCCTTGGAAAAGAGAAATGCTTGTGCAGCCTCAGGAAAACAACCAGTATTCAATTAATGCTAATGGCAAATATGTTGTTGTAAAAGTAGAAAAAAGCAACAGTAAATTCCGTAGAAAAAACAGCAATGCTGCAGGTGAGATAAAAGCCCCAATTTCTGGTATTGTTGTCAGAGTAAATGTGAAAGAGGGCGATCGGGTTGCAGAAGGTGACGTAGTCATTGTGCTTGAATCTATGAAGATGCAAATGTTGTTGCAGTCTCCAGTTAGCGGGATTGTGAAATCAGTCCATGTTAACCTCGGTTTGCAATTATCAAAAGGAGACTTGATCGTAAAAATTGAATGAATTTGGTCAAAAAACCGGGCAAGGTGGGATTGTTGTTGTTCGTGCACCCACATTAATAGAATTGGAGGAGTTTTTAAGGGAGTGGATCAAATAATCATTGTTCGATTATTTATTAATAAGGTTCCTCTACATCACAAGCGGTAAAATTTTATTATTTAAACAGAATCTTCATTGAATCACAGTTTGGACAATTTTGCCTTCTAAATCTGGTGGTCCTACCTGGGTATCAACCCAGACACTTCTTATTCTATTAGACTCAGAATTATCTCAAACCTAAACCTCACCAGAAAGGAATAAAAAAGAATAGCAACTCGCACTAACGTTATTTCAAACAATGTGATTAAGAATCAACTGATTAATCCCCTGCTCAATGTCAGTTGATCTAAGTGGTCACTTGGTCCATACAGTACCAAAAATTGGTTTGAATTTGTCCACTGTGTCCATATTTCTACACAGTCTGCCCAATTAAGGTGGTATCACCGGCATTGCACCCGAATTACATCAGAAGATGGGAAGACGATTCTAGTAATAAGAAGGAACTCACTGGAAAATAATCATTTACTATGTTCAATACTCACTAGAAATAATTTACTTTAAACCTAAGTTTAAACACCCACCTGCACCCGCCGAAGGCAGGGTGTGCCCGTGCAGTTCAGTATTACGGCGAATATGAACTAACAAAAAAGTGGTTTCAGAATTAGATTCCTGATTATTGATTGACAAATCGTAATATTTTAAGCTTGTTCTATGAATATTAGTCCCATTGTTACTTGCAATTCCCCGCCCATGTGAAATTACTTTTATCGGTATTTGGATAAGGGCTTTTAATATAACTCTAAATATTCGCCCTTTCGTTTTCCCTTAAGTAATCTTTTATTTTTAGGCATAAACTGAACAATAGCTATAGTCTAATAATAAGCATATAATCTCTAATCCACCTTTGATTTGTCCCTTTTGCATTAATTCACCGATATATATTATATAGTGCTTGCTACTTGCTTCCATTGGAAAAAAGGAACTTCATGGCTGAAAAAATAACACAAACCTCATCAAATAAGGGTTACCAGGAACTTGATGAAGCCGACTTGGTCTCGGATGCAAAAGGAAATCCGGAATCGTTTGGGAAAATATATTACCTTTATATTCAACCTATCTTTCGTTATCTTTACAGCCGAATTGGAAGTCGACCTGAAGCTGAAGATGCTACAGCACAGACTTTTTTAGCGGCTTTGGAGGGGTTGAATCATTATCATCATAAGGGACACTTTGCTGCATGGTTGTTTGCAATAGCGCGCAGAAAAGCGATGGATCATTTTCGATCATTAAGATCAGACGTTTCGCTGGAAAATGCAGAGAACATTACGTTGGACACAGAACCTGATCTGCTTCAACAAGTTATCCAAACAGAGCAAAATAGTACCCTCGTAAATCTAATTAGTACTTTACCGGAAGAAGAGCGTGAATTAATCCGTTTACGTTATATAGCTGAACTAAGTTTTTCAGAGATTGCACAGTTAATGAACCGTAATGAAGATGCAGTGAAGAAATCCCTTTATCGTTTATTGGATCGGTTGCAAAGCCAATTAGAGGTCTCCCATGAGTAACCATACACCCTACACACCTTTAGAAAATGAAATACGAACAATTCTTGACGTACCTCAGGTACGTCCGGAATTCGTTAATCAACTTCATACCCAATTAATGGAACAAATCCAATTTAAAAAACGCAAGACTTTCCGTCCATTTTATTTAAGGCCTGCTTGGATTGCCATTCTGGTTTTTGTCATACTGCTAACAGCATGTACTTTGATCATCGGTCCTGAGCGAGTGTATAACGCCGTCCGCCAGCTCTTCGGTTACATCCCGGGTGTGGGAATTGTGGATCAAAGCAATCCCATCCGAGTGTTGGCCAAGCCGGTCAGCATCACCCGCGATGGTATTTCCATCACGGTGACTTCGGCGACCCTGACCGGGGACAGAACCCACATCGACTACCGTATCTTTGGCGTACCTGGCTCGGCCTACCCTGATCGCGAGGACATAATGGGATGCACCCAACAGCCCTACTTGCGTCTTCCAGATGAGACACATCTCGCCCAAATGGACAATGACTTCCTGCCCGTTCCAGTGGGTGTGAACGAGGCCATCTTCGTAGTACCGTGCATCATCGAGACCCTGCCCGGCAAGGTCCCGGAAAACTGGGAGCTGCCTCTGCGCTTTGTGCCCGCCCCGCCCGATTTAACCGTGGTACCGGTCATCGAAAGCTTGCTGTCGCAGACCCCTTCGGTAATGGCAAACACTCCCTCATCTGAAATCAATCCGCTGACGATCACCAAAGTACTCGATATTGGTGATAAATTCGTTCTCATGGGTGAATTCAGTTATAGCGCTGCCCAGGATGCCTCCCTGCCTGCTGGCTCCTGGTGGGCTATACAACGGGTTTCCATCATCGGAGCAGATGGCCGGGAGGTTCCCCAATCCTATTCGAATGACTTTAAACTACCAACACCCACCCATGCAGATAGCGAAACGTGGCTTTACCAGTTGAATAAGAATTTTGTTCCACCGGTGACGATCACCTATACGGGTGAAAACATCAGTCCGGTAGGACCGAAAGAGCAAGCCGAATTTGAATTCGATGCCGGGCTGAATCCTCAGGACGGCAGTAAGTGGACAGTGAACAAGGATTTCAAGCTGGGTGGGTACAACATTCGCCTGGTTTCGATAGAATCGAGTGCAAGGGGCTATTCTTTCCACTTTAAAGCCGATCCCGGCGCAAGCGCCAATGCGATCAGTGTGGATATTGTTGGATATTCTCCCAACTGTGGGGGCGGCGGGGGTGGAGACCTATTCCCTGAAGAATTTAACAGAGAAGTATGTTATTCCGGTTTTTCTGGTTCGCCTGAATTTCCCCACGGTAAATTGAAAGCTATTCTTAATTTTCAAGCCCTGACACGTCAAAACAAATCCTTCCAGGTACAGTGGAGTCCCGATACAGCTCAAACAGGTACTTTCGCCACCTCCACACCTCAACCGCGCGTATGCCTGACGGCAGATACGCTTGCACAGCTCAAGCCGGCTCCGGCCGATCTGGCCAGTGGAACGGCCCTGATGTACGAACAGTTAGACGGTACAGATCATTGGGGTCTCGTTCTCTATAACCTGGATGGCAGCGGGAAGCAGGTATTGGTTTCGGACGCCAGTTGGGGTGCCCTCTCGCCTGACGGCAGCCGGATGGCTTACCCGGCCCCAGACGGGATCCACGTGATGGATCTGTCTACGAAAGCCGAGAAAGTCCTGGCGGGTGCGAACGGGTTCGACCTGCACTGGTCGCCGGACGGCAAGCAGATCGCGTATGTGGGGGGTAGCGGCAGCATAATAGATAGTGTGTTTGTCATCAACGCCGACGGTACCCAGGTGCGCCAGATCTCCAACTGGAGTTACGAAGCAGTCATCGGCTGGTCTCCAAACAGTGCCCAGCTCTACTTTGTTGCGCCCTTCACGGGAGGCGCCGCCTGGAAGGTGTACTCATTAGACTTGGCCAGCAGCGTTTTACGGGAGCTGTTCACTATCGAGAATGGCACTCCGAAATTCCTCAATGCCAAGTTCTCACTGGATGGGAACTGGATCGCCTATCGCGGCCGGGATAACAGCAGCCTGTACCTGGTCCACACCGATGGCAGCGATATGCACCTGGTGTTGGATAATGCAGGCGCCGTTGGAGTTGAATGGAGCCGCTCAGGCTGGCTGGGAGTAAGCCTGAGGAAGACGAATTCCGACGAGTCGACCGTTGTCTTGATCAAACCGGACGGGTGCGAGGCGTACCTGCTGCCGCCGGCACTGCATGGCGAACTAGAAGGGCTGTCGATCCCGTGAACCACCCGAACCAGCGAGCTCTTTTACGAACATCAGGTTTGCCTGAAATAAGATTCCATGATCTACGCCACACGGCAACATCAAGGCGATTCTAATCTAGACATGACATCTTGATAATTGGTCAAGATATTCATTTAATTCTCATATATTTGATCAATTGTAAGGATCAAATAATGACCTACTGATTAAGAGTCAGTTGCTAATGGCATCCACTGTGTCCACACAGGAGTACAGCGTCCACACAGTATACAAAAGTGGGGTGAATCTGTCCACTGTGTCCATAGTTTCCACCCCGTTTGCACACGAATTGCACACGAAATAGGAAGGCGACTCGATTAATGCCTGATAACTTCTTGTGACATAAAAAAGGTTATCAGGGATATCACAAATAAAATTTTGTATATATGCTATATTAACTTTGCGATCTATTGCCGTCTGGAGCTAAAAAATGATCTCTAAAAATAATTACCAACTTGCTAGCGTTTTTATTATTGTGGTCAGTTTGAGTATTTTATTTTCAAGTTGTTCGCCCAGTTCTGCAGTTACGCTCGCACAAACGAACAATCCAACGATTGCACCTAGCCGGACCCCCACCACTACTCTTGTTTCAATGCCAGAAATCACTTTGAAAAAAGGGGACTTCTATTTCAGTCTGGATGGAATGCAAAAATTACTTTTTTCAAGGAACATAGCCGGCTATGAGCCACAACAATATCTTCAATTATTAGACTTAACCCACAAAGGCGGAAGCCGCATGGTTCGCATACAGTTGGATAGCATGGGGACAGGAATTACACCCAACGGGGACGTGGATGGAGTCTGGGCTCAGAAATGGGAGCAGGTCTTTGATAAGGCCGCTGCAGACGGTATCTATGTGATCCTAACCTTCACCTCCTGGTACGATTGGAATAACGGCACCCCCGATTTCGGCTATTCCAATTGGAAAGCGAACTCTTTCAATACAGCCAACGGAGGACCGGCTGCCACACCCGCTGAACTGTTCAAGCCGGGATCATCTACCCAAACAATGTGGCTGGCATGGATGAAAAAACTAGTGGAACGCTGGAAGGATCGGGAGAACATTGCTGCCTGGGAGATCTTTTCAGAAGTGAATCTCGCCACAGGACTAACCCAGACATCTGGTATCGCATTTGTGGAAAAAACGGCTGCATTGATCAGGTCTGCTGACTCACATCAACGACCGATAACTGCATCACTGGCTGATACAGGTGAATGGCCGAGTTTTTACCTCAGCAATGCCATCGATTTCATCAATATCCACCCTTATCCGCCTTCTGGACAATTGGATCGTAAAATTCTTGCTGATGTTCCTAGGATTATTGATAAATATAAAAAGCCAGTCATGATTGGTGAATCAGGTTTAAGCGCCCTGACACCGGACAGTGAACCAGCGACATTGACCACTTCGGTAAGGGCAGATGTGGGTATAAAGCATGCCATTTGGGCAGGCATGGTATCGGGAGCGATGAATGGCCGGGCACTATGGTGGGAAGATGGGGTTGGGATCTATTTCCCAGAATTGAGCTGGCCATATCTAAACAAGTATGCGAATGCCGATCTTGCAGCATCCAGATTTATCGAGAAGGTGGATTTTAAGAACTTCAAACCGTTAAAAGTACAATTCTCTTCAGTAATAACCGGTGCAGTAATTGGCAATGAAAAAGAAGTGATTGGCTGGTTTCGAGATGCAGGTTGTGAACCTCCCAATTGGAACCTGAAGCCAATAATCTCAAAGCAAGATGTGACTTTCACAGTGCTAGGATTGGTTGATAATTGGCGAGTGGATTTATACAATACCAATACCGGGACAGATATTATTAAATCGATGACTATTACTCGCCTGGGGAAAAATATTACGATCTCCCTGCCCGATTTTTCAGATGATATTGCCTTTAAAATGTATCCTTCAAATTGATATTCTTTTCCTTCCACGGTAAAGTTTAATCCAGCAATTAATAAATGATACCTAAGAATATGGATAATCCAAAACCAATGGATTATTGAGAAAATAGAAGAAAAAAATCCCCCCAGATGCTTAAGATTTTCTTTATTAATTAAAAAATGGCGAGAGTGGGATTTGCCTGCCCTCACGGCCAGCCCAGGGAACCCACGACCAAGGGCTTATGAGTCCTATGATCTTCCACCCTGCTTCACCATCCCCACAGGTGGCTTTTTTCATGGATTCTAATATTTTTAGCCTATATATGGCGGTTGGTAAATTTCAATAATCCTCTGCTCATTATATATTAGGATTATTCTTGAAAAGCATAAAGAACCTACTGATTAAGAGTCAGTTGCTTATGGCATCCACTATGTCCACACAGCCTGCCCTCGTCAAGGAGGTAGTACAGTGTCCACACAGTACACAAAAGGGGGTGAATCTGTCCAATGTGTCCATAGTTTCCACCCCGGTTGCACACGAATTGCACACGAAACAGGAAGGGTGACTCAATAAAAATTAGTGTGATAGACTGAATATAACAATTTTTCGTAAAATTTTTATTCCAGCCAATAACCCAATGCCGCCTTTAGAGAAGAAATGAGGAAAGCATGAAACAAAAAATGATCCTGTTACCGATCCTGCTTTTGCTTTTTAGTTTCATTGGCACTGGCTGTTCTTCTCTGATTACTCCCACAGCAACGATAGCACCAACACCATTAGGAGGGGGATTGGGAAAGATTGCGTTCGTCTCCTTTCGCGATGGTGGATACTACGAAATCTACGTTATGAACGCCGACGGCAGCAACCCAACACGCCTTAGTAACAACCCGGCGACAGACTGGGCACCCACCTGGTCACCTGATGGAAAAGAGATTGCGTTTACATCCCTTCGCTATGGAAACGAAGAAATCTATGTGATGAACGCCGACGGCAGTAACCCACTAAACCTTACTAACAATGCGGGAAGTGACTATAAATCCGACTGGTCACCTGACGGAAAGAAGATTGCATTCGACTCTTATCGCGACAAGAACATGGAAATATACGTGATGAATGCCGATGGCAGTAATCAAATACGTCTCACTATCAGTATCAATCCTGGGTGGAACAATGAACCCGCCTGGTCACCAGATGGAGAGAAGATTGCGTTTACAACCAATCGTGATGGAAACAATGAGATCTATGTGATGAACGTTAATGGCAGTGACCAAACACGTCTTACTGACAATTCTGGGTGGGACAATGAACCCAACTGGTCACCTGATGGACAGAAGATTGCGTTTGCATCCAATCGCGATGGGAACTGGGAAATCTACGTGATGAATGTTGATGGCAGCAATTTGTTAAATCTTACCAACAATGCGGGTAATGACAGTTATCCCGCCTGGTCATCAGATGGGCAGAAAATTGCGTTTGCATCCGATCGCGATGGGAACTGGGAAATCTACATGATGAACACCGACGGTAGTAACCCAATAAATCTTACCAACAATCCGGCGGATGACAGGTACCCCGCTTGGTAAGATCCTAACCATTTTGCCGCTTCAAGATCCCCGGCGTTAGCATCCTGAAATGTTTGACCGTGCAGTTCAATATTATGGCGGACTGGAAATATCTAAAAAGTGGTTACAGCATTAAATTCCTGATGATTGTTTGAAATATCATTGTATTTTCATCTTGCTTTTCGAATGTTAGTCTCATTATTTCTAACAATCCCTCACCCATTGAACTTATACAAACGATTGAAAAAGAAAAGTGTGCGTGCTATACTGATTAATAATATCTCTAGAGTTGTGTTTATGTCAGCCAATAACTTAACGTGGATTGTAAAAATGAAGTGAGGGAGACATGAAACAAAAAATGATCCTTTTACCGATCCTGCTTTTAGTTTTTAGTTTCATTGACACCAGTTGTTCTGCAACACCTTCAATGGCTACAATTATTCCCACAGCAACCACGGCTCCCACAGCAACCATAGCACCAACACCGTTAGGGAGAGGTTTTGGAAAGATTGCGTTTGCTTCCGCTCGCTATGGGTACTGGGAAATCTATGTGATGAACGCCGACGGCAGTAACCCAATAAACCTCACCAAAAGAAGAAAAGCAAATGAGGATGACATGAATCCCGCCTGGTCACCTGACGGGAAGAAAATTGCTTTCGACTCCGATCGCGATGGAACCTCGGAAATCTATGTGATAAACGCCGACGGCAGTAACCCAATAAATCTCACCAACAATACTGACAATGACTGGGATCCCGCTTGGTCACCTGACGGGCAGAAAATTGCGTTTGCTTCCGCTCGCTATGGGTACTGGGAAATCTATGTGATGAACGCCGACGGCAGTAACCCAATAAACCTCACTAACAATACTGAGAATGACTCGAATCCCGCCTGGTCACCTGACGGGCAGAAGATTGCGTTCAACTTTAATCGCGATGGAACCTCGGAAATCTATGTGATGAACGCTGATGGCAGTAACCCAATACGCCTCACTAACAATACTGAGAATGACTCGAATCCCGCCTGGTCACCTGACGGGAAGAAAATTGCTTTCGACTCCGATCGCGATGGAAACTGGGAAATCTACGTGATGAACGCGGACGGCAGTAACCCAATAAATCTTACCAACAATAATGGGGTTGATTGGTACTCAACCTGGTCACCTGACGGGAGGAAGATTGCGTTCAGCTCCAATCGCGATGGGAACTTTCAAATCTTCGTGATGAATGCCGACGGCAGTAACCCAATACGCCTCACCAAAAACAAAGCGTGGGACGAAGATCCCGCCTGGTAAGATCCTAATCAGTTAGCCGCTTCAAGATCCCCGACGTTAACATCCTGCAATGCCTGCCCGTGCAGTTCAGTATTACGGCGAATTGGAAATATCTAAAATATAACAACAGCTTGAATAATTTATTATTTTGAAACACCTGATAAATCATTCTAATAAAAGTAAAGACTACAGATCGACTATTTTACGGTAACCCCTTTTTTTTACGGTATTTCAATCTTATTAGAATGATAATTTAATAAACTTTAAATATTTCAAGATACTGTATAATAATGGTTAGGCGTTATTGATGCGCACAACAAAACATAATACAGGCAAGGGGCAAATAGGGAAATCACTCATGATAAGACATCTTGACTAACAACCTCACCACCTACCAGAAAGGAACAGTTATGGGACTCTTTGAAAAACTCTTTGGTAAAAAGGAAACGCGAGACGGAAAGGCAGCCAGCCCACGACAACTCGCCAAATGGTATCGCGAAGGGCTTACGTATCTCGACCACTGTGGCCCTTTGGATGAGGCGAAGTTCAGCGAATTAAACCGAATAACTGGAGGAATGTTATCAGAGTCACAGATCCGAAACTTCATTGTTCAATCCACAATGATGTTAGGTGGAATGGACGCCGTCAAGAACACCCTCCGCGAGACTCTGAAAAAAGGGATTACAACGTTTGAGTCACTGGGCTTTTAAGAGAATGATGCCTAACAAAGAGCTGCAGCCGACTCCTTAAAGTCTACTCTCGTGCCTTGTCCCTGCTTCAAGGCGGAGCTGAGCAATAGCGTTAGTCTGCTAATACGATCCAGGTTTTTCATTCTACCCACCAATTAGATGGAATATATTACCGGTATTGCATACGAATTGACATAGAGCTCACTGGTAACCCCCATATATTGAAGATATGGGACTTTTTCTGAAAAAAATCCCATATCTAGGGGTGGCTGACGGCGGTTGCGAAGTACCCCAAAGGGGCAAACCCGCAACATCTTGTTCAGGTATCAAGAAAAGCAGACATTTGGACCCAGAACCTTAACAATTAAATAAAAAGAGCCTTTTTCAGGCTCTTTTATCTGGGTGGCTGACGGGGGTTGAACCCGCAACATCTTGATCCACAGTCAAGCACTCTGCCATTGAGCTACAGCCACCATGACTTACCTTGAAAATTTTATCACACGTGCGAATCATCGGCAAGCAGCCGGATGAGTTCATCAATAATCCTATTGCGTTTAATTTTCACCTGACTCTTTGACACCAGGTCTTTTAGGGTCACATCTCCATTGGCAGCTTCATCAGGACCAATGATCAATACAAAGCGGACACCGGCTCGATCGGCAAACTTTAATTGTTTATCCAGTTTGGCTGATTCAGGATAGCACAGTGTAGAAATACCTGCTTTTCTCAACTCTGTGGAAAGCATCATGGAATCCTTAAGTGAGCTTTCATCAAAAACGGTTACCAGCACCTGTGCAGGCGCTGAAATGAATTCCGGTATCTTCCCATAGCGTTCAAGCACCAGGGGCAGAACCACATCCCCCATCGCAAATCCCACTCCCGGAAGAGGATTTCCGCCCACATCCATCACCAGATTATCGTAATGCCCACCTCCCAAAATGGCACGGCCCTCCTCACCCATGTCCCTGGCTTCAAAGACAATCCCGGTGTAATAATCCAGACCGCGGATGATGCCTGGATCATATTCAACAAAGTCCTGGAAACCCAGCGCTTGAATTGCATCCAGAAAGCGCATTAATGCAGGAGATTTTTTATAGAGGTTTTTATTCCCCAATAATTTTTTTAACCCTTCCAATTGTGCGCGGTTAACCCCTTTTTCAAGCACAAAGCTCTCCCATACCTTGGCAGGCATTTTATCGCGCCGGTCGATCAATTTTGAAACCAGCGGCTTGACTTCTGCTGTAAAACCAAGCGCGGATAATTCAGTATCCATTAATCGGCGGTCATTGACCAGGATTTTCACTTCTTGGGGAGTGAGCCCCAGATTGGCGAATAAATTGGCACAGATTGAAACCAATTCAGCATCCGCTTCAGGGGTATTGACACCAATTAGATCAATATTCCATTGGAAAAATTCGCGGGTGCGCCCTTTTTGGGGACGTTCATAGCGCCAGAAGGGACCGAAGGACCACCAGCGTAACGGAAAAACCAGCTCATTTTGTTTTTGAGCCACCATTCGCGCCAGGCTGGGGGTCAGTTCCGGACGCAGGGCAATCAGGTTGCCGCCCCGATCCGGGAAAACAAAGGATTGTTCCTTGACCAGTTCTTCCCCGGATTTGGCTGCATACAGCTCAATGGATTCCAGAAAGGGACCATCATATTCCTGGTAACCATAGATTTCGGACACCTTTCGAATCTGGGCATACATCCAGTTTCTCAGTGCCATTGCTTGGGGATAAAACTCCCGCGTGCCTTTTACCGGAGGAATGAGATTTTTCATTGCACACCCTGATATAATTTTGGGAAAATTTTAACATATAATTGCTTTCGTTTGCACAGCTGACAAAAATTTTCTATACGAAAGAAGTCTTATGAACGTTCGGGATTTGATTACTTACAGTAAAGGTGAATTATTAACCACCGCTGGTGAAATGAAGAAATTGCATGGTATCGATCCCGAACTCTGTATTCGCTGCTGTACATGCAAACAAGTTTTTAGCTATAAAGTTGTCACTGTATTATAAGATTCCGTAAAAGCGAATTTTGCGCACAGGAGATATGCACATGACACGTGTCAAAGAAAAAGGAATAACGGTTAAGCAAGCAGTCAAGGACGCATTGGAATTCTACGGAGAAAAGTCAGAAGAGCTTGTTCCGATTTTATTAAAAGTAAATAAGGAATTGGGATTTCTACCAAATGAAGCCCTAAAAACAATCAGTGTAAAGCTGCGCGTCCCGCAAAGCCAGCTGTATTCAGTGGCAACTTTTTATAAAATGCTTTTCACCAAAGAAATGGGCAGGCATGTGGTCAAGTTTTGTGAGAGTGCTCCCTGCCACGTCGCCGGCGGACGCCAGGTATGGAGTGCTTTAAAGGATGAATTGAAACTGCAGCCTGGTGCAACCAGTCCGGATGGCAAATGGACCCTGATCACAGTCAGTTGCCTGGGAATATGCGCTTTGGGTCCAGTAATGATGGTAGATGAGGATGTTTATGGCAATCTCACCGCCGAAAGTCTACCTTCAATTTTTGCCCGTTACAAATAAAGGAGCCTCACATGAAAGCCTATCGCTCAATGGTCTTGGTCTCCAGCGACCCTTTAAGCATAAAACTTGGCGCACAGGATGTTTACCAGCGCCTGCAGGAAGAAATTAAATCTCATCAGCTTGAAAATGAAATTTCACTTTCCATGGTGGCGGATATCGGACACAGCGATTCCTCTCCACTGGTGATTGTCTATCCTGAAGCGGTCATTTACGGACCTGTAAAACCAGCGGATGTGAAATTCCTGGTGGAGGAACATCTAAAAAAAGGACAAATCGCTACTTCGCTTCTAGCGCCGGTAAAAGAACTTTCAGGGCATATCAGCTGGCTGAATGCCCGCGCTGGTTCTCTGCCTGCCGAACAACGCATCGTTTTAGAGCACGCTGGGATCATCGACCCTACTTCGATTGAGGATACCATCGTTCATGACGGTTATTCCGCTTTACGAAAAGTTTTGACAGACATGAAACCGGAAGACGTGGTCGCTGTCCTTGAGAAATCTGGTTTAAGAGGCCGCGGGGGTGCAGGTTTCCCCACCGGAACGAAATGGAAATTTGTAGCAAAAACCCAAAGTAATAAAAAATATGTCGTTTGTAATGCGGATGAGAGTGAACCGGGCACTTTTAAAGACCGTTTAATTCTCGAAGGCGACCCGCACAGCGTTCTGGAAGCGATGATCATTGCCGGCTATGCTGTTGGAGCCGATGAAGGCTATCTCTATATCCGCGGTGAATACAATCTTGCCCAGGAACGCATCCATCAAGCCATCGCCCAGGCAGAACAAAAGGGCATTCTGGGAAAAAATATTTTCGGTTCAAAACATAGTTTTCAAATCCAAGTTCACACGGGAGCCGGCGCTTATATTTGCGGCGAAGAGACTGCCCTGATTGAATCCATTGAAGGTAAACGGGGTGAACCGCGCTCACGCCCACCTTATCCAACCACCCATGGATTGTATGGTAAACCGACGCTGGTGAATAACGTGGAAACGTTGGCGAATATTGCCCCCATTATCCGAAATAGCGCCGACTGGTATCGTAAATTTGGAACTCCCAGCAGTCCGGGGACAAAGGTTTTCACCATCATTGGCAATGTCAATGAAACCGGAGTGATCGAAGTCCCCATGGGCATTACTCTGCGCGAAGTGCTAACTATTTACGGAAAAGGTATGAAGGACGGCGCTACTTTTAAAATGGCTCAAACTGGTGGATCCAGCGGCTCCCTCATCCCCGCAGTCCTGCAGGATACACCCATGGATTTTGATTCCTATGCCAAAGCGGGTGTATCGATGGGATCCGGTGCGCTATTAATTTGCGATCAGGAAACCTGTGTGGTGGACCTGGCAAAAGTACTATTGAATTTTTTCCGCAATGAAAGCTGCAGTAAATGCAGTCCCTGCCGGATCGGTACCCAACGCGCATACCAAATCCTGGATAATATCTCGGAAGGTCTTGGCAGTTTAAAAGACCTGGACGATTTGCAAATGTTCAGTAATTATTTATATGAAATGTCCAATTGCGGATTAGGTCAGACTGCTGGTTCACCGCTGAAAGATATTCTTAATTATTTCCGCTCTGAAGTGGAAGCGCATATCAAATTAAAAGTTTGTCCAACCGGTGTTTGTCGCATGAGCGGCCACACCTCAATTAATTAACTAAAATCACCTGATAAAGAGGTTCCTTTATGCTCAACATCACCATTGATGGAAAACAAATTGAAATCGCTGAAGGTACGACCGTACTTATAGCTGCCCGCGCTGCCGGTATTGAAATTCCCACCCTGTGTGATCATCCGCAGCTTACCCCGTATGGCGGCTGCCGCTTATGCCTGGTCGAAGTGGATGGCATGCGCACCCTCCAACCCTCCTGCACCCTGCCGGTGATGGACAACATGGTCGTACGCACGGATACAGAAAAAACGCGGGATGCGCGTAAATTCATCCTCAACATGTTATTCAGCGAACGCAATCACTTTTGCCCTTATTGTCAGGTGAGCGGTGGTGATTGCGAATTACAAAATGCTGCCTATCACGAAGGCATGACCCATTGGTTGTTGCAACCGAATTGGAAACCGTATCCTGTCGATGCCTCCCATCCCTATCTCATTTTAGAACACAACCGCTGCATTCTCTGCCGCCGCTGTGTGCGCGCCTGTGGCGAATTGGTTGGCAATTTCACCCTCGGTTTTGAAGACCGCGGAGCTAATAGTACGCTCGTGGCAGATTTGGGCATTCCATTGGGAGAAAGTTCCTGTATTGGCTGCGGCACCTGTGTGCAAGTCTGCCCGACTGGCGCTTTGATTGAACGCTGGAGCGCCTACCAGGGGCGTGAAACTGAGGTTGAACATCATAAGACCATCTGTGTGGGCTGCAGCCTGGGCTGTGGTATTGATGTGCTCACCCGGGATAACCGTCTGACCCGCATTGAGGGCGACTGGGATGCTCCGGTGAATTCAGGTGTCATTTGTGAAGTTGGCCGCTTCCACCCCATGGGCGAAGACCGCGAAAGAATTTTAACTCCGCTGGTTCGCAAGAATGGCTCACTGAAAGCTGCTACCTGGGATGAGGCTTTGACCATAGTAGCTGAGCAATTCAAAGGTAAAAAAGGCAAGGCAAGTGGTTTCATTTCAACGCGCTTGCCCATAGAAGCGCTGGATATATTCCATCAGATTTTTAAAGGTTTAGGAGCGAATGTCACAAGTCTGGAAGAAGGTATGGCTACAAAATCATCCTCCCAACTGGCAGAAGAAATTAAATCCCCCTATGAAGCCAGGATGGATAGTCTGACGAAAGCGGATTGCGTTTTCGTTCTCGGTGAGGATATTACCAAGGATCATCAGGTAATCAGTTTCTTTGTCAAACGCATCATCCCCAATGGATGCAAGGTGATCACTCTGGATAGCGCTGCCAATGGGCTTGATAATTTTGCAGCAATCAGTTTAAAAGCCAAAGAAGGAACGGAAACTGAGGTAGTCAACACGCTGACTACTGCGCTCAAGACCGATAAAGCTGATTTATCAGATATTTCCAAATTAGCCTGTATTAATACAGATATGTTAAAAACCGCAATTCAAATCCTAAAATCATCTAAGAAGATTATGGTTATCTGTGGACAGACCAAAGTGAAAAAGGGATCTTCAGGATTACTTAAGGCTGCCTATGGCATGGCGAAGCAAATTGGGGCTGCCTTGATAGACGTCAAGGGTGGCGCGAACAGCCTGGCTGCCAGTCAATACCATCTTGATGAACCAATCAACGTGGAAGGGACTGAATTTTGTTTTCTTGCTCTGGGTGATGAAAGACCTTCCCAGCAATTAATCAAGAAATTTGAGAAAGTAACCTTCCTGGTAGTGCAAAGCAGTTATGTATCCCCCTTGACTGCGAATGCCCAGGTGGTTTTACCCGTACAAACCTGGCTGGAACAGGAAGGCACTTACCTGAATTCCGAAGGGCGGCTGCAAAAAGCCACTTCAGCGTTACAATCCGCTGATGGTGTGCGTTCCAGCCTGGACGTGCTTACCGGTCTGGCAGAAAAATCAGGCATCAAGATAAATACCAATTGGAAAACGCGATTGACCGAAAGGGTCTCTCCCGTTACGATCGAATAGTTCATCCTTCAAAGGAGAGTAAACAATGACAAAGCCCAAAGTATCTTCAGACTGGTTGGCGGGCTGCGCAGGCTGCCACATGTCTTTATTGGATATTGATGAAAGAATCGTAAAATTAGTGGAACTGGTGGATTTGCGCTCCACTCCCATCACCGATCTCAAACATCCTGACGAAGGTGGCGTGGACGTAGGTATTTTAGAAGGTGGAATCAATAACACTACGAACGAAGAAGTGGCAAAGATGATGCGCAAGCGCTGTAAGATTCTTGTTTCGCTCGGCGATTGTGCCGTTTTCGGTGGAGTTCCAGCCATGCGTAATTTTTTCACCATTGAAGAATCGCTGCGCCGAGCATATGTCGAAGCGGAAAGCAACGAACCCAACAGCAAAATTCCCACCGACCCGGAATTATGTAAACCCACCCTGGTACGCGCAGTCCACGAAGTGGTACCGGTGGATGTCTTTGTACCTGGCTGCCCGCCAGATGCTGACATTATCTTCTATGTACTCAGTGAACTGGCTCAAGGCCGAATACCCGATTTGAAAAAAGATAAATTGATGTGGAACTAAATCATAGGAATTTTTATGGCAACCCAAAAAATCACAATTGAACCCGTAACCAGAATTGAAGGTCATGCCAAAATAACCATCAATCTTAATGAAGCTGGAAGAGTTGATCATGCTTATTTGCACATCAATGAATTCCGTGGCTTTGAAAAATTTTGCGAAGGGCGCATGGTATTTGAAATGCCGTATATCACCCCGCGAATTTGCGGAATTTGCCCCGTTAGTCATCACCTGGCATCTGCCAAAGCTGGCGATGCTGTGTTGGGCGTCACCCCTCCACGCCCCGCCTCCCTGCTGCGGGAATTATTGCATATGGGGCAGATCGTGCAGAGTCATGGCATGCATTTTTTTGAATTGGGCGGACCTGACCTGTTATTGGGATTTGATGCTGACCCGGCCATACGCAATGTCGTAGGTTTGATTCAAGCCAATCCTGAATTAACCCTCAAAGCAGTCACCTTGCGCAAATGGGGGCAGGAAATCATCCATATTGTCAGCGGACGGCGGATACACCCAACTTTTGCAGTACCCGGTGGAGTAAACAAGGCACTATGCAAAGAGGACCGTGATCTGATTTTATCCGGGTTGGACACAAATATTCAAACCATAAAGACTGGTATTGATATATTCAGATCTTGGGCAGTGACTAATAAAGCTGATATTGATAAATTTGCTGTTTTCCCCACAGGATATATGGGTCTTGTCACACCTGATAATGGGCTTGAACTTTATAATGGCAATATCCGCATGGTGGATTCGAGCGGTAAACAATTGGAATGCTTTCCAGCCAAAGATTATCTCACCTACATCAGTGAACACGTGGAAAACTGGTCTTATCTTAAATTCCCATATTATAAGAAAATGGGTTACCCGGCTGGTGTTTATCGCGTTGGTCCATTAGGTCGTTTGAATACAGCTGAAAAGATTGATACTCCCCTCGCGGATGAAGAATATAAACGTTACCGCTCCATGTACGGTGGCAAACCGATTGAAAATACTTTGCATTACCATTATGCCCGCCTGATTGAAACTCTCTTTGCAGCTGAAAGAGTGCATATGTTACTGGATGACCCGGATATCCTCAGTACGGATATTCTCAATACTCACCAAAATCCTCAACCCGAGGGAGTTGGTGTGATTGAAGCACCCCGCGGAACCCTTATCCATCACTACTGGGCGAATGAGAATGGCCAGATTACCAAATTAAACTTGATTGTATCCACCGGTCACAATAACTGGGCAATGTGTAATGCGGTGGATAGTGTTGCAAAAACCTATATTACCGGTCCAGAAATCACCGAAGGTCAGTTAAATCGGGTGGAAGCGGCCGTGCGTGCCCATGACCCCTGCCTTTCCTGTTCCACTCACGCCATCGGTCAGATGCCCATGGTGGTAGACGTAATGGATGCGAAAGGTAACCTGATTAAGGAAATCAGGCGAAACGCATAATTCAAGTTTCCTTCGAAATAAAAAAATGAAAATAAACAAGCGATGTCGCGATCTTTGCGGCATCGCTTATTAATTTCAATCAATGAGAAAAAAAGAAAAAATTATTATTTTGGGTTTTGGTAATCCCGATCGCGGTGATGATGGGGTCGCCTGGCATGTGCTTGCAGGCATCGCTAAACGATTTGGCCAACCCCTGGCTTATGAAGGCATCGAATCTGGTTTGGTTAATCTATCAAAAGACATCCATTTGTGGTTCAATTTGCAGCTGATTCCCGAAGTTGCTGAAGAATTAGCAGCTTATCAGCAGGCAATTTTTATAGATGCCCATACAGCCGAAATCAAAGAAGAAATCAAGATATCACCCATTGAACCTGAATTCCAAAACTCACCATTCACTCACCATCTCACGGCAGCTTCCTGTCTATCATTATCAAAAACCCTCTATGGCAAATATCCAAAATCAATTCTCGTTTCGATACGCGGGTATGACTTTAGTTTTTCCCATGACCTCTCTCAAAAGACCAAGGGATTAGCAGAAAAAGCAATTGAAATGATCATGAAAAGACTAAACTGACCGACGATTGTAAAAAAATGTAATTCCTACCATTTTAGTCCTATTTAGATTATAATTTTTTTCGTGCATGAACTTTCGATAACAGAATCCATCCTAAACACGGCCATAAAATACGCCCAGAAAGAAAAAGCTCACAAGGTGACTGACATAAACTTAGTTATTGGGGACCTTTCCAGCATTGTGGATGATTCAGTTCAGTTTTATTGGGAACTCATCAGTAAAGGCACCCTATGTGAAAACTCATGCCTGCATTTTCAAAGAATCCCTGCCATCGTCCTTTGCCAGGATTGTGGAAATCGCTACCAATTGGAACATGACCTCATCCCCTGCCCACAATGCTCAGGGATGAATATAAAAATACTTTCCGGCGATGACTTCAAAATGGAAAGTATTGAAATTCAATAAAATATTACGAAATAATGAAAACATCCCAAATAAAAATTGTTGAAAATATTCTCAACGCCAATGACCAGATAGCTGAAGAAAATTCCAGAATGCTCAGAGAGCATCACATCTATTCCATTAACATTATGGCATCTCCCGGCGCAGGTAAAACCAGTTTGATCCTAAAGACCATCCAGGGTCTATCCAATGACCTGCACATCGCGGTCATTGAAGGGGATACGGCTCCGGTGACAATTGATGCTGATAAGGTTCAAGCGCAGGGGATTCCAGCCGTACAGATTAATACCGGCGGGCAATGCCATTTGGATGCACCCATGGTCAGAAGTGGTTTAGCCCAATTAACCTTGAACGAACTGGATCTAGTGATTATCGAAAATGTCGGCAATTTAATTTGCCCTGCTGCTTTTAAATTGGGAACAAACATCAATGTGGTGGTAGCCAGCATTCCGGAAGGCGATGACAAACCCTATAAATATCCCAATATTTATCGTGGCATAGATGCATTAATTCTGAATAAAATCGACTTAAGACCTTATATAGAATTTAATGAAACTTATTTTAAAAAAGGTATTGAAATCCTGAATCCGGGGGTAAGAATATTTGATCTATCCTGTAAAACCGGTATTGGACTCAGTGCATGGACGGATTGGTTAAAAGAAAAAATCGTCCATTTCAAGAATGAATAACGCCCTCACTGGAAAAAGAATTAACATTCGCGGAATCGTTCAAGGGGTTGGATTCCGCCCTTTTGTCTATTCACTTGCCAAAAAAAATAAACTTACTGGCTGGGTTCGCAATACATCTGCAGGAGTGGAGATTGAAATCGCTGGAGACCCACAGTGTGTTTTAGATTTCATTCAAGAAATTAAGAAAAATCCTCCGGCATTATCAAAAATAGACCAAATAAGTATTGATGAAAGTAACAATATTGACTATGCGCAGTTTGAAATTCTAGCCAGCCAGCCAAAAGAAGGACAATTTCTGCCAGTTTCACCCGATGTATCCATCTGCCGGGATTGTCTGAGGGAATTATTCGATCCCAATGACCGCCGCTTTCGTTACCCGTTTATTAATTGCACCAATTGCGGACCGCGCTTCACCATCATCCGCAATATTCCGTATGACCGGCCGAACACCACCATGTCATCATTCCGGATGTGTGAAAAGTGCCAAAAGGAATATGAAGATCCTCTTGACAGGCGATTTCATGCCCAACCCATCGCCTGCCCTAAATGCGGTCCTCAGGTTTGGTTCGAAGCTCAAGGTAAAATATTAGCAAAAGGTGAAGAGGCCATTCAACTAGTCCGCAAATGGCTTGCCGAAGGCAGGATTATTGCCATCAAAGGACTGGGGGGATTTCATCTGGCATGTGATGCCAGCCAGGAGCAGCCGGTAACTGAATTACGCCGCAGAAAACAACGAAGCGATAAACCTTTTGCGGTAATGGTTTTCGATGAGAAAAGCGCCAGGAAAAACTGCATTCTCTCCAATCAGGAAATACAAGCTCTTACCTCAAAGGAAAAACCCATTCTATTGAGTCAAAGATCTTTTGATTCGAACATTGTAAAGACGGTGGCGCCCAATCTCAATACGCTTGGGATCATGCTTCCCTATACTCCTCTGCATTATTTATTGCTCGAACCTGCACCGGGATATCCTGAAGCATTGGTTATGACCAGCGGTAACTTAAGCGAAGAACCAATTGCCTATTCCAATATACAGGCGGTAGAAAACCTTTCTGGCTTAGCGGATGGATTTTTATTTCATGATCGTGAAATTCACACCCGGGTGGATGATTCAGTCGTCCAAGTCAATCAAGGACATTTCTACTCAATCCGTCGTTCGCGCGGTTATGCGCCTAATCCCCTAGTATTATCCAATCCTGTACCTGAATTGTTGGCGACCGGGGCAGGACTGAAAAACACCTTCTGCCTGACACGCGGTAACTATGCCTTTGTCAGTCATCACATCGGTGATCTTGAAAACCTGGAAACTCTCTCAGCTTTTGAAACCAGTATCCATCAATATGAACAGCTATTCCACATCCATCCCGAATCCATCGCCTGCGACCTTCATCCCGAATATCTTTCGACTCGCTATGCAGAAAATCGTGCTCAGGACGAGAATTTACCTCTTTTACGCATTCAACACCATCATGCCCACCTTGCTTCCTGCCTGGCTGAAAACCACTGGTCCAGTGAAGAGCCAGTCATTGGGATTTGCTTTGATGGCACCGGTTTTGGCACTGATGGAGCCATCTGGGGCAGCGAGTTTCTTCTGGGCGGTTTTAGCGGGTTTGAGAGAAAAAATCATTTGAAATATATTCCCCTGCCCGGGGGTGACCAGGCAACCTCTCATCCCAGCCGGATCGCTCTCGCTCACCTATGGGCGGAAGGGATCGAATGGTCAAACGACCTGCCGCCGGTAAAACAATACTCTCCCCCTGACCTGGAAATATTGCGGAAACAACTTGAACAAAACATCAATTGCCCGCTAACCTCCAGTATGGGACGATTTTTCGATGCAGCTGCCTCATTAATCGGGATTCGACATTCAGTGAATTATGAAGCTCAGGCAGCCATTGAATTGGAGGCACTTGCAGACCCCAATGAAACTGGAACCTATGAATTTAGCATTGAAGAAGGGGCAATTAATCCAAATCTCCTTTGGAAGTCGATCATCAAAGATATTAGAGCTCACATTTCCGCGCCGGTTCTCTCCGCTCATTTCCATAACAGCATTGCCCAAATGGTGATTACAATATGTCAGCGGATTCGGTCTGAGACCGGGTGCAACACCACCGCACTCAGCGGCGGCGTTTGGCAAAACCAATATCTTTTACAACGGACGGTGCAAAAGCTGGAAGAAAATGGTTTTACCGTATTACAACATTCACAGATTCCGACGAACGATGGTGGAATCTCATTGGGCCAGGCTATGATTCTGGCATATTCAATTAAAAAGTAGAAGGAATTAATTATGTGTTTGGGAATTCCAGGAAAAATTGAGGAAATCTACCAAGACGGAAACCTGAAAATGGGCAAGGTTAATTTTGATGGTGTCTTCATGAGTGTATGTCTGGAGACAACCCCCGAAGCCAAAGTGGGAGATTACGCAATAGTCCACGCAGGTTTTGCCCTCAGCCTATTGAACGAAGCGGAAGCACAAGAAACCTTGAAGATGTTGAAAGAGATGGAAGCATTGCAAGCCCAAGAAGAAAAAAAGAAAATGGGTTGAGCATGGATTTCAAGACTGAATTCAGAAATAAGACCCACGTCCAAAGCGCATTGAAGGAAATGGGTAAACTTTTAACCCGTCCCTGGGTCATCATGGAGATTTGCGGAGGCCAAACTCATGCAATAATGCAGTATGGTCTGAATGAATTGCTTCCAGAAGAATTGGAAATTGTGCATGGTCCAGGCTGCCCGGTGTGCGTCACCCCATTGGAACTGGTCGATAAAGCCATTACCATCGCTTCCCAGCCGGACGTCATTTTTACCTCCTTTGGGGATATGCTACGCGTACCCGGTTCTGATCGTGATTTATTCTCGGTTAGAGCTGCCGGCGGAGATGTACGGGTGGTGCTTTCCCCTTTGGATGCCGTGCAAATTGCGCATGAACATCCTGAAAAACAGGTGGTTTTCTTTGCCATCGGGTTTGAAACCACCGCCCCCAATAATGTTATCAGCGTCCTGAAAGCCAGGGAATTAGGGTTGACCAATTATTCAGTCCTGGTTTCTCAAGTGCGCGTCCCGCCTGCCATGCACGCCATTCTAGGCGCTCCCCACAATCGGGTTCAGGCATTTTTAGCCGCCGGGCATGTATGCGCTGTAATGGGTTATCATGAATATGAGCCGATTTCCAAACAATATCACGTACCGATCGTTGTGACTGGTTTTGAACCCCTGGATCTGGTTTACGGGATGCTGGATGCTATCCGCCAGCTGGAGTCCGGTAAATCCATGGTGGAAAATGCCTATTCGCGGGTGGTAACCCGTTCAGGTAATCAACATGCTCAAAAGATCATCGAGCAGGTATATGAGCCATGTGATCAACAATGGCGGGGGATTGGGTTAATCCCGATGAGCGGCTGGCGTTTGCGAAAAGAATATTCTCAATTTGATGCATCGATGAAATTCAAACTGGAAGCGATGCATACCCATGAATCTGAAATTTGCATTGCCGGACAGATACTACAGGGGTTAAAGAAACCCAAAGACTGCCCCGCTTTTGCTAATATTTGTACACCCGAAAGCCCGCTGGGTGCAACCATGGTGTCATCAGAAGGGACATGTGCCGCTTACTACCGCTTTGCGCGTGATAGAGAATAGTCATGAGTAATAAATCAACTAATTCTTTTGAGGGATTGGTTTGCCCTATCCCATTGAATCACAAAAAGTTTATTGTCATCGGACATGGAAGCGGTGGGCGGATGACCCATGACCTGATCCGGGACATTTTTCAAAGCTCTTTTGGCAATCCGATACTGAATTCTTTCAACGATTTTGCCGGCGTGATCCTTCCTGATCAAGCAAAAATGAAAGGGAGGTTATGCATCTCCACTGATGCCCATATTGTCAATCCCATCATCTTTCCGGGCGGAGATATCGGCCGTCTGGCAATATCGGGAACAGTCAATGACATCAGCATGTCTGGCGGAATACCGCTATACGTCACCGCCTCTTTTATTATTGAAGAAGGATTATCTTTTGATGTTTTAAGAACCATTGCGACCTCGATGAACACCGCCGCATTGGAAGCCAAGGTGCAGATTGTGGCTGGGGATACCAAAGTTGTGGAAAAAGGGAAAGCGGATAAATTATTCATTTCCACTACAGGCATCGGCTGGATTCCAGAAGGCAGGCAAATTGGCGGGGAAATGGCTCAAGAAGGTGATGTGGTCATCATCTCCGGGACAATTGGTGATCATGGGATTGCGGTGCTGGCAGCCCGTGGTGAATTAAAATTTTCCACCACCATTCAATCGGATGTGGCTCCATTAAATCAATTGATTCAGAATATTCTGGAAACGGCTCCTCATGTACATGTCCTGCGCGACCCGACCCGCGGAGGGCTAGCCACCTCCCTGAATGAAATTGCACTGCAAAGCCAGGTGAGCATCCTGCTTGAGGAAGACGCCATCCCAGTAAATCCGGAAGTGAGGGCTGCCTGTGAAATGCTGGGATTTGACCCTTTATATGTTGCCAATGAAGGCAAAGTAATCATTATTCTGCCCGCGAATGAAGCGGATGCGGCACTTAAAACACTTCATCACCATCCTTTGGGAAAAAATGCAGAAAAAATTGGTGTGGTGAAAAAAGAGCCAACTAAAAGAGTGTTATTGAAAACATTGATTGGCGGCACGCGAATTGTAGATATGCTGGCAGGGGAAATGCTCCCCAGGATTTGTTAGGTCTTTCCAAATATAGTGTGGGGTGACTTTGCTGTCGCCTGAAAGTGGCAGTCTCCAAAACTTGCGCCCATACGCTAAATCCCCACAAGATGCCAGGGATGTATAATCATTTCCAAAAGAGGATTTCATGACCCGCTTTTTGTCTTTGACTCTTATCCTGCTCCTGGCTGCCTGTGCTGCCCCC
>Ga0209777_10001575_pt1 | contig 32426 bp, 29 predicted proteins | sample FrelakmetHBP12HB_FD_187147 | JGI IMG/M metagenome (GOLD analysis project Ga0209777, IMG submission 187147) | Freshwater lake sediment microbial communities from the University of Notre Dame, USA, for methane emissions studies -HBP12 HB (SPAdes)... | ecosystem: Environmental > Aquatic >... | reverse complement strand
AACCTTTCGCCGCATCAAGTCATTTATTCCCTTGTATTGTGGTAAGCGCAATGGCATGATATAACCGAATGTATTATTCTTTGGATTGGTAAGCAGGAATTTTGGCCATAGAAATTTATTATTTGGAGCGCCTATGCGAATGAGGTTTTCCAAGCTTGCTTTCTGTTCCGAAGTTGCTTGTTTTGGAAAATACCATTTTAAAGCATAGGGTTTACCTCGAATAGAAGCATGATAAACTTCCCCTTGGCCACCAGACCCAAGAAATCTTTCAACCAGACAACTATCCTTTCCGTCAATTGGTATTATCTGTTTCTCTTTTAGTAGCTGATTCATTTTCTGATGTTTTAAATACTAAAATTGTAGTGAGGTCATCACCACTTCCATGAACAGTTGTGTCTTTTAGCCAACCGGAAATGTTTTTTCTTATAAAACTCATACCTTCTTCTTTGTATAAGTTATTATAATCAAGGGCGGTTTTCTGAAATTCATTGTCATTTGGAAAAGAGTTTGAATATCCATCTGTGGACAATAAAATCAAATCTGGTAACTGTCCTATAACCGGCTGGTAATAAAACCTGAAAAGGGAATAAGCTTCTTTATCACATAAGGAATATGTTTCGTTAGCAATCAAGTTTTCATCTTTAGGAATTGGACGTGTAACCTCATTATCGTTAACCACTAAAATATCACCATCACCTAATTGCAGATAGATGATATAATTTTTTGTGATTAATGCTCCCAGTAAAGTAGTTCCATAACTGATCACTTGATTGTTAAGAACCTTCTCGTCAATGAGTTCTTCTTCGGGAGAGAAGGGATTTTTAGCAAGGTGATTTCTTACTTTTTCCATCCATTGTCGATGGATCGTTTTAGCCAAATTATCTTTAGTCCCAGAGAACCCTGCCTGTAAATTATCGAATGTGTTGCTTGAGAAATGCCGACGAAAATTATTTATTAAAACTTCAACCGCGAATGCTGAACCAACATTACTTCTAAAACATTTCTTGCTCCCATGTCCGTCTGCAACCGCTACGACAACATACTCCTTGTCTTTAGGAATAAAATATTTTTTTGCATCCTGATTTAGAGGATGATTCGCACTTTTAACGCTTTCTGCAATGATTTGCCACATAAATACCTACCAAACGTTATCCTGACTAAGGTCTGATACATCTGGCATAGTTCCAATGGGGACGTTACCTGTTACTTTTTCGTCTTTTAATTGGCTTGCAGGACTGGAGGCTGCTTGTACAACTGCTGTTGAAGCCCATTTGATGTAGTTCACAAGTTGTTCTGAATTATTTGCCACCAGCGGTTTAATCTCCTTATTTCCAATAAATTTTTCGATTACTGCTTTATCAGCATCTTCACCCATGGCAATTCCAATGCGAACAGCCTTTTTTGCCCATGATTCCTGCATGAGATTTTTATATGCAGTGGCAAAATCGTCTGTAGGCTGTCCATCGGTAATAAGAACAAGTACCGGAGGTAAAGCACGATCAGTCATTGGAGGTATTTTTAATTGATCAGCCAACAGATTCATTGCCTTTCCCATCGGAGTCATACCACCTGCCTGAACATCCTGCCACTCAAAATCGGCAACATTTACTGAAGTTCCAATATGCCATTTTACCTCATCCCCAAAAGTTATACAACGGACAAGCACTTCTGCATTGGGATTTTCGTCAGCGACAGATTTCATCGCCGGTATAGAATTTCGGATCGCGTAATTAAGCGATTGGATCTTGTCACCTTCCATTGAACCACTTACATCGAGAATCCAAATAAAATGTAAAGGGCGATTTGATAATACTCCACCGGGTCTTTTTGTTTCCATAATACAGATTTTAAGGCAGATTGATTTAAATTGATTTTTAGACTATTAATGTATCAAAGTTAACAAATAATTTTTGGAAGGACCAAAATTGAGAAACGCTTTAAAAGTATACATAAAAAACTCAGGAGCATGCGTTGTAATGGCAATCACAGTTGGTTAAGAATTCAAATAGTTCAGAAAGAGTTCTCAAAATTCTTCTGTTTAAGGTGAAACATAAGTCCTATCTAATTCCACCGAATTCGGTGTAGTAAAGGATTGGATCACTTCCCCGATCCAATCCTGTCCATCTTTAGCGTCAATTCCCGTTAATACTCGGCCTCTTGCTCTTTCTGTTTCTAAAGGCTTCAAAAACCTCAACTTCATCGAAAAGTAAGATTCTACCTGCTCTTTTATGTGGGATAACACGTCTGTAAAATATCGGCAAATGTAATTGTCTGAATCTGATTTTATTATAACAAGGAGTGTCGTAAATTATGAGATATTACAGTAAGAAATTACAATAACCAATGAATGATTTACTTTTGAATTACTAAAATGATTGATTATACAGATGGCTCAATGGAATCCATGGCACGGTTGCCACAAAATAAGTCCGGGTTGTAAAAACTGCTATGTCTACCGTTTCGATGCTGCTTTTGATAGAGATGCTTCCATCATCACAAAAACAGCTGATTTCGATTTACCACTGAAACAAAAACGCAATGGATCGTTTAAACTGACCCACGGTGAAACGGTTTATACCTGTTTTACTTCCGACTTCTTTCTGGAGGAAGCAGATGAGTGGCGGATTGAAGCATGGCAAATGATTCGATTGAGAAGCGATTTACAGTTTTTTATTATAACCAAACGCATTAACAGGTTTAATATCAATCTCCCAGAAGATTGGGGTGATGGATATGATAATGTCACAATCTGCTCAACTTGTGAAGCCCAAGAAATGACCGACTACCGAATGCCTATCCTTTTAAACCTCCCAATAAAGCATAAAACTATAAATTGTGAGCCCTTACTTGAACGGATTAATCTTTCACAGTGGTTAACCCCTTCTATAGAAGAAGTGATTGTGGGTGGGGAGTCTGGAAATAATGCCCGTACTTGTGATTATGATTGGGTGCTAGATATCAGAAATCAATGCATCGAAAAGAAAGTTCCATTTCATTTCAAGCAGACGGGGGCCAGATTTGTCAAAGATGGGCATTTGTACCATATCAAAAGACAGGATCAACACTCACAGGCAGCAAAAGCGGGAATTGACTTTGATATTTGAGTTTTTACAGAGGAAAGTTATAGTTGAAAAAAACTTCCACCGAATTCGGTGTCTTCTCCCAGCTAAATATTTGAATTTTTCTACCAACTCCATTTAAGGGAGATAACATCAGATTAACCGAAATTAGTAATAAGGGTTGGGAAAACCCCATATTCTCACCCCTTAGACCTGCGAGGATCGGCACTTCTTGGATAGGTTCTTTCCTCTTGGAACCTTCCGTCCTGTTTATGAATCTTTAATGAACCGCCATGATTATTCATATAATCAATCCCAAAGTTCATTGCCTGATCTTTTGTTTCGAAATTCCGAATAGATCTGTCAGAACCTTCCTTCGCTAATTTCCACTGATCTTCCTTGAAAACTAAATGATAATTATCCATTTTTAACTTAATTATGTTAATACTTCTACCCTGTTTTGGTAGTGTTTCTTTAATTCCTTATTATTCTTAGTTTTGAATTATCTTGGTAATAGAGATTTTCCATGTCACTTTCTGCTATATTTAACATACTGGAAATCTCATTTTTGGAATACCCCAAATTTTTTTGATGAATTTCAAGTATTTCTTGGACCAGCTTAGGTTTTTCTTTAGGGACTGTCAATTCAAAAGGTTCTCTTTTCTTATATCCCAACATTGCCATTTGTTGCCAAATATATTTATACTGATTGTCAGTTATCATTCCCATTTCCTTGCACTTGACAAGTATTGCAGCCATAGATACTAACCAGTATGACTTCTGATTGGCTAACATTTTTAAATCGACTGTTTCGAATCTATTAGTAAACTCTTTCCTTGGTATTAAAAATTCTCCGGCGAAACGCATGGCTTCTTTTTCTTCATCTCTTTCGATATTGATAATTTTTCCCAAATGAAGAAGCAAGTGTCCTAATTCATGTGCAAGTGTTAGTCTTTGTCGATCTCCGGGTATGGAGTAATTAATGAAAATTATGGGTTGATTTGCAGTTGTAAACATACTTATCCCGTCCATTTTTTCTGCACCGAGGTCAATTTCAACAACAATAATTCCATTGTCTTCAATAAGTTTTGTCAAATTATCAATTCTACCCTTAGGAACATTCCATTTTTGCCGTAAAAAAATAGCGGCTTCTTCAGGACTACCATTTTCCTCTATATTCCAGTTAATTAAATTATTTTCAGGGACATCCACACTTTTTAAAAGCCGTTCAATATTCATCCTAATGATGTTCATTGTAGCTTCGACTTTTATTATCTGTTTTTTTCCGACTCGGATTCTCTTTCTATAATAAATCAAATCCGGATTATAAATCTTATCCTCTTGCTCAAAAAACGTTTTTGGATAGCTGAGTTTTTCAGTTATACTGTCAATAAATTCATCAGATGGGAACTGTATTCCTTTTTCAATCTTTGATAGTGTCCCTTGCGCAATTCCTAACAATTCAGCTAATTCGTTTTGAGTATAGCCTCTTGCTTCACGGGCAAGAATGATCATTTCGGAATTTATTTTATTCATATGGAATATTTTTATTAATCTAAATTAACCACATTTTGGTTTAGTTCTTTTGGTTTTACTCGGGTTATCAGTTCAGACTCCCGGATAATAGGCACATCTATGAATGATAATGTAGATTGTTCAACTGTTCCCGATATATCTTTTATCCAATCTATCTCTTTCCCTTGTTTATGTATAATATAAAGGTTTTTGATACTTGTCCAAGTATCATTGAGCATGTAAACTGAATAAAGAAATACCATTTTTGATGGAAAGTCTGGAAACTCAATCAATTGATCTTCGTAATCCCTTGTTTGTTTTGTGGGGATGTTCGATGTTGAATAATCTGGCTTTAATTTTTTAAACCTGATGAAAACTTGATTCTTAATCACTAACCCGAAAATTTTATTGAAATCACCAACATTAACATCATCAACTTCATGAAACGTCTCTTTTATTCTTGCACGAGTAAAATCATGAATCAGGGATGCAATAGTTCTTTTATTCAAATCAAAATAAGGTAAAGATGAGTTACCCTGTTTAAATTTCATGTAATCATCGAAAGCCAATGACATGGCAGTTACGATTTTATCATAATACGGCTCAATGATTTTTTCCGCTTCCTCACTTGAAATTATCTTTTCCATTCTACAAATTTTAACATAACGCAAAGATAATACATTTCTTCCTTTTTGTCAAGTATTATTCCATTTATTATTCTTCTTTTTTCAACTAAATTATTCTTAAATTGTTAATATGCTGTTTTACTTTTACTTACGATATATAAGATGATCCTTTTACTAAATCCTTTGTTATAATCATAAATGTTTTTAACAATTTTATCTCCACCGAATTCGGTGTCAGATATTCTTCTCTGAATTCTTAGCCTGACTTCAGGACAAACTCACGGATTATTATTGGTGTCCCATCATCAGATATATAAAAATCTCTGAATAGGCCGTAATTATTGATACTTCGCATTGCTTTTTGGTCATGAATCAGGACTTTTGTCGATTAGTTAGATATTTAAAACATTCAGGTAAAATATGGATAAAAGGGACATCTAATACGAGTTAGATATTATCCCTTCCCATCAAGGAATGGGACAAAAAAGAATCCATATTTGAATGATTAACAATGAAAAAGGAGATGTTTACTATGAATTATACAGAGCCGCTAAGTTTTCGACTGATGAATTAAAACAGTATCCTGTATGTAAAAATCTTACCGAAGAAGAATTAGAAAGAATGTCAAACAGTCTGTTTGACTTAGGCGTCATAGCCCAAAAAATAATAATTGAATACAATGTTTGATTCAACAGATTTTCAACGTTTTGGTAAAAGAAAAGACATAATTCAAAACACCAATAAAACTGTTTGGTGTTATACAAGGGTTAGTAGTAAGGAACAAGAGTCCAACTACAGTTTAACCACTCAGAAAGAATCTGCTGAAAGATTTGCACGGGATAAGGGATACCAATTGGTAAAGATATTTGGTTGTACCTATGAATCCGGTAAAGACGACTTCACCCGTAAGGAATTTACAAATCTTCTTCTCGAAGTTAAAAAGACGAAAAATAAACCTTTTGCAATTCTGGTAAATATCATGAATCGTTTTTCACGCTCCGGTGGGAAAAGTATCGGAATTTTAAATGAAATGATAGATATACAAGGAGTACATATTATCGAAATAATATCAGGAATCAGCACAGATACACCAAGAGGCAGAAATGAATTGAATCGTCGCCTGTTAGAAGCTGAGGGTGATAATCTCAGAAAATTAGAGGTGTCTGTTCCGGGAATGAAAGCGTTTCTTCGTGCTGGAAATTGGTTAGGAAGAGCCCCTATGGGATATTACCATGAAGGCCCTAAAACAGCCGACCACAATAGATATAATAAAACCCAGAAGATTGTAGTAAACGAAGTTGGTTTAAAGTTGAAACAAGCATGGCAATGGAAATTAGAAGGTGCCCAAGACTACATTATCGTAAAACGACTGAATGATCTTGGTGTGAAGATGAGCAGTCAGAAACTAAGTGATATGTGGAGAAATCCATTTTATTGTGGAGTAACAACCAACCGTCTGCTGGATGGGGAAATCATCGAAGGTAACCATGAGCCTATAGTAAGTAAAGAAGTGTTTCTGAAAATCAACCAGATAAACACAAGAAGACCACAAGGGTATAAAATCGCAGAGCACTGTGTAGAGAGACCACTTACAGGAGACATTCTATGTTATAGTTGTGGTAGAAAATTGACAGGATATTTGGTGAAAAAGAAAGGATTGCACTACTACAAATGTCAGAAATGTAAAGGTGTTACTATTAATGCCGTATCCCGAACTGAAAAAAGGATTGGAGCCCATGAATTATTTATCAATCTACTTAGCTCCTATCAAATCAAACCGGAATATATTGACTTGGTTAAAGCTCAGTTACAAAGGATGGTTAATTTAACGAATAACTCCATAAAGAAAGAAGAAACCCTCTTTAAGAAACGACTTTCAGAACTGGAACGTGATCGTGAAAATCTGCAAGAAAGATTCGCTTTGGGAAAAATTGATGAAACCTTGTATCAAAAATTTTCAATAAGAATTGACAGTGAAATCTATGAGTTGAAAGAAAAAAACGAAATTCCGGAGATCACAATATCTAACTTTAAAAACAGTCTAAATAAAACGATTGACTTCATTCAAAACGTCAATAAATATTGGATGTCTGGAGATATCTATATAAAGAAAAAAATCCAAAGGTTAGTATTTCCGGCTGGTTTATTCATCAATCCCTATAATCGACAATATCTAACTCCGGAAGTTAACTACCTCTTCCGTCTAACATCTGAATTATCAATGGTTTCCGAAGATGTAAAAAAAAATTCCCCACTGATTTAAGTGGGGAATCCGATTCAGTACCCGGAGCCGGAATCGAACCGGCACGAACTTGCGTTCATTGGTTTTTGAGACCAACGCGTCTACCTATTCCGCCATCCGGGCTTATTGGAGTCGAAAAGGGCTGCAAAGATAGAAAATAATTCCTTTTCAGTTTGTCCGCACGCTTAATAACGGACCATGTGTATCGGGTTGATATTGAAACCCTGGGAATTATTATCAATTCTCAACTCCTTAGTAATTGTTCTTTTCTCTGCCGGAATTCCTGCTCCGTGATGATACCTTTGACCATCAGCTGATGCAATTTTTCTAATTCAGCAGCCACATCGGTGGTCTTACCTGCATTTATTGCATTGGCATTTTCGGCAGCCTGCCTTGTCATCTGGTAATTCCTGAATTCTTCCTGCATCAGGGTGATCGTGTCTTTCAGGAGCTTAGGGCTTTCTACGGTGTAATAGGTAGTTGAACCCATTTCAGCAGCTGTCTGGATCTGTACATCCCCGAAACCCAGCATCCGGCCCCAAAGCGACTGTGTATACGAGACGTTGTTGATTTTATCAATAGGGCTTTCCTTTGAATTCCGCGAGAACACACCATCTTCATCGATCACCCTGAAATTTGTTACAGCCCAGAGGTTGTTTTTCCGCTCAGCCATCCTGTAAAGGAAATACAACACTGCAATGACCGGGAAAGCCAGTCCGCCTGCGACCCACCCTGCATAAATAACCAAAATCCCCGCTGCTATTATCCCAGCCGATATGAGGCCCGAAGGAACAAGTGTGATTACATGGGGCCGTATGATCAGGGCCACTTTCTCATTTTCTTTAAGCCTGGTTCTCATAAATCCGGATATTAATCATTCTGCTGATAAAAGTAATCTTTTTCACAAAACATCTGAAGGAAAAACGATCAACAGGCAATGACAAGCAATTGCTCATGGCTTGTGGCTTATGGCTTATGGCTCATGGCTGAAAACTGTTAATAACCTTTCCTTGCTTCGTTTCACCGAATGCTTTATTTTAGCAATTCACTAACAAAGCATACAAGATGGCAACCAAGGTCAAGATCTTTTCAGGCCAGGTCTCGAAATACCTGTCTGATAAAATTGCCCAGAGTTACGGTATGGAACTGGGCAAAGTCACATTCCTTAGTTTTGCCGACGGCGAGTTCCAGCCGTCATTTGAAGAAAATATACGTGGTACGGATGTCTTCCTTGTTCAGTCCACCCATCCGCCTTCAGATAACCTTCTTGAACTTCTTATGATGATCGATGCGGCACGCCGTGCATCGGCCCGTTCCATTGTTGCTGTTATTCCTTACTTCGGATACGCGCGCCAGGACCGTAAGGATAAGCCCCGGGTCTCCATCGCGTCAAAACTGGTTGCCAACCTGCTTTCTGCCGCAGGCGTGAACCGTATTATTACGATTGACCTGCATGCTGATCAGATCCAGGGATTTTTTGATGTGCCTGTGGATCACCTTTACGCTTCATCTGTCTTTATCCCGTATCTGAAGACTTTGCACCTGGACAACCTCACTTTCGCGTCTCCTGACACAGGCGGTACCCGCCGTGCAGGATCCTACGCGAAGTTCTTCCATACCGACTTTGTGATCTGTTACAAACAACGTTCAAAACCCAATGAAATAGCAAAAATGGCCCTGGTTGGCGATGTTGAAGGCAGGAATGTTATACTGCTTGATGACATCGTTGATACGGGTGGCACACTCTGCAAAGCAGCCCGGATCATCATGGACAACGGCGCCACTTCGGTAAGGGCCATGGTAACCCATCCCATTCTTTCAGGAAAAGCCTCCGAACAGATCGAAGCTTCCGCTCTCACCGAGCTCATCGTGACCGATACCATCCCGCTTAAAAATGACAGCCCTAAGATAAAAGTGATCACAACTTCCGACCTTTTCGCTGAAGTCATCCGCAGACTGAAGAAAAAAGAATCTATCTCTTCGTTGTTTAAGTTTTAGGACTCTTAAAAGCGTAAAGTGAAAAGCGAAAAGCGAAAAGCGAAAGGCGAAAAGTGAAAAGTGAAAAGCGAAAGGCGAAAAGTGAGTAGAGAAAAGCGAAATTTCGCTTTTCTCTACTCGCTTTTCGCTTTTTTCTTCCCTTCATGATCACCGTTCTGGTGAAGTATCATTTTAGTAACGTTTCCGTCGGTTTCGGCGATGAATTCAATCTTCGCATCCACGATTTTCAGGAAAAAGATATTCTGCGATTCGGCAAACATCTCAAATTTTTGTTGTCCTGTAGCCTGCCCCATGAGGTGGCCGTCTTTAAGGGTGACCTTGATTGAAAACCCGGGCGCAAGCTCATATTCTCCAACGAATTTCTGCAATTGTTCAGCCGGCAGATTTATTTCAAAATGAGTAGGCACGGGCTTATCCGTACGGGCCCATGTGGAAGAGGCCTGGCCAAGGCTCTGAAAGTTCAGCGAAGTGATTTTCCCTTCCTTATCTGCCAGGAACTCATAAAACGACATGCCGTCGTTGTAAAAGAACTTGTTTGCGGCATAGGGCGATAGGATGAATTGTTGCCCGCCGGTCCTCTGCGAGTATAGCTTCCCGTTTGTTAATGTAATTACCCTTTGTTCTTTTGCCTCGTTTTCATAAACGCCTGTGTATTTCCTGAGCGTAATGGTATCCATTGGAATCTCTTTTAATACAGGCATCTTCCCGCTTGCAACAGCCGCCATTTTCAGTGCGGCATTATCGGGCGAGACCCCGTCGCAATTGGAAAATACCGCCACAAAGACATCCTCCTTCGGAAGATAAATCCCGATGGTAAGGAAACCGTTAATGCCCCCGTTATGCCATATTGCAGGACTTCCGAAGATCTTCCCGATTACAAGCCCGTAGCCGTAACCTGTGGAACTGCCGTCTTTCAGTTTATACGGAACCTCTGCTTTTTCAAAAGTTGCAGGCTTGATGATCCTGTCTGAACGAACACCCCTGGTCCAGGTGTAAAGATCATCCACAGTCGATAATAAGGAGCCGGCCGCATACGGCTGGGTCATACTCAGGTAGGGTGAATTCATATAGCCGGAATCTCCTTTGCTGTAACCATGAACCCGGTTCATGACGATATCCGTATCGTTTTCATAGAATGTATGTTTCAGGCCAAGAGGGCTGAAAATGTTCTTTTCAAGATAATGTGCATAGGTGTCCCCGCTTACTTTTTCGATGATGAAGCCTAAAAGGATATACCCCGAATTGTCATACACATACTTCGTGCCTGGTTCAAAATCGGTGGGCTGATCCTTGAAAAAATCCACAATTTCTTTTGGTGTCATATCTTTTCTCTGCATTTCGCCGGTCCATTCCTTCATTCGTGTATAATCTTTAATCCCCGAGGTATGGGTTAAAAGGTTCTCCACGGTGATCTTATAGCCATGGGTTGGATAGCCGGGTATGAATTTCGTGATCTCGTCCTGCAGCGACAGTTTGCCCTGTTCTTCGAGTTGCAAAATAGCTACTGCAGTAAACTGCTTCGTAATCGAACCTATTCGGAAGACCATATCGGGCTGTATGTTCACATTCAACTCAAGGTCCGCTTTGCCAAAGCCTTTGCGGTAAACAACTTTCCCTTTTTCGATAACCAGGGCTGCACAACCCGGGCCATCAGCTTTGAATTGGGCCGACAGTATCCTGTCAAATTCTGCAGTGTTTTTACTTTGCGAGAAGACCCCTGCACTCAGGACGAGGCATATGGTCATCAGCATGCTTAAATAAAGGATCTTTTTCATGGGATTATTTTATTTAGGAGACCTTGAGACGTAAAACAGTGGGAGAAAGTTACAAAATAAAAAAGCGAAAAGTGAAAAGCGAAAGACGAAATAAGACCTGATTTTCACTTTTCGCTTTTCGCCTTTCGCTTTTTTTCCTACCTTTGCACCCCAATTTAAAAACATTCAAGTATGAAAACGGTATCATTGAGCGGCTCCCTCAGGGGAAGCGTAGGGAAAAAAGATGCCAAACTGCAGCGCAGGGCGGGTAAAATTCCCTGTGTTCTGTATGGTGGTCCTGAACAGATCCACTTCGTGGCAGACGAAAAAAGTTTTTCCAAAATCCTGTTCACCCCTGAAGTCAACCTGATCAAGGTCACGATCGACGGAAAAGAATTTGACACCATTTACCAGGAAATCCAGTTTCATCCTGTGACCGACAAGCTTCTGCATGTCGACTTTCTACAGGTTTTTCAGGATAAACCGGTGGTTATTGCCATTCCTGTAAAATATGAAGGAGTTTCTCCGGGTGTTCTCAGAGGCGGACGCCTTGAGAAAAAAATGCGCAAGGTGAAGATCAAGGCATTGCCTAAAGACCTTCCTGATTTTATCATGATCAATATCAGTGCAATGGAAATTGGCGATTCTGTTAAGATCAGTGACCTGAAAATCGCTGATGTCACATTCCTTGATGCTCCGAATAACGTGGTTGTCGGTGTACGCACTGCCCGCATTGTTGTTGAGGAAGTTGTTCCGGGAGCTGAAGCTGCCGTTGAAGGTGCTGAAGGTGAGGAGAAAAAGGAAGAAGGAAAGAAAGAGGAAGGAAAGAAGGAAGGCAAGTAATTCCTTATTCAATAAATACTCTATCGAGACGCCGGGCGAGAGTCCGGCGTTTTTTATTCAGAGATCTGAAGGTTTAATTTCTGGGCTTCCACGCCCTGTACTCCGGGGCCGGGCCAAACTGCAGGGGCACCTCGCCTTTATGAACAGGTTTCCCAAGAAGCCTCTCAATAGCAGAAAATTTTTGCTGTTCCTTAGGGCTGATAAAGGTTACGGCAATGCCGGATGCCGCGGCACGGGCAGTACGGCCTATTCGGTGGATGTAATCCTCGGCATCATGCGGTACATCGTAATTGACCACCATATCGATGTTTTCGACATCGATCCCGCGGGATACAATATCGGTAGCTACCAGCACATTCAGTGATTTGCTTCGAAAACGGTTTAGCACGTCTTCCCTCTCCTTCTGTTCCAGGTCGGAATGGATCTCCGATACGTTAAGCCCCATCTGTTGAAGGGCCCGGTTCAATACCTTCGTTGAACTCTTTGTCGAGCAAAACACAAGTACCGTCCGGCCTTTAGCACCCTGAAGCAGGTATTGGGTGAGTGGAAGCTTTTGATTGTCATAAACCGAATACGCCAGCTGAAGGATTTTTTCAGCAGGTTTCGACATGGCTATATTGATCTCGACCGGGTCTTTCAGGACTTTCTGAGCCATCTGCCTGATCGCTTTAGGCATCGTCGCCGAGAACATCAGGGTCTGCCTTTCCTTCGGAAGCAGGTTCACGAGCTTCATGATATCATCGAAGAATCCCATATCGAGCATACGGTCGGCTTCGTCTAGGATGAGGTATTCCACTTCGGAAAAATCAACGTAACCCATGTTTACATGGGCTATCATCCTGCCTGGCGTACAAATCACCATATCCGCTCCTTCGGTAAGAGCCTGTTTTTCGCGTGTAAAGACCATTCCTTCGGTGCCTCCGTATATGGCAATGGAGCTTACCGGAGTGAAATAGGAAAGGCCTTCCATGTGCTGGTCTATCTGTACTGCCAGCTCACGGGTGGGTACGATCACCAGGGCTCTCACATTTCCCTTGCCTTCGCCGGTCATTATTTTCTGTATCAGCGGAAGAAGGAAAGCGGCTGTTTTGCCGGTCCCGGTTTGAGCTGTGCCGATCAGGTCCTTACCCTGCAGGATAACGGGTATCGCCTGTTCCTGGATCGGGGTGGCGGTTTCGAACCCCAAGGCATGGATGCCTTCCTGAAGCTGAGGCTCAAAGCCGAATTCATTAAAATTCATAGATACCTGTTATATGAGCATATTTGCTCCTTTGTTTTTCGTATTTTTTGCCGTATGCCGGCTTTCGCCGGATAACCGACCGTGATGATCAGTTCTGCCCGTTTTTTTACAGGGATCCCCAGCAGCTGTTTTACCCTGGGCTCATCGAACCAACCCATGATACAGGTCCCCAGGCCTTCATCCGCAGCCTGTAAACAAAAATGCTCCGCTGCAATACCTACATCCATTATCGTATAGGGTTTATCCTTAAGAACAGTGCCCAGTTTCGAAGTAAAGTTCGGGTCTTCCCTTACGATCACAACCATGACCGGGGCTTGTTTTGTAAAATGGTTAAATCGAAGCCATTTGGCAGAGGCTGCATCAGCTACCTTGTTTTTAAGCTCAGGATCAGTAACTACAATGAGTTTCCATGGCTGGGCGTTGCATGCCGAAGGCGCAAGCCTTACAGCTTCAATACAGCGTTCGAGTTTCTCAGGTTCAACAAGGCGGTTGATTTCATATGCCCGGGTACTTTGCCTTTTGGATACAAGTTCAAGAAAAGTCATGTGCAAAGATAGCCAAAATCAGGATGCCGGGCGGTAAAGGGTTCGGGAAGAAAAACGAGGTTTCTCCCTGTATTTCCGGAAGTCATCGCCGGGAAAACGTTAGAGTTTTGCGGAAATGCCAAAATTAACAAGCCCCTGGGAGCCGAATCCGAATTCGGCAAATCCCCCGATATCCTTTCCAATCCTGATGCCTATAAAGTTCAACTGCATACCCAGGGTCCACCCAGTCGTTACAACATCAGTCTGGTCTGAATAATTAATTTTAAGGATAGCATATGTCACTCCTATTGCAAATCCGGAATACATTGAAAAAATGCCCTTGTTAACATAAGTGAAGTCAACCCTCGGCATCAATGTCATAAAATAATTAGCCATCTGCAGACTCGTTTTTTTATTGAACCGGATTTCTGAAACCCCTGGATTAAAAGAAAATAATCCTCCAATACTGATAACCTTTGAAACCCTGTACTGGTATTGAAACGAGAAAGCTCCATACCCGTTTGTTCCCAAATTAAGGACGCTGTCCTGGCTGAACGGGGCTATAAAGAAAATACCAAACATCAATTCATTTAAAGCAAGTGACATTTCTCCCATGGTCATCATCCCGTAACTCAGACGTATATCATTTCTGGGAATATCCTTCATGTTGATCTCTTTGCCTTGGGCAAGGCAATTGCCCGACATGATCATCATCGTGACCAGGCAGGCAAAAAAAGTTTTAATTTTCATAATCCGGGGTTTATAATTTATAGATAAATTGACCATTTCGGCAGGATGAAAACCTAAATATACTAAGATAATCCCCTAAAGTCAATATTTCTTTTAATTTTGAAAGCAATTCTGATCTCTAACTCGGATCATCTGCGGATGACATTAATCTGTTTATATACATGAAATACCTGATCGTAGGTCTCGGGAATATCGGAGATGATTATATTGATACCCGTCATAATATCGGTTTCATTGTTGCCGATGCCCTCGCTCAGGAAGGCAAGGCGGTATTTAAAGCCGAACGCCATGCCGCTATGACAAAGCTTTCAGTTAAAGGCCGCATCATGGTGGTGATCAAACCCACGACGTACATGAACCTTAGCGGCAAAGCCGTCAGATACTGGATGCAGAAAGAGGATGTTCCGCTTGAAAATATCCTTGTCATTGTGGATGACCTTGCCCTGCCCCTGGGCGCCCTGAGGATGCGCAAAAAAGGAAGTGACGGAGGGCATAACGGGCTTATCAGTATAATCGGACATCTTGAATCCACTGAGTTTACGCGCATACGATTTGGTATTGGGAATGATTTTGCAAAAGGATACCAGGTCGATTATGTTTTGGGCCGGTGGACGGCAGAAGAAACAAAGACCCTCATTCCGCGTGTTAAAGAAGCTGTGGAAATGATTAAAAGTTTTGTACTGATAGGCCCCGACAGGACGATGAATGTGTTCAATAAAAGGGGGGAGGGGAAGGACCCCAAGGAGTAAAGTACAATGTACAAAGTACAATGTACAAATTGACCCTAAATAAATTAGCATGGTTCTTGGGTTTGTACAGTTTGCCCCGGTTTTCGGGGAAAAGCAGAAAAACTTCAATGCTGTTGAAGAATTGCTTAAAGGTTTGAATGCCGATCTGTTGGTGCTTCCCGAACTTTTTGCCACAGGATATGCTTTTCAAAGCCAGGAAGAAGTATTATCCCTTTCGGAAGTTCCCGGCAAAGAAACAAGCCTTTTCCTCAGGCATATTGCCGGGATATCCCATGCTACCATTGTTGCGGGATTCATTGAACGGGAAAACTCTTCATTATACAATGCGGCCATGATGGTTGATGCTGCAGGCATCATCGGCATTTACCGTAAACTCCACCTCTTCAATAAGGAAAAACTCTGGTTTACCCCGGGGGACAGGGTTCCTGAAGTCTTCAGTGTAAAGAGAGTGAAAATCGGAATGATGATCTGTTTCGACTGGATCTTCCCTGAGACCTGCCGTACTTTGGCTCTTAAAGGCGTTCAGGTCATCGCCCATCCCTCAAACCTGGTACTGCCCTGGGCCCAGCAGGCTATGATCACCCGCTGTCTTGAGAATCATGTTTTTGCTGTCACTGCTAACCGCATCGGCAGAGAAAAAAGAGGTGCTGATGATTTCACCTTCACCGGTCAAAGCCAGATCACAGGCTGTAAAGGTGAGATTCTGGCTTATGCACCTGATGATAAGGACTGGGTTCAGATCACAGATATCAACCCCACTGAGGCAAATGATAAATCGGTCAATCCATATAACGACCTGTTCATTGACCGCCGGAATAATTTTTACAAGCTATGAATAACGCATAATCTTCAGATCCACCCTTTTAGCTTATAATATCCCAGTGCGAACAATTCCCTGAAAAGCAGCTCCTCGTAATGAAGCTGAGTCCAGAACTGGTAACGCAGCGTAATGTTGTTCCCTATATCGGGCACCCAGAGACGGCCGCCAAGCCTTCTTCCTTTGAATGTAATGTCCGATTCAATTGCTTCTTCAAACGCCGGAGCGCCATCCACCTTCAAAAAACCTGCTTTCCTGAATGTAAGCACTGCACGGCATAGATGCTCGGGAGAGGAAACGATAAGGACTGAAGTATTGAATGTCGAATATCGGATATTGAATGTTGAATGTTGAATTAATTCGACATTCGATATTCGTTGTTCAATATTCGATATTATTTTTAAAACATTTAAAGCCTCGGCCCTGGTATTCGTTCCGGAATCTTCAAGCAGGATACGTTCTGTTTGAACTCCCCTGATTTTAAGTTCGTTTTTCATCCGGTTGATGGAACTCAGGCTGTCTTTTGCTTTGCCGGGAAGAGCTACGATGACTTTTGCACTTGTAAAATAGTTTGCTGCTTTCGCCGCATACCAGCAGCGCATCAGTCCGCTCTCACTGGGCATCCCTCCCCCGCCAAGCACAATGATATAATCGGGCGGGCGGTTCACTCCGGCCTTTGACATACTCAGTTTGTACCACATCCAAAACGGGGCCGAAGTGAAGGCAAGAACAATGAGAAGGAAGAACAGGCTGCCCATGCTTACCATGAATATTTTCAGAAATTTCTTCATCAGGCCATCATAATGATTGATTCTCATCAAAGATAAAAACTTCCTCGATTGCCATACCGAAAACACGGGAAATATCATATGCAAGCCTGAGAGAGGGATTGTATTTGTTCTTTTCAAGGAACACGATCGTTTCCCTTCTCACGCCAACCCGCCTGGCAAGTTCGTCCTGTGTGATGTCGAGCCTGAGACGCAGCTCCCTGATCCGGTTATTCATCCCTCAGCCAATACAAAAAGGGAAAGCCAGGGAAGAATAATATATCTTTTCATGCCTGATAGTGTTAAATATTTCTAACGCAAAGTTAGATATTTCTAACATCTAAGTCAAGATTTTTAGAAAATATTTTTAAAGCTTATTGTAGACTGTTTCGCTTTTACTCGCACCTATTGCTTATTTCATTTGTGTGCTCGTTTCGGCTGCGCCGAACGCTACCTCGCTACCTTACTTGTAACAACCGCTGAAACGTCGGGAACCGCAATCCTCTCCTGCAGCATGCTGTCCCTGTCACGAATGGTTACAGTATTATCCTGCAGCGTCTGGTGGTCTATGGTGATGCAATAAGGGGTGCCGAGAGCATCCATACGGCGGTAACGGCGGCCAATGGTGTCCTTCTCTTCGTAGAAGCAACGGTGGTCGTAAATCAGCTTATCCATGATCTCACGGGCTTTTTCGGGAAGGCCGTCTTTCTTGACGAGTGGAAGCACTGCTACCTTGATGGGAGCCAGTTTTGCGGGTATGCCGAGCACAACACGTTCGCTTCCGTCTTCCAGCTTTTCTTCACGGTAGGCCTGGCTTAAAACAGCAAGGAAGGTCCGGTCGAGGCCGATGGAAGTCTCTACGACATAAGGCACATAGCCTTCGTTTTGTTCGGTGTCGAAATATTGTATTTTGCGGCCCGAGAATTTCTGATGGGCCGAGAGGTCGAAATCGGTACGGCTGTGAATGCCCTCGATTTCCTTGAAACCGATGGGGAATTCAAATTCAATATCGACTGCGGCATTTGCATAATGGGCCAGCTTGTCATGGTTGTGGAAGCGGTATTTGCCGGCAGGCATTCCCAGTGAAAGATGCCATTTCATTCGCTCTTCCTTCCAGTATTCATACCATTTCATCTCTTCGCCCGGCTTCACGAAAAACTGCATCTCCATCTGTTCAAACTCCCTCATGCGGAAGAGGAACTGCCTTGCCACGATCTCATTGCGGAAAGCCTTCCCTGTCTGGGCAATCCCGAAAGGGATCTTCATGCGGGCGGTTTTCTGGACATTCAGAAAATTCACGAAAATCCCCTGGGCTGTTTCAGGGCGAAGGTAGATCTCGTTGGCATCTTCATTCACCGAGCCCATCTGCGTTGAGAACATCAGGTTGAACTGCCTGACTTCGGTCCAGTTTTTCGTTCCCGAAACAGGGCAAACAATCCCCAGCTCTTCGATGAGCAGTTTTACATCCGCAAGGTCATTGCGTTCAAGGGCGGGATAGAAACGGTTCTTGACAGAATTGATCTTATCCTGGTATTCTTTTACCCTTGGGTTGGTTTCCCGGTACATTTTTTCATCGAAAGTTTCACCGAAACGGATGCGTGCTTTTTCAACTTCCTTGCTTATCTTGTCTTCTGTCTTCTGGACGTGATCCTCGATAAGCACATCAGCCCGGTACCGTTTTTTCGAATCTTTGTTGTCGATCATGGGGTCGCTGAATGCATCCACATGTCCCGATGCTTTCCATACCATTGGATGCATGAAAATAGCCGCATCAATGCCCACGATATTCTCATGGTACTGGACCATCGATTTCCACCAGTATTCACGGATATTGTTCTTCAGTTCAACCCCGAATGGGCCGTAGTCATAAACTGCGCTTAATCCGTCGTATAATTCACTTGAAGGAAAAACAAAACCATATTCCTTCGCATGTGAAATGATCTTCCTGAATAATTCTTCGTTACTGGCCATTTGATTAATAAATAGGGGGCAAAATTAGGGTTTTTTCTCTAACTTTACTCCCTCACACAGACTACTGCGATGAAAACAAACCGTCGTAATTTCCTCAGGACAGCAGCGGCAGGGATTGCTGCTGCCTCCCTCGCTGATTTCAGCAGTTTTGCTTCCAGCCCAAATTCCATCCGCCTTCCATCTCCCGAACGAAAAGGAAAAAGCGTGATGGGCCTGGCCTGCGAACCTTTGCAGAAAGTGAGGGTCGGGCTTGTTGGCCTGGGGATGCGTGGAATGGATACCCTGGGCCGGCTTCTTTATGTGGAAGGAGTTGAGATCGCCGCAATATGCGACGTCATTCCGGACCGTGTGAACCAGGGGAAGAAGATCGTAACTGATGCCGGGCGAAATGAACCTGTGGGCTATTCGAAAGGCGATGAAGACTGGATGAATCTCTGTGAGCGAACCGACATAGACCTGGTGTACAGCTGCACCCCCTGGCTGCTGCATACCCCTGTTTCGGTGTATGCGATGAAACACGGCAAGCATGCCGCTACCGAAGTCCCGGCGGCAACTTCTCTTGAAGAATGCTGGGAACTGGTGAATACTGCTGAAGAAACCCGCAGGCATTGCATGATGCTCGAAAACTGCTGTTATGATTTCTTTGAATTGAACACGCTGAACATGGCTCGCCAGGGTGTGTTCGGCGAGATCATGCATGGTGAAGGAGCTTATATACACGACCTGCGCTGGCTAAAATTCGATAAGGAGAAAGGGTACGCAGATATGTGGAGGCTTAAATTCAGTCGTAACCATAATGGTAACCCCTACCCCACCCACGGCCTTGGTCCTGTTGCCCAGATCATGTGCATCAACCGGGGCGACCGTATGGATTACCTGAATTCGATGTCGACCAACCAGGTTGGGATGAGCCTGTATGCGAAGGAGAAACTGGGAGCCGACAGTCCTGAAGCCCGACAGTCCTATGCACTGGGCGATATGAATACCACCGTCATCCACACACAAAGAGGAAAAACGATCATGATCCAGCATGACACCACTTCTCCCCGGCCTTACAGCCGGATACATATGCTCGTGGGCACAAAAGGAATGGCCCGAAAATATCCTGAACAGCAGATTGCCCTCGAGCCAAAGGCACATGAATGGCTGAAAGATGAGGATTTTAAAAAAATGATGGCGGATTACGAACACCCGCTGAGCAAACAGATAGGTGAAAAAGCCAAACAGGTCGGAGGCCATGGGGGAATGGATTTCATTATGGATTCCCGCCTGAGCTATTGCCTGCGCAAAGGCCTGCCCCTTGACCAGGATGTGTATGATGCCGCCACCTGGTCATCCATCGTTGAATTAAGCAATATTTCAGTAAATAACCGGGGCAATTCGGTCGAAGTGCCCGACTTCACCCGCGGAGCCTGGCAGGATGCGAAGCCCCTGGGGATTGTAACCATAGATTAATTTTAAAAATAACGTTATGAGAACTTTGATGTTTATTCTGCTGCTCGCATTACCGCTCTCGGCCATATGCCAGCTGCCTTTCCATCCCCCGGTAACAGAGAAAAAGCCGGTGACCGACACCCTCCACGGATATTTTCTTACCGACCAGTACCGCTGGCTTGAGGACAAAACAGACCCTAAAGTCATAGACTGGACAAAAGCACAGCATGATTATACCGTTTCGTATATGAAGGCGACTCAGAAAGAACATCCGGGGCTTTGTGACGAGATAACAGCCTATGTTGACCGGGACTATGAAAGTGCGCTTGATAAAGAAGGGAAACGCGTATTCCAGACCATCAAAAAGAAAGGCGATAAGCAATATTCCCTTTATACTATTCTTAATGGAAAAAAAGTGTTGATCTGGGACCCTGTAAAGCTTGATACTTCAGGAAAAACATCGACTTCCGGGGTGGATTATACCTATGACGGTGAAAGGGCTGCCGTGAATGTTCAGCAGAGCGGATCGGAGATCAGCACAACGTATTTCATAGATACAAAAACCGGGGAGCAACTGTTCCCCCCTCTTCAGAATACCTTTGGAATCCAGTGGACGAAAGATCAGCAGCATCTGTATGTCACTTTGAGAAGCCCTGAAGATGTGAAACTTCAGCGCCCTCTCAAAACCTGGCTATGGAAGGTTGGTGATCCCGCAGATAAAATGAAGTTCCTCGGCTCGACCAAAGACGCCCAGAATTCATGGTTCATCTATGATAACCGTTACAGCGATGTCACCTTTTACGGGACAGGTGATTTTTATTCCGACTCGGTGTGGATGAGAAAAACAGGGACCGATGACAAAGGCATGTTGATCTATGCCAGTTCGAAATTTCAGGCCTATCCATGGGCAATAGGAGAAAAACTTTACATCCTTACCAATGACAATGCGCCCAACAAACGGTTCATGGTTTCAGATAAAGGAAAACCCGAATATAAAGACTGGAAGGTCCTGATCCCTGAAAGTGAGACCGTGATCGAAAATGTCGAAGTCCTGAAAGACGGACGCTTTGTTCTGCAGGATAAAAAAGACATTCAAAGCAGGCTGACCCTGCTGGATGCGGATGGTAAAAAGCTCGGGCCTGTTACCCTGCCCGAGCTCGGCGACGTTTCCTCATTTGGATATGACCGCGAAGAAGATTCGGTGTATGTTTCCTTAAGCACATTCACCTCTCCGGGTAAAACATATATCGCTTCTCCTAAGGATTTCAAATGGAGGCTGTATTATGAGCAGAAAATACCGGTCGACATGTCGAACATCACCGGTGAGATAAAATTCTATACTTCGAAAGACAGTACCCGTATCCCGTTCCTTGTGGTCCATCGCAAGGATCTGAAGCTGGACGGCACAAACCCGGTTCTTATCACTGGTTACGGGGGGTTCCTCTATGGTATTAAACCTGGGTATTACGGGGGATATGCACCCCTGATTAACCGGGGCGTGGTTGTTGTGGAACCGGGCATCCGCGGGGGCGATGAATACGGGGAATCGTGGCACCAACACGGAATGCTCTTCAATAAACAAAACTGTTTCGATGATTTTAATTCCTGCGCTGAATGGCTTGTGCGCGAAAAGTATACAACGCCGAAGCGATTGGTAGCCTGGGGCGGGAGCAACGGAGGGTTGCTGATGGGTGCGATTGCAACCCAGCGCCCCGACCTGTACAAGGCAATCCTTTGCGCCGTTCCATTGATCGACATGATACGTTACCAGAAATTCCTTATTGCACGGTATTGGATTCCTGAATACGGGACATCCGATAATGAAGCCGATTTCCGCAACCTGCTCCAGTACTCTCCCTACCAGCATATCCGCCAGGGAGTAAATCACCCTACGATGCTGATACGCACAGGCGCCAACGACAGCCGGGTGGATCCGCTCCATGCGAAGAAGTTCACGGCAGCCCTGCAGAACAACCCGGGGCAGATCAACCCTGTCATGCTCTTCATCGATTACAATGTGGGACATGGCTCTGGGCAGGCTACGAAACAAAGGATTGAGAATTCCACCGTCGATTTCGAATTCCTGCTGAACCAGCTGGGGTTATAGTTTTATATCCGTCAGTTGAAGACCTCTGCCTGAGGCAGCGGCGCCAGGGAGATTCAATCAACCTGTCATGAACTACAGGCTGACTTCCATCCTTTTTGCTGAACTGAATTCGTATGAGAATCCCTGCCCTTTGACTTTTGCAATGCTTTCATGGCAATTCAGGCGGGCATCCTGATGTTTTAACCGCAGAACGTTCAAGAGGGTGATGGCTTTTTCCAATCCGTCTCCCCTTGTGTAATTCACTACTTCATCGGGCAGGGCAAGACGCCTGCCTTCGTAAATAGATATATCGGGCCATGAACAGAGTTCTGTAAAAACCTCATCCGCAGTCTTATCAGAAAAATAAGCAACTGATACCGGGTTGCGTTCGAACACTGCTTTGAAAAAGGGCTTCCAGTCGCAGAAATCCATGAACCTCCCGGCGTAAAAGGCGAGATCGGCAGAGGGGTTTGAGGAACGCATCAAACGTAATTTTTCAATGATCTCTTCCCTGGATTCAGAGGGCGATACAGCGTTCGGCGAAGCCGGAACAAGCACACCATCAGAATTAACAATTGGTGCGGGTACCCTGTGAGGTTGCGAAAAGGATTTATTTTCCGATGGGATGCGTGGAACGAGATGTACGAATTTTTTAAAGTCCGTAACGAAGTCCTCATGTTCTTTAAGTTCCGGAAATTTTGCAAGCAGAAGACTGATAAATTCCCGGTAAGGCCTGGTGATAAAGATATCGTCGTCGAATGTGAAAATAAGCCTTGAAGGATAGGCTGTCAGGTTCATTTCCTCTTCATCCATCTCGCAAAGTAATTTCTTTCCGGTCTTATCGCCCAGCCTGTTCTTGCTTCCATGCTCATAGCCGTAAGCCCTCTCGAGCTTAATAAATTTATTGGTTCCCTGGCAGAAAAATGCGATCTGGAAGAGTTTCTGATAACGGCTGTAATCCCTGAGGAAATTAACGAAGATCTCCAAATTCACCTGGGTTTCCAGGTATTTAGTTAGTTTTTCCCTGAACCTTTTATAAGATGCCTGATCAATGGTTGCTTCAGGATATACTGAATGAATGTAACCACTTGGATGCGCGACGACAGTAACCTGTTCATGCTCCATGGCACGTCGTGCAAGTGCCGAAAGTTCCGTCCCGTTATACCACATGCTTTTAGTCACGATCCTGCGGTTATTTGTAATCACTCCTTCGTCAATCACCACGAAATTCTGGGAATGAAGAGGAGTTCCCATCATGTAAATATCTTCAAGCGGCACTCTTCCGACAATAAACAAAGCAGCGACATATAAACAAGCCAGGGAAACACATTCCCCCGCCCCGTTCTGGTGATCGGGCTTGAACCGGAATGCATTCATCGCCTCAACTGTTTCAGTCTTCCAGTATGGGATGATGTCATTGTCGTATTTATCCAGGCCGAAATGTTTGCGGATATCGATATCGAAATAATATTTATCTCCTTCATAGCCAAACAGGGCATTCGACCTGGCCAGGATGTCCATCTCAATGAAGTCGCTGAAACGGCTGATCTCCTTCTGTTTATCGGTAAGTCCCCAGGTATCAAGATCCAGGTTGAAATCATAATGATCCATGATGTACTGCTTCACCCTGTGTATTTTCTTTAGCGGGCCCATTTTTTCTATGCCCGAAAACCATGGATCATCCCTCCATTTCCATATCTCAGGCGACATGATATTGGCATAAACCAGGGCGTAAAGCAGTTCGGGGAAGATAAAAATCTCCATATCCGACAAGGTGAAAGCTGAACTGTATTTTTCGATCTCCTTTTCGTTGTATATTCCGGGGCTGTGTTTTTCCATATTCGGATGTAACAGGTAAAGATAAATTCTGTCTTGTTCCTGCCGGCAGCGGCAGTTTTTCTTAAACGGCCTGCAATTTACAAATAAAAAAACCGGTCTATTGCCCAGGGTTCAGCCTGACCGTAAAAAAAGAAGGCGTCCTTTTGGGACACCCTCTCTTCCATTCTCAATAAAAGCTTCAATATTATTCGACGATCAATTTAGTGATCTGGGTATTATCTTTTTCATAAATACTGATGAAATAGAGCCCGGGGGTCAATCCGGAGATATCCAGCTTAAATTCTCTGCCGAGGTCTGTTTCATCCTTTGAAAGGACGACCGATCCAAGTGAATTGGAGATTTTCAAACTGGCCTTCATTGCATGTAAAGGAATGATATTCACTTGACCTTTCGCGGGATTCGGATAAATGCTGGCAAGCCTTACCTGGTTTTTCTCAATGATTCCAACATCATAGTGTTCTACAAGGACCTGGTATTCATTCGAAAATGTGCCGCCTCCGCAAGTATTTACACCCTGAACAGATATCAGAGCAGTTCCGGTCCAGGACGGGTTCCATGTGGCAGTACCAATGACGTTATAACCGCTTACAGTTCCTGCATCAGCAGGACTCAGTTGCCAGGTGTATGTTGTAGCATAAACCCCGCCATTGGTATTATAATCAGTGGTTGCACTCGTCAGGGAATTAACCTGGGCCGGGCCGTTTGGATCACCTGGAGTATGCGGCAATTCGGGATCAATGGTGACATTAACACCACCAATCATAGGTGCAGTGCAGTTATCTGTTGTCCTGGTAGCCATAACGGAATAAAGACCTGCTGTTAACTGGTTGCCAAATGAGATTGCGCTGCCTGTCCCGGCAACTGTAATGGAAGTGGCACTGCTGTTCATGTAAAGTGTGTAGTTCGTCCCACTGACAGAACCAGAAAGTCCAACGGGTGAGCCGTTGCCTCCCTGTCCGCAATAGGCTCCTCCTCCGGTGACAGCGAATGACTGGGGAGGAGACACTGTGATAATAAGGCTGCCTGACCATGGGCCCTGGCAACTACTGGTAACAGCGGCCACCTTGATTGATGCTGTGCTCGACCATCCTGACACCCAGGTAACCGATGCGGTGGTTCCATTATTTGAAACAGTCCCGGCATAGCTGGGGTTAAGACTCCAGATATAATTTGTCGCATTGGGAACAGCTGTGGTCGTGTATTCAGAACTCTGAGGATTTAAACACAAGGTTGTCGGTCCGGTCGGGGTTGAAGGCTGTGCAGGTGGTTCAGAAACAGTAATGTTCAGCCCGGGAGACCAGTTGCTCTCGCTGCAGGGATTGCCGGCCTTGACTTTCAGGGTCGCTGTTCCCGTATATGATGAGGTAAATGTAAGCTGGCAACTGGAACCGGAAGGATTTAATGTACCTGCAGAGGAAGGAGTAAGATCCCAGGTATAGGTGGCCACATTCTGGTCAGTGGGAACACTGTATGTCAGAGTACCAGCGTTCACACATATACCATTGCTCCCCTGAGGAATGCCCGGATCGGTCGGAGGAGAATAAACCACGATGTACTGAGCCTTTGTATGGGTTTCCTTACAAACCCCATTACTGATCTCAAGACTTACATCATTTGTACCAGCATTAGCATAAGAAACAAACGGATTTGAACTTGAAGAAGCAGATGGACTGCCTCCCGGGAAAGTCCAGCTATAGGTACCGACACCCGTCGCAGTTGCAGAAAAGGACGAATTTACAGGGGTACAACCACCGGCCGGAGTACCTGAAAAATCAGTATATGTCATCAGGGTCGATGGCAAACTGTTCAAACTGCATTTGATCCCGTTATAAGTAGTTTTGGTAGAATAATCCTGAACAAAGGCAACCAGTTCACAGTTGGCAGCATTCCAGGAAGCATCCTTCGTGAAGTTAAGAGTGAAATTCTGTACATCCCCTGAAGAAAAGCTGAAGGAGGTCCCGTTTACACCCGGAACCATCAGGCGGGTGACGTAATTTATTTCGGTCATGCAGCCCTGCCAGGCTTGCACAATATGGGACTCTGTAAGAAAAAGATGAAGCCTGAGATCGGAACCCGCTACTGCTGCCAGTTTTGTAACAGAGACGCTGACCGTATAATCATTTCCTGCATTGGTACCGGAAATGCAAATACTAAGCGGGGAGGGTGCAGAAATTTCAGATTGGTAGAGAGGAAGGTAGGTTGCGTAAACATTCCCGCTGGGACATGCTGCCCCTCCTTCTGAAACAGAAGTACCGTCAAAGACACCTGTCGGAAATCCAGAAATTCCATAATAAGAGTTCCTCGTATTGGAATATGTATTGGCATAAGAATCACCGTTGTGATTCTCAATCACCGCAACCGACTTCCCTTCAGTGACAAGCTGATCAGCAGCTTTTGCCGCACCGGGGCAATACTGGCACCACGTACCTGTGCCGATTTCCAGAATCACAACATTCCTTTGAATGGTCTGGGCAAAGAGGGTGATGGACGCAAAAACTGCAACTAGCAGTAAATAAAGATTTTTCATTGGACTGGGTTTCTTGTTATGGTAAACTATTAATAAAAATAATGTTATTTTCTGCGCAAAGATATTAAATTCAGTTGAAATATTTAGTATTCTGATAAAATTTGATAGGTTTTATCCAATCTAAATCCATCCTAACTGAGCTTATCTTTATTGAAGGAGATTTTTTCATAAATTTGTTTGACTAAAACCTGTGTTATGTATTACTCCGGAAAAGAGATCGTTGAAATCGCCGTCCGTATCGAAGAGAACGGCTATGCTTTTTACATTGCCGCTGCCGAAATGATAAGGGAGCCAAACGAGATTAAAAACCTGTTCCTTGACCTGGCAGAACAGGAAACGATGCATACTGCTTCCTTCCAGAAAATATTTGAAAAATTCGAACCCGAGGATTATGAGCAGGCTGAAGAGGATTTTTCAGCCTACATCCGGAATCTTGCCGACAAACATATATTCGGAAAGCCGGAAGCCGGCGTCACTCTTGCAAAAACACTGAAAAGCCCGAAAGAAGCCCTGCAGGTTGCTTTTCAATTCGAGAATGACAGTGTGGCATTTTACAAGGAGCTTTACTCTAAAACCAAAAGCGATTCAAAAAAACTCATCAAACAGATCATCGCCGAAGAAGAAGCCCATGCCGCAAGGATTAAAAGGTTCCTTTAGCTATGAAAAAACCTGTCAAACGAATCCTGTTTGGATTTCTCATTTTTATTGGCTTACTGGTTCTGCTGCTTGGCTTTTTCGGGTTCAGGTTCTGGTACGGCACCAGGGATATGTCACCGGCTGAAACACAAAAGCTTAACGATACGGTGTTTGTCGTGAAAGACAAGTTCGTGAATGCTTATTTCTTTAAAACAAGCCAGGGTTACGTGATGGTTGATGCCGGTGTGAGCGAAGAAAATTTTAAAGCGCAGATGGACGGGCTGGGGATTCAGCCGGACCAGGTGACTACGATTCTTCTGACCCATACCGATTCGGACCATACCGGCGCCATGGGTCTGTTTAAGAATGCGAAGGTCTATATGCATAAGGACGAGGAACAGATGGTCAACGGAAAGAACGGCAAGTTCTTCTTCCTCCGCGTTCACTGGAAATACAGTCCTTACACCTTACTGAATGACCGCGATACCCTGAATATAGGCTGGCTCAGGATACAGATCATCCATACACCCGGCCATACACCCGGTTCATGTTGCTATCTGTTCAACCACGAATACCTTGCAACGGGAGATAATGTCGCATACAAAAACGGGAAGTTTGTGCACTTCACCGATTTTTTCAACATGGATACCCCGGCACAGGAAGCTGCATTAAAGAACCTTCCCGAATTAAACAGCACGCCGTTTATCCTGATGGCCCATCATGGGATTGTGCGGCAAAAGCCATCCGCAGTGGAAATAAAAAAAATGCAAAACACCTATTTTCTTGTGACGATTGACCTCACAGGGCTTTCGCATAAGGATATGGGGCGGATGTACGGAGAAAAGATCAGGCAGGCGATGCCCTCTTATGATACGGTGATGGATGCCATGATGAAGGACCAGTTCGATATGCTGAAACAGGCGGGGCTCAGTTTCGATATTGTTAAACAACGTGCCATTGCCCTGTTGCAGCAGGTCCAGCCCGAATACAGGGATGAGATAGAAGGTATGGCTTCGGTGTTCTCAGCTGCAAAAGACGAGACCGGCGACGGGATTTTCTCGAGAAACGAATTTCTTGTATGGCAGTTTTATGTAGATGTCGTCCGCCCCACTCAATGTTCTGCTTCGGCAGCCTTTGCAGATGCTTCAGCATCGGGGAACACTATTGTCGGGAGGAATCTCGACTGGTATTCATTAAAAGATAACAGCCTGGCGAAGATCCATACCGTCACCATCATCCATAACGGCAGCAGGTCCATTGCCTGCATCAATTTTTTGGGACAGCTTACGCCGGTGAGCGGATTCAACGAACACCATGTGTTTGGCGCCATCCTCGATTGCGAGACCGGCGCGGCATATCCGCCGATCCAGGGAAAACGTTCCTATCATTTTGACCTCAGGTACGGCCTCGAAAACGATTCAACCATTGAAAGCCTCGCCAGTTTCATGAAAGATAGGGACTATACCTTCAATCATTTGATTTTTCTGGCGGATGAGCATTCTGCCGGGGTACTGGAAGATAATATCGGAAGCAAGGCACGCTCACTTCGCACACCCTTATCAAAGCTGCGTCCCGGAGCCGAATGGGGGATCCCCAATACGTTCGCCACAGTCAACGATAACCGCCTGCCGGGCAACTTCGTCGAAAACCCCGAATACCCTGGCAACCTCAAACGCTGGTCCAGCCTTAAAAACCAGTATTCATCCCAGCTGAAATCAGGCAGGATAGATATCGAAAAAATGAAACTCATCGCGGGATTTCCTTCAACCGATGGAAGTGCAAAATCCTCCGGCGCCCTCTTCAGATCGAACGACCATACGCCCACCCTTCAATCCATCATCCTGAAAATGGACACCTATGAACTCTGGGTCGGCTTTGCACCCCAGGGTAAACTTCCGATGAAACCTTCTTACCTGCAGATTTTCAGCGGGGACCCATTCTCAGCTAACTAACCTTATTACATGATTACAGTCTCAAACCTGGGCATCCAGTTCGGCAAGCGCATTCTGTTCCAGGATGTGAACATGGTGTTCACTCCCGGCAACTGCTACGGGATCATCGGGGCAAACGGCGCCGGCAAATCCACCTTCCTGAAACTGCTTTACGGAGAGATGGATTATACAAAGGGTAATGTAAGTTTCGGGCCGGGTGAGAGGCTGTCGGTCCTGAAACAGAACCATGCCGAATTTGATGAATGCACCGTACTGAACACCGTACTGATGGGGCATTCAAAGTTGTGGGAGATCATGAATGAAAAGGAATTGCTTTACGCCAAAACCGATTTTTCAGAAGAAGACGGCCACCGGGCTTCGGAGCTGGAAGAGGCATTTGCCGCTTTCGATGGGTGGAATGCCGAGAGCAATGCAGCCAGTCTGCTGAGCGGACTGGGGATCAAAGAGGACCTGCATCCGAAGCTGATGCGGGAACTTAAGGGCCGTGACAAGGTTAAAGTTTTACTGGCCCAGGCCCTCTTTGGAAAACCCGACAACCTTCTTCTTGATGAGCCTACCAACGACCTCGACCTTGAAACCGTGAACTGGCTCGAGAATTATCTTGCAAACTTCGACAATACTGTTCTGGTGGTTTCCCACGACCGCCATTTTCTCGATACCATCTGCACCCATATCGTTGATATCGATTTCGGCCGTGTGCAGCAGTTCCCGGGGAATTACAGTTTCTGGTATGAATCGAGCCAACTGGCTCTGAGGCAGCAGCTGGCACAGAATAAAAAAGCAGAGGAACGCAAAGCCGAACTCCAGGAGTTCATCCGTCGTTTCAGCGCAAACGCTTCGAAGTCGAAGCAAACCACCAGCCGGAAAAAGATGATCGAGAAGCTCAATATAGAGGAGATCCGGCCTTCGACCCGCAAATACCCCGGCATCATCTTCACACCCGACCGGGAACCGGGAAATACCATCCTCGAAGTGCATGACCTTAGCAAAACTATGGATGGGACCCTGCTGTTTAAAAAAGTCAGCTTTACGATGCAGAAGGACGACAAGGTGATCTTCCTCTCCCGCGATCCCCGTGCCATGACAGCCCTGTTCGAGATCATCAAGGGCCATGAAAAGCCCGATACCGGGACTTTTATATGGGGGCAGACCATCACGAAGGTTTATCTGCCTTTGGAATACGAAAAACTGTTCCAGACTGATCTGAACCTGATGGAATGGCTGGGGCAGTATTCAAACGACACCACCGATAATTACCTTCGCGGATACCTCGGCAAGATGCTCTTTTCGGGCGAAGAGGTGTACAAAAATGCCAACATCCTTTCGGGAGGTGAAAAAGTGAGATGCATGATCGCCCGCATGATGATCCGCAATGCCAACGTGATGATCCTCGACACCCCCACTAACCACCTCGACCTCGAGTCGATCCAGGCATTTAACAACACCCTGATGAAGTTCAAAGGGAACCTCCTGATGTCATCCCACGACCACGCATTTATTCAAACGGTATGTAACCGCATCATCGAGATCTCCCCGAAAGGAATGATCGACAAGCGAATGGAGTACGACGACTATGTAACGGATCCAAGGATCAAAGAGCTGAGGGAGAAGTTGTATTGAGCGTTAATATTTCCCGGGTATTATGCATGTTTTACTGATGTGTCCCTGAGCGCAGAATTAGCCGGAAATAAAAAAGCCCCCATTTCTGAAGGCTTCTCTTGTTTGCGGAAGATATATTGAGGTTTATTCAAAGTCAGCCTCGGCGGGAACAACCGGTGCCAGGAAACTGAAATCATAAGATTCATCAACATCGGCAGTTGAAGGAGTAACAGGAGCCAGGTTCAGTGCTGAAACCATTTCATAAGTCATATCCTCAAACTGTGCTTCGGCCGGCGTTACAGGAGCCAGGACCGAAAAATCTATCATTGCAACGGCATCCTCAAAATCAGCTTCGGCAGGAACAGTCGGTGCCAGTGATGTCAGGGTTATAGCTGTGTTTGCATTGGCCACGGGAGCAGATGTGTTATCATTGCTTGCGAAAAGAACATTTACTGAGATGGTCAGGGCTGCTGCGATTATGATTGTTGTTGCTTTCATCTTGTTTGTTGTTTGAGGTTGATGAAGCAAAGATACAGCGGATCGAAAGGGAGTAACAGCGATTTTCGGCTGGCAGGGGTTAAGCCCCGACGAACGACGGCTGGGAGTCGGTGAAAGTCCAGCTGGATAACAGCTGAAAATCCAGGAATGCAATTAGCGGTCTAACCCGATTCATCGGGATTATCGGCATTGGCCCGTTTCCCGGCCCTTGCCCCAAGCAATGATGCAATTACTGACAGCACCCATCCCGAACAAATAAGAATCCACAATGGGGTTATCCAGAAATTTGGTTCTTTGAATGCAGCAATAATGCCAACTATATTGGAAATTATAGGAACATACCAAATGCTCTTGGGATTTAATTTGATGATGTAAAAACACCCCATTGCAATCAAGACATCAAAAATGATATAGGAAATTGCACCGGCTATATCCTCATTGATTTTGAATATATTACCGACACCTTCGCCCAAACCGAATAGAATTATTCCACTTGCCAATACCCATAAGATGGATTGAGCCCAGCTGGGCAAATCATATAAAAAAGACCTGTTCACCTTGTTTTTCATTGATACCCATGCTTGTTCGTCATTCAAAGATAGGGATAAATCAAAACCATCGTCAAAGCAAATTCTAGAGGGACAGCCGGGGCTGGATCATAAAACGAAGACAGGAACAGTTCCGGTTTGAAATGCAGTTAAATCAACCCGCTCAGCAGGAAGGGTAAAAATCCCAGCAGGATCGTTAAGAGGGTCAGGAAAAGGATGTGTGCCTTATATGGTTTGCCTGATAGCAGAATGGTTCCCTGGTCTTCCCTGAAATACATTGCTATGATGGGTTTGAAGTAATAGCCTACACTCACAGCCGATCCGGCAATGGCGATGATAACAAGCCACAGCCAACCCTGTTCGATGGCTGCAGCAAAGAGAAAATACTTCCCTATAAAGCCTGCCAGGGGCGGAATACCTGTGAGGGATAACATGGCGACTGCCAGAGATCG
>Ga0209777_10001574_pt1 | contig 32438 bp, 27 predicted proteins | sample FrelakmetHBP12HB_FD_187147 | JGI IMG/M metagenome (GOLD analysis project Ga0209777, IMG submission 187147) | Freshwater lake sediment microbial communities from the University of Notre Dame, USA, for methane emissions studies -HBP12 HB (SPAdes)... | ecosystem: Environmental > Aquatic >... | reverse complement strand
GGCAGAGGGCCCGCAGAATAAAAGAGGTTAGGTGAAAAGGAAAAAAGGTCGAAGTACCACCACAACCATTTACAGCTTTAACAGTGTGTAGGAAAAAAATACTTGACTCTCTTCCTTAGAAGAGGAAGCTATACGGATTTTAGACGAAGGAAAAGAGCCTGCTCATTCTTCGCATGTTTACATCAAGAAATCAATAAGCTGTCCCGTAAATACGCGGTCTGTCCCTTGCTTTTGTAACGTGGACTATCTGTCACTGACACCGATTTTTCCATTAAGCAGCAGGGCAAGATTACAGATTGCTTGGCTCTAATCCAGTATGCTTCGCTATTCTGGCAAGCATTCGTGGTCCGATTTCTTCTCCATCATGAAAGGCAAATACAAAATCCTGGTATCCAAGGCGAGATAAAGTGCGGTGTGAGCCGGACTAGTGCTTGATGCTCCATCCGATAGCAATAAGAGCAGAGAGTACCTTCTTGGCTTTGACAGACGGCCACTGAGTCATACAGCCGCGAAGCCAATGCTAATAGGCATGGGACTACATTCTGCCATTTCAAGACGGTCTGCCAGAACCCGTAGCGCAAGAGCCTCAGCTTTTCTCATGGCTTCTTCGGCAGTTATTCCGTAAGCGAGAACTCCCGGCAATTGAGGCACTTCGGCCATCCAACGGCCATCTTCTTCACGTTCGTATTCTATATTATAATTCATGGCCGACCTGTCGCTTTTCTGAAATGATATTACATCATTTACGAAAATAATGCCAGAAATAATCTGCTCCAATACTATTCGAAAGGATGGATGCCCATCAAAATCGCCGGATGCTTTGTTTTAGGAAGTATGCATCAACCGGATGGACCAGATTTAATTCTGAATATCAACCGCCCATCTGTCGTATCGCAGAAGGAGCAGCAAGCCGGGAAGAGCCAGTGCCGTGCAGATGACAAAGAACATCACCCAGCCCACGGCGGCGGCGAGATATCCTGTCGGCGCCCCCGTCACGTTGCGGCCCACGGCCATAAGGCTGCTGAGTAAGGCATACTGGGTCGCAGTAAACCTCCTGTTACACAAGCCCATGAGGAATGCCGTATATGCCGCCGTCCCCATGCCGCCGCAGAAATTCTCAATCCCGATAACGACGGCCAGCGCCCAGATCTCGCGGCCCGTAAATTCCAGCAGAATAAAAGCCAGGATAGATACCCCCTGCAGCACCCCAAAGACAAAGAGAGACCTCTTCAGGGGCCACCTGGACATGATGGCGCCTCCCATGAGCGCGCCCACGATCGTCGCCGCCATACCGAAGCCCTTGTAAATGGTCCCCAGCTCTGTTCGCGAAAAGCCCACGTACTTCAGGATATACGGCGTCGTCATCTGGGCTGCGGCAATATCCCCCAGCTTGTAAAGGATGATAAAAAGGAGAATCTCCAGAGAACCGGGCCTTCTGAAGAATTCTATGAAGGGGGAGACGGCTGCTTCATAGAGATTTTTCGGAGGTTCGACCGTCTCGCCCGTCAAAGTAATCTTGAGAGGCTCGGGCGCGACCAGCGTGGCAATGCAGCCGATAACCATGGAAAAACCCATGATACAATAAACCATTTTCCAGGACACGTAATCAGAGAGTATTAGGGCCAGAGCGCCGCTCACCAGAAGGGCGATCCTGTAGCCCATGATCCATACGCCGACTCCTGCACCCCGCTCTTCAGGCTTCAGGTACTCCGTCCGGTACGCGTCGAGCACGATATCCTGGCTCGCGCTGAAAAAGGCGAGACTAAGCGCTACGGCAGCTACGAGCATGGGCATGGAAGCAGGGTTGAAAAACCCCAGTGCGGAAATCGTGAAGATGAGCGCAAGTTGCGTGATGAGCATCCATCCCCGCCTCCTCCCCAGGAAGGGCGGCACGAACCTGTCCATCAGCGGCGACCACAGGAACTTGAAGGCGTAAGGCAACCCTACGAGAGAATACAATCCGATGGTTTTTATATCGACTCCCTCTGCCACCATCCAAGCGGAAAGGGTGGAACCCGTGAGCGCGAGAGGCATGCCGGAGGCAAATCCGAGTATGAACATGAGGAGCATTTTCCCGCTCAAATAGACCTTGAACCAGTTGAAAGGGTTTCGCTCCATCGTTCAATCACTGATAAGTTTCAAAGGAATTACTTTTCCCGGGCCGCCTCAACCAGGGCTCGAAAGATATTCTGTTGCGGTTCTTCATCCTGCATCTGTTCCGGATGCCACTGGACCCCCAGGATGAATCTGCCGGAGAGGGCCCAGGGTGATCCTTCCGAGGGCTCGATCGCTTCGATAACATCGTCCTGTGACCAGGCGGAGGCACGAAGATCTACGCCGATTTTCTGAGGATGGACAGCCTGATGGTGACTGGAATTTGTCATGAGCACGCCGCCCGCGGGCATATTCACGGCCCGGGCAGCGAGGCTGCTCTTCTCAAGGCGCACGGGATGGCGGAAATTCGGGTCTTCAACACCCCTCTCCTTCCTTGAGTGCGGAATGTAGGAGCTACCCGCAGGTACAGCCCACTCTGTCTTGATATCCTGCACCAAGGCGCCCCCCTGCGCTATACTGATCAGCTGATGGCCGCCGCAGATACCGAGGATCGGTAAGGCAGTTTTATGCAGTGCCCATTTCGCCATCTCCATGTCAAAGCGGTCACGGCGTTTCGGCATCAGTTCATCTTCCGGCTGCGGATGCCCCCCGAAGTGATCCGGCCAGTAGTCATCGCCTCCGATGAGGACTATACCGTCAATAATAGGCATGAGAGCGTGTATCGTAGTGAAATCATCACATGGGGGGAGGCAAAGCGGCACGCCGCCGGCGCCTGCCACGACATCCACGTAGCTGATGGGAACCAGAAGCCCGTATTTTTCATATTTGTCTATGAGATCCATAGACATGTTAAGCCCGATTATTGGACGCCTGATCATGCGGTTTTTCTTTTCCCCTGCACCAAAAAATGTTCCATCAATGTCGCGCCACTATAAGGGAAATGGGCTTGTGTGTCAACTGCCCTATATTTGTCTCAATGACGCTTTCCCTTTGACATATAATCACCTTTCCCGTATAGTTGTTTGGAGAAAAGCGTATTTCGTTATTAAATATCAAGATAAGTGAGGAGCGTCTTATGAAAGTAACCATTGACAAGGATATTTGTACAGGATGTGGATTGTGTGCCGATACGGCCCCGGACGTTTTTGAACTGGCAGACGATCTTGCCTCTGTGAAGGTGGCAACAGTAAAAAAGTCGCTGTATGATGCCGTGAGGGAAGCGGCGGACGATTGTCCGACGGAAGCAATTATTATAGAGGAGTAGGAAGTCATGGTGCATTACGAAGAATTAGGACTGGTAAATACCAGAGATTTGTTCGAAAAAGCCATGCGCGGCCGCTATGCCATACCTGCATTCAACTTCAACAACATGGAGCAACTGCAGGCCATAGTAGCTGCCAGTGTCGAGACGAAGTCACCGGTTATTCTGCAGGTCTCAAAAGGCGCCCGTCAATATGCAAATCAGACCCTGCTCCAATACATGGCAAAAGGAGCAGTGGAAGTGGCAAGGGAGATAGGTTATGCAATCCCCATAGCCCTCCATCTGGATCACGGCGATTCCTTTGACCTCGCGAAATCCTGCATTGAAACCGGCTTCTCCTCGGTAATGATCGACGGGTCCCATTTGCCTTACGAAGAAAACATAGGACTTACCACACGGGTTGTTGAATTGTCCCGACGTTACAATGTGACGGTTGAAGGGGAATTAGGTGTGCTGGCAGGTGTTGAAGATGAAGTTTCATCCCAGCAGAGCCATTACACCAAACCGGAAGAAGTGGAAGACTTTGTGAAGCGCACAGGTGTCGATTCGCTGGCAATATCCATCGGAACCTCCCACGGCGCATTCAAATTCAAGGTCAAACCCGGCGAGACCCCGCCGCCGCTCCGGTTTGACATACTGGAGGAAGTGGAAAGGCGCATACCCGGTTTCCCGATAGTTCTGCACGGTGCCTCTTCCATACCGCACAATATCGTCGATGAGATCAATAAATACGGAGGCAAGCTCGATGATACCGCGGGGATTTCTGAAGACCAGCTCCGCAGGGCGGCGAAGTCCGCCGTATGCAAGATAAACATTGACTCTGACGGAAGATTAGCCATGACAGCGACGATCAGAAAAGTCTTTTATGAAAAACCGGACGAATTCGACCCGAGAAAATATCTCGGTCCCGCCCGTGATGCATTGAAGGAACTCTACAAACACAAGATCATCAATGTTTTGGGAAGTGACGGCAAGGCCTGACACTTTCACTGTCGTAGAAATAAGACAGAAAATTTATGCGCCACAAGACGGGGGCCAGCAATGATAAAAGTTAAGCCTGATAAGCTCCAGCCGGGAATGCGGCTTGCCCGGCCGGTCATGAACAAGGCCGGTATGGCGCTTCTCGGTGAAGGCACAGAACTTACAGAATTGAGATTACTGTAGGAGACATAGAATATTTACTCAGATGAGGAACTGTCAATGCCGGGAGTTTTTGAAATCTCTGTAACAACCGAATTTTCCGCTGCCCACTCCCTGCAAGGTTATCCGGGCAACTGCGCCCAGTTGCATGGACATAACTGGACCGTGGAAGTTTTTGTGAGATGCCGGGAGTTGAACTCTATTGGGATCGGCATTGATTTCCGAGAAGTGAAGCGGGCCATAAAAAAATCCATAGAGAATCTTGATCACTCCTGCCTCAATGAACATCCAGCATTCGAACACGCAAATCCATCTTCCGAGAATATCGCCAGGTTTTTATACAAAAAACTCGGCGCGAGAATCAATTCGGAGAACGCAAAGATTTCCAGGGTGAAGGTCTCCGAGACGCCGAACACGGGGGCATATTACTGGGAGGAATAGTTGCTGAAGATAAATGAGATTTTCTACAGCATCCAGGGCGAGTCTTCCTATGCCGGACTGCCCTGCGTTTTTGTCAGGCTTACCGGATGCAACCTCAGGTGTTCATACTGCGACACCCAGTATGCATATGATGACGGTGAAGATCTCAAAATTGAAGAGATCATCGACAGGATAACGTCCCACCGGTGCGTGCTGGTTGAAATTACGGGCGGCGAGCCTCTGATGCAGAAGGACACGCCCCTTCTCATACAGAAGCTGCTCGATATGGGCTTTGAGGTGCTCCTGGAAACCAACGGCAGCATGGACATAAGCGTAATCGACAACCGCTGCGTAAAGATCTTAGACATCAAGTGCCCCTCAAGCGGAGAGGCAAAAAAAAACGATCTGGAAAATCTCAAAAGGCTCCAACCGAAAGACGAAATCAAGTTTGCCATAGGAAGCAGGGAGGACTACGATTACGCGAAAGATATCCTGTCTTTCATAAATAGAGCCAAGGGAAATATCAAGCCGCCTCTCTTCTCGCCTGTTTACGGAAAAATTAATCCGGAACTTCTGGCGCAATGGATACTGGCGGATCATCTCGATGTGAGAATGCAGATTCAGCTCCACAAATTCATCTGGAACTCTGAAACGAGGGGGGTTTAGAAGAAGCTTTATGAGTCATCACGAGAAGGCCATCGTTCTTTCCAGTGGCGGAATCGACTCTACTACAGCAATGGCTATGGCCAAATCGGAAGGTTACGAGATTTACAGTCTGAGTTTTTTTTACGGCCAGCGCCATGCTCTGGAGCTGGAAGCGGCAAAAAAGGTCGCCGGATTCCTCGGCGCCAAGAAGCACCTCGTCGTCAATATCGATTTGAGAGCGTTCGGGGGCTCGGCCCTCACCGATGATATAGAAGTGCCCAAAGGCCGCGACGAAAGCGACATGCAGCGAAGCATTCCTGTCACCTATGTGCCCGCCAGAAACACCATCTTCCTTTCCTACGCACTGGCGTGGGCGGAGATTTTGGGATTGTCGGACATATTCATCGGCGTGAACGCTATCGATTACAGCGGTTATCCTGACTGTCGGCCCGAATATATTGCGGCGTTCGAGAATATGGCCAATCTCGCAACGAAGGTCGGGGTGGAGGGAAAGACCAGAGTGAAAATAAGGACGCCCCTTATCGACATGTCAAAAGCGGATATCATCAGGCGCGGGATCGAACTGGGCGTTGACTACGGTATTACCCACAGTTGCTACGATCCTGCACCAGACGGAAAAGCCTGCGGGCAGTGCGATAGCTGCCTCTTGAGAAAAAAAGGATTCCGGGAGGCCGGGATCCCTGACCCTGCAATATATATTGCATGAGAATCATTATGGCGCAAAAAAGCCGTGGTATCGAGAACCACGGCTTTTTTCTTTACAGACCGACCGGCGAAAAGCTACAGCATCTCAAAGATACCCGCTGCACCCATTCCACCCGCAATACACATGGACACTATGCCTCTTTTTGCTTTACGTCTCTTCAATTCATAGAGGAGCTGCGCCGTCAGCTTGCCGCCTGTGGCTCCGAGGGGATGCCCCAGGGCAATGGCGCCGCCGTTGGGATTGATGTCACCCGCCGTAAGCCTGTCTTCTATGCCGACAACTTTTATCGAGTAAAGGGCCTGGCAGGCAAAGGCCTCATTAATTTCGAAGACATCAATGTCCCTTGTTGTTAGTCCAGCCATCTTAAGAACCTTCGGTATCGCGAGGGCCGGCCCTATGCCCATCTCTTCCGGCTTGCAGCCGGCAACAGCATAGTGGGTGAGCTTCGCAAGGGGCTTCAATCCGGACGACCTGGCCTTCTCGTCGCTCATGACGAGCGCAAACCCCGCGCCGTCGGTCATCTGAGATGAATTCCCGGCAGTCACCGATCCCCCCTGCTTGAAAGGGGACTTTAATCGTCCAAGATCTTCCATCGTAGTCGGCCATCTCACGCCGTCATCCATGTCGAATACGACCTGTTCCCTGATCCTCTTGCCGTTTTTTGCTTTTGCATAGCGATAGGCCGTAATCGGTATTATCTCATCTTTAAACTTACCTGCCTTTATCGCCTCGAATGCCTTGCGGTTGCTCTCCATACCGAACCTGTCCTGATCCTCGCGGGACACCTTGTAATTGGCGGCAACGTTCTCCGCCGTAATGCCCATGGATACGTAGACGTTCGGCAGATCTCCCCAGTCGGGATGAGGACGATATACGTTCCCTCCCATAGGGACGTGGGACATGCTCTCACAGCCCCCTGCGATGATCACAGACGACCAGCCTGCGCGGATCTTCGCTGTGGCATCCGCTATAGCCTGCAACCCTGAAGAACAGAAACGGTTAATCGTCATGGCGGAGGCGGTTACCGGAATACCTGCCCCCATCGCTATGACCATTGCCAGGTTCATGCCCTGCTCGGCCTCGGGAAACGCACACCCGCAAATCACGTCGTCCACGTCTTCGAGCTTCAGTGCGGGAACCCTCGCTATGAGACCCTTCATAACCTGGATACCTATTTCATCACTCCGGGTATACGCAAGACCGCCTCTCCTGTAGCGACCACCCGGACTTCTCACAGATTCAACGATAACAGCATCACTCATAATATTCCTCCTTCATTAACGAAGTCGTCCATCTCAACTCCGTTTCAGATTATTTAAGATGTCCTCTCCTATCAGTTGCGTAAAGGTTTGCCCGTGTTCAGCAAATGCATAATCCTGTCCTGCGTCTTTTGCTCACCGCAGAGGCTCAAAAATGCCTCTTTCTCCAGGTCCAGGATTTCCTGTTCCGTGACCAGCGTACCTTCCGGACAGTCACCGCCGGAAAGTATGTAGGCAAGTTTTCCGGCAATGTGAACATCATAGTCTGAAATGAAATTCCCCTGCCTCATATTGTACACGACGGAACTGCACATACCCCGCAGGTTCTCGCCCATAACGGGAATAAGCGCAGGTGCGGATTTCCTGTAAAATTTTGAGAGACCCAAGACCACCTGTTTCGCATCCCAGATCTGCTGATCCCTGTTCATACTGATATTATCCGTCTTCCTGACATATCCCAGTTCCATAGCTTCCACGGCGCTTGTAGCAACCTTCGCCATTGCTATATTTTCGAATGCCTTGGAATAATAATACTGAAGGTTCAATCCCGCTTCAATCGCGCCATCGGGAATCCCTTCGGTGACTCTCACCATTATTTCTTTACAGCCGCCGCCCGCAGGTATCACCCCGACACCAACTTCCACAAGGCCTATATATGTCTCTCCACAGGGCTGACATTTCGCGCCGTGCATGGCGATCTCGCAGCCGCCCCCCAAGGCCATGCCCGCAGGTGCCATAACAACCGGCTTCGAGAGATATTTTATCCTCATGTTGGCATTCTGGAAGTCCTCCACCATCTTCTCCAGAACATCCCAGTCACCTTTCTGAGCGCCCACAAGAACCATGAATACATTTGCGCCGACGGAGAAGTTGGTGGCGTGGTTACCTATGACCATTCCTGCAAAATCCTTTTCCACGATATCGCAGCCATCCATCATCATCTGGACGATGTACTGATCCACAGAATTCATCTTGGTATGGAATTCAAGGCAAAGAACTCCGTCGCCAATGTCAATCAGGCTTGCACCCGGATTCTGCTTCACAATTTTCTTTCTGTCCTTGAGGGCAGGGAGAACTATGATCTTCGCATTTTCTTTCAGTTTCACATAACTCTTTGTTTCGAAATCATAGTAATACAGGCTGTCTTCTTTTTTGGTGTAAAATGACTCAAAGCCTTTATCTAGCATCTCCTCGATCTTCCTGGGGACCTGCTTTCCCAGCTTTTTCATCACGGCAACGGCTTCCCGGACACCCACGGCATCCCAGGTCTCGAACGGGCCGAGCTGGTGGTTGTAACCCCATTTCATGGCATTATCGATGGCCACGATGCTGTCGCAAATCTCCGGAACACGATTGGCAGCGTAGATAAAGTTGTTGCAGAGGTAATCACGGGCGAGATCAGCCGCCTTATCTGTCCCGTTAAATACCGTCCTGATCATTTTGGGAACGTCATCTTCCATCTTTTTCGCCTGCGAAATCGAATCGAACTTCGGTCTGGTTGCAGGCACATACTCCATGGTGGTATAGTCGAGGACCAGTTTTTCCTTCTTGCCCTTGTCACCCGGCGCCCGCTTGTAGAACCCCTGCTTTGTCTTGTTCCCCAGCCACTTCCGTTCCATCATTGTGTTCATGACATCCGAGGGAATAAATATATCCCGCATCTCATCATTGGGTACCGCCTCATAGAGGTTCTTCATGACATGGTGCCCTGTATCCAAACCCACCAGATCGAGGGTTCCAAAGATCGCCGAGCCCGGTCTACCCAAGGCTTTCCCTATGACGGCGTCGATTTCGTCAATTCTCATTTTCTTTTCCGCCATTAGCCGCACGGCATTCGATATGTCGAAGACACCGATACGGTTGCCGACAAAATTGGGAACGTCTTTGCAGACCACAACACCCTTACCCAATACCTGTTCGCAGAACTCCACCATATAATCCACGATCTCTTTTTTTGTCTCTGCACCGGGAATCACCTCCAGGAGCCGCATATAGCGGGGCGGATTAAAAAAGTGCGTTCCCAGGAAATTCTTCTTCAGATTTGGACCGAAATTGGCAGAAATGTCTTTGATAGGTATGCCTGACGTATTTGTCGATACGATACAATCCGGCTTTATCACTTTTTCAACCTTTGCAAACAGCTCCTGCTTTATTTTGAGGTTTTCGATGACAACTTCAATAATCCAGTCCACATCAGAAAGCCATGTCAGGTTGTCTTCAAAATTGCAGACTTTAATCATTGACGCGTTCTTCTTTGTATAGAAGGAAGCAGGTCTGGATTTCAAGACAGCATCCAGACCCTTTGCGGCAAACCTGTTGCGCCATTCGCGACTCTTTTCTGTTAGACCCTTCCGCTTGTCCTCTTCCGTAAGATCAGGGGGAATAATATCGAGCAACACACACCCGATCCCCGCATTGGTCAGATGCGCCGCTATGGAGGCACCCATGACCCCTGCGCCTAAGACTGCAGCTTTTTTAATATTGTAAGACATATTTCTCCTCCTTGTTTAATAGGTAAAAGACTCTACCGCCATTTCAATCGGAACTCTCTCGCCGAATTTGATGGCTTCGCACCTGGACTTTACAGTGGAAAGAATATCAACTGCAAAAAACCTCGCGGCGGCATTCTTACCGTAATAAAACGCGACATCGGGATCTTCGTGGATCAATGCTCGCTTCTTCCCTTTTGATTCCTCTATACCTCTTTCCATGTAAATTGCATTCAGCTTTTCATCGGCAATGCCTGCAGCCTGCATCAGGAAATGCCCGATTATGACATCACCAAGAATCTCAAGGTATGGAGTCGCATTCAGGACCGGCATGAGAAAACCCGCGCTTTTTCCGAGCTGCGCAAAATGCATGGTGAGATCGATCAGCGCATTGTAGGCTTCTTCCAGATAGGCCACATGTCTTTTGAGTTCTTCAATCCGTTTCAATTTCGATATGGATGCATTAATCTCGCCAAACATATTCATTACGTCCGCGCCTTTTCGCTGCCCGAGCTTCCTGCCAACCAGGTCGAGAGCCTGAATACCGTTTGTCCCCTCATAGATGCTGGCTATTTTACAGTCCCTGAAATACTGCTCAACGGGATAGTCGGAACAGTAGCCATAGCCGCCATAGACATCGATGGCATAGGAACAGATCAGCTGGGCCTTTTCCGAAGAATATGCCTTGCAAACCGGTGTGAGAAGTTCAACCAGTCCATGCCACTTTTCTCGCTCCTGCTCTGTTTTTGAGACTTTTGCCAAGTCCATACAGAAACCTGTAAAGTAGGTCAAGGCTCTTATGCCCTCTACATGGGACTTCATCCACAGAAGCTTTCTCCTGATATCCGGGTGCTCTATAATCGGGACAGCCTTAGCATCGGGATTTTTCATGTCCCATACAGGGACGCCCTGGATCCTCTCCTTGGCATATTGAACAGCATGTTCATAGGCTGCCGTGGCATGACCAAGGCTTTGCATCCCCACTTCAAGCCTCGATGCGTTCATCATGTGGAACATAATCCTAATACCCTGACGTTCCTTTCCCAGAAGTTCACCAATGCACTTCCCCTCATCGCCAAAATTCAACGTACAGGTGGCAGACCCCTTGATACCCATCTTGTGCTCTATGTTACCAGTACGTACATCGTTGAATTCGCCGGGAGTGCCACCGTCCTTAACCCTGTACTTGGGAACGATAAAGATCGAAATGCCCGCTGTCCCTGGAGGATCTGCTTCGATTCTCGCGAGGACAAGGTGAGTGATATTCTCCGCGAGATCATGATCACCACAGGAGATAAATATCTTCGTCCCGGTAATGCTGAATGTCCCATCCGGCAATTTCTTTGCAGATGTCTTCAAGGATCCTACGTCAGTACCCGCCCCCGGTTCAGTTAGACACATGGTGCCCGTCCATTTGCCGGTATACATATTGAACATGTACTTGTTCTTTTGCTCCTCAGTGCCGTACAGTTCAATCAGACGGGCAGCCCCATGGGTCAGCCCCGGATACATGAGAAAGGCGAAATTGGCTGCAAACATGAACTCCGAGCAGGCTGTTGCCACAACAATTGGCAGCCCTTGGCCTCCCACGTCGGGCGATTCCATTGCACAGAGCCACCCGGCTTCAAGATATTTCTTGAAGACCTCATGGAAGCTCACAGGAACACAGACCTTTCCATCCTTAAAGGTGCATCCCTCCTTATCCCCATCCGCGTATGCCGGAAGAAGGACATTCACTGCCAGTTTCTCCGCCTCGCTCTGCATCATGAGCACTATTTCTTTTGAGAAATCCGCAAACTTCTCATATTCGAACAATTTTTCTATGCCCAGCTGCTCAAAGAGAACAAATTGCTGATCTCTCGTGTTAATAAGCAAATTGCTCATAAGAAACCTCCCTTCAATTACATCCGTTCACATTTTTTGCAAAAGACTATAGTCGCGCACTTCTGATGCTGGCAAGAATAATCATGTACGGAAGCTCCCGGTCAACTATTCTTTAGGCCTTTGATGAAGATATCCAAGCTTGCATTGACGGTCGACCTGATCAGGTCATCTCTCTTCGATTCTGATCCGATAAATATATATAATGAGATGATACCGTTGAGCAGCCCCCAGAGGGCATTTCTGCATTGACGCACGTTTATGGACGGCGGAAATTCTCCCCTGTCAATTCCATACTGAAATATTTTCTCCATGAAGATGGTCTTATTGGTGGATTTAATGATGTGGTTCTGAAGATCCTCCGGTAAATTGCTGTGGTTGGCATGGAGCATAAAGGTTATAAGAATCCGGAAGAGCTCCCTGTCCCGGAGGAAGAAGTCCACGTAAGTGGAAGAGAGGCGAAACAGCATATCCGACGCCTGCCCCCCATCCTCAAATAAACCGGCTACCTTTTTGTGAAACTTGTCAATGTCGTTAAGAAGAATCTGACTATATATTTCCTCCTTACTCTTGAAATAGAGGTAGACTGCGCCTTTGCTCAGTTCAGCCTTCCTGGCAATGCTTTCGACGGTCACGGATTTGAAGCCCTTCTCGAAAAACAGTTTCCTCGCCGCTTTGAGGATGGCGTTCTTCCTGTTCTCTTTCTCCCGTATTCTTCTTTTCTCAAATGCCAAGATAGTAAAACCTTCCCCCATGAAACTAACAAAAAGCTGCGTATGATGGTTGCCAGAGGCTTTGATTTTCAAAAATTAACTGTAGTCAGTATATGACCATTGGTCACTAATAACACTATAATCCAAATGATGTCAATAAAAATAAGCTAAAATAATTGCCTATTGGCCTGTCTGCGAAGCGGATATGAAAATATTGTTATTTTCTTACAGATTTGACTGACAGGACCTCGCGACAGGAGGCATGGGAAGGGGCTCGCAGACCCATGCCAGCCCTGGCGTACAGTCCGCTCAGCCATCTGAAGAGATGAAAATAGGACAGATTGTCTTGGGAAGCTGGTCTTAAGGTAAATTCACCGACTCCCCGGAAACAATTGTGATGTGGTTATCCCAGCCTTTACGAGACGGAATGTTAAAGCCGTTAGAAGACATTCAAGACCATACTTCATACTCCGCCTGAAGTTGATTGAAGAAGCTTCCGCAAAGTATTTTGTGGGACAACTGACTTCGGCTATGGTATATCCAAACCAGATGATCTGAGCCAACATCTGATTGTCAAACACAAAATCGTCGGAATTTGCATCTATTGGCAGCTGCTCTAACAGCTGTCGCGAAAAAGCTCGATAGCCTGTATGGTATTCAGAAAGTTTTGCACCCATAAGAATGTTTTCCACAAGGGTAATGAAACGATTTGCAACATATTTCCAGACTGGCATCCCGCCTTTTAGGGCATAACCTCCAAGTATCCTCGATCCCAAGACACAGGAGTACAGACCATTCCCGATCAAGGCTGCCAGAGCCGGAATCAGCATCGGCGTATATTGATAATCCGGATGCACCATTATGATAATGTCGCCTCCCCGTTCAAGCGCCAGTCTATAACATGTCTTCTGATTTGCACCGTAACCACGGTTGCGATCATGAATGCATACCTCCACATTCGCGAGGGTCTTCGCAATTCCGGCAGTATCATCCTGGCTTGCATCATCGACAAGAATAATCATATCCACTATTCCCTGGGCCATGACTTCGTCATAGGTTTTTTGGAGGGTCTGTGCCGCATTATATGCTGGCATGACAACTATCACTTTTTTCTCTTTAAACATTGCGTTATGCCACCTCTAATATTTTGTGCACGTTATGCTCAATCTTAGTCTTTCTTCTGCCCGAATCTTCGGATACCTGACAAATAGTCGACGCGGGAAATCCTGTGATTTCATATCAGCGATAAATGGTTTTTCTCTGAAGAGACCGGAGATTATTAATAGCATCATCATAATAGGGATTAATTTTCAGGGCCTCTTGAAAATGTCCAATTGCCTCCTGGTCCCTCCCCACATTTGCCAATGCCAGGCCCAGATTGTTATGGGTCACGGCGTTGCCTCTGTCACTTTTCAGGGCTTTTTCGTAATAGCCTATGGCTTCTTCCATCTTCCCCAGCCTCGCCAAAGCGCCTCCCAGATTGCGGTTAGCGTAGACATAGTCAGGTCTGATTCTCAAAGCCTCCTTGAAATGATCAATAGCTTCATCGAATTTGCCATTGTTAGTAAAAGCTACTCCCAGATTATTATGGGTTGATTCATCATTTGGCTTTATTCTCAATGCTTCATGATAATAAACCAACGCTTCATCTGTCTTCCCCTGCCTTGCCAGGGCAACACCCATATAGCCGTAAGGCCCCGCGTATTCAGGCTCTAATCTTATAGCATATCCAAAATGATAAATAGCCTCATTAAATTTCCCCAGGTCAGCTAAGGAGATCCCCAGATTGTAATGGGCACGGGAATTCATACCGGTCACCCGCAGGGCATGTTCGAAAAGCGTCACACCGTTCTGCCAGTATCGGACCTGCAGCACAGTACAAATCATTAAGCCCGCGATGACTGTGCCTGAAGATATGGCGAAGATAATCTTCCGTTGCGGCCATCTTCTCAGGAGATCAGGAACGCCCCAGGCAATAATAATAAAGAGACCAATCATAGGAATATAGGCATAACGGTCGGCCATAGCCTGCTTGCCCACCTGTATTAGCCCGATGACAGGCACAAGGGTTCCTAGATACCAAAGCCATCCCATAAGTGCATACCGGCATTTATGGGTCAAAAAGATCGCAAGGCCGGATATAGCTGAGAGCAGCAAAACAGCTCCAATTATTTCAAATGAACCAAATTCCCTTGAATACGGATAAAAGACGGCGAGGTTCTCGGGCCAGAACATCTTCCCCAAATATCTTGCATAGGAAACAACTGCATTCGCCATTCGGTCTACGAGAGGTAATTTATCAATGGAAATTGTAACGTCCCCATGAAAACTGGAGAGAAATGTTGCGATACCGACGATGGCTGCCAGAGCAAAGAGGGGTATTTTTTCAAATACGAGACGGGGAAACATCTTCCACGACGTAAGGCGACCCATGGGCCAGTAATCTAAGAGCAACAACGTGAAAGGGAATGTGACAATCATTGGTTTGGACATTAAGCCTAAGGAAAGTGTCATGAGGATGAGACAGTACCTGTATGGCGTCGGGCGCTCCACATAATAAGCATACGACCACATCCCCGTGAACCAGAAGAACGTACATAATACATTCTTCCGTTCTGAAACCCACGCAACGGATTCCACATTCAGGGGATGAACAGCAAAGAGCGCTGCCACAAGCGCGCTCTTCCATGCAGTGCCGCTCATACGCTTCAGTACTATATACAGCAGTATTGAATTCGCGATATGAAAGATCACGTTCGTCCAATGATGTCCGCCCACCCTGGATCCGAAGAACTGATAATCCAACATGTGCGAAACCCATGTTAGAGGATGCCAGTAGCCCGTATGGACGTCTTTCAGCGCCCACGAAATACTGCCCCATGTCAATCCAGACTTGACATAAGGGTTTCCCGTTATATAGTCAATGTCATCCAGGGAAATCAGGTCATAATGCTGCACCGGCCAATATGCAACAAGGATGGCGGCTGAAACCAGGATACATATCAAGAGATCTCGATATTTTTTGAAATCATCACCACTGTGCCTATCCCTACTTAACGGCATTGTTATCCCACCACGGTTATAGTTAATCCTGTCACCATATACTAAATTATGGGGATGATGGCGAGGGGTTTTGCTGTGTGCCTCCGTCAACAGCGACAGGAAACAGAGCCGTAAGAACAATGTTTAAGGGTCATATTTTTATGAATTTCGATTGTAAATCATGGATTGGATATGCTACATATCCTGTGCAAATTAAATTTACCATTCTTGAATAACAGATCCATTCTTTAAAAAATTCTCTGCGAGGATAGCTGTTCTATGCTGAACAATAAAACCGTTGCCGTTGTTATCCCGGCCTATAATGAAGAGAAACAGATAATTCACGTGATATCGACGATGCCGGAATTCGTAGATCGCATCATCGTAGTCAATGATTGCTCCACAGACAAGACTGCCGGCGTTGTTTCCAATTACATAGCGAAACAAAGCTCTACCGTCGAAACCGTGTCTAAGAGAAATAGACCCGCATATACTAAGTATAACCAGGCAGAAGTCGTCCTTCACGAAATGGCGGAAAAAGAGATTGAATATTATATTCCTTCCGAAGTGGCAAACAGAAAACCTGAATCCGACAGAATCATCCTTATTAACAATTTGATAAATGGCGGTGTGGGGGCCGCCATAGCAAGGGGATACAAATGGTGTCTTGATCATCAGATCTTTTGTACTGCCGTGATGGCTGGTGACGGACAAATGGATCCTGTCGAACTGGAGTCCATCTGCCGACCTGTGATTGAGGATGGCATCGACTACGTAAAAGGAAATCGCCTCATACATCGAAGTGCATGGATAGTCGTACCGAAGACCAGATATATCGGAAATGCCGTTCTTTCGATTCTGACGAAAATTGCCTCAGGATACTGGCACATCTCAGACACCCAATGCGGATATACTGCCATTTCGCTAAACGCTCTGCAGGCCATCAGGATTCACGATATCTATCACAGTTACGGCGTGCCGAACGATCTCTTAGTGAAACTGAATATCGCTCACTGCACGGCCAAAGAGGTGGGCATCAAACCTGTCTATAACATCGGCGAGCAATCGAAGATGAAGGTCTCCAGGGTCATACCGAAAATCTCCTGGCTCCTGCTTAAATCATTTTTCAAACGGCTGTGGATCAAGTATCTTGTAAAAGATTTTCATCCCCTTTTTCTATTGTATCATTTCTCCTTTTTGCTCGGCATCATCGCAATTCCTTACGCAATCAAAATCGCCGGCATCATTCTTTTCACCACAGACAGTGTGTCTCCCCTAACAATGCTGGCTTTTGCTTTTCTTTTTATCAGCTCTTTTCAGTCCCTCCTGTTTGCCATGTGGATGGACATTCAAGACAATGAAAGGTTGTACAAGTGATGCTATGAAGAATCGTAAAGATACAGATATTCCAAACATAGCCGTCATAGGCACGGGTTACTGGGGCAAGAATCTTGTCAGAAATTATGCAGACATCGGTGCGCTCAAGCTGATCTGTGACAAGAGCGAAACGCTTCTCGCCCAGCTCAAGAAACGGCATCCCCATATCGAGACATGCCTGGCTCTGAATGATGTCCTTGGCAGAGCCGATATTGCGGGAGTTGCCATTGCCACACCGGCGGAAACGCATTTCACTCTGGCAAGGGAAGCACTCCTCGCGGGAAAGCATGTCTATGTTGAAAAGCCCCTCGTTCTGCTGGAGAGCCAAGCCGTTGAGCTGATCAATATCGCCGGGGAACAGAAACTCACACTGATGGTCGGACACCTTCTCCAGTATCATCCTGCATTCGTCAGACTAAAAGAACTTGCCGCAGCAGGGGAGCTTGGGAGAATCAACTACATCTATTCCCACCGTTTGAATCTGGGAAAGATCAGGCGGGAGGAGAACATACTTTGGTCTTTTGCACCACATGACATTTCTATGATACTCGCCCTGGCCGGAGAAGAGCCGGAGGGTGTATTGGCAACCGGTGGAAACTACCTTCACAGAAAAATTGCCGATGTAACTACGACCCATCTTGAATTCCCGTCCGGCTTAAAGGCCCACATCTTTGTATCATGGCTTCATCCTTTCAAGGAACAGAAGCTTGTTGTAGTGGGCGAGCGGAAAATGGCTGTTTTCGATGACACGAGACCCTGGAATGAAAAGCTTCTCATCTATCCTCATGAGATTAAATGGCGAAATTATATCCCTGTGCCGTCTACGGCCACCCCGGAATATGTCAATGTGACTGAGATGGAACCCCTGAAGCTCGAATGCGAACATTTCCTCTACTGTATTACGACTGGTCAGACCCCTATGACCGACGGCCGGGAAGGACTGCGCGTTCTTATGGTTCTCAACGCCAGCCAGCGGTCTTTGAATGAATACGGCAGGAAAATCGAGATCAAGTCTTCATTGTCAGGGAATAATGTTGAATCATCCGACCACACCGGGGACACCAGACACTACCATATCCATCCCACTGCCATTATCGATGATAATGTCTCTATCGGAGAAGGTACAAGGGTCTGGCATTTCTCCCATATTCTCTCGGGGGCTGCCATTGGCAACAATTGCAATATCGGCCAGAACGTTGTCATCGGTCAGGATGTGGTCATAGGAAACTCCTGCAAAGTCCAGAACAATGTTTCCATATACAAAGGCGTTACCCTTGAGGACAACGTTTTCTGCGGACCGAGCATGGTATTTACGAATGTTTTTAACCCTCGCGCTCATATCAGCCGCATGAGCGAATTGAGGCCCACGCTGATCAAGAGAGGCGCTACACTGGGAGCCAACTGTACTATTGTGTGCGGTCATACCGTCGGTCTATCTGCGTTCGTGGGCGCCGGCGCCGTCATAACGAAAGATGTGCCTGATTATGCCCTCATGGTCGGGAACCCCGCCAGACAAACCGGATGGATGTGTGAATGTGGAGAAAAGCTTCCCAAAAATATGAAATGCCCAGTCTGCAAGAAAAGATATACCGTATCCAAAAAGGGACTGCGGGTTGCATGAAGAGGTTTTCATCGATGAAGGTGCCATTTGTTGATTTGCAGCTACAATACACGGCTATCAAGAATGAGATTGAGCAGGCCATAGCAGATGTCATCGCCAAGGCTGCATTCATTGGAGGCATATATGTAAGTCAATTTGAAGAGGATTTTGCATCCTACTGCGGCGCTCGACACTGTATCGGTGTGGGCAATGGGACAGATGCCCTGTATGTCGTTCTCCGCGCTTTGGGTATCGGACGAGGGGATGAGGTCATCACGGTGGCGAATTCTTTCATAGCCACCTCGGAGGCGATCACCTTGACCGGCGCCAGAGTGGTCTTTGCAGACTGCGATCCGGAGACACATAACATCGATACGGAACAGGTGACTCGGCTCCTGACATCGCGGACAAAGGCAATTGTGCCGGTTCATCTTTACGGCCGCCCTGCAGATATGCTGTCGCTTAACAATCTTGCCAGCAAGCACGGATTATTCATCGTAGAGGACGCCGCCCAGGCCCATGGAGCGGAAATCAATGGCCGGCGTGTCGGCGCCTTCGGCCATGCGGGATGCTTCAGTTTTTATCCTGCCAAGAACCTTGGAGCATACGGTGATGGAGGTGCTATCCTTACCAATGACGAAGCATTAGCGACTAAATGCCGGATGATTGCCAACCACGGACGGATCAGTAAATACGATCATGAATTAGAAGGCATTAACAGCCGGCTTGATACTCTGCAGGCCGCCATCTTGAAAGTAAAACTCAAACATCTCGAAACATGGACGGAGAGACGCATAGCCGCGGCAGACTGCTACCGTGATTTATTGAAAGATACCCCTGTCGTGACGCCTGTCGCAACTGAAGGCTCAAGACACGTCTATCACCTATTCGTTGTTCGTGTTCCAAGCAGGGAGGCTGTCATGCGGGAACTCTCGAACCGTGGAATTGAAACGGGCATCCATTATCCTGTAGCATTGCCCAACCTTATAGCCTACCGGTATTTGGGATATAGACCGGAGGATTTTCCCGTTGCAACCGCCTACTCAAAGGAGATCCTCAGCCTGCCCATGTTTCCGGAAATCACTGAAAATCAACTTCAGTACGTCTGCAATCAGGTAAAGAATATTATCGGTGGATGAGGAGAAGAATTTGTATGTTGAAGATCGCCCAAATAGGTGTTGGTTACTGGGGACCGAACATCCTGAGAAATCTGATGGAAAATAAGAGATGCCGTGTTACGGCCGTAGTCGATCTTGCCCTGGAAAGGCGTGACTATGTTCACAGACTGTATCCCGCAATCAAGGTAACTGACAGTATAGATGATGTCATAGAAGACCCGGAAACAGACGCAATCGTCATTGCCACGCCGGTTGCTTCCCACTTTGATCTTGCCCTGAGGGCCCTCACAGCGGGAAAGCACGTCCTGGTAGAGAAGCCGATGGCAAGAAGTGTGGCCGAGGTAGAAGAAATCGGCAAAATGGCGGCCAAGAAAAAGAGGGTTGCCATGGCGGGGCATACCTTTCTTTTTAATGCGGCTGTCCGTTATGTCAAGAAGTTGATCGACTCCGGTGATCTCGGAAGCATCCGTTACATATACAGCCACCGGCTGAACCTTGGCCGCATACGAACCGACGTCGATGCCTTATGGAACTTTGCACCCCACGATATCAGTATCATCCAGTATTGGTTGAATAATGCCACGCCTCTTTCCGTTGTAAAGCGCGGAGTCGATTTTATACAGAAAGGAATCGACGACGTGGTATTTATGAATATCCTTTACCCGGATAAGATCATGGCCAACATCCATGTGAGCTGGCTTGACCCCAATAAGGTCCGTTCCATGACCGTTGTGGGATCAAAAAAGATGGTGGTATACGACGACGTTGCCGACAATAAAGTCGCTATTTATGATAAAGGGATAGACCGCATGGCAGTCCTGGGCAAAGACATGGACTATGATAACCAGCGTTTTCCCGATTTTAATTACCGGTCCGGAGATGTTCTTTTACCGAAGATAGATTTTCAGGAACCTTTAAAGGTAGAGATCGATCATTTCATTGATTGTATCGAACAGGGAGTTCAGTGTATTACCGGCATCGAACATGCAAAAAAGGTCATCGCGATCCTCGCGTCGTAAGAACGGACCCGAGCATGCCTACACAGTATTATCTCGCCGGCCATTCTGCAGATAGTGTTCCAATTCAAAAACGGGCTCTGACAGATCTCCCTCAATAAACATACGGAACCATATTTCCATGCCCAGAGCCAGCCAGAGAAAGAAATAGTGCCAGCGCAGCCGCGGATGGGGCGGATGATCCATTATCCTCTTCAGGTAGTCGTAGTTCAGTATCCCTCTCTCTTCCACCCGCTTCCTCGTCAAGACGCTCTCGGCAACGGTCTTCAAATCCTTCTGGAACTGATAGTAGGGATTAAAGCTAAAACCCCATTTCTTTTTTCTTAAGGTATATTCCGGCAATACCCCTTCCATGGCCTTTCTGAAAAGATCCTTGGGCCGGTTTCCTTTCATTTTCAACTCTGCCGGTATGGACATGGCAAATTGCGCCAGGTCTCTGTCCAGGAAGGGCACGCGCACTTCAAGACCGTTTGCCATGGAGGTACGATCTTCGTTCATCAGGAAATCTTCCTGCATTTTGGTGTTAAACTCCGCCCAGAGCACCTTATCCAGAACGCTTCGATCATTTGAAGAAAAAAAGTGGTCGAATTGCGTATGGGTCTTCTTGAGGTTCTGTCTCAGAAGCACCGGTCCATAGACATTTTTATAAGCCCCCTCATCGTAATCCCAGACGTTTCTCAGAATCAGGTAGTACCGGGCTGGATCACCAAGGGAAAGAAGCATCTGCAAGCCCCGGCGATACTCATCAAGAGACAATGAACCACACGCATTCTCAGCAGAAAAAATGAGTCTGCTGAGAGGCCGAAAAAACCATGAGTCCAGAGCTTTTGGCACGGCGGGATAAAGAAAGCTTGCAGGGTAGATATATCTGTGAAGCTCGTAGCCCGCGAAGAGCTCGTCCCCGCCAAGCCCGCTGAGACAGACCTTGACGTGACTCTTGGCAAATCTGGACAGAAGAAACCCCTGCAGTATGTTTTCCTTGGGCTCTTCCGCATGCCAGATAACTTCAGGATAATGGCGCAGAGGGTCAGGTAATATGCTTATTTCATGATGATCCGTCTTGAACTGCTCTGCAATGATACGGGCATCTTCCAGTTCATCCGTAGGTTCATTGAATCCCATGGAGAAGGTCCTGACGGGTTCTCCGGACAGTTCGCTCATGTACTTAACTAGGGCGCTCGAGTCAAGCCCCCCTGAAAGATACACGCCGAGGGGCACATCGCTTATTTTTTGCTTCCGTACCGCTTCGCGTAGATGATGTCTGACCCCATCGACACAGTGGTCTATATCGGCAGGGATATCAGTCATTCTTTTCAGATTGAAATAACGGCGTATCGAAATGGCGCCATTCTCATACAGCATGTAATGGGCAGGCAACAACCTCTTGATGCCCTTAAACAGTGTCCCTTCACCGGGAATAAAACGCAGATTAAAAAAATAATGGATAGACTGGTAATCAGGCTCACGCAGAACAGCGGGATCCTGGAGGATCGCCTTGATTTCGGAGGCAAAGCGGAGCGTCCTGCCGTCAAAATGATAGTGCAGGGGTTTGATGCCGAAATAATCCCTGACCAGGAGAAGTCTTTTCTTCCTTGCGTCCCAGAGGGCAAAGGCGAAAATACCATCCAGCCTGATCAAAAATTCCGGCCCGTACTCCTCATATCCATGGATCAACACCTCAGTATCACTCTTGGTTGCGAAGACGTGCCCCCGTTCCTGAAGTTCCCTCCGCAGATCCTGGAAATTATATATCTCTCCATTGAAGACAACCCAGATCGTCCGATCCTCGTTCGTCATGGGCTGCTCGCCTGTCACAAGATCGATGATGGAGAGTCTCCGATGCCCAAGCAAGACGCCGTCTCCCTGATAGATGCCTTCACCATCCGGCCCGCGGTGCGCGAGGGACAGGTTCATTCTTTGAATTATGGCGGGATCGGCGCCAGGGCCGATTATGCCGCAAATACCACACATCAGATATATCCTCAGTTGAGAATCATCAGGTCTCGGTATAGCCTGCAACGCGTCGAAACAGTTTCCACTCAGGCGCATATTTAAAGAAGCGAAATTTCCACCGAAACATAGCATCTAAACGGTAAAATATATAGGCGGGGTAATGGTACCACTTTATATATCTATCTCTAATTTCTCTGTGCCAGAAGACGAAGCGGGAGATAAAGGCCAGGTTCTCCAGCATCGAACATTCTCCTTCGGTGAGCCACGGCAGTTTGCAGTTAAAAAAAGTCAGTTGCGCCCAATCTTCAAGAGACTGAGGGGGCTTATATGATTGTTCGGTCACGATCTCATTAAACAGTGGATTCCCGGGATACGGGGTATAGATACATACGGCCGTAATATAAATATTGGGATTGATCGCCTTGATCCGATCCATAAGATCAAATGTCATACGTCGCTCCTGCTCAGTCTCACAGGGAAGTCCCGCCATGAAGGATGTATGGACGCGCAGGTTATGTTTGTGCGTGATTCTGGCCATGCATAGAATATCATCCACAGTAATCTGCTTGTTGATCACATCCGACAATATCCTTTGAGATCCCGATTCAGAACCGACAAACAGGATATGTACACCGGAGTTCTTCATCAGATCAGCAAAAGAAGCGTCCACGCGACGAGCCAGAATGTCGGCCCGGCAAGTCGTGCTCCATTTTATGTCCAGATTATTTTCGACAAGTTTTTCACACAAATATCTAACCCGCTTGAGATTGGAAAAAAAGTTGTCATCGTAAAATACAACATGGCCGACATCATACCGCTCTTTTAGGACCCGAAGTTCATTGATAACAATATCCGCATCCTTTGCACGCCATTTTCCGCCGTTATAGAGGTGGTTAAAACAGAAACGGCAGCGGAAAGGACATCCCCGCGCTGCCTGCACGCCGATCTCCGAATATCTTGAAACATCGACCAAATGCCACGATGGCATCTTAACCTTATTCATGTCCAGAAATGCCCGCTTGCCGGTAAAAACAACATTCCTCTGTTCATCGTGATAATAAATGCCCTTGACCGTTCTTAAGTCTCCGTTCGAAGAAAGACAATCCGCCAGTTCGACAACTACCTCTTCACCCTCTCCTGCAACCACAATATCAACCCTTGGATCCTGGAGTGTCTGTTCCGGCAGGATGGTGGCATGTATCCCGCCCCAGACAATAACTTTTTCCGGATCAAGTCGTCTCACAAATGTCGCCATCTGCAGGGCATATTGAATTTGCAGGCCCGTCATACTGGTAATACCGACAAACAGACTATCCGGCAATTCTTTCTTGATTCTCTCCTCATAGTCCGGTTGAACGCGAGTATCAATAATGATAGGAGCATAACCGGCATGTTCCAGATTGGGGCAAATCGAAAGCAGGGATAACGGCGCCTGAGGCATCAACGCCTGCGGGCCCAATTGTGGATAGATCAGGAGGATACGCTTTTTTGTTCTGCCTTCTACTGTCATGTTCTCTGATTTAAATTCCATGTCATCATTTTTGGATATCACGATTTCGAGAGTATTTTTGTACCGCGAAAAGTAAAGTCAAGACAATCGACGTTAAAATAGCCCAGCAGATAATATACATACGGTGGTAGAGGAGTCCAGCCAAAACTTGTTCCCTATTCAAACCGAGCGTCTCAAACAGGATTAACCCACTTCCTTCGAAAACTCCCAGACCGCTCAGACTTACAGGGATGTGGGTGAGAATGGAAAGCGAGTTGGAAATACATATTGTCGGGATGAAGGGAGGAGTAATATTAGCCGCCATGAGGGCAAGGATGAGGGTAATACCCGATACAATCCCCCGAACGATGCTTATAGAAATGTTAGCATAAAGTTTTGTTCTGTCTCCCCTAAAATATATGGAAAAAGACTCCCAGAATCTCTGCGTCACCGAGAATTTGGCGAACAGGAACGGGGCGATCCTCAGCGAAATCCAGATCACACATCCCAGAAGCGCAAGAAATGTTAACATAAGAACGAGTATGAATATGGGTTTCACGGGCAAAATGAAAATCAACGTAAAGGGCGTAAATATAAACAGGGCGATCACCATGGTAATGAATCTATCCACGAGGATAGCAGATACACTCTTGTGAACCGGTATTTGGCTCCGCTTTGCAAGACCGATCAGTGTAAAATCACCGAAAATTGCCGGTGCGAGAGACCCGACTGATCCGGCTAAAAAAAAATATCCTGTAAAAAGCCTCAAGTTAATCGGGCTGAAACTCCGAAAAAGGATCCATAATTTAACGCCACCCAAAAAGAGAAACACCAGACTGAACCCTGCCATGGCCACAATGGGAATAATGTTCGGCGATACTATGACTTCCTTGAAAACGCTTAAATCGACAGATTTGAATATCCAGAAGAGAAGCGCAATACTAACCGCAAAGCGAAAGACAAAGGAGAAGATTCTTTTCCCCGCAGAACGATCACACTGAATCTCCTTGCCAGCCAGCCGCAATATTTCAGGATCTTCGTCATATTCCGCAGCCCGCACAGGTATTCGTCCCTGGTCATGATTGTCACGCTCATCATTTTCTGTAAACTCACTCATAGTTACACATAATGTTTCTAATGTTTTCGGGCTATTAATATAAACCACGGCATCCAGTATTTATTCATTTTCGTTGTAGGCATTGCATCTGCGATCACATTCTGCACCTTCTGGAGCGCAGATGGATTCTTGAAGTATATGTTGACAAATCGAAAGTATGTGATTTCGAAGTTCAGTTCCTTCAAGAGGGATGTCAATTTTCCCGGGTGGACCGGAACATCGTTGGTACTTCGATACCTTCGATACAGAAAAGCATGCCTCATAAAAAAGTATCTCTGCGGATGGTAGTAGTTCGGCTCCATACAATATAAATAACCGCCAGGAACGATAATTCTGTGTAATTCATCGACCGAATTTTTAAATGGAAAGAGGTGATGCAGTGTCGCAGGAAGACATGTCATGTCAAAACTTTCTCTATCAAATGGCATTGAAAAGGCGCTGCCGCATATCTTCTCATAGGGGTAAAGCGAAAGCACCTGAGAAGCGATGTCTACGCCGAAGAAGGAAATAGACTTGCTCATATACCTTGCCGCCAAAGCCTGGGAAAATTGTCCTGAAGCGCAGCCGATTTCACAAACACGTAATTTCTCAAATTGACCGATCAAGGAATCAATCGGTTCAAGCATGGTATCCAAATCTTTTTCTACGTATGGGGAATAACCGGAAGTGAACCGGTTGAAGTATGCCACGTCTTTCTCAGAATATGATTTTTTTTGCACTAATCATTCCTCGTTAATCGGTTTCCACATATTCGCAGCTCATCCACAACAACAGCCTCTAAATTTACGGGCGGCATATTCAAGAGATTGGCGCGTCACATACTAATCTGACATCAGGCTTCTAAATAATTCAAGTCCGGGAAGATTCGGATTTGGGCATCACGGAGGAGTTCCCCGGAAAACAATTCCGCATCCCCTTATTTTATTCCTTATGCCAATATCAACCCACTTTCATCCTTCATTTTTCAAGGTAAAGAACCAAATGCCAACCCATCATCCTGCTCAGGTAGAAGTAAATGGCTTTCGGTATCAGTTCATATACCTTACCCCATCCTGCCCCGAAGAGGTATTCGATTTCAATACGGCATGACGTAAAGGCAGCGCACATTTTTCGGACTTCCTGTCTGCTAAAGCGATATGTTACGGGAGAATCAGGCCCCTCTCTTGCATTTTCAAAACCTCTCCGCAATATCCAATGGACAAAATTGTTCAACGACCACTTGTGATACAGCATAATTACTGCGCGGCCCTTGGGAATGAGCACGCGGTGGATTTCCTGAATTGCCTTCTTCGTATCAGGTGTATGATGCAATACTCCGAATGAATACACACAGTCGAAGGTGTTGTCCGGAAAAGAGAGAGCTTCCGCATTGCCTTCAACGAATGTGCCCCGTGCATTATAGAGACTAAAAAGTTTTTCTGCCAATACCAGATGAGCCGGGGTGATATCAAGTCCGGTAACCTTAAACCCCTCTTTGGCAAATATCAATGCATCGGTTCCCATCCCGCAGCCCACTTCCAAGAGATTCGGCGAGGAGCCTGTTTTTAAATACTCCATAATTGCCGGGAAGTAATAAATGAACTTACTCCGCGCTTCTAGAATAATATCAAAATATTCCCTGCTTCCCCGAACAACATGCGGATAGTTACGCAGATAAATCTCATTGTTGAGCTGAAATGTCCAGAATTCTGCAATATCCTGAAAGATTTTGGGCCGCAAATCCTTGTCCATTCAATTCCTCCACCAGTAACAAACTTCGCGAATCGGTCGTCTATCTCTCCATAACTTCAGGAATCCAAATTTACATTATATTACACCATATATGCAATTTACAGATTTCATCAATCCGCGATTGTTTGATTCCATAACGCAGCTATTTCCTCAACAACAACGCGCCCACTGGTCAGCTTTATTCCGCGTTCCTTGAGCCTTTTCAACAAGGTCCAGTAGATCACGTCGAATCCGGGATCTAACAATCCACTTAGCTGTTCCTGATGCCATATAAGCGAAACACAGCCTCCCGATTTTTCCATAGGCCGAATTTGATCCATGCAATGATCGATGGCTTGTTCGGATGAAAAGCGGTAGGTTGTAGCTAAGGTTGTGTCCATCAGGATAAAGGGTATTTCCCACAGGGAAAATGGCTTAGCCTTTTCCATGTCATAAGGCCTGAAGGGAAATAGCGTCCCTGCACGAGGTCCACTCATGTCATTGTAGCCGACTGACATGTCATATTCCAATCCTGCTCTTTCCAATTCGGGGAAGAATGTGGCAGGATGAAAGTTGAGGTAATGCTGCCGATGGCCTGAGATACTCATGCCCAGAATAGTTTGGAGCTCAATCTTTTCTTCCGCAAGTTGTCCCGGTGTCCTTCCCGCTCTGTAGCTCCCATGGAGACAAATTTCAAATCCTCTGTTAATCAGATATCTCAATCCATCGTCTGTGGTGTGGTATCCCCGTAAATCATAGACCGGGTCACTCGTGTGTCTTCGCCAGACCGTAAATTGAAAAGAAGAAGTTGCCTCCAGTACGGCTTCCTCGTCTGCAATTGATTTCAATGCATCATAAGGCACGGGCTGAAAGAAGGCTTTGCGGTATTTACTCATGATCTGCCATGCCTGACTCGCGCTTCTCCTGGTCAACAATTGTCTTAACACTGCCCGGAGAAAACGTGGAATGCCGCGATTCGCACGTGTTGGCATATAATCCACATCATGGGTGAGAACAACCGTCCCTGGAGCGAGACTCACTGCATCTTCCCCCTGTCTTTCGATACGAGGCCATCCAATTTTCTCTGCCTCGAAAGCAATATTACTAAGCCAGAGGTCCGCCAGGGGCTCCGGCTTTGGAAAACCCGCCCCCGTCCACCAGTCTTCAGCAAAACGCATCCAGCCATCCCTCTCTTCAGGACGGTTTTTCCGTTCATAGAGAAGGTTAAGGAGGGCATGAGCTCCCGCAATAACATCTGCTTTAATCCATCCCCGTTTATTAAAATCGTCTGCCTTTGGGTGATAAAATGGCAATCGTCCAGCATTGCCTCCTCTAAGCGGAATGCCGGCCCGGCTTTCCGTCATATGCCTTTTGACATCCTGTGACGATAATATGACGAGGTCGCCTTCCCTGACGGGTATCTCTGCCGGATTTTCCGTTGTAGCGTATATGATCCGTCGCTCCGCCCGCGGACGGAAAGTCCATCCCACGCGCATGGCCAGATGGCGCAGTGTATGAATTACGGCCTCTCTGTCAAATGGTTCCCCAAAGAAAACCACGTCTATCGGCAGTCTTTCAGACATCCTTTCCCCCCGCCAGGTCCCGGATATGGCCTTCAATCACGTCTGGAATATAATCTAAGCTTTTGAGAAGCATATTTCTTTGTTCACGCATATGTTCCCTGGATGGCGGGCTCTTGGCCATGGTGAGCGCCGTAGCAACAGCATCACCTCCACAATCATAAACCTCCATCAGTCCGAACTGATCCGATAGAACCTTCATATTTCCGCATTCTCCGGCCCAGCTCGACGCCAGCACCGAAGGCACTCCCATGAGCGCAGCCTCGGCACACATACTGGGACTTTCCCCCACAACCAGCCGGGAAAAAGCCATGACGTGATGCATCCTGTCTATCCTGATAGCAACTACGAATTTTTTGAGTGCCTCTGGAGGCGGAGTTTCTGTAGTCAAGACTACCTTCATTCTCGAAGAGAGCTGCTCTATCAATCGAATAGCATCCTCCGCGCTGAATCCTTTTTCTCCCTGATCGTGGACAGCATCCCAGCGGACAAAGCGCACCACAGCGTAAGGCTGATCAGGGTCGATCCCTTCACCCTTTACGAGTTCACGATCCGGAATAAATTCATCGGGGTGTAAATAGCTCCATTCATGAAAACTTCGGTAGCGGTAATGATTCCTGCCAAAATCTTTGGTAAACCACTCCGGTGTAAGAACCCTGTCAGCAAAAGGAAAGGCTATCCTGTTGCTGAGTTCCGCCGTTTCTGTATCAGTTAGGGCAATGTTGGGTATGCCGAGCAGTCGAGATGGGAGCGACGTAGTTATACCGCTGATGGAAAGGACAATGTCCGGGCGAAAATCCCGGAGCATTATAGTTAATTTGTACCAGCGTTTTAATAACTCTTGCGCAAGGCCAAGGCCTGTTTTCTGTTTAGACAAGCAAACATAAGGAATACTGAAGAGATCAAGGAGTTGATGGGTAATGTCTTTGTCACGGGTAACAACTTGCAGCTCGTGGCCCCGGTCTTGCCACCTCTTCATCAACGGCCGGAAGAAATGCACATGTTTGGGATGTAGTATATCTATCAGAAATTTCACGGGAGCTATGCCTCCTTCACGGCCAATGCTACAAGACCCGATCCGCTCTTCTGAGATCGATGAAATGAACCCAGAAAACTGAAGAATAGCAGTAAAGGAAAAACCAATGCGTAAAGACCCTTATTTCGTTCTCTGGCGCCGGTTATCAGCTTGCTTATATCGTTAGCCAATGTTTCCATTGTATTATAATTATAGATACAGGTTTTGACATGAAGCCCTCCTCTGGCAAGAAGGCGCGTCAATTCATCCTTTGTGTAACCGGGTCTCACATGCCCGTCAATGTCCATCCAGTTTTCTCTTTGCCAGCCAAAAATGTTCCGTGTCAGATGCGGCACATGGACAAGCAAATGGCCGCTCGGTTCAAGGGCCTCGTAAAACATCTTCACAGCACCGAGATCATCATCCAGATGCTCAAGCATATCCGTAGAAATAATCAGATCAAATGCGCCTAATTCGGGAAGTTTCATAGCGTCCATGGTAACAAATTGCACTTTTTTGACTCCCACTTTCTTAGCAATTTCGCTATTGACCCTGTTCTGATCTTCATCCAGATCAACGCCAAGAACTTCAGCGGCGGGAAAACGTCTGGCACAGGCAAGGGTAATCATTCCCCGACCGCATCCCGCATCGGCGATCCTGCGGGGATCGGGAATTTGCTCCAGAAAAGGAAGGATGGTGCGAGCGCGTACACGGAGCCCTAAGATAGGAGCTCCAAAAAGTTTCACATATATTCGTTCCAACGGAGTTAATCCCGGAGTTAGCGCTAATTCTGAACCAAATGGCATTAATGCCCTCCCATACCTTCCATTCTTCTTAACAGTGAGAGCAATACTCCGAGCCCGCGGGCCATCCAGCCGTTACACCAATGGAGAAGGGTGAACCGCTTGCTTAGGAAACGGCCTTTCTGATAGGCAAATTCTCCGTCACCTTTATAAAAATTCTGAAGCCCCCAGGATGCTATGCGAAGAGCCTTCTCCTGATTGCCGGCGCTGGCAAAGGTCAGAATCCCTTGGGCGGACCCGTGAACGTCATGCGGCATGATCTTGTCGCTCGCCCACTTAGGGGCGCCGTTTGCGAGAAACAGGTTTTCCCCATAGAATTTTAGGCCGCGTTCGTAGTAGTCTCGGAAGCGCTGGTCCCCTGTCGCATTTTCATAATCTAAGTATGCATCCAGAATCATGCCCGTATGATAGTTGTCATGAGCCACCAGGCTCTGCCTGGGATTCGTGGTATAATACCATGCCCCATGGGAAGTTTGAAGGCGAGATACGAAAGACAGGAGTTTCCGTGCCTGATCCAAAAGGAACGTCTCACCCGTCAATGTTCCTACTTGAGCAACAAATGCTGCAGACTGAGCGTTAATATTTATGACGGCAAAATCTGTTTTCATCTTTGGCACGTATGATATACATTTTTCCTCGGCGGTTTCGTACAACACATCTAAATCATGTAAAATAAAATCAACGGCACTTCGGGCAGTCGTGAGATAATCTTCCGTATGAAAAGAGCGAAAGCCGTGTAAAAGAGCACCCCCGGCATTAACAGTAATATAGCAATTGGGATAACCTGGTGGCTGGTAAAAACGCGTACTCTGCCAGGGGTGATGATAGCCCCAGCAACTGCCATGATATTTTCCTTTGTCTGCCGAAGTATTTTCTATTAACCACTCGAGACAACTTTCAGCTCTTTCCTGGAAAGGCTGGGTGAGGTTCATGGAAAGCATGTCCAAATTTGCACGGGCGAATAATGCCATGCCTTCCGGATTAATGCCCTTCTTTACAAAAAAGATGTGCCGCAGATTCATGGGCGCCCGCATGATAACTTGCGTCCAAAGCAGGCGGAGCGGCCAGAAATCGAAAGACAAGGCACGAACCGAAGGACTGCGGAGACCGTCAAATTTGGAGTAGCCCATATAACCTAAAAGATGAGCCCGGTCTAAGGTTGCCGAAAGAATTCTCTCAATTTCCCTGATATCAATCATTGATGATCAACCATAATCGGGGATATCATATTTTTCTGGAACACCATGCTGCAATAACTGGGAAAACTACGGGGACCCGCGCGTTTCGACTGTTACCCCGTGCTAAGGACATTGTTTCTTTGCCAGTTTGAAGCCGGATGCCACTCTGCTAAAATGATCGGATGTCCTGTAATCATTCTTTGCCTTGAAGGCTGCTGAGAGCAGGGAATAAGCCTTTAAAAGATCTCCACCCAAGAGGATTGCCCTTTGAGCCTCCTTGATGGCGGCGTCGGGATGTTCTCTGATCAAGTAAATAATACCAAGATTGACATGGAAGAAGGCATTATCCTGCTTGAAAGATATCGCTTTTTTCATCACTATTTCAGCTTCTGCCGGCTTTTTTTTCTGGATTAGTAATACTGCCTTACTGTTGTATAGATCAGTGTTATAAGGAAGACCCTCCAGGGCTTTATCGACAAAGACAAGCGCTGTTTCGGCATCGCCGCTTAAGAGATAATAGTCCCCCAACAACTGATACGTTTTGAATTTCCCTCTGGTATCCCATGATGGAGGGGATTCAAGTGCTTTCATCAATTCCACAAACGCCTCCGGGAAACGGCCAGCTCTCAACAGAGCTGCTCCCAGATTGCCATGAACTATCTCAAGATCAGGTACTTTTCGAGCATTGTCGCTCCAAAGATTTATATCATCTTTTAGAATATTATTCTGAATAAAGACCGTCACCCCCATGATAATTATGATTATTGTAACGGCAGATGACAGGATGACAAACATACTTTTTCTCTTCTCAAAGTAGCTCAGGGCATAAACGATGAGGATGGACAGAGGG
>Ga0209777_10001573_pt1 | contig 32440 bp, 23 predicted proteins | sample FrelakmetHBP12HB_FD_187147 | JGI IMG/M metagenome (GOLD analysis project Ga0209777, IMG submission 187147) | Freshwater lake sediment microbial communities from the University of Notre Dame, USA, for methane emissions studies -HBP12 HB (SPAdes)... | ecosystem: Environmental > Aquatic >... | reverse complement strand
CCGCCCAGGCCGAAGCCGGGCCCGTCATGGCTTGCTGACGGCACTGATGGCATCGTCATTCCGCCCAGACCGAAACCTGGCCCGTCATGGCTTGCTGATGGCACTGATGGCATCGTCATTCCGCCCAGGCCGAAGCCGGGCCCGTCCTGGGTGAGCTGACGGAAAAGCCAGGAACCGCTCTGCAACTTCCCCTGACTTCTTTTGGCGCAGGAGAAGTGAGACACTGGCCGAGGTCAAGACCGATGGCTACTGAGTGCCGCACTCAAGGCCGCAACCAGCGGCTCTTGAACCTTGAATTGGGTAGTGGCGGTGTTTTTGGTCTAGACCCGCAAGCAATGGATTCGCTGTCTCCTTCTGCCTCTCGAGGGGCTGCCGCAGCCTGATTGGGACTTCCGTGCTCACTGTCCCGACAGGTTGCATGCGGCCCCTCACTCCTCCATGATCGGCGAAAGCCGGTAGGCGTCTGGCGGCAGGCGCCTGCCCCTATTTCTTCCCCGGTTCGCTGTCCAGCAGGTCCTTCAGTTTCTTGATCCGGTCCCGAATCTGGGCTGCCTTCTCAAACTCCAACTGTTGCGCGGCCTGCTTCATCTCCACCTGCAGTTGCGCCAGCAGTTCAATCCGGTCCAGACCGCTCAATTTCTCGACCTCCGGCTCTTCGCGCCGTGCATCCGCCACCGATGTCGCAATCATCACCTGTTCGATTGACTTCTGAATCGAGGTCGGGGTGATGCTGTGTACTTCATTATACTGTATCTGCTTCCGGCGCCGGCGTTCCATCTCAAACAGCGCCCGCCGGATGGACTGGGTGATATTGTCGGCATACATTATCACCTCTCCCTTGACGTGCCGCGCAGCCCGGCCTGAGGTCTGAATCAGCGACCGCTCGCTGCGCAGGAACCCCTCCTTGTCCGCGTCCAGGATTGCGACCAGCGACACCTCGGGCAGGTCCAGCCCCTCGCGCAACAGGTTAATCCCGACCAGCACGTCGAACTCACCCAGCCGCAGCCCGCGCAGGATATCCACCCGGGAGATTGCGTCAATCTCCGAGTGCATGTACTTTACCCTGATGCCGGCCTCGGCCAGGTATTCAGCCAGGTCCTCGGCCATACGCTTGGTCAGCGTCGTGACCAGCACCCGCTCCTTCCGTTCCGCGCGCTTCCGGATTTCCTCGACCAGATGGTCAATCTGCCCCTGGGTCGGCTTGATGGTCACCTTCGGGTCAATCAGCCCGGTCGGCCGCACCACCTGTTCGACAATCCGGCCCTTGCTCTTCTGCAACTCATACTCGGCCGGGGTCGCGGACGTGAACATCACCTGGCCCAGCAGCGACTCGAACTCCGGGAATCGGAGCGGCCGGTTATCCAGGCACGACGGAAGCCGGAATCCATAATCCACCAGCACCTGCTTCCTTGACCGGTCGCCCTCATACATCCCGTTCACCTGCGGCACGGTCACGTGCGACTCGTCCATCACGACCAGGAAGTCCTTCGGAAAGTAGTCAATCAGGGTATATGGCCGCTCCCCCGGGCCCTTGCCCGACAGGTGGCGCGAGTAATTCTCAATCCCGGGGCAATGCCCGAACTCCTGCATCATCTCCAGGTCGAACCGAGTCCGGGTCTTCAGCCGCTGGGCCTCAAGCAATTTGCCCTGACCCTCCAGCTCCTTCAGCCGCTCAGCCAGTTCGGCCTCGATTAGCTCGAACGCGGTCTTCATCCGCTTCTCGTCGGTGATGAAGTGCTTCGCCGGGTAGATGACAATCCGTTCCTTGCCTTCGGTGACATTCCCGGTCAGGATATCGAATATCGAGAGCCGCTCGACCGTATCCCCGAGGAACTCGACCCTGACTCCGTATTCCCGGTGCGACGGGTGGACCTCGACCACGTCGCCCCGGACCCGGAAACACGACCGCTTCAACTCGAAGTCATTCCGGGTGTATTGCAGCGCGACCAGCTTCTCGAGCAACTCATCCCGGCTCATCGGCTTCGACACGTCCACCGGAATCAGCGCGTCCTTGAACTCCCACGGCTCGCCGATGTTGTAGATGCAGGAAACCGACGCCACAATCAGCACGTCCCGGCGCTCAATCAGCGACGACGTCGCACCCAGCCGCAGCCGCTCGATTTCCTCATTGATTGACGCGTCCTTCTCGATATACAGGTCAATTGTCGGCACGTAGGCTTCGGGCTGGTAATAGTCGTAGTAGGAAACGAAATACTCGACCGCGTTCTCAGGAAAGAACTGCTTGAACTCACCATAGAGCTGGGCCGCGAGGGTTTTGTTGTGAGACATCACCAGCGTGGGCCTCTGAATCGCCTCGACCACCTTGGCAATCGAGAAGGTTTTGCCCGAGCCGGTCACACCCAGCAGGGTCTGGAACTTCGCGCCCTCCTGAACCCCTTTCACCAGCTCGGCAATCGCCTGCGGCTGGTCGCCCGAGGCTTCAAACGGAGCATGGACTTTGAACGGCCTGACCATCGCCATGAGATAGACTACCGCAGCCTGCGCCGCATTTCAAGCGTCCCCGGAGAGACTACCACAGAGCTCACAGAGAAGCACAGAGACACGGAGAGGCCGGATTCACCACCAACGGAATCGGACAAGGATTCACCACAACGACACAACGACACGAAGAGAGAGGCATTCTGATTATTCACTCTCACGTTGTGCCCGTCGTGCCGGCGTGTCTAACTCCGGACTTCGGATTTCAGATTTGCTTCGAGTTCAGGGTTTCGTGCTTAGGTGCTTCCACCTTGCGGCATCATCGCCATCAACGACTCAAACACAATCTCCCGCATCTTGTGGACCGCAGCCGGAACCAGCCTCGACTGAAGCCCGGCCTGCTCTATCCGGTCGAATGCCATCTGTACGTCGAGCGTAATGTCTTTGTTCACTGCACCCCGTGTTGCCAGCTTCCATGCCCGATAGAATGCCCTCACTCCCTCCAGATACTGCGACAGGAAGACGGTCCGGTCCCCGGGCAACAGCGGCCGGATTGCGACCTGAACCTCGTTCCACAGCTTGACGATGATTGCCGCGTCTTCGGCTTCCCGTTCCCCGCGTCTCTCGCGCCGCAGCTTCGCCTTCGCCTGCTTCTCCTGCCTGAGCTTGAGGCTTGAGCTTGAGTCGTCGGCAACGACGGTCAAACCCTGTTCCGCTTCGCCGAATGCACCCGACTGAGCCAGTTCCAGCATGAAGCTGCCGACTGGCGCTTTGCAGGCCTGAAGATAGTGCACCACGACCAGTAGACTGACGCTCCTCAGCTTGCCGCTCTCCAGTCGACTCACGTAGGAGTGACCGGCTGAAGTCGACATTCCCAGTCCAGTTCCCAAGGCATCCTGTGACAACCCGGCCCTCTTCCGCTCGCCCCTGAGCCGGGACCCGAGTTCACGCAAGAAGACAGCATCATTCATGGCGTTCCTTTCGTAACAATACTGTTACGGTTTGACTATACCTCGTCCCAAGCTCAAAATCAAGCATTTCCTGCCTAACGCTTGGATCAACAATCTGTTACAGATTGAGGCCCGAGCAAAGGCAGTCCCTGGGTGAGGGCATCCCCCAGTGCATCCCCCAGTGCATGGGTGAGTGCATCCCCCAATGCTTCCCCCAGTGCTTCAGGGAGCTCATCACCCAGCGCTTACCCGAGTGCCTGGGGGTATCCTACTCCCAGTGCATCCCCCAGTGCTTCACCCAGCTCATGGGGGAGTTCCTAGGGGAGCTCATCACCCAGCTCATGGGGGAGTTCATCCCCCAGTGCTTCACCCAGCTCATGGGTGAGCTCTCGGGTGAGTTCATGGCTGCGTTTGGATTTTGAGCTTTGTTCGAGCTTTGAACTTAGGATTTAGGTGTTTCGCGCTTCGCGCCGCCTCTTGACTTCTCCCCCTTTTCTGCTATAACCGTCCTCAATGGGAACGACGCCAGCACCCAGGGAGGTCATTGACCTTGTCGCGCGGTTCGACCGCAACCGCGACTCCTATCTCGCGGGCGGCATCGATGAGACCCAACTCCGCCGCGAGTTGCGTCGAAATCCACCACTGCTGAGACTGCACAAGGACCTGCCCAAGGCCCGCACCGCGCCCGACAAGACCGCCGTCGAGCGGCAGATTGCCGCGACCGACAAGCAGATTGACCAGTTGGTGTATTAGTTATGCGGATTGACGGAAGAGGAAATCGGAATTGTTGAAGGAGGATAGAGTGAAGAAACAGAAGGCTGGAGGAGCGTCCCCGATCCGCCCAGTAGGCCCTGACGCCCCATGACCACCCGACATCCCCAATCGCTTCTCCCGTCAGTAAAGAATATTCACATCATTATTAACCCCGCCTCCGGAAAAGGAGAGCCGGCCTTATCAATTATCAATGCATCCATGAAAGAAGCTGGCATCAAGTGGGAAGCATCGATTACTCACCAAGCGGGCGATGCGACCCACTTGGCAAAGGCTGCCGCCAAAGAAGGAATCGATGCCCTCGCTGTTTACGGTGGCGACGGCACACTCATGGAAGCAATCAGCGGCCTGATCGGATCAGAGATTCCTCTGATTATTCTACCCGGAGGCTCGGCGAATGTCATGGCCACTGAACTTGGCATACCCACTGACCTGAAAGAAGCCTGTACGCTCCTGAGCCACGGCCCGCTGGAGACGAAACTCATTGATGTAGGGCAGTTCGATGGGCGCCATTTTATTGTAGGAATAAGCCTTGGTTTTGAGGCGGATGTCGTCAAAGGCGCGGATCGCAAGACTAAGAACAAGATTGGCATCCTCGCCTATTTTCTTTCAGCGGTCAGGGCATTGAAGATCACCAAGAAAGCCGTCTACCATCTCAGGATCGATGGACAAGAGCACGAAGTTCAAGGTCTAATGTGTCTTATTACTAATACGGGAAATCTCGGGTTTAGTAACATATCTTTCGATAAGCACATAGATGTCAGCGATGGGTTCCTGGATGTTGTTGTCGTGCGAAAAGCCAATCTCAGTCTGTTCAGGCTTATGGTTGTCACCTGGCTTAAACGGGAACGTCCGGATAATCTGGAATTGGTGGAGCATTGGCAAGGCAAAGACATCAGCGTTTCCGCGAGCCCCAAACAGATGATTCAGTGTGATGGCGAGCTATTAGAGAGGCTCCCGCTTCATATCCGGATCGTTCCCAGGGCAATCAGGGTTGTGGTGCCTGAAGCGAAGCAACCTCCCAATGTGAAGACAGTCAAGAGCAGGGAGTAGTGGCGGTCAAGAAACCGGTTGACGCCCGGCGACGGACTCTTGCCGTCGGGGACGCGATTCCGGTGAAGCTGTGGCGGCGCTATCGCGTTGCGATGTTCGAAGCCTATGTGGCTTGCGCGATGGTGGTCTTCGTCATCCTGGCGGTGATCTCGAAGGCATGGGCCTATTCCGCTTTCGACGTGAAAATCACGCGTGCGATCCAGACCTTCCACGCGGGTTGGTTTGATGCACTTATGCGCGCTGTGACGTGGATCGGGTTCCTGCCCCAAGGCCCGCTGATAGCGGCAGGGATTCTGTTGCTCCTGTACGCGCTCGGTCTGAAATGGGAGATGGTCATGACCGGTGCGAGCGTGTTGGGCGGCTCGGCCCTGGGGCTCGGCCTCAAAGTTCTAATCGCTCGTCCACGACCTAGCGCCGACCTGGTGACCGTCATCAAGCAGTTGGAGGATAACTCTTTCCCGAGCGGGCATGTGCTATTCTTCACCACACTCTTTGGATTCGTGTTGTTCTTGGCTTACACGTTGCTCAAACATTCATGGTGGCGCACGTTGCTACTTGTATTGCTCCTCGGCTTGGTGGGGATGATTGGGCCGTCACGTATCTACGTCGGGGAGCATTGGGCCAGTGATGTGGTCGCGTCGTACTTGCTCGGCAGCGTCTGGCTAGCCCTCTCGGTGCTGGTCTATCGCGGGAGGGGGAAAAGGAGGAAGGACAATGAGGGCCAGCGACTCTTTTCGGCACAGAGATGAGACCACGAGGCTGGTTCATGGTTCTTGGTTCCCGGAAAGACCGCGAACAGCTTACAGCCGACAGCTAACGGCTTGCAGCTATGAACAAGAACCGATGAGGAACTGAGATCATGCCGGCAATGGTCTTCATGGACGAGGCGGGAATGTCTGGGCGCTCCCCCATTTGCGCCCGTTTTCCCGTCTCTTCATTTCACTTCTCTTTCCTCAATCCGGTCCGCGGGATTCCTTTCACGGTTTTCGGACTTCGGTCAGGACCGCGGTCAGAAGGCGGATTTCCTCCTGCTGCTGCGCGATGAGTTCTTCCCACTGTTTTTCCCTGAGTCGGTCAACCTTCTCATGCAGTCCGAGGATTTCCAGTTCGGCTTTGAGGTTGACTTCGTAATCGTGCGCCGCGTCAAGGCGGTCCTTGGCGGCCTGGCGATTCTGGGACATCATGATTACCGGCGCCTGCATGGAAGCTAACATCGAGAGGAACAGATTCAGGAGGATGAACGGGTACGGGTCAAAAGGGTGCCGCGCCAGCAGAAAGACGTTGGTCGCGACCCAGACCAGCAGAATTCCGAAGAAAATCAGGATGAACGTCCATGAACCGCCAAATGATGCCACCCGGTCCGCCAGCCGCTGACCAAAGGTCAGGCCGGTCAGGAACTCCTGGTTGGTGTTCCGGCTGATGTGTTTTCGTTCCGTGAAATGGTGAAGGACTCGGCGCTCGAACTCGCTGAGTTCCTCCAGCGGCTTCTTCAGCAGCCGGGTACTGATTTCTGACAGGTTCTTCTCCGGCACGTTTTCCTTCCCTGGTTCAGGGGGCACGTTACTGCCTCGGAGTTCGCCGGACGCTCCGCTATTCCCGCCCGTTCCCGGTATCTTCATCTCACTTCTCCTTCCGCAATTCCGACTTCCTCACTTCGTCGCCCTGCTCGCCGAGCATACCTACTTCGCTATTACGACCTTGCTGACGCCTGAGGCATTGCGTCCTACGCCAGACGCCAAACGAACGAAGTAGACGCCGGTACCGAATCGGCTCACGTCATTCAGGCCCGGATGCAGTTCCGCAACCTTGCGGCCCGAGATGTCGAGCAGGTAGCTTGTGGCTTGCGGCTTGTTGCTTGTGGCTGCCGGCAGGCAAAGCACTCCGTGCACGATAGTCGGTAGTCTTGACTTTCGGACTTCCGGACTCGCAGCTTCCTGCTGCCCGGTGTAGGCAGTCATTCGGTATACCGGGTACACCTCGAGGTTGCCCGCAAATGGCGAGCCCATGCCCTCGTTGTTGGTGGTCCCGGCGTCGGATTCGAGCGGCTGAGCGCAAACGAAGTTCTCGCCCGGCAGCAGCGAGTCCGGGCCCCAGTCGTAGGACCATGTCATCGAGTCGGTGCCCGCGCCGCCGGTCACGGTCGCCCGGCCCCAGGGCAACTGCGCGGTGCCGACCTTGTTGCACACGCCCATCATCGCGGTCCGATTGGGTATCGAGCGGTTGACGCCTTTGCCGGTCAGGGCCGGACGGGCGAGCCATGTCGTGTCGCCCGGCAGCCGGTCAAATGCCGCGCGCACCTTCGTGTCATTAGCCGGCGCGTCCGTTATCACCGTCACGGTGCCGTCGAACAGGTTGACGACGTAGATTCGGTTCGTGACCGGATTCACCGCTACGGCATACGACATCGCTCCGGCAGCCACGGTGGTCGTGTCGTTGGTTGCGCCGTCAATCACGGTCACCCTGCCGTAGAAGTTCGCAACGTAGACCTTATTCGTTACCCGGTTCACCGCCACCGCGTCGGGCGCGTTGCCGGTCGGCACGAGAGTCGTACCGTTGGTCGCACCGTCAATTACCGTCGCGTTACTGCTGCTGTCGTTCGCGACGTAGACCTTGTTCGTGACCGGGTTCACCGCCACCGCGTTGGGGACTTCGCCCACCGGCACCGTAGTCGTATCGTTGGTTGCACCGTCGATGACCGTCACATCGTCGCCGGTGTAGTTCACGACGTAGATCTTGTTCGTGACCGCGTTCACCGCCACCGCACAGGGGTTTGAGTCCGCGGGTACCGTCGTTGTATCGTTGGTCGCACCGTCAATGACCGTCACGCTGTTACCGTAGTAGTTGGCGACATAAATCCGGTTCGTGACCGGGTTCACCGCCACCGCATAAGGCCAACTGCCCGTCCGCACCAGCGCCGTGTCGTTGGTTGCGCCATCGATGACGGTCACGTTTGCGCTGCCGGAATTCGCGACGTAAATCCGATTCGTGACCGGGTTCACTGCCACGGCCCGAGGGTGAGTGCCCGCGGACACCAGAGCCGTGTCGTTGGTCGCGCCGTCAATGACGGTCACGTTGTCACTGGCGAAGTTCGCGACGTAAACCCGGTTCGTGACCGGGTTCACCGCTACGGCCCAGACGCCCGAGCCTGCGGGTACCGTGACCGTGTCGTTGGTCGCGCCGTCAATCACCGTCACGGTATTGTCGTCTTCGTTGGCGACGTAGACCCGGTTTGTAATCGGGTTTACCGCTGCAGCCCAGGGGTTTCCGCCGACCGTCACGTCGGCCGTGTCGTTGCTCGCGCCGTCAATCACCGTGACGTCGTTGCTGTTGCCGTTACCGGCGTAAACCTTGTTTGTCACCGGGTTCACCGCCAAGGTCAGGGGCCCCGAGCCGACGGCCACCAGCGTCGTATCATTGGTCGCGCCGTTGATAACCGTCACGCTGTTGCCGTCTCGGTTTGCGACGTAGATCTTGTTCGTAACCGGGTTCACCGCCACCGAAACCGGTGCCGAGCCCATGGCCACCAATGACGTGTCGTTGGTCGCGCCGTCAATCACCGTAACGCTGGCGCCGCTGTGGTTGACGACGTAGACCTTGTTGGTGACCGGATTCACCGCCACGGCATAGGGGTTTACGCTCGCTGGGACCGTGGTCGTAGTGTTGGTCGCGCCGTCAATCACCGTCACGTTGGAGCTGTTCCGGTTCGCGACGTAGACCTTGTTCGTCACCGGGTTCACCGCGATAGCCCAGGCGAAGGTGCCGACCGTCACCGTGGCCGTGCTGTCGGTCGCGCCGTCAATCACGGTCACACTGCCGCCTTCGCGGTTCGCGACGTAGACCTTGTTGGTCACCGGGTTCACCGCAACGGCCACCGGTCCCGTGCCGGTGGGTATCAGGGTCGTGCTGTCGGTCGCGCCGTCAATCACGGTGGCGTTGTTTCCGTAGAAGTTCGCGACGTAGACCTTGTTGGTGACCGGGTTCACGGCAATGCCATCAGGACCTCCGCCGGTGATGACCGAGGTTGTGTCGTTGGTCGGGCCGTCGATGACCGTGACATTGCCGCTGCCGAAATTCCCGACGTAGATCTTGTTCGTCTTCGGGTTCACCGCCAGGGAATACGGGTTTGCGCCGGTGACGACCGTGCTTGCTTCGTTGGTCGCGCCGTCAATGACTGTGACGCTGTTGCCGCTGAAGTTCGCGACGTAAATTCTGTTCGTCACCGGGTTGACCGCCACGGCCTGGGGGTCAACGCCCGCGGCCACGGTGGTCGTAACCCAATCTGCCTGCGCGATGCCGGCAATTACAGCCAGTATCACGAGAACTGTCATTATCTTGTTCACTACTTCCTCCTTGGTCACGTCTGACGCTAGCCATTCAATCCGCGACTGAGGATACTCTGCGGGACGCTTCGGTCGGGCCGCCAGTCATGGCACTGCTTCTCGGGCCCGCCCGCCCGCCCATCATGTTCAGGAGCATACCAGGGCACTGCGGAAAGTCAAGCGGTGCCCGCCGACCCGGCCAGATCAGCCGGTCGGTCGGTCGGGAAGAGCGGTCGCGCTTAGAAGTTCAACGCGCTACGGTAGTCGATGATTTTCGGCTGCTTGAGCAGATTCTCGCGAAGCCGACTCAGCGCCGAGCCCGTCTTGTTCAGGACAAGTGCCTGCGGGTTCCCGCCCTGGGATTCAGTCACCCGTGAGTCGCAGCGGATGATGTACTCGCCCCGGTCGGTCTTGACCAGTCCCGAGACCTGCTGCGGCTGGAGGGCATAGAGCGCGCCGGAAAACTCAGGGCCGAGGTAGTTGAAGCCCGCGACCGTGGCCTGCTGCCGGGACTGGAGCCGGACCAGTGAATCGCCCTGGGCGATTTCTTCCAGGGTCTTGCCCGCCCGGATCTTGCTCAGCGCTCCCTGGGCATGAACTTCCATCAGGGGTTTGGCTTTAGCGGCCACGATCTTCGAGCTGACTTTGTTGCGGATTTCAAATGAGTCCATCACGCTCGCGATCCCGCGCTTGATGCCGGTGAGTTTGAACACGTAGATCTCGTCCCGGCTGTTACGCATCGGGTCGCTGATGTCGCCGACCTTGGCGCGCCGCGCAAAGGCCTCGACCGTGCCGGACAGCTCCGGGTCGAACTCGTAGGGTTTTCCCTTCTCGAGCATCGGCGCCTCGCGGACGTCCACCCCCAGGTCCTTGGCGACCGTATCCAGATCCTCGGTCTTGCCGCGCTGGGTCAGGTTGTCAATCTTGTCGCGCAGGTCCGAGATTGTGGATGAGGTGATTTCGATCGGCACGGTAGCGTATCGGACCCGGACGCTGTCGCCGTTCTTGTCGTCGAGCTGGACAATCTGCCAGCCGGCGTTAATCAGGAACGGTGCGCTGTGACTGACGACCGGAAGGTCCCTGACCACCACCTTGACCAGCGAATCCAGCGAGTCGGTCTTGACCCAGACCCCGAGCGACTCGTCCTGTCGGTCGGAGGCGTACTGGAAGTCTTCCGGGGTCTTGAGCGAGGCATAGGTCTCGTCAATCTGGGACTTGGCCGCGGCCGAATCCTCTTTGGTGATTGTCACCGGGAGCAGGGCATAGCGGAGGGTGCGGCGTTCGGCCTTGGCGAACTCCGAGCGATGGGCGTTGTAGTACGCCCAAATCTCCTTCTCATCCGGGGTCTTGACAAGAGTGTTCGGCTCAATCGCCAGGTACGTGACGTTGAACTTGGTCCAGTCCCGGGTCTGTTCGTCGGTAACCTGGGCCAGCGGCACCCGGAACGCGCCCTGAAAATCGGCCTCCAGGCGCTTGTTGCGGACGTAATCCTGGTAAGCCGGGAAGTGCTGCTGAATGAACTGCTGCGTGTAGAGTACGCGCTGGTACTTCTGCGGGTCGAACTTGCCGTCGGTATACAGAGTCGAATCGGCCATCGCCTCGCGCGGCGGTGCCATCTTGAGGATTTCCAGCACTTCGTCGAACAGCAGCACGTCGCCGGTCTTCTTGTACACGTCTTCCAGCGCCTTCTCCGACACAAGGTAGGACCATGCCTGCTGGGTGAGTTGTTCGTCGACTTTGGACGAAATGTTGCGCGTGCCGGTACTCAGCGTGTAGAGCCACTTGTAGTAGTTCTTCATGTTGTCGAACTCACTCTGCTTGATGACTTTATTGCCGACCCGGCCCAGTTCGTCCGGATGGCGCGGTCCTTCCTGGTTGGTCAGCGAACGGATGATGTCCGAAAGACCGCCGAGGCTGAGCAAGCCGAAACCGAGCACGAAGCTCACCGCGACAATGAACATAATCAGCCGGCTCCGGCGCCGCATGGTACTAATCACGACAGGCATTGTAGCCGCGTGCAGCATCAAAGTCAACTGTAATCCTGCCGCTTGCGGCCTTGACTTACCCCGGCTTCTGCCTAGAATTAGCGGATAATGCGCAAACGCCTGCGGAAGCTCTATCAGCATGCCCGGGAAGCCCGGGTTGATGCCTTTCTGGTCACGAACCTGCCGAATATCCGCTACCTGTGCGGCTATACCGGTTCCAACGGTATGCTGCTGGTGACCCGGCACGGCAGTTACTTCTACACCGATTTCCGATACCAGGAACAGGTCCGGAAGGAAGTCAAAGGCGCGCGGGCCGTAATCCGTGACCGCGACCTGGTCACAAGTTTTCCCGTGGAACACACAAAAGGCATCCGCCGGTTGGGCTTCGAGCAGGCGTTCGTCAGCTACGGTTCGTACAAGACCCTGCAGAAGCAATTGAAACACACCCGCCTGGTCCCGTGCCCGAACTTCACGTCCGGCCTGCGGGCGGTGAAGGACGAGTCCGAACTGGAACTGATTGCCCGGGCCGCGAGCATCACCGATAAGGTGCTGAAGCAGGTTCTGGCGCTGGTCAAGCCCGGCGTCACCGAGAAGGACGTTGCGGCCGAGATTGACTACCGGTTCCTGCAGCACGGCGGGATTGCCTTCGACACGATTGTCGCGTCCGGCCCGAACAGCGCTCTCCCCCATGCCCAGCCCGGGACGCGCCGGCTGAAGAAGGGCGACGCGATTGTCTTTGACATCGGCGCGAAGTTTGCGGGCTATTGCTCGGACATGACCCGGACCGTGTTTCTCGGCCGGGCCGACCGCAAGGCTCGCGAGGTCTATGAGATTGTCTTGGACGCCCAACTGCGCGCCCTGGGCGGCGTGAAGGCCGGCGCGGAATGCGCCGCGGTTGACGCCCTGGCCCGGGACCACATCAAAGAAAAGGGCTTTGGCCGGGAATTCGGGCACGGACTCGGCCATGGTGTGGGCTTGGAAGTCCACGAAGCACCAGGTTTGAGCTCCCGGAGCAAAGACCGGCTGATTCGGAACCAAGTCGTGACCGTGGAACCCGGAATCTACCTGCCGGGTTGGGGCGGAGTGCGGATTGAGGACTTGGTCGCCGTGACCCCGCGCGGATGCCGGATCTTGAGCGCGACCAGCAAACGTCTGGCCGAGCTTTGAACGAGGAGTGGTCCAGTGAAGCAGTGGTCCAGTGACCCAGTGAAAAGAGTAGTGACCCGGTGGCCAAGTGGCAAAGTGACCAAGTGTCTTTCACTCGACCACTCGACCACTGTTTTCCCGACCTAAGATCATGATTACACCTAATGATTTCAAGAGCGGCCAACTGATTAAGTATAAAGATTCCATCTGGGAAGTCATCAGCTATCAGCGGATTAAGAATGCCCAGCGCCGGGCATTCGTCCGGGCCAAAATCCGAAACCTGTTCACCGGCGCGGCGCTGGAAGAGAACTTCGATTCGTGGACCAACTTCGACCAACCGGACATCGAGCGCCGGCGCAGCCAGTATTCGTACAAGGACGGCGACGACTATCACTTCATGGACCTGGAAACCTATGACCAGTTCTCGTTCAGTGCCGAGGCCCTGGGCGACCGGCGTTTCTACCTGACCGAGAACCTCGAGTTGTTCATCATCAGCCTGGACGGCAAACCGGTCACAGTTGAAGTGCCGACGTTCGTGGACTTGAAGGTCACTGAGACCGGACCCGATTATACGGGCGACACCGCGACCGGCAGCGGCAAGCCGGCGACCCTGGAGACCGGACTCAAGATTAACATCCCGTTCTTTGTCACCGAGGGCGAAACCGTCCGGATTGACACGCGGGAAAACACCTACGTTGAACGCGTAGCGCGCTAGCGCATCACGCATGACGCCTCACGCCGAACGCCCCGCAGGAAACTGGTTGGCGTTTGGCGAGCGTAGCGACTCGGCAAGCGTAGCGATACTGCGATGTTCAAGCGCCTGCTGATTGCCAACCGTGGTGAACCCGCGGTCCGCGTGCTGCGCACCTGCCGGGAACTCGGCATTGAGACCGTCGCGGTCTATTCCGAGATTGACGCCGGCACGCTCGCGGTCCGGCTCGCCGACCACGCGGTCTGCATCGGCCCGGCCCCGGCCGCGGATAGCTACTTGAACGTGCCCCGTATCCTGAGCGCGGCCGAGATTACCGACAGTGAGGCGATTCATCCCGGTTACGGATTTCTGGCCGAGAATGCCGAGTTTGCCGAAGCCGTGGAAATGGTCAAGCTCGCATTCGTCGGCCCGGATTCCGCGACCATCCGGCTGCTCAGCGACCGGCTACAGACGCGGGCCGAAGCCCGGGAACTCGGGATTCCGGTTCTCCCGGGCAGCGAGAACGAGATTGCGACTGCCGCGGATGCCCGGCAACTGGCCGAGCAGATTGGCTATCCGATTGTCTTCAAGACGGCTCGGAAATCCCGGAAGTTCTGGGTCGTACGCAAGGACAAGGACCTGGAAACCGCGCTGCGGATGGCCCAGGGCGAGGCCAAGGCACTGCTCAACGACTCCCGGGTTTACCTTGAGCGCTATCTGGAAACCGCCCGGCACATCGAGGTTCAGTTCCTGGCTGATGGCACGAGTGTAACCGCGTTTCCGGAGCGCGAGTCGTCAATCCAGCACCGCCAGGAAAAGATCATGTGCGAAGCGCCCTCGCCCCTGATTACCGACGAGAACCGGGCCCGGCTCGCGGAATGGACCACAAAGTTCGCCAAGGCCGTCGGGTACCGCAATGCCGGCACCCTGGAGTTCCTGGCCGACGAAAGGGGCGACCTGTTCCTGTTGAACGTACAGGCCAGCCTGCAGCGCGAGCACGCGGTGACCGAGGTCCTGCTCGGCTGCGACCTGGTCGCGGAACAGATTCGAATCAGCGCCGGCGAATCAGCCGCCGGTTCGCAGTCCGCACTTCACGGTTCGCAGTTCGCAACCCGCAGTCCGCAGTGCCCGCTCCCGTACGTAATTCAGTGCAAGATTTCGGCCGAGGACCCGGGAAAGGACTGGATGCCGACCGCCGGGATTGTGAGACTGTTGCGCCTGCCCGGTGGACCGGGCGTGCGCACGGACAGCCACGTCTATTCCGGGTACGAGGGCAGCGCCGAGTATGATACGCTGCTCGCTCGGGTCACGGTCTGGGATTCGGACCGGGAGAAAGCAATCGCCCGGATGGAGCGCGCCCTGCGCGAGACGGCAATCGAAGGCGTCCAGACTACCTTGGAATTCCAACAGAAAATCCTTCGCCTCGGCGCGTTCCGCAAGGGCGAGCTCTCAACCACCATGGTCGAGCGCGAAATCCTGGGGATACGCTCGAGCGAGCAGTGAACACTCCGCAGTCCGCAGTTCGCAGTTCGCAGTCCACCGACGTCCTCATCATCGGCGCCGGCCCGGGCGGCTATGTTTGCGCGATTCGCGCGGCGCAGCTGGGCAGGCGCGTAATCGTCGCCGAGAAAGCGCGCGCCGGCGGCATCTGTCTGAACTGGGGCTGCATTCCGACCAAGGCCCTGTTGCACGGAGTCCACTCTTTGCATCTGGCTCAGGAAGGCGCCCAGTTTGGCTTGACCTGCGGAACTCCCGTGATGGACATTGCCAGGCTTGCGGCCTGGCGCAACCGGGTCGTGGAGCGAACGGTCCGGGGCGTCGAATACCTGATCGGGCAGAACCGGGTTGAACTCGTCACCGGCATTGCTGAGTTCGTCAGCCCGAGAGAAGTGAAGGTTACAGCTCCGGACGGCACGGCAACCCGCACCCTGGCTGACCACGTGGTCATTGCGACTGGGTCCGAACCGGCCGCGCTTCCCGGGTTGGAACCGGACGGCGAACGCATCATCACCTCGAATGAGGCAGTCATGCTGAGGTCCGTGCCAGCCCGGTTGCTGATTGTCGGCGCGGGGGCAATCGGCCTGGAGTTTGCCTCAATCTATGCAGGGCTGGGCAGCGAGGTCACCGTCGTGGAAATCATGGAACAGGTCCTGCCCGGCACCGACCGCGAAATCGCCGGCCAGCTGGAACGGGCCCTGAGAAAGCGCCGGATTAACGTCCTGCTCAAGACCCGGGTCGCGTCGGTTGAGAAGGCGGAGTCCCTGACCGTGAATCTGACCGCGGCCGACTCCAGCTCTTCATCCCTTGATCCGTCAATCCCTGCGCTGGTCGTTGACCAGGTCTTGGTCGCGGTCGGCCGCCGCCCATTGACCAAAGGACTCGCAATCGAGAACTCCGGGGTCCGGCTCAATCCGAAGGGCTTCATCAGCGTTGACGACCAGTTGCAGACCAGTCAGGCCGGGGTTTTTGCGATTGGTGACGTCGCCCGCGCCCCTCTGCTCGCGCACAAGGCGTCACGCGAGGGCATCGTCGTTGCCGAGCAGATTGCGGGTCTTGCCAGCAGCATCAACCTGAAGGCGGTCCCCAACTGCGTGTTCACTGACCCGGAACTGGCAACCGTGGGCCTGACCGAGGCCGAAGCCATCGCGGCCGGCCATGAAGTCGCAATCGGCCGTTTCCCGGTTTCGGCGCTGGGCCGGGCTGCAACCATCAACCGGCTGGAAGGTATGTGCAAGATTGTCGCGGACCGGAAGACCGACCGGATTCTCGGTGTCCACATCCTCGCGCCTGAGGCATCGAGTCTTATCAGCGAGGGCGCGCTCGTGGTCCAGCATGGCATCACGGCCCGTGAGCTTGCGGCCGCGATTCACCCGCATCCGACACTGGGCGAACTCCTGATGGAGGCCGCCGAGTCGGTGCACGGCCAAGCCATCCACATTCCCCCGCCGAAGTCGTGAGGCGATAACCGTTAGGCGATAGGCGTGCCGGGGATACTGTTCTCGCGCCGCCTGCCAGCCTTCGTCTATCGCCTACCGTCTATCGTCTATCGCCTATCGCTTGACTGATGCCCCGCCGTTACGTCCTGCTGATTACTTCGCTGGCATCGTTCCTGACGCCGTTCATGGGTTCGGCCGTGAACATTGCCCTGCCCGCGATCGGGACCCGGTTCAGCGCCGGCGCTATCGCCCTGGGCTGGGTAGCAACCGCCTACACGCTCGCGGCCGCAGTGTTTCTGGTTCCGCTGGGCCGAGTCGCCGATTTGCGCGGACGGGAGCTGGTCTTCACTATCGGCATCGGGATTGACGCCGTCGCCTCGCTGGGCTGCGCGTTTGCACCCGGGCTTGGCTGGCTGATTGCCCTGCGCGCGCTCCAGGGCGCGGGCGGCGCGATGATTTTCGGCACCGCCACCGCGATGCTGAGTGCGGCGTACCCCCCGAATGAACGCGGCCGGGTACTGGGCATCAATGTCGCGGCCGTGTACAGCGGCCTCTCGCTCGGGCCGCTGCTGGGCGGCGTGCTGACCCAGCACCTGGGCTGGCGCGGCGTGTTCTACAGCTACGTGCTGCTGAGTGTCACGACTCTGGTTCTGGCTCTGGTCGGACTCAAACCTCAACCCAGACCTAAACCTGAAGCCCGGTTTGATTTTCCGGGCACGTTCATCTACGCGGCCGGGCTGATTTCACTGATGTACGGCCTGCCCCAGCTTCCGTCCCTGCGCGGCTGGATTCTGGTCAGTGCCGGGCTCATCGCCCTGCTCGTCTTCGTGCGCTGGGAACTGACGGCCCGGAGTCCGGTGCTCGACATTCGCCTGTTCCGGGGCAATCGGGCATTCGGTTTCTCAAATCTGGCCGCACTCATCAACTACAGCGCGACCGCGGCAATCGGGTTCCTGCTCAGCCTGTACCTCCAGCACGGCCGCCGGCTCACGCCCCAGACTGCGGGTCTGATTCTGGTCGCCCAGCCGGTCATGCAGGCGCTGTTATCGCCGCTCGCGGGCCGGTTATCGGACCGCGTTCAGCCCCGGATACTCGCCTCGCTGGGAATGGCGCTCACGGTGCTTGGGCTCACCCGGTTTGCGCTTGTCACGCTCGACGCGCCATTCTGGTCAATCGTACTCGCGCTGGCCCTGCTCGGCTTCGCGTTTGCCCTGTTTTCGTCGCCCAACGTCAATGCCATCATGGGCTCGGTCGAGCAAGCGTCATACGGTGTGGCGTCCGGCGTGCTGGCGACGATGCGCCTCATCGGGCAGATGCTGAGCATGGGCATCAGCCTGATGGTCTTTTCGCTGTTCGCCGGCAATCGGCAAATCAGCGCTGACACCTATCAACGTTTCCTGTCCCCCACCCGGCTTGCGTTCGCAGTCTTCGCCCTGCTCTGCCTGCTCGGGGTCTTTGCCTCGCTGGCGCGGGGTCATCGTCCGGAGCAGATCGAAACCACGGTCTGACCCGACCCGAGCTTGCGCCTGTGGCTTGTGCTTGCGCTGATTAGTCCAACTTGACAGACCGGGCCGCGTCTGATAGGGTCAGTATGAGAGATTGCCATGTTGATACGCGACTTGAAAGATTGTCGGAAGATCATCGCCGGCGACCGTACGATCCTGCGTGAGCTGCTGCATCCGGACAAAGCCGAGCTGAAGCTTCGCTACAGCCTTGCGCATGCAACCGTGCTGCCCGGCCGGAAATCGGCACCGCACCGGCTCCGGACGTCGGAAGTGTACTACATCCTCAGCGGCCGAGGGGTCATGCACATCGACGGCGAGCAGGCTCGGGTCGCTCCGGGCCAGGCGATTTACATTCCCCCGAATGCCCGGCAGTTCATCGCCGCTCTCGGGCGCACGCCGCTGCGGTTTCTCTGCATTGTTGACCCGGCGTGGCGGAAGCAGGACGAACGCGTGGAGCGGGTGGGTCGGAAATCGAAACCAATCCACCGACTACGCCGATTGAGTCCGGACAAGAATCTGTGAAACCCGCGGACAAGCAGCCTTCAAGTCAGTCGGGACGGCGGATTCGCGGCGGAGTTGTGGTGGTCATTGGCTATCTGCTTTCGCCCCTGTCCTGGTGGAATGACCTGTTCATCAACATCCCGCTTGCCTATCTCTTTGCCTCGCTGATAAGTCTTGCGTCCTGCCGCCTGTTCGCGCCCGGCATGGTTGTCGGCTACTGGCTGACGAACGTCGTCGGGCTATTCATGCTGCATCGGGGCGGAACTGAAATGCTCGCGAAACCCGGCAGTCCTTCCCGGCGACGGCGAATCTGGGTTGACCTTGCGATCGGCACCGGCTACACCGCGCTGATTGCGGCGCTGGCCTTCTCCGGTGTTCTGAAACCTCCGGCTAAGCTCTTCCGCCCGCAATGCCGCGCTCCGACCCCCGGTTCACCTGCGGCCTCGCTTCACTTCGCACGTGAGGAAATCCAGATGAATGTCCGTCCGGGCGCGGTCGAGATAGCCGGCATGTATCACTTCACCAACACGCTGTCCTACCCGGCGACCGCGGTCATTTTCTATCCGTTTCCGCTGGATTCGTTCCATGCCTATCCCGACTCGGTCGCAATTCCCGGCTACGAGTTTGAGCGCAGCGATTCCGGGGTGTCGTTCAAACTGCGCTTCCGGCCCCAGGTCGAGGATTCGTTCCTTGCTTACTACCGCCAGCCCCTGCGCGGAAGGCAGGCGCGCTACATCGTGACCACAACGCGGGAATGGAAACGGCCGATTGACCAGGCGCGATTCCGCATCACTGTGCCCGCCGGCTTCAAAGGCGTCAAACTCAGCTACAAGCCGGATGCCACCAGCCATACCGACAGCACGGTCACTTATTCCTTTACCCGGCGCAGCTTCTACCCGGACAAGGACGTTATCGTCACCTGGAAGAGTGAGGCGATGGGAGATAGGCGATAGGAGCAACCGAGCCTGTTTCCGGCTCCTGCCGTCTATCGCCTACCGCCTATCGTCTATCTACTTGAACACCGTTACTTTTCGATTCACCTTCTCCTTTCCGATTGCGCCCTGCACCAGATAGACTCCGGCCGGCAGTGCGCCTAACGGATGCAGTTCGGTGTCGCCGACCCGGAGCATCTCGCGCAATCGCGCGCAGACCCGTCCTGAGACGTTCATGACGCGGAGGTCGGCGAGCGCGGGTTCCGGCGCACTCACGCGTAGCCAGTTCCCGCGCCAGTCGAATCTCAAAGGGCAGGCACGGGGGCCGGCCCCTACTGGCTCGGCCGCACCGGTGAACGGCACCGTGATGTTGACTCCACTCCGGACTTCATTCAACGCCAGGACCACCGAATCCGGATATTCTCCGGTGTGGCTCTGCTTCGTGGCGGTTACGCGGAACGTGCCCGGCCCAATCCAGCCCAGCCGGTAGCTGCCATTGGACTGAGTTAGCGTCGAGGTACTGCCCTCCGGACCGGAAATGCAGACGCTCGCGCTGCAGAGCGGCTGTGAATTCTGGTTCACCACCGTGCCCGCGATGCTGCCGGCGGTGTCCGGGTTCGGACTGCCGAATGTCGGACTGGCGACAAACCACAGGCGGTCGAGATAGTGCTCGCTGTCGAAGTAGTAGTGCGGAACACAGGACATTCCGGCCGGCGGCCGGAAGCACGCGCCCCAGCTCTGGGAGCCGGGGTAGCGAAGGAAGTCCTCAACCTGCAATCCGCTCGAATCCACCATGGTCAGCTCATCGCTGTCCGGGTCGAGATGGAAGGTGCCGGACAGATTGTGCTGGTCAAGCACGAGGTAGACGCCCGTGTCCGGAATGATGACTCCCTCGTTCACGGTCGCCGTGCACGTGCGGGTGATAATCCGCCAGCCGGACATGTCAACCGGCACCCAGGGATAGACATTGGCGTTCACTTCCAGCTTCTGCGCCGAATCCGGCGCGACCTGGATTTCGCTGAATACCGCGAGTGGAATCGGGTTCGCATGGACTGCCGCAGCAAGCAGCAGCGTTGCGACAAACACCGTTGCAACTCGTTGCATAATCACCTCCTTTCTAAGTAGCTTCCTAATGCACGACGACTACCTTGCGGGTAGTCAGATTGCATCCTGTCAATAGTCGAGCGAAATACACCCCGGCTCTGACCCGCGATGCGACGTCGAATCGGTGAACTCCGGGTTCGAGCAGACCCTCGTGCAGCACGGCACGACAGGCACCGGTCTGGTCAAAGACCGCGAGCTGGACGTCGGTCGTCGTCGGGCAGAGAACCTCGAGTTCTGCGCCGCGCACCCGGAGTTCAGGTCTGGCTGGCGGCACGGGCCGGGCACGCTCGGCAATGTCCACCGCGCGCAGGTCAATGTTGATGCCGGAGACCGTCTGATTGTAGCCGACCTCAACTGAATCCGGGTAGAACCGGTGAATCAGCCCATGAGGAGTAGTCAGATATGCCTCAAGATGATACCAGCCCGCCCCCAGGCCGCCAATGGCGTACCCGGACGTGTCATAGGTGTCAAAGAAACAGCAGTGGGCATGCTCACCACTGGCGACGACGGACAACTCGGAACTCTGAACCAGCGATTCCGCAACTATGACCGACCCGGCAATCGTACTGTAATGAGTGTTCAGGTCGCCGGGCGTCGGCATGGAGTCAACGTACCAGTTGAAACACTGGCTGATTGAGCCGTCGTAGTTCCAGAATGATGCGCTGCAATGCTGAGGTGGAGCGAGCGAATTCCCGGCGTCAGTGGGCGTAACCGGGTAATTGACGTATTCGTCCCAGGGCCAGGGATTGCCGGTTCCATAGAGATGGATGAAATCCGAGTCCGGTCTCAGCCGGAATGAGCCTGAGCCCACCTCGTGGGTCGCCAGTCCGATTGAGTCTATCACCACGAAGTGACTGTCAGGGCTAAGCACGTAATTCAGGGTGCAAGCGGAAGTCGAGGTTACGACGCGCCAACCAGTGAGGGCGAGCGTATCAGCCTCGAAGCCCCAACCAGGAAGCGGACACAGTTCAAGCCACTGATGTGCCGAATCGGCACTGAACTCACTCAGCAGGGTAACCGTGACCGGATTAGCCGTCGCCAGCACGGCTACCAATGAGACGACGATTGCAACCCGTTTCATAACTCCTCCGGCCTGCCGTCCATCTTGCCGGGTCTGGGCCGCTGGCAATTCCATTTGAGCGCCTCCGGGCTTTCCGCCCGTTATGATCTTGTTACCAAGGAAAGCATAGCTCCGGATTCAGGGTCCGTCAAGGACCAACAACTTACGGCTGTCGGCCTGAGGCTGACAGCCTCCGGCTGTGAGCCGCAGGCGGTGAGCTGCTGGCCGGTGCGGCTGTTGACTTATCCGCGACCGAGCCTAGAATTCCCTTGTTTCGGATTGCAGGATTCGGAACCACCGAGGGACTGCCGGTCCTCTGTGCCTTCTCTGTGGCCTCTGTGGTTAGTCCGGATTCTGCTTGTGATTCTCGAAAGGAGCAGCATGAAACGAATTGCAGTTGCGATTATCTTACTCGCCGTGGCGGGCGCATGGGCCGACCAGGACATCGAATCCCGGGTCACGGAATCCAAGCTCAAGAACGGGCTGGAGGTAATCATCTACGTCGACTCCTCGGCCCCGGTCGTCTCGACCGACGTCTTCTACCAGGTCGGCTCGTACGACGAGCATCCGGGCATCACCGGCCTGTCTCACATGCTCGAACACATGAGCTTCAAGCACACCGATATCTACAAGCCCGGCGACTTCGACCGCATCGTGGATTCGGTCGGCGGCAACAACAACGGTTTCACCTCGGATTACTACACCGGCTACTACGAGGACTTTTCATCCGACCGCTGGGAAATGGCCCTGAAGATTGAGGCCGCCCGCATGGCGAAGTGCATTTTCCCGGACTCCGAATTCGAGAGCGAACATCAGGTCGTCAGTGAAGAACAGCGCCTGCAGGAGAATCGTCCGATGTCGGCCTTCTACGTGCAGCTCGGCGCGATGGCGACCCTGGCCCACCCGCTGCGTAACCCGACGGTCGGCTGGGCCGACGACGTCAAGCACTTCACGGTGGGTGCGGTCCGGGACTGGTATCAGCGCCACTACAACCCGGCCAATGCCGTGCTCGTGATATCGGGCGACGTTCGCCCGGCCGACGCGAAGCTGAAGGTCGAGAAGCACTTCGGCAAGCTTCCCGGCACGCCGGTCGTACGTGCTGACTTCTACAACATCGAGCCGAAGCAGATCGGCGAACGCCGGCTGCTGATGCGGCGCAGAGTGAAAGTGCCCCAGATGCTGATGGTCTGGCATACGCCGGGCATCCGGGACTCCAGCTACGTCGCGGGTGACGTGCTCGCCGGGATTCTGGTCCAGGGACGGAACTCGCGCCTGTACAAAACCCTGGTCACCGATTCCGGCCTCGCGGTCTCGGTTGGCGGCTACAACTACGTCGAGCGCGACCCGGACTTGCTCCGGATTTACATTACCCCTGCGGCGGAAAGCCTGATTCCCCGGATTGAGAAACTCGTCGATGCGGAAATCGAGAGGGCCAAAGCCGAACCAGCCAGCACCCGGGAGATGGAACGGGTGAAGAACGGCGTGCTCGCCGGACAGGTCTTCAACCGCGATGACGTCTCGGGCATGGCCTACCTGCTTGCCTCCAGCCAGATTCTCGCCGGCACGTGGCGCGACTACGAAATCTACCCAGAACGCATCCAACGGGTGACCAAACAGCAGGTGCAGGATTTCTGCAAGGCTTACCTCACGGACGAGAACCGCACGACCGGCATCCTGCTGCCGGAGAAGAAGGAGGGAAGATGAAGCTTCGCGAAGTCAGAAGTCAGAATGCAGAATGCAGAATACTGAATGCGAGCCGGTCTTTAGTCACACAGTCCCTGCTCGTCTGCTTGCTGTTCACTGCTATCGGCTCACTCGCGACCGCGCTTCCGCTCTACCGCGATTCCCTGCCCAACGGCCTGATTATCCTGACCTACGAGGCGCCGAGCCTGCCGATTATCACTTTCGGCTTCGCCTGCCGCTCAGGCAGCGCGTGTGACCCGGACCCAAAGAGCGGCGTGGCCAGCCTGACCACGACACTACTGAACCGCGGAACGACCTTGATGTCCGGGGATTCGATTGCCAGTATCATCGAGTTTCTGGGGGCCGACTACAACTCCGAGACTCAACTCGACCACTGCGGTATCGGCCTGCGCGTGTTGGCCAAGGACCAGGGCATCGGCCTGGACCTGCTCACCGCCATGGTGCGCAACCCGGCCTTCGACCCCAAAGAAATCGAGCAGGCAAAAGCTCTGCAGGCGGCCGGTGTGCGCCGGGGATTCGACAACCCGTCTTTCGTCGTGCGCTCGGCGTTCGAACAACTGCTCTTTGCCGGTCACCCGTACCGCAACAATCCCAATGGCGATACGCTTACGATTCCCGGTCTGCAACGCGCGGACGTCCAGGCATTTTACCAGACATGGTATGTGCCCAACAACTGCTTCATCATCGCGGTCGGCGATATCAAACGCCAGGAATTCGTGCGCCAAGTCAAGGCGAAGTTCGGAGACTGGCGGCCCGGCAAAGTGCCACAGCTTCAGGTTCCGGAGCTCAAATACCCGAACCGGCTCAAGGTGAAACTCATCACCCGGCCGGACATGAACCAGACCTATGCCCAGTTCGGCCATCCCGGCATCTCGATAACCGACCCGGACATGCTCGCCACTCGGCTCGGGGACTACATCCTGGGCGGCTCGCCGCTGTCGTCCCGGCTCGGGATTGCGGTACGCGAGAAGGAAGGTCTGGCCTATGATGTCCGCTCGGTCTTTGACCGGAACAAGTATCCCGGCGCCTTCTGGGCATCGGTCCAGACCGCCCGGCCCAGGGAGGCGATTCAATTGATGCTCGACCAGATCCGGCTGATGCACGACTCCGGCGCGACTCAGGCCGAGCTGGCCAAGGCGCACAATTACTACACCGGCAGTTTCCCGCTCACCTACAGTTCGAACCAGGGCAAGCTCTATTCGGTCGGTACGATTGAGTTCTATCGCCTCGGGCTCGACTGGCTCGACAAGTTCCCGGACCGGGTGCGGGCGATAACCCTGGACCAGGTCAACGCGGCCATGCGCAAACACCTGAGCCCGGGCAACTACTACATGGTCGTCATGGGCAATGTCACGAGGGACAGCCTCGGGCTCAAAGACGTGGAGTGGATTGAGTAGCGCGAACTGACGCGGATTACTTCTTCGTCTTCTTTGCGGTAAACACCACCGCGCCGTCTTTGACGGTTGCCACGAGCCGCTCGGGCCGGGAGTCCAGCAGGTATTTGGCCAGCGGGTTCTCCAGCAGCCGCTGGATTGCCCGCTTCAACGGCCGCGCGCCATAGTCCAGGTTGAATCCTTCCTGCACGATCAGCTCCTTCACCGGCTCGGTGATCTCAAGCTCAATGGCTTGAGCTTGAAGCTTGAGCTGGAGCTGGTTCAGTTGCAGTTCGACGATCTTCTTAAGGTCTTCAATCGTAAGCTGGTCAAAGACCACGATTTCGTCAACCCGGTTCAGGAACTCGGGTCGGAAGTGTTTGCGCAACGCTTCCTGTAATGCCGGCTTGTCCAGCGGGCCGCCCTTGATTGCCTCGGTGCCGAGGTTCGAGGTCATGATGATGACCGTGTTCTTGAAGTCCACGGTTCGGCCCTGGCCGTCGGTCAGCCGGCCGTCATCCAGAATCTGGAGCAGGACGTTAAACACGTCCGGGTGCGCCTTCTCGATTTCGTCGAGCAGGACCACGCGGTAAGGCCGGCGCCGGACCGCCTCGGTAAGCTGCCCGCCTTCTTCGTACCCGATGTAGCCGGGCGGCGCGCCAATCAGGCGCGAAACCGTATGCTTCTCCATGTACTCGGACATGTCGAGCCTGACCATCGCCTGCTCGGTATCGAACAGGAACTCGGCCAGCGCCTTGGCCAGTTCGGTCTTGCCCACTCCGGTCGGTCCCAGAAAGATGAAACTGCCGATGGGCCGGTTCGGGTCCTTCAAGCCCGAGCGCGCCCGGCGTATCGCGTCGCTCACTGCGCGCACCGCTTCGTCCTGGCCGATGACCCGCTGGTGCAGGTGCTCTTCCAGCCGCAGCAGCTTCTGCTTCTCGGTCTCCATCAGGTTCTTCACCGGCACGCCGGTCCAGCGCGAGACAATCTCGGCAATGTCTTCCTCGGTGACCATTTCCCGGAGCAGGGCATGCCCCTTGCTCTGGGATGACTCGAGTTTCGCCTCGTGCGCCTTCAACTGCTTCTGCAAACCCGCCAGCGTGCCGTACTTCAATTCCGCTGCCCGGTTCAGGTCATACTTGTGCTCGGCGCTCTCGATGTCATGCTGGGTCTTCTCAATCTCGGCCCGGGTCTTGCTGATTTCCTGGATGACCGCCTTCTCATTCTGCCACTGGGCGGTCAGACCGGACTGCTTCTCTTTGAGTTCCGAGATTTCCTTCTCGACCTGCGCCCGCCGCGCCTGCGACGCCTCGTCGGATTCGCGCTTCAGCGAGAGCTTCTCCATTTCCAGTTGCAGAATCCTGCGGTCAATCTCGTCCAGCTCCGCGGGCTTGGAGGTTATCTCCATCTTCAGCTTCGCCGCGGCTTCATCTACCAGGTCAATCGCCTTGTCCGGCAGGAACCGCGAGGTGATATAGCGGTTGCTGAGCACCGCCGCGGCAATCAGCGCCGAATCCGATATCTTCACACCGTGGTGGACTTCGTACCGCTCCTTCAGACCGCGCAGGATGGAAATCGTGTCCTCGACATTGGGCTGGTCAATATAGACCTGCTGGAACCTGCGCTCCAGCGCCTTGTCTTTCTCGATGCTCTTGCGGTATTCATCCAGTGTCGTGGCCCCGATGCAGTGCAACTCACCCCGGGCCAGCATCGGCTTGAGGAGATTCCCCGCGTCCATCGCGCCCTCGGCCGCACCCGCCCCGACCACCGTATGCAGTTCATCAATGAACAGGACAATCTGGCCGTTCGAAGCCAGAACTTCCTTCAGAACCGCCTTCAGCCGGTTCTCGAATTCACCCCGGTACTTGGCCCCGGCAATCAGCGCGCCCATGTCCAGCGACACAATCTTGCGATTGCGCAGGGATTCCGGCACGTCGCCCCGGATAACCCGCTGGGCCAGACCTTCGACAATCGCGGTCTTGCCCACCCCGGCGTCGCCGATGAGCACCGGGTTGTTCTTGGTCCGGCGCGACAGCACCTGAATCACCCGCCGGATTTCCTCGTCCCGGCCGATGACCGGGTCGAGCTTGCCGGCCTTGGCCAGCGCGGTCAGGTCCCGGGAGTATTTCTCCAAGGCCTGGTACTGGCTCTCGGCCTCAGGACTGGTCACGTGCTGGGAACCGCGAATCTTCTGGAGCGCGACGAATATCTTGTCGCGGGTAATGCCATGTTCCTTGAGCAGTCGGGCTGCTGCCGACTTATGCTCCTCAGCGATTGCCAGCAACAGATGCTCGGTGCTCGTGAAATCGTCCTTCATCGCCGCGGCTTCCTTTTCGGCCCGGCTGAACACTGAGCGAGCCGCAGCCGAGAGATACACCTGGCCCGTACCCGGCGAATCATAGACCTTGGGCCGGGCCTCAAGCTCGGCCTTCACCGCCTCGGCCAGTTCGTCCGGGCTCGCGCCCAGCGCCTTCATGACCTCAGAAACTACGCCTTGTTCCTGGGTCAGCAAGGCATAGAGCAAATGCTCAGTATCCAGCTCCTGATGCTGGAACTGAGCCAGAGATTCCTGGGCCGCAGCAATCGCTTCCTGCGCCCGTTGGGTGAACTTCTCTATTCTCATTTCTCATCCTTGGACTTGTCCGCAGATTACGCAGATTCCCCGGAACGGATTACCACTCCCCTTTCTCATCCACCGATTACACCGATTGCACCGATTCCCGTCCGGGCGAGCGGAGCGGTCCTGCGAACGGAGTGATACTGCGAGTGGAGCGATACTCCGAGCGAAGCGATGCTGCGTCTTCGTCGCCACTCGACCACTTCCAATCACGCTTCATTCGCACACAACTGGCAAATTCGATGTACAACTCGGTCCGCACGAAATCGGCTGAGACCGACGACGTAACTGCAAGTATTGAGCTTGCGTAGGACATCGAGTAGTGGTAGGTGGGGGGCTAGCCCCGGGCTAGGGGGGGCTAGCCCAGGGCTAGCCCCCGGGCGGCCCAGGGGGTGGCCCCCTGGCTGGCCCCCTGAACGACCCTCTCGGCGACTCCGGTGACTGACCGGTCGGTCATCTATGGGACTGTCCCTGGGGTCGTCCCGGGTACCGTCTGCAGGGTGGTCGGAAGGGTCATCGTATGGTCTGTCCCCGGGTTTGTCCTGTGGATGGCCGGGTGGTCTGCCCGGTGGATTGCCCTGTGAGTTGCCCCCGGGATGCTACAGGGGTTGCCTCACCATGGGGCTTCGCCTCAGGGCACTATGAACTTCGCTGTAGCGCTCTGGCCGTTTGTGAGCAACCGCAGGAATCGCGCACCGGCCGGAGGGGCGACTGGAATCTGGAGGTCATGCCAACCGGCGTTGTGACATCCCAGTTCCACCCTGCTCAATCGTCGGCCCGACGCATCAAAGAGCTCGATTCGCGCCCGTCCCCCGACTAGCTGGAAGTACTGGCAAGTCAACTGCCCTTCGACGAGCCCTGGCGCTCGGATGAGAGGAAGCGATTCCTCCGGTTGTTGGCTCTCTCCATTGTCATCAATTGCGGCAGACCCATTCCCATCGGTTTTGATGACGTAGGCGTCGTCCACCGTGGTGCCCACCACGATGAATCCCTCGTCGCTTGTCTGCTCTACTGCCCAGGCATCGTCCCAGTCGCTGCCGCCGTAGGTCTGCATCCACCGCTCGAACCCGAGGGAGTCGGTTCTGACAACCCAGGCATCGTCGCATCCGGCGCCGAATGACCAGGTCTGACCTGCGAGAACATACCCCCCATCGTTAGGGCAACGCGCCATTCCCATGCATCCGTCGGTGTTTGCCCCGCCATAGGTGCGAAACCAGAGACTTCTCCCCAGACTGTCGGTCCGGACCAGGTAGTAGTCACTCAAACCGGCACCATATAGTGATGTACTCCCCGCTGCGGTGAAGCCACCGTCCGAATTGACCGTCACTTCGACGAGATGGACCCCAGTGGAGATCGTTCGAGTCCATTTCAGGTTGCCGGCACTGTCGAGGCGAACCAGCCATGCTCTGCAATCCCCACCAATGTCCGTGTCTCCTGCGACAATGAAGCCGCCGTCCGGCGTCTCTTTCACCGCTGTCGCTTCCGCGCAGTACCCACTGTCGCCCAATGTCCGGCTCCAGAGGCTGTCACCGAGACTGTCGAGCCGGATGACATACAGAAAAGGCCATTCGACCCCACCGGAGTAGAGCGACGTGCGTCCGGCAACGACGTAGCCGCCGTCGCGCGTCTGCTCTATGTCATGGGCATGACTCCAGCGGCCAAACCTCTTTGCCCAGAGCGAATCGCCCAGGCTATCGAACCTAATGACATAGGTGAAGTCATTGTGATATGGATTTGTGTCTGGCGCTCCGATTGAGCCGGCCGCAACGAAGCCCTCGTCTCGGGTCTGGACCACGGAATAGGCGCGGGTGAAATCGCAACCGGTCGGGCAGTAGCGGCGCTCCCAAAGCAAATTGCCCATGGTATCCAGCCTGAGCAGCCAGAGCCTGTCTTGCGTCGTATCGCGCTTGTTAGACCCCGCAACGATGTAGCCGTCATCTGAAGTCTGCTGAACGCTGATGGCCCAGTCATCTTGATACGGCACGCCAAAAGTCCTTTCCCAGCGCTGCACGCCGAGGGCGAGCGGAACGACAAGAAGCGCTAAGACAGCCACCAACCAGAGCCGCTGAGACGCCCGAACAGGAAGCCAACCGCCAAACCAAGCGTCGTTCGACGCCATTCCCCGGTCTGACAAGCTGGATTGTCTCATTGAATCCTTCTTCTGTTGCCCCTCAATGCTACCTCAGCCGCGTCAACTGTCAAGCTCAGGCGAATTCGCCCCCTTTGCGCGCTCTGCGCTCTCCATGGTCAGCCGAGGCGGAAACCCTAAACTCGAAACCCTAAGTCCTAATCAGAGTTTAGGGTTTGGTATTTCGGGCTCAGTGTTTGCGTTTTGCTTGGTGTTCTTGGTGTCTTGGTGTTTCTATTCCGGATTCGTGGTCCGTGCGGTCGCGGTAACCGAGAGCTTGAAGGCTAGTTAAGTACTGGCCGAATGCTGCTCAGGCCCGGTCGTCGCGGTGTTGCGCCTGGGTCTCCCGATGCTTCTGCATCTGCGCACCTGCGATGCATCCTTCTCGTCAATCTCGTCAATGGCTCGGTGCCGCCACCAATCGGTCAGAAACCTATCAAGCTCCCTACTCGGTAATCAGGAACTTGCAAAGCTGCACGGAGTCCTCGCATTTGAGGCGACCGAAGTAGATGCCGCTCTGCAGGCTCCCCTTCCCCGCGCTCCTGGCCGAGAAATGAAGCTCGTGGTCGCCCGGTTTCTCCCGCTGATGCGCGAGATTTGCGACCAGCCGCCCGGCGGCATCGAGAATCGTCACATCCACGTCCGATTCCCTCGCTAGGCTGTAGCGTAACGTCGTCTGCCGACGGCCGGGATTGGGTCCGACCCATAACGAGACTGAGCGCAGGCCATTGTCGTGTTCCGCAACCCCGATCGCGGGCAGAATCGTGAAGACGCCGCTCACCCCGTTCGCCGCGGTGTTGGCGATGTTCGTGACTCTTGCTTTGCAGTTCGGACTCGGCGTATTAGGCACGAGCCACTCATATTCGCCGTCGTTCGCTATGCTGGCCACCACGAGACCCCAGGTTGCGCCGCCGTCGGTCGAATATTCGACTTTCGCGGAAGCAAACGCGCCCGTCCAGTACCACGTGACGTAGTAGTTCCGGGCGGCATACCATTCGTCCCCGGTCAGGGGCGAGGTAACCGTGATTGCCTGCGGGGCGGCCACGAAAACGTCGCTCTGGTCGAACGCCTCGGGATTGTCGGCATTGGTGATCTTGATCACGCAGTTGGTGCCGGGCGGGTCCGACACGCCCCACGCATACTCGCCGTCGTTCGCCGTGCTGGCGGTAATGAGACTCCAGGTTGAGCCGCCATCGGTCGAATACTCGAGTTTCGCGGTTGTGAAATCGCCGCCCCAGTCCCAGGTTATGTAGTAGGACCTTCCGACCAGCCAGGCGTCGCCGGTTCTGGGCGAAGTGGTCCGAATCCACTGCTTCTCAATAGTGAACACGTCGCTTTCGTCGTAGGTGCTCGGATTGGCCGTACTGCTGATCTTGATCTTGCCGCTCGTGCTCGGCGTGCTGGGAACCGGCCACGCATATTCGCCGTCGTTCGCCGTGCTGGCGGTAATCAGACCCCAGGTCGAGCCGCCATCGGTCGAATACTCGAGCTTCACCGCGCTGATTGAGCCCGACCAGGTCCAGTCTATGTAGTAGGACCTTCCGACCAGCCAGGCATCCGACGTCCGCGGGGAGAACAGGTAGAGCGAGTCGGCCGGGAGGGAATCGCGGACGGTAAAGTTGCCGTCGCTCACGTCGTATGAATTCGCATCCGCGGTGTTCGTAGTCCTCACCCGGCAGGTGGTGGACGAGATACCACCCGGTACGTGCCAGGCGTAGCCCCCGTCATTGGTCACGCTCGGCGCGATAACCGTCCAGGAACTGCCGCCATCGGTCGAATACTCGAGTTTCGCGGCGCTGAAATCGCCGGACCAGTCCCAGTGAATCGGAGCATACTTGCCGGCGTAGTAGGTTTCTCCGCCATTCGGCCGGACCACGGTGATCGCCGGTCGCAGGATGCTGAAGTCGGCGTCGCTGACATCAAAGCAATTCTGATCCGCGGTGCTGGTGACCTTGACCCGGCAGGTGGTCGCAGGCGCGTTGGGCACGGTCCACTGGTAGTAGCCGTCATTGGTTGTGCTGGCCGATATGACGTTCCAGGTACTGCCGCCATCCGAGGTGTACTCGAGCTTCACGCTGCTGAAGTCCCCGGTCCAGTCCCAGTGAATGACATGCTTCTCGCCGACCGTCCAGCTTTCGCCGCCGGGGCCGCCGTTCGGCCGGGTGACGGTGATCACCGGCCGGGCAATCGTGAAGTCGGCATCACTCATGTCGGAAATCCCGGGCGCCGCCACGCTGGTTACCTTGACCCGGCAGGACTCCGAAGGGGCATTGGGAACGGCGCTCCACAGATAGCTGCCGTCGTTGGTCGTACTCGCGGCAATGACATTCCAGGAGCTGCCTTCGTCGGTCGAGTACTCGATCTTGACCGAGCTTATGGAACCGCTCCAGTTCCAATGAATTGCGTGACGGTCGCCCACGGTCAAGCTTTCCGCACCGTTGGGTCGGCAGACCGTTATCGTCTGGCCCTTCGAGAGCGTTGGCGTCGAGAGGACGATTCCAATGAGCGCCAGCACCGCCAGAGCGGTGGTTCCGGAGCCCGCGCGGCGTGCTCCAATTACGTTATGTCGCATGCGTACCTCCTGTATTGAGTTCTGCACGATGACTGCATCTTACTTTTGCGGCCCATCAACGTGCTTAGCTGGTAGGATTATGCACCACTCCCCACTGCTTGTCAAGCGGTAACTCCCTGCAGGGCTGACCTCCTGCAATCTCCTTCATCGGCGGCTGATCTGTTGGCGTCTTCATGTTCATGATCCGGATTTCAGGCTGCTTGTTGACAATTGCCGCTTTTCGAGGACGATTTACCGATGCTTGAAGCTCAACTCGCGGTGAAGTCGAACCGAAACTGGTTGCGACGGTTGGTCGCGTTCGACCTGCGCGAGTATGAGGTCATCGGTCTGGTCCTTGCCGCCGGGGTCCTGAGCGGGATTTCATTTCTGCTCTCCGGGATTCCGGTTCACGCCGACACCTGGCCCCATATCGTGCGCCTGCAGGCGACCTATGAAGCGTTCCGCAACGGTCATCTGCCGGGCTGGAGTTTCTTCTTCTACAACGGCTATCCCCTGCTCCGGTTCTACAGCCCGCTGTTCTATTACCTCGGCGGTATCATCTGCTTCCTGACCGGCGGCGACCCGTTTCAGGCCGCGAAGATTCTCCTGTTTCTCCTGCATCTCGGAACCGGTGTTGCGCTGTATCTGTTCGCCAGAAACCGGCTCCGAGACCGG
>Ga0209777_10001572_pt1 | contig 32443 bp, 31 predicted proteins | sample FrelakmetHBP12HB_FD_187147 | JGI IMG/M metagenome (GOLD analysis project Ga0209777, IMG submission 187147) | Freshwater lake sediment microbial communities from the University of Notre Dame, USA, for methane emissions studies -HBP12 HB (SPAdes)... | ecosystem: Environmental > Aquatic >... | reverse complement strand
TAGTGGTCAAGAACCAAAACAAACCGCCACTCACTCTAACTTGCTCTTCTCTGTGAACTCTGTGTCTCTGTGGTGAAAAAAGACTTGAGAGAGGAATCGCATGAGGCTACGAACGAAAATACTTCTTCTAATTCTTCTGATTCTTTCAGTTCTGGCAGTTTCAGTTGGTTACGCACAGGACAGTAAATTCAAGCTGAAACCGGACGCCAGGGGCAAACTCTGCCTGAACTGCCATCCCAATTTCGAAGAAAAACTGAAGAGCAAGTTCGTTCACACCCCCGTCCAGGGCGGGGAATGCTCCGAGTGCCATAACCCTCATACCTCGCGGCATGGGAAGCTGCTCGATGCCGATCCCAATAAGGTCTGTTTCAAGTGTCATGAAGGGATCTTTCCGGATAAAGCGAAGAGTACTCATAAAGTTGCTTTCGAGGGGAATTGTGTGAAATGCCATGACCCCCATGCCTCAAACAACAAGGCAAATCTCCTGAAGGCTGGAAATGAGCTCTGTTTTAGCTGCCATAAGACCCTGGGAGATGCTATTGGAAAGGCCAAGTTCAAACACAGCCCTGTGGAAGGAGGATGCTTGAACTGTCACGAGCCACACGCGTCTGCTAAAGCGGATCATCTGCTGAAGAATGAGCTTGTTGCCCTCTGCGCTGAGTGTCACAAAGCGGACAACCCTACTTTTATCAAACAACATGCGAATTATCCAATGGCCAAGGCAGACTGCTCTTCCTGCCATAACCCTCATGGTTCCAATATAGGAGGGATCCTTTTTGACAACGTACACGCCCCGGTTGCCAATAAAGGCTGTGTTCAGTGCCATGAATCGCCGACCTCTCCCACCCCTTTTAAAACGAAAAGGGCCGGCTATGAACTGTGCCGGGGCTGCCACAGCACCATGATGAACGACACGTTCGGTAAGAACCGGATCCACTGGCCCCTTGTGGACAAGGAAGGGTGCTTGAGCTGCCACCAGGCTCATGCCTCGACGGAGAAGAAACTTCTGAGCGGGAATGTGGTCAGCCTCTGCGGGAAGTGTCATCCGGACACCATGGAAAAACGTGAAAAATATGATGAGATGGAAAGGAAAGAAAAGGCGGCTATTGCTACTTCAAAGGGGAAAACCCCGGATAAGGGTGCTTTTGCTCACAGTCCCGTAGCAGAGGGAAATTGTCTGGCCTGTCACGCTCCTCATTCTTCTGACAGCGCTTTCCTGATGACGAGCACCTCGCAGATTGAGCTCTGCGGGACCTGCCACGAGTGGCTCAAACATTCTTCACATCCGTTAGGAGATAAGATTATCGATTCAAGAAATAAGAACCTGACCGTTCAATGCCTGAGTTGCCACAGGTCTCACGGGACAGGCTACAGAAACCTGAATCCTTTCCCAACGGTTACGGATCTTTGTGTCCAATGCCACAAACAATACAAGAGGTAATGAAACAATTGAAAAATGTTATGAGGGGCCTCAGAATTGAATTGACAGAAACGTTGGAAAATCTCCCCTGGCCCCTCTTTGCCAAAGAGGGGTAACCCCTCCCTTTGGAAAAGGGAGGTTGGGAGGGATTTTGCAGATCCATGTCGTCATAAGATTGTTAGTAAGTGTCAGTGTCAGTGTCAGTCATAAACGAATCCAGGGGTGGAAATGAGATGAAACTCATATTAAAAGCAATACTGATCATGACCATTTTGTTTTTTCCCGTTGCATCTTTTGGTGCCGAGACGGCCAAGTTGAGGCATCTCCAGTCCATCTATTTCGACGATCGAGGGGCCGGAATGAAGCAGCCAGAAGGCCTTGCCTGCAGCGACAAGTCCGTTCTGATCGTGGGGGACACTGGAAATGGCCGGCTGCTCCGCTACACGTTTCAGGATAAGAGCGTAAAAGCTGGAGGAGAGATTAAGGTCCCCCAGTTGACGAATCCCATAAGGGTCCAGATGAATTCAAAAGGAGAGATTTTTGCCCTCGATGGGAAGCAGCGCCGGATCGTAGGGCTGAGCCTGACAGGAGAGTTTAAAGATTATCTGAGTCCGGAAGGATTGCCCACCCCATCCAGTTTTGTTCCAAGAAGCTTTAAGATCGATCCGAATGACAACTTTTACATCCTCGATATCTTTTCAGGCCGTGTGCTTGTGATCGCCCCGGACGGGAAATACCAGAGGCAAATCGAATTTCCCAAAAAATACGGATTCTTCTCGGATCTGGCAATCGATCCCAAAGGCAGCATTTTATTGATCGATAGTATTAAAAAGATGGTATTTGCTGCACCGAGAGATTCCAAAGAATTTACTCCGTTAGGAGCAAGCCTCAAAGAATATCTGAATTTTCCCACCTATATCACTACCGACAGCCGGGGAACGATCTACGTCGTAGACGAAAACGGCGCAGGGATTGTGATCCTTGGCCAGGACGGCTCGTTTCTGGGGAGGCAGCTTACGATGGGGTGGAACGAAGGTCTCCTCTATTATCCGTCCCAGATCTGCATCAACGACAAAGGAGAGGCCTTTATCGCTGACCGGGGGAATAACCGGGTTCAGATATTCACAGTCATAAAATAATTGTTCATTTCAGCCCCAAGGTAAGATTCGCTACGTTTAACCCACCCTACTTCTCCCTGACGTCGGCAATAACAGCCGACTCTACGTAACCCAAGGACCGACCCTCGCTGGAGCAGCCCCTAAATGGGTCCTTGTCAAAACCGGGACCCTACCCCTCCGTAGCACGCAAGACGGACGTTTTACACACTTCGGATTTTTTTTCTTGACAATTCAGGGATAATCGAAAGATAATACAAATCTGATGGGGGGAGTGGAATTTCGAACATCTTCTGCCTGCCGGGTTGGGGAGCCTACATCGGGTTTGAAATTCCCTTACGGATTCCGGAAGATAGCTACCAAATACAGTCTTTTTTATTCAAAAATACTGGGTTTACCCCATTCCCTATTCAGATTATTTTTAGTAATTTCATCAATTGTCGATAGATATCGTAAGCACAACATTTCAGCGAGGAGGAGAGTATGAAGGTTCACGATAGGGGGAAATGGATAGGACTGCTCATTCTTTTCTTAATCTTTTCTTCTATTGCTATTTCAGCGACTTCCGAAGGGGCATCGAAAAAGAGGGTGGGTACGGCCGTCTGCGTTGACTGCCATCAGGACTGGCCGGACAATAATCCTGCGCCAGATGATGTTGCCCGGGGTAACGCAAGTCCGGGTTACACTCCCGTGAATCTCGTGGGCATCGTATGGGCCGGGCCGAATCCTTTTTACTCTATTCCCGACGGGTACGGCGGATCCATTCACTTCACCGGGGGACTCAACTGTGAGGACTGCCACGGAGGCGGGATCGTCCATTTCGGATTGGGTCCCATTCCGAACCCCATTCCAAACACAAGCAAGTGCGCGCAATGCCACCCTGATGTTTTTGAAGAGTTTGTGGGGACAGCCCATCCGAACACCAATAACCAGCCTGGAAGGTTTTTTGACCAGAAACGAAACGGGAAGCCCCAGGCGGTGACCAGCTTCCCCGGCCTTGGAGCGAAGTATGCTCTCTTCCAGGAAGATCAATCGACGATTGTCACAAGGAATCAGCGTATTGAAGAGTGCAGTGTCTGCCACCAGTATGCCCTGGAGTACCCTCAGTTTGTGAACAAGATTGCACAGGGGACGATGCCCAAGAAACCTGAGGTCGGCTGCCCGGCCTGCCACGATTCCCACATCCCGGCACCGAATGAAAGGACGCCCGCTCAGGTTAAGAACACCGTTCAGGTGACGAGCGCGTCGACGAGCGCGTCGGGCACCATCACCGTGTTAGCAACTACGCCGGTCGACGGGCGAGAGATGAGCTACCTGAACCACAAGCCGTACAAGATCGATGAGACAGGCGCCCAGAACCTTAAAGATGGTGTGTGGACGCGGGGGTCGACCATCGCAAGGCCGAGCATCACTATTGTGAAAGACATCGGGATAATCAGCACGAGCGGCGCAATCTCCAACCGTCTCACCTTTCCACTCGGAGGATTTACGGGAAAGGTGAAACCCTTCAACACCGTCTTCATTTCCGGGGAGGCCTCAGCCACCGCCAACCTTCCAGCGGATGCAGTCAACGCCGGAGCGCCTGTTACTGTGAAGGCGATCCTGGATCGGGCAGGGTTCGAGGTGGAAGAGGTGCTGAACGATACGACCCTGGCCATCGGGCCCAGGACCGACGCTGAGGCTATCACCCCGTTAGGCACGGATCAGATTGGCGTGGTGGCAAAGGCCACGGTGACTTATAATAAGAAGACCGCTGGTAAGACCGGGACCCTTTCTGTCTTCGTTCCCTTCACTGGATCCTTTGCCTTCGAAATAAGAGACATGTACACCAACATGCAGAATCTTTGTGGGAGCTGCCATACGCAGGGGAAATATAAGTTTGCGGCATGGGGAAAGAGGACGAACAGGGGTGTTTCCCCTTCAAGCGATGGCGTGGGTTTTATCGATTTGAGCCCGACCCACAATGTGGATGTCGGGGGCCAGTACCGCACGAGCGGTCACGCGGCCTTCCTGGACCCACCCTTTGAGGAGTTCAGCGCCTTCCCTTACGGCACGGGGCATCAGTCGGTCTTTCCCGTTGATATGAGCATTACCATGTCGGGCGGCGTCGGCAGCCTACGAAGCAATGGGAATACAAGCTTCCAGTTGACCCAGACCCCGAATGCCACCAATGCCTATCTTTCTGTGGCAGGAAACACATTCCTCCCCACGTTTAACAACAACTTCGCCTGCTTCCAGTGCCACAACGGCTTGGCAACCCTCGACTATCTGGACGATGTTCAGGGGACCCAGGATGCCTCGGTCGTCTGGGGTGATGCCACCGTGACCTGCATCACCTGTCATGATCCTCACGATATTGGAGCCGGGGATAACGTCCGTATTCCTACGAAGCTCTCCTATAGCTCCAGGTTTGTGACAACAGACAATCCGAGGGGAGGCCTGAACAAGTTTCTGGATGGCACGGACATCCCGTCGAATGTGGGAACAGGGATCATCTGCCTTTTCTGCCATCAGGGCCGGGAGAGCGGGTTGACGGTTTTCCTTGCCATTAACGCTGCCAACTCCTGTTACAACCCCTACACGAATCCCGGTGCTCTGATCAGCGCCAGCGGCATCAATTTCATCAACTCCCACTATCTTGACGGCGGGTCGATCCTCTGGAGCCGAAATGCCTGGGAATATTTCTTCGATGGAGTCCCCCGGATCTATTCGACAGGGAATACGGATCATCAGAGCCTTAACTGCGCTGGATGCCACATGGCTCAGGCTGAAAAAGGCGTTGATGGTGAAAGGATAAAACTGACCGAGGACGGGGAGCTGGAGGGTGGACACACCTGGAGACCGCCGATTCAGGTCTGTCAGCAGTGCCATGGCGATATCAGCAGTTTCCGGGATATCCCTGCGATCTTCAACTACGATGGGAACAGCTCTACGACCACGACCTTCGAGAAGATCGGGACGGTAGTTGTTATTACAAACCCGGCGACGGATTCGGGAGGAACGGGCCTCTTCGGCATGCTGAACAAGGCCTTAGCGGATAGGGGGATTTTCTACAATCCCGACTCGAACCCTTATTTCTTCACTGCACCTGCCCCCGGTGGCACGACCCGGTTTAGTGCCTTTACGGCAAATACCCTTTCGGCAGCGTTTGACCTTCAATGGGCCTGGAAGGCAGGAGAAAACTGCCTCTATGTCCATAACGCCTTTTATATAGCTCAAATCCTCCAGGATTCTCTGAGGGCTCTGGGAGCGCTGCCACCGGCAGCGGAGCGGCCTACGGATATCTTTGGTGAACGGCCTGCCACCGACTACCGTAAACAGGTCAGCGATCTCAGTCTTCCCCTTCTCCCCTGCGTTACTTCTGAGTGACAGGGAGATTCAGATGCGTGAGATGGGAGGGACATCAGGAACTCTCCACCGGTTCACACATACCGCCTTTTCGTCGGCGCAAAAGGCGGGCCACTTTACGAGATGAAATTTGAAGGAGATCATCTATGAACAGGGGTCGATTTGTAGGAACGTTGATTTTTGGGTGTCTGATTCTTGGGTTCCTGATCAGCTTCCCGTCGCTGGGCCAAGAGGGGAAGAAACCCCAGGGGAATGGCTATGTGGGCGCGGACACGTGCAACAGTTGCCACCCGGACCTTTTTGAAGCCTTTAAGTGGGATAATCCCCACTGGAAAAATTATGCTGACCCGAAAGTCTCACTGGACCGAAAGGGGTGCGAAGTCTGTCACGGTCCAGGGGAAAAACATGCGGAGGCTGAAGGAAAGGGGTTCGTCTTGTCGTTTAAAAACAAGAGTGCACAAGACCGTTCCGAGCCCTGCCTGAAGTGCCATCAAAAGGAGAAGGAGTTTTTTCAAGCGAGGAGGGGCGTTCACAAACTCAGTGATGTGGGATGTAATGACTGCCATCACATCCATGGGACTCAGACTGCAGAGAAACTTCTCAAGGCCAAAGAAACCGCTCTTTGCTTCTCCTGCCACCCGGACGTGAAGTCCAAATTCTACCTTCCCACCCGGCACAAGGTCCTGGAAGGGGCAATGAAGTGTACCGACTGTCACACACCCCACGGGACGCGGACAAGGGCCAGCTTGAGGACGTGGAATAAATTCAATATCGACGTCTGCTTCAAATGTCATCCCGAGAAGAGAGGGCCCTGGGTTTATGAGCATCTCGGAGGAAAGGCGGAAGGATGCAGTATCTGTCATGTGCCCCATGGGTCGCCGAATCGCTTCCTTTTGATCCGGCGCGATGTCAGGTCAGTTTGTATCGAATGCCATGGAATTCCTCATTTCGCTCAGTTTTCCTGTATGCGGTGTCATCCTCAGATTCACGGTTCCAATTTCAGCAGCAAGTTCTTCCAATAAGGAGGGGGTAAAGAGATGAAAGGATATCTGATCAAACTTGCATTCCTATTATTCATCGTTTCCTCTCTCCATGTCTTTCCCCTTCAAGACGGGAGAACCGAAGAAGCGAAACAGGCTCCGGCAGGGTTCCAGTGGGGAGGAAGCGTTGAGCTCGGGTATCGGTTCACGGATATTGACGGAAACCGGAATCGCTATAAAGAGGTGGTGAACCTGATGGATGGGCTGAGGCTGTTCGATTTCAGCCTCTGGGGCAAGAATCCGGACAAGAATGCTTTCGCAGACCACTTCAGTTTCAATGCGAGCGCGATCGGCGACCCCTTCCCTTCTGCCCGGCTCCAGGTCGGAAAGGACAAGACGTACGATTTTACCGCCACCTACAGAGAGTACAAGTATTTCTTTAACCGGGAGGACGATTCTTTTCTGAGCGATCATTCCGGTTTCAATCAGAAGACGAGGAGAGGGTCCCTTAACCTGGCCCTTTTCCCAAAAGAGGACGTTCAGTTTAACCTCGGTTACAGATTTTATGAGAGGGGGGGAGACGGGATTGTTCCGAGGGCATTTTTAGACCTCCACGAGCAGGACTTAAATGAGCGGCTCAATGAGTATTTTGTGTCAGCCAGTTTCCCCATCGGGGGCTGGGATTTTTTTGTAAAGCAGGACTTCTGGACCTTCGAGAATCATAATAAGATCACCGACTCCGTTCTCTTTGAGAGAAATAAGGGGACCGTGAATACCTATGTCAGCACGATTAAGGCCCATACGCAACTGAGTGACCGATGGGACCTTGACACAGGGTATGTCTTTGCCCACTCGGAGGGACGGGCTGATGGTATTTCCATTCCGTCGGTTCCGCCCTTTGACCAACCTCCTCCCTTAAAGGGGGACTTCGTCTCGAACATTCACATCTTCGAATTGGGCCTGAGTCACATGCTCCTGACCAACCTGATTGCTCACTTTGACTACCGTTTTCACATCGAGAGAAAAGATGGCCATTCGGAAACCGATGCGGACCTTCCAAACCCCGACTTCAATCAGGTTTCCCATACCGGGACTTTCCAGTTGGAATACCTGCCGAGAGAGAACCTGACCCTGAGAGCCGGCTACCGGATTCAGTACAGGGATATCAACGGAGATAACGTAGATAAGAATCAGAACGACGGAGGAAAAAACGTCGAGGACGAGAAGATTCTGAGCCACGGATGGATTGCGTCTGCGGATTGGAAACCATATAAGGTTTTGAGTCTTTTCGGAGAGTATCAGGGGGCCAATTTCGATAATCCTTATACACGGATCTCGCCCGAGAGTGAGAATATTGCGAAGGTGAGAATCAAATATGACACCCCGATCCAGAACTTGAGCCTGAAAGGGACAGCCGCCTGGAAGAGGAGAGAGAACCCGGACCAGGACCTTCGCGTGGATGTCCAGGATTACACATTAACTGCCATCTACCAGCCTGTTTTTGCTTCAGGCCTTTCTCTTGACGCTTCGTTCACCTATGAAAGGATTCAGGACAAGAAGGATGTCGTTAATTTTCTATTTGGTCCCTTCGATCTTCAAAGTTTCAATTTCGACTCGAACGCACTCATCTATACAGGCGGGATTACCTATGAGGGGATTTACAGGGGGCTGGGAGCGAGACTCAACGGAAGCTATGCCAAGACCTATAAAGAGAACAGCCAGCGGTACGCAGATGGGGTGTTCAGTTTTTGGTACAAGAATAAGTGCTTGACCCCCATTGTGGCATTAGAGAGGACTTATCTTACCGATCATGTTCATCCCAAAGACAGCTTCAATGCCAATCTGTTAACCCTCTCCCTGAGAAAGGATTTTTAGCAGGAATTTTTATTGCGGATTTCGGAATGCGCCCTGGACCATGTAAGGTTCAGGGTAGCCATGCACCCTATGTGGTGCATGGCAGATTGCGGATTTTTCAACCTGAGATCCGAAATCCGCATAGAAATCCCGGCGTATCCCGACGGCTGGGGCTATCTTATCCATTTGATGCGGCCGCATTCTCCCACCGTGATCCTCCCCCACTGGATGAATAAGCGTTCGTGATTCCTAAAATTCAATTCCTAAAATTCATTTGGCATTTTTGTCTTTTGTATGATAGATTTATAGAACATCGTCCATGGTCGGGGGCGAAGATTTCTGTCTCATGATGTGCCCTGGGTTTTACGCTATGCGCGATGCTCCATGCGCTATGCGATTTCGTACATATATTGGAGGGATTTCGATGAAATGCTATGTCTGTGCCAAGCAGGGAGTCGATAAGGACGCGGTGACCATCTGTATTGTCTGCGGCATGGGACTGTGCATGGGACATGCCTTCAAAGAGGAATTGCTCGTCAGGGATATCATCGACTGGGGGTTCGGAGAGGAAAAGATCACCTATCCCCGCACACTCCCGCGGTTCATATGCGCCGAATGCAAACTGGCCATGGAACAGAGAACACAGGTTCAGAGAAAGTAATCGAGTTCGGGGTCCCGAGTTCGCCATTCGGAGAAGTAATTCTTATTCGAAGAGGCCCAAAAAGGAGCGCGAGTCCGGTCACATTATGGAAGAGAAGATCTTGCTTGTTGAAGACGAGGAAGGGTTGAGGCTGTTCTATCAACAGGAGCTTGAAGACGAAGGGTATCATGTCCTCATTGCCAAGAATGGGAAAGAGGCCATCCAGCGCCTGGAGCAGGAAAAACCCGATCTGATCATCCTCGACATTGTGATGCCGGTGATGGATGGGATCGAAGCCCTGGGCCGGATCGTCGGGAAGGAGCGAAAGATCCCGATCATCCTCAATACCTCCTATCCTGATTATCGGCAGGAATTCATGAGCTGGGCAGCGGATGCCTATGTGACCAAGTCCGACGATCTTACGGAGCTCAAGACGAAGATCCGAAATCTCCTGGAAAAAGGAAAGACACCATGAAGAAGGTCCTGGCCATGGTCCTGGCAGGGGGACGGGGCGAAAGGCTTTATCCCCTTACCCGAGATCGGGCCAAACCTGCTGTGCCCTTCGGGGCTGTTTACCGGATCATCGACTTTACCCTCTCCAATTGCCTCAATTCCGATATTCGACGCATTTATGTCCTCACCCAGTACAAATCGATCTCGCTCCATCGCCACATCCAGTTTGGCTGGAATATCCTGTCCGCTCCTCTGGGAGAATTCGTTGAGGTGATCCCGGCCCAGCAGCGTGTTGATGAGCACTGGTACCAGGGAACTGCAGATGCGATCTTCCAGAATATCTATACCCTCCAGGAGGAAAGACCGGACCTCGTGCTCATTCTCTCCGGTGATCACATCTATAAGATGGATTATCGGAAAATGATCGCCTTTCACATGGAGGAGGAGGCGGACCTGACGGTAGCGACGATCCGAATGGACCGAAGACTCTCCGGATCGTTTGGCGTCATGGAAATCGGTGGAGACGGACGAATCATTGGATTTCAGGAAAAACCCGAGGAACCCAAGGTCCTCCCGGGTGATCCCGAAGGGATCATGGCCTCGATGGGGATTTACGTTTTCACCACGGAAACGCTGGTGAGGCGGTTGATCGAGGACGCTCGATCGGGGTCGAGCCACGATTTCGGCAAGGATATCATTCCTTCCATGATCGGGGAAGACAGGGTCTTCGCTTTCGATTTTCGCCAGGGAGATCGGGGCGGAACGGGCTACTGGAGGGATGTGGGGACGATCGAGGCCTACTACGAAGCGAATATGGATCTCATCTCGGTCACCCCTCAGCTTAATCTTTACGATTTCACCTGGCCCATCCTGACTTATCAGCTTCCCCATCCACCTGCCAAGACGGTCTGGTTAGAGGAAGGGAGAGTGGGGACGGCCCTCAATTCCATCATTTCCCATGGCTGCATCATCAGCGGTGGAAATGTGAGGAGATCCATCCTCTCGCCGAACGTAAGGGTTCACAGTTATGCGGAAGTCGAGGATTCCATCCTCCTGGAAGGAGTTGATGTTGGAAGGCATTCGAAGATCAAGAGGACGATCATCGACAAAGACGTCCAAATCCCTGAGGGGACGAAGATCGGGTACAACCTGGATGAGGATGCGAAACGGTTCACCTTGACGGATTCGGGCATCGTTGTCGTTCCCAAGTGGATCCGGTTGTAAATCCATTTCGAAATGCGGAATGGGGATTAACTTCTCTTCACCCTTTTCAGGATCTCGTCGGAAAGCTTCAAGGTCAGATTTTCAATCGTCTTGATCTCTCTGGCGGTGACATCGTCCCAGTGAATACCCGCCACCACAACCACATTCCTTCTCAGAGCGGCAGCCAGCTTTTCAGAGATCTTTTTTACCAGGAGGTCCTCCTTATGTCCGACGAAGGTAAAGTTAGAAGACGTAGCACTCCACACTTCCGGATCCTTCAGGCTGGGCCTCGGGGTCGCCATGGCCAGAGCGCCGATATGTGGCCTGCTTCCTCCCCAGATGGAAACCAGGAGATCCTGGCCCATTTCGTGAATGAGGCTCTCGATTTTGAATCGGCCCTTTGAAGTCTCGATAGTGAATTTTTTCATGGCGATTAATAGGATTTTATGGATTGAATGAAGGTTTGTCAACTTCTTTGTGGGAAATAACATGACCGTGTCTGTGCCGCGAGTCCGCAGAGTCTCACTTACTGTTGACTGGCCCTTTGAAAGGGGCTCTGGGAGTGGCCGATTTTGAAATTTTTTCCCTTTGAATCTTCTTGAATCAGAAGAAGGTATTTGTTAAGATAAGGCAGGTTTTTCTGGAACCGGGAGGGAAAGGAGATGGCGTTTAGCTCGCTGTGGGGTTTGTTCTCATCGGATCTGGCCATCGATCTGGGAACAGCCAATACCGTCGTTTATGTCAAGGGGAAAGGCATTGTCGTTTCGGAACCCTCCGTGGTTGCCATTCAGAGGGATTCGAGAGGGGAGAAGCGCGTTCTGGCGGTGGGCCGGGAAGCGAAGGAGATGCTCGGCCGGACTCCGGGAAACATCTTTGCCATCCGACCGATGAGAGATGGGGTGATCGCCGATTTCGAGATCACCGGGGAGATGCTTCGTTACTTCATCGCAAAGGTCCATAACCGAAAGACCCTGCTCCGGCCCCGGGTCGTCATCTCTGTTCCCTCGGGCATTACGCCTGTGGAAAAGCGGGCCGTTCGCGAATCGGCTCAATCTGCAGGGGCAAGGGAGATCTACCTGATCGAGGAACCGATGGCCGGGGCCATTGGAGCGGGCCTTCCCATTACCGAAGCATCGGGGAATATGATCGTCGATATCGGAGGGGGGACCACAGAAGTGGCGGTGATCTCTCTCTCGGGAATTGTGACAAGCCAGTCCATCCGGGTGGCCGGGGACAAGATGGACGAGGCCATCCTGCAATACGTGAAAAGGAAGTACAACCTTCTTATTGGTGAGCGGACAGCGGAACTGATCAAGATCAATATCGGAACGGCCTATCCGGAGGAGAACCCACAGAGTATTGAAGTAAAGGGACGGGACCTGGTGACGGGGATTCCGAAAACCCTTGAAATCAACGCGGAGGAGATCCGGGAGGCCCTGGCAGAATCGATCAACATGATCATCGATACGGTCCGGATCACCCTTGAAGGGACGCCTCCGGAACTGGCGGCTGACATAGCAGATAAAGGGATCGTACTGGTGGGCGGTGGAGCCCTTCTTAAGAACCTCGATGTCCTTCTCCGAGAGGTGACCAACCTCCCCATCACCATCGTGGACGATCCCCTTTCTTCCATCGTCCTGGGCGCCGGAATGGTTCTGGACAACGAAGAACTGCTCCACACCGTCACGGTCCAATATTAGAGATTGGCGATCGATGAGGATACGGAGTCTTTTCTTCTTACGAAGGCACCATCTTCTCATTTTTATCATTGCCCTTCTCTTCTCCGCTCTTGTCCTGATGTCCCTGAGGGTCAAGCAGAGGAGTGGAGTGGAGTTCTTCGATGCCCTCTGGCTTGAGCTCTGCTCCCCTTTCCAGAGGACCGCAACCTTCGTCATCAAGACCGTTCAGGGGGTGTTTCACCGTTATGTTTTTCTCGTTCATCTCGAGAAAGAGACCACCGTGCTCAAGAAGCGGATGGCCGAGCTTCAGGAGGAGAACCACCAGCTGAAAGAGGCGGCCCTGGCCAATGAACGCCTCCGGAAGCTCCTCGATTTCCGGGAGAAGGTGCCCACCTCAATGGTCGGAGCAGAGGTGATCGGCCGGGACCCTTCCTCCTGGTTTAAGAGCGTGACGATCAACAAGGGGGAAAGGGACGGGGTGCGGAAAGGGATGGCGGTGATCGCTCCAGAAGGGGTCATCGGTCAGATCCTGAAGGTCTCTCCCCATTATTCGGTTGTTCTTCTCATCACGGATTACAACAGCGCCATCGATGGTGTCATTCAGAGGACGCGGGGCAAAGCGATCGTAGAGGGGAGAGGGGAGAACCGTTGCCAGCTCAAATACCTCCTCCGGACGGAAGAGGTCGTCGCTGGAGACGTCATTGTGACCTCGGGCCTGGGAGGAAACTTCCCAAAGGGGTTGATGGTCGGCGAGATCCGGAAGGTTGAGAAGGAAGGTCACGGGATCTTCCAGTACGCGGAGCTTGTTCCCTGTGTCGATCTGACAAAGCTGGAGGAGGTTTTTGTCATCACCGAATCTTTTCTTTTGCCTTCAGGAGAGGAGAGGGAGAAGGAAAAGGAGAAGAAGGTGAAGAGAACTCCAGGCGGGAGTCCGAGGGGCAAATGAAACGGATCGCTATTCCCCTTTTTCTGGGAATTGTTATCACCAGCCTCCAGGCCACCCTTGTAATGTCTCTCCCCATCCAGAGGGTCAGGCCGGACTTCATCCTGATTTTCACCGTCTATCTCGGACTCTCCTATCCTCCGATTTCCGGAGGAATTCTGGCCTTTGTCATGGGGTACCTGACGGACCTTTTTTCAGGAAACGCCTTAGGCTTTTACACCCTGACAAGACCTCTCCTCTTTTATGCTGTTCAGATCTACCGAAGCCGGTTCTACCTGGAAGGCTTCACCTTTCAATTCTTTCTCACCTTTATCGCCGCTCTTCTCGAAGGATTTCTCGTTCTCTTTCTCCTGGTCTGTCTCAGTCCGTCTCCTCTTCCAAACCTCTACCCAACGCTCTTCACCGTTCTCCTTCCTCAGTTCTTTGTCACGGGTCTCCTCTCCCCGGTTCTCTTCTCTTTATTTGACAGGGGATCGGATTTCGTGTTCGGGGACTACGATGAAAGTCTGAAAGAGAGATAGTCGATCATGATGGAACTCAACACCCAGAGGATGGAGGAGTTTGCGGGAAGGTATAAATATTTTCTCACCTTTGTGGGGATCGCCTTCTTCCTTCTCGTCATACGTCTCTGGTACCTCCAGGTGATCCGGGGAAGCGAGCTCCGGAAGCTTTCGGAGAACAATCGCGTTCGAATCCTTGAAAATCCGGCTGACCGGGGAATGGTTTTCGACCGAAAGGGCCGTGTTCTCGCACAGAATCGTCCCTCTTTTGAGGTTTACCTTGTGCCGGAGGACCTGAAAGGAAACCCGGAGGTTGTTGAGAGAGTGGGGGAGATACTGAACATCGGTGGGGACGAAATCCAGGATAGGCTCAAAACCGTGAGAAGACGAGCGCCCTTTAAGCCGATGAAGGTAAAGGCCGATATCGAATGGAAAGAGCTCGCCTTTCTCGAAACGAACCGGGTCCATTTGCCCGGCTTGGTCGTCGATGTGAGGCCGAGGCGTTCTTATAAATATGGGGATCTGGCTTCCCATCTGCTCGGGTACGTAGGAGAGGCTGATGAAAATGACCTGAGGCAGGCGAGAGAAAGCCGTTATCGGATGGGCGCCTTTGTAGGGAAATACGGCGTCGAACATCGATGGGAATCGGATTTGAGAGGTGTGGACGGAGGACGGCAGATCGAGGTCGATGCCATGGGAAGGGAGATCAAGCCTCTCCGAAGCGTCAAACCGATCCCGGGGAATAATCTTTTTCTGGCCATCGATCTCGACCTCCAGAAGGCTGCAGAAGAGGCCTTCCAGGACAAGAATGGAGCCCTCGTTGCCATGGATCCCCGGACAGGACGAGTCCTGGCCATGTTGAGCAAGCCCTCTTTCGATCCGAGCATTTTCGCCCGAAACATCTCTCCGGATGAGTGGCAGTCCCTGATGGAAAACCCATTCCATCCCCTTCAGAACAAGGTGATTCAGGGCCAGTACCCTCCGGGTTCGGTCTTCAAGATCATCACGGCCATTGCAGGCCTCGAGTCAGGAGCGATCACTCCCCAAACCCAGCTCACCTGCACGGGTTCCTACACTTATGGGAATCGGGATTTCCGTTGTGCGAAAGAAGGCGGCCACGGGACATTGAGCCTCCATCGGGCCCTGGCTCAATCCTGCGACGTCTTCTTCTATCAGGTCGGACTGAAAACAGGGGTTGACCGAATCGCTCATTATGCCAGGGAATTCGGCCTGGGCCGGCCGACGGGGATACCGCTCCCCAACGAGAAGTCGGGCACCGTTCCGTCATCGGCATGGAAGAAGAAGCGGTTCGGGACTCCGTGGTACAGCGGAGAGACGCTCTCCGTTGCCATAGGGCAGGGATATATCAATGTCACGCCCATTCAGCTTCTGACGCTCATCTCTGCCGTTGCCAACGGGGGAAGACTTTACGTTCCTCAGGTCGTTGAGAAAGTGGAGGATATCTCCGGGACCCCCCTCAAGGAGTACCCTCCTGCCGAATCAGGGAGGGTCGATGTCTCGGAGAAGACGCTTCAGATCGTTCGTGAGGGCCTGCTGGGAGCGGTGAACGAGCCCGGCGGAACGGGCTGGGCGAGCGCCCTGAAAGGCGTCATGGTTGCGGGCAAGACCGGAACGGCCCAGGTCGTCCGGATGGAGAAGAATTTCAGAAAGGGGGATACGATGCGGTTGCCCCAGCGGCTGAGGGACCACGGGTGGTTTGTGGCTTTCGCGCCTTACGAAGATCCGAAGATCGCAATCGTCGTCCTCGTCGAGCATGGGGGATTCGGAGGGGCAGTGGCTGCGCCGATTGCCAAGAAGGTGATCGAAAAGTATCTCAACCTTGAACCCGGGTCAACCCTCCAAACAGGTGAAAAGCCGCAGGACCAGGAGTTAGACTATGATGATTGATCGTCGCCTCCTCATCCACATCGACTGGACACTGCTCACGATCGTTTTTCTCATCGCCTCCGCCGGTATCCTGAACCTCTATAGTGTCACATCCGGTGGAGACTTCGCGGGAACTCCATTCTATCTCAAACAGATCTTCTGGCTCGCGAGCGGCGTGGGGGTGATGATTGTGATCGCCTTCATCGAGTACCGTTACTTTTCGGACTTCGCTTATGTCATCTACGCAGCCTGTTTCGTCTTCCTTCTGGGAGTGATGGCCTACGGCATCATTACCTCGGGTGCTCAGCGCTGGGTGAGGTTCGGGTCGATCTCTTTCCAACCCTCTGAGTTTGTGAAGATCGCCCTGATCCTATCTATGGCGAAGTTTTTTCGCCGGCCTTCCGACCGGAAAGGATATCCTCTGAAGCATCTCGCCTATCCCTTCCTCCTCCTTGCCCTACCGACCATCCTCATCCTGAAGCAGCCCGACCTGGGTACGGCCATCATCCTTGTCCTCATCTTCTTCTCCACCCTCCTCTTTGTCAAGATTCGCTGGACAGCCCTGCTCACCATTGGGCTGACTGGGGCTGGGGTCCTTCCCATTTTCTGGGGTTTTCTGAAGGATTACCAGAAGAGAAGGATCATTACTTTTTTCAACCCGGACCTCGACCCTCTCGGCGCTGGCTACCACATTATCCAGTCGAAGATTGCGATAGGCTCGGGTGGGATCCTTGGAAAAGGGTTCATGAAAGGGACCCAGTGTAAGCTGGGATTCCTTCCGGAACAACAGACGGATTTCATTTTCTCAGCGCTTGCAGAGGAATGGGGGCTCGTCGGCTCACTCCTCCTGGTGGGACTCTACTTCGCTCTGATCCTGTGGGGGCTTCGGATTGCCGTTCAGTCGAAGGATCGATTCGGCGGCATCGTTGCCTTCGGTGTCGTGGCCATGCTCTTCTGGCATGCTTTCATCAACATCGGGATGGTACTGGGGATGATGCCGGTGGTGGGGATTCCTCTTCCCCTTGTCAGTTACGGTGGGTCGTTCCTCTTCTCCACAATGATGGGCGTTGGCCTTCTCCTGAACATCAGCATGAGAAGATACCTCTTCTGAATGCGGATTTCGGAATGCGGATTGCGGATTGAGAAAGCCAGGCTCCATTCAGAGATCAGAAGTCAGAAGTAAAAAATCAGAAATCGAAAACCAAAAAGCGCGGAAGTCCACCCTATACAACTCCTCAGGATCTATATTTTGATTTGTTTTCCAGATCGTACGTTCCGCTTTGTGCCTTCTGCCTGTGGGCACGTGCAACGTGCCCCTACTACTTTCTGTCTGTCTTCTTCTATCTGACTTCTGACCTCTGATCTCTGATGATCTCTGATCTCAAGGGTTCAATCCGCAATCCGCGATCAGAAGGGTGGTTCCTCATCCCCGCCCGGAATTTCCTGTTCGAAGTCCGTCTCCTTTCCCGTGCCGGAGGGTTCTGTGGGTGCTCCGGCTGCTCCGGCTGCTCCGAGCATCTGCATCTGGTTTGCAGTGATCTCGGTGATCCATTTTTTGTTACCATCCCGGTCCTGCCATGAACGGGTGTGGATTCGTCCTTCAATATAGACCTGTTTGCCCTTGCTCAGGTATTCTCCGCAGATTTCCGCCAATCGCCCGAAGGCCACGATCCGGTGCCATTCTGTGATCGTCGTCTTTTCCCCGGTTTTACTGACGCGGTTTTCACTCGTTGCGATCCGAAAATTGGCGACCGTCGTGCCATTGCTCAGATACTTTACTTCGGGATCTGCTCCCAGATTGCCGACGAGAATCACTTTATTTACTCCGGCCATAGAATCCTCCTCCCCGCCCGGAATGGGCAGGCGCGCCTTTTACAGGCAGCAACGAACGATCAAACCCGGTATCCACTTGTTACTTTCGATATGCCACATTACCATTTCTAAGGTCTCTTTTCAAGGGCTTCTTATGACACGGTTAGCGATATTGACGGAGTTGAGGGTGATGTATTAAAATTTAACTAGACCGGTTATGAGAAAGGCGAATATGAGACGAAGTATTGCTTTTCTATTAGCGGCTGGAGCCACTTTGGCCTTTCTCCTTCCACTCCTTCAGGCCCAGACCTCGTCCGGCCAACCGGGGTGTCCTTCCTGTGATTCTTTCGGAATTCAAAGGTTCTCCGAGAAAAAGGAAGCCCCTTTCTTTAATCTCAAGAGGGTAGACGGGACCTTTGTGAACCTTCGGGATCTTAAAGGAAAGCCGGCCCTGCTCTTTTTCTGGGCCACCTGGTGCCCTTCATGCAAAGAGGAGATCGGTTTGTTTGAAGAATTCCTGAAAGGGAAAACGGTCCAATTGTCGATCTTCACTCTCGTCATTGACGGAGAAAGTGAGAAAGCTGTCAAGAAGGCGATCCAAAGGCATACGATTGGTCTTCCTGTGCTTCTGGACGTGAAGGAGAAAATTGCCCGTACGTACGGTGTCAAAATGGTTCCTTCTACCTACCTGATCAGCAGGGAAGGGTTGATGCTCGGAGTGATCGTCGGCCAGAGGGATTGGTCTTCGCCGGAAGCCTGGTCTGCCATCCGGGAACTCTTCGTTCTTCGTTGACAAACTCCCTCCATTTCGTATAATATTAGCCCAGTTGAAGGATGGAAGACGTCGGTTAGGCCATGTAGCTTTTAAACTTTCAGACAAAGGAAGCGACTGATTCAATACAGGACGCGCAGGGGTTTTGCGTGAGATATCTTTACAAATCAGAGAACTATTCCATTCCTCAACGGCTCTATTTCATCTCCCTTCGAGAGACGGTTCTCTTCCCAAATGTCGTAGCCCCTCTCTTCCTGCCTTCTGATGAATCACTGATCGTACTAAACAGGATCATCTTGGAGAACGGTTTCATCGGATGTGTCGGCCAGCGGGACCCCTATGTGAAGGATCCCCAGCCGAAAGATCTCCTTTCTGTCGGAACGGTGTGTAAGATACTCCAGCTGGTTAAGCTGCCGGAAAAAGGAGCAAAGATCCTTGTGGAGGGCCTGTCAAGGGTCGATCTCCAGAACATCATCCGGGAATTCCCCTATTTCAAGGCGGACGTCAGAGAAATCAACGAGCATCAGGAAAGGACGGTGCTCTCTGAAACCCTTGTCCAGAGCATTGGCACCCTTTTTCGGATTTCCCTCTCTCAAGGGAGGCCGTTCTCTGAAGAAATGGTGAAGGCCCTCGATAAGATCGATCATCCCGGCCGCCTCGCCGACCTGATTGCTATTACGCTCCGTCTGGGAGTGAAGGATCAGCAGGACGTCTTTGAAACGGTCGACCCTCTGGAACGGCTGAAGAAGGTTTTTAACCACTTCAGCAGGGAGATCCAGTCTTCTTCGATCAGGCCAAATGCATTGGTTCATCCAGGGAGAGAAGGGGTAAGAGTGCCGAGGGATCATGCCTGCCGGCCTCCGGTCAGGGGACAGAAGGAAGGGCCTGAAGAAGATCTTTATCAGGCTGAGATCCACGAACTTCGGGAGAAGGTTCAAAGCGCGGGAATGCCTCAGAAGGTGGAAGAGATCGCTTGCAAAGAGATCAATCGCCTGGAAAGGATGAATCCGATCTCCGCGGAGTACACCGTATCAAGAACATACCTGGACTACCTCGTCACGATCCCCTGGAACAAGAAAACAGTCGATAACCTCGACCTCGGAAGGGCCAAGAGCGTCCTGAACGAAGACCACTATGGCCTCGAAAAGGTGAAAGAACGGATCCTGGAGTTTCTGGCTGTCAAGAAGTTGAAGGATCCTATGAAAGGTCCGATTCTCTGCTTTGTCGGACCCCCGGGTGTTGGAAAGACTTCTCTGGGACGATCGATTGCCCGGGCCCTGGAAAGAAAATTCATCCGTATCTCCCTCGGAGGGGTCAGGGACGAGGCCGAAATCCGGGGGCATCGTCGAACCTATGTGGGGGCCCTTCCTGGCCGGATCATTCAGGAGGTCCGGAGGGTGGAGACCTCCAACCCCGTTTTTATGCTCGATGAAGTGGATAAGATGGGTCAGGATGTTCGAGGGGATCCAGCATCCGCCCTGCTCGAAGCCCTCGATCCGGAGCAGAATTTCTCTTTCACGGATCATTACCTGGATGTGCCTTTTGACCTCTCCCACGTGATGTTCATCACTACCGCGAACACCCTCTCCCCCATCCCGCCGGCCCTGTTGGATCGGATGGAGGTGATCCAGCTATCCGGGTATACGGAAGAGGAGAAGGAGAAGATTGCCTTCCAGTTCCTGATTCCCCATCAGAAGGAGGAAAATGGCCTGAAGGATTATCCCCTCTCGCTTACTCCAGAGGCCATTTCGAAGGTGATTCGACAGTATACCCGGGAAGCGGGGGTCCGAAACCTGGAACGGGAGATTGCGAGCATCTGCCGGAAGGTCGCCAAAGATGTGGTGATGGGAAATAGTTCCAGGGAGACGATCGATGAGGCGGCAGTGGAGGAGCTCCTGGGCCCCAGGAAACATTTCCGGGAGGTTGCCCAGGAAAAAGATCGCGTCGGCATGGCTACAGGATTGGCCTGGACAGAAAATGGGGGAGATATCCTTTTTATTGAAGCTTCAAAAATGAAAGGGGATAAAGGTCTGATCCTCACCGGTTCCCTTGGAGAGGTGATGAAGGAGTCGGCAATGGCTGCCCTTTCGTATATCCGATCGAATGCCATCTCCCTGCATATTCCGGAAGATTTTTACGAGCAGTGGGATATCCACATCCATATTCCAGCAGGGGCGACCCCGAAGGATGGACCCTCGGCAGGAATAACGATCGCCGCTGCAGTCGTCTCACTGCTCAAAGAAAAGCCTGTCCCTCACCAGATGGCGATGACCGGAGAGCTGACCTTGAGCGGGAGAATCCTTCCGGTTGGAGGGATTAAGGAGAAGCTGCTTGCTGCACGAAGGGCAGGGGTCCGGTCCGTGGTCCTGCCCAAGAAGAACGAGGAGAATCTGATCGACATCTCGGAGGATATCAGAAAGGAAATGAATCTGGTTCTGGTCGAAGATTTCAGGGAAGTGATCGACCTCCTCGGGCTATCCTAACACGATCGTGGCGGCTTTCCTCTATGGGAGACTACTTCAGGATGGCGGGAGGAGTTCTCCCTCGTTGAAATAAGCACCAAATCAGAAATCAGCTCCAATGAAGAAATTCCGAAATTCCAAACGGAATCGTATTGGATATTGGGTATTGAAGTTTGGAATTTATTTGGGATTTGAGATTTGGGATTTGAGATTTTAGACTCCCCACTCCATTAATGCCATAAGTCCGAAATGTCCATTGAATCGAGCATGGCACCATTCAGATGTGGCTTCATTTCCATCCTCGGAAGGCCTAATGTCGGCAAATCGACCCTGTTTAACCGGATTCTGGGTGACAAGATTGCTATCGTTTCCGACAAACCCCAAACGACGCGAAACCGGATTCTCGGTATCCGGAATGTAGAGGGTGGCCAGCTTATCTTTCTCGATACGCCGGGTATCCATGCGGGACGATCGAGACTGAACGAGCGAATGGTCTCCATAGCCGTTGCTTCGGGCAGGGACGCGGATGTCCTTCTTTTTCTTATCGAGGCCTCTTCGCCTGCGATCGAAAAAGACAGGCAGATGATCGAATCCCTCAAGGAATGCCGTGGGGCGCCTCTGCTCGTGATCAACAAAATTGATCTGGTGAAGAAGGGAGCCCTTCTTCCCATAATCCATCAATACCAGATGCTTTATCCCTTCAGGGAGATCATTCCCATTTCTGCCGTCACTGGAGATGGGGTGGAAATCCTGGTAGAAGTCATCGTGAAATATCTTCCCGAATCTCCACCCTACTATCCGGAGGACATGATCACCGACCAGACGGAACGTTTCCTGGTCTCGGAAATGATTCGAGAGAAAGTGATCAATCACTGCTATCAGGAACTCCCCTTTTCGACCGCCGTGACGATCGAGGAGTTTAAGGAACAGCCGGAACGGAATCTGGTCGTCATTAAAGCGACGATCCACGTGGAAAGGGATTCACAAAAGAAAATCGTGATCGGGAAGGAAGGTCAGAAACTTAAGCGGATCGGTGAAACGGCCCGGAAAGAGATCGAAGCTTTCCTGGAGAGAAGAATCTTCCTGGAATTGTGGGTCAATGTCGAGAAGAACTGGACCCAGGACCCCCGCGCTCTGACTCAATTGGGATATTGAAAAGATCATTGCAAATTGCAAAGTGTAAAATCAAAAAAGTGAAAAGGCCCATCCTATAGCCAGTTCAGAAAGAAGGCGGAAGCGCCCTTTTTTAGTTAGCCAAACCGCTTTACTATCTCTGTTACCGGTTTCGGATTGGTCGCTTTCATTTTGCAATGCTAAGTTTGCAATTTGCATTTTTCAATGGTCGTTGAACTTATTTCCAGGAGGGAGGACGATGGTTCGCTACCACGACGAAGACGAGAGGGAGAAGCTCTCCTGGAGGGAGATCGATAAGAAGAAGGATCGCAGTCCTTACGCTCCCAAGGAGAGACCAGAGGACCGGCCACGGTCCGAGAAATCCGATTGGCGAATGAGGCAGTACCGGAAGCAGGCCGACAAGCTTTTCATGGGGAAGAAGGGAACCCAAAAGCACCAGAAAGCCCATAGTGATATCGAGCGCTATCACGGAACGGATCAGTTCGAGGACGTGGCGAGGGCTTATGTAGAGCAGTATGGTCTGCCCGAAGACTGGCGCACCCTTTCCCTCCTGCTGGACTATTCGGATCCTGAAATTGTTTCCCAGGTGCTTGGCGCTATGAAGAACCTCTATGAGACCAGAACCTCTGCAGAAAGACAGGGCTTCAAGGCCAAGGTGGACATTCTCGCGATGACAGCCAGTAACAGCGATCTGCGGGACTCCGCCGAAGAGATCCTCAGGACCCTATGACCGGCTCACCTTCCATTAACCCCCGCGAACAAGACCCGCGGGCTACCAAGGCGTCTTTCGGTGAAGGATAGGGTTGAGGTGGCATCCTCACCTTGATCCTCACCCACCCAAGAGTTGTTATGTTAGACGAACCATGCTCCTTTTAGGTCAGGGCAGGGTGGGTTGGAGGTTCTGCTTCCTGGACAGGATTGACGCCTGAATGTATTTATCGAGTAGCTCTTCGAGCTTCTGTTTGTCCCAGCCGATATAAGTCTCTTTGCCCTCCACGATGAAACCGGGGTATTTTCGAATTCGGTGGCGGAGGGATTTGTAAAATCCAACGAAGGATTTGGCGTCGATCAGCCGGATCGAAAGACGATGTTTGTAGAGTTGCCTCAGCTCCTGGATCCAACTGGAGAGTTTCTTCGATTCCTCGATGAAGTCCGGAGGATACTCCTCATCTACATTCTGATGGACTTTTTCGTTTAGCCCTGCCTCATCAAAAACGATGAGGCAGGCTCGACATTGCCCCAAGGTGGTCAACATTCGCGTTACGATTTCCAACGAAATGGGTTTCACAGCGTTTCTCCTTTATCCCGAATCTTAACACTCCTATGCACAAGATTTCAAATGGCCATGAGACATTGTCATTTTTTGGGGTGCGGGAGCTTGCTCCCGCCTTTCAAAGCGTCCCGGACATCTGATGGTTCATGATCCGGGACGCACTCCAAGGTGAAAACCTAAGCCAAGATTCACCTCCATGAAGAAGTGATTCGTGAGGGATTTTCACGGCGCTAAAGTGCTACGATATTTGAAATTTGGATTTGTTTCGGATTTCGACATTCGGATTTTGAGTTTGGGGTTACATCTTATAGTACATAAGTTCTCTGGCGTAGGGTTTCACTTTGGCGATGAGAATTTTCTGGTCTCTTTCATCCATGGGCTGGAATCGTTTGGCGATCTGAACATTCTTCTCGAGTTGTTCGATGGTATCACACCCGACTACCGCCGAGGAGATGGGTTGGGATAGAGCAAATTGGAGGAGGTTTTCTGCCGATTCCGCACCCAAGATCTTTAACGAAACTCCACGGGAAAGGGTCTTCATCCCCAGGATTCCCATCTCCCTCTGCTGTGCCTTGGGGAGGACGCTTTCAAGAAAAGACGAGTAATGGGGTTCGGCGGGATTGATGGGAATCAGCACCGTATCAAACGGGAAAAGATCGATGGCCCGAGAGAGGATCAGTGGATTTCGATGACCGGAGATTCCGATAAATCGAACCAGTTTATTCTTCCGGGCCGTTTCGAAGGCTCTTATCGCCCCTCCCGCTCGGAAAATAAGATCGAGGTCCTTCGGAGTCCTGACGTCATGGACCATCCAGAGGTCGAGGAAATGGGTTTTCATGTTTGTGAGGGTCGTCTCGAGGCTCTTCAGGGCTCCATCAGCGGTTCTCTCGTGGGATTTACTGGTAAGAAAAATCTCAGCTCTTCTTTCCCTCAGAGCCATCCCGTAATAGGACTCGCTTCCTGCATAGACCCGGGCTGATTCAAAGTAAGTAATTCCCAATTGAATGGCCCGATCGATGAGAGCGACCGCCTCTTCCTCTTGCTCAAAAGTTCTAAGCATACCTTCTCCACCGAGGCCAAGAATCGTGACTTCCTCTCCGGTCTTCCCCAAAGGTCGCTTGGGAAGCAAATCTGTGTTCTTCATCTTCTTTCATCCGTAGTCAGAAAATAAAGAGTCGTGGGTTTCCGTTTTCATGCTTTGTGGGCCACTCGACGCTCATTAGTTATCTTTCCGAGATCGCCAGCAGACGACGGGTGGTCTCAGAGACCATGCACCAGATGACATCCAGGGGCAGATGAGACCGGATAGTGGAATCGAAGAGGATGGCAATCCGTGGCGGAAACTCCTCATCCCCTTTCCACAGGACGTAAGCAAGGGGGACTTTTGGAAATAGGTCCAGGGCAAATCCCTTATCCCCATAGAGAATTTCGCTACCTCCGAGTTTTCTCCCCGCCCGGAGAAAGGCTTCGGGACTCTTCCCGAAACGGGCTTCCAGTTCCTCGACCTGAAGGCGATGAGGCCCCCGGAAAAAAGTGGAACCTCCTTTCAGATCTTTCTCGCTGATCCAGGTATGGGTGGGCTTGAGATCTTTCGCTTCCACCAGGTAAACGAGAACCATCAGAACGAAGTAGGGGTGAAGCTCCTCTTCAACCGGCTTATCGTTGGGTTCCATCCCGAGAATCTTCCTCTCTTTTGGCAGGATCAGATATCTGAAATGATAGACAGGCAGAACGAATCCTTCCTTTGAAGGATTGTAGATTGCTTCCGTTCGGTTGCAGACGTCGGTAGGATGAAGTTGTGACAGCTTTTCCCAATGGTAAGAATCCGTATCAGATTTCTGTGTAGTCTCTTCAGCCATGAGGGTTGCCTCCTTGAAGTCGATTACGAGTCATCATCATAATCAAATTCCTCTCCTTTTTCAATGCGACGGCTCCGTGTTCGGAGGGCCTTCATGCCCCGCCTGCCACCATGGTTTCGTTCTCTTCAGGGGAGAAGACCCGGGGAGAAGAAGCCCGGGCAGAAGGTTTTTCTTGAAAAGGAATCCCGTTCCAGTAATTATAATGGATAGTGCCCTTCAAAGAAATGGGAAGGTCTGTTTCGTGGGGGCGCTTCGCGCCATGTGCTTTGCAATTCTTGCATTACGAAAGGGGACAGGGGATGACAATCGATCTGCAGATTAGTGAGAAGAGAAAGAGACAGTGTGCGAAATTGGTGGAGATTTCGAAGGATATCGTCAAACAGGCCTTTGAACGGTTTAGGCCGGAGGAATTAGGCATTACGTGGACAGGCGGGAAAGACAGTGGATTGGGCCTCTGGATTATAAGGCAGGTTTGTCTTGAGAAGATGATTCCCCTTCCCAAGGCGATGATTATCGGAGAGGGAGATGAATTCGAGGAGATCGAAGAGTTCGTCAACAGGATGAGGAAGGAGTGCAACGTCCCCCTGGAGGTTTGCCGAAACGAAGATGTCTTGAAGGCAGCCAAGTACACGTTGAATGAGATGGTTGAGGTGAAGGATCTGAACGAACGGAATCGTGCTGAGCTCAAGCGAATCGGCTATGATGAAGATGAGTTTCCCTTCGAGGCCGAGTCTTATGTGGGGAACCATCTGATGAAGACGGTCGTATTTAATGAATTTCTGGAAAGAAATAGGATTAGAGGGATTTTTCAGGGGTTGCGGTGGGATGAACATCCTGCCCGGTTTGAAGACCCGTATTTTGAGCACAAAGAGGGATCTTACCTGGTGCCGGAGCATACGCGGATTCGTCCGATTTTGCATTTTACGGAGAAAGATCTGTGGGATACCTATGCGGCGTTTAACATCCCGTATTGTGTGCTCTATGAGCGAGGCTATCGTTCTCTGGGCGCCAAGACAACCAGCCAGATTTCCGTGGAGGGGGTAGCGGCCTGGAAGCAGGATTTAGAAAATACGGAGGAGCGGGCCGGCAGGCGCCAGGACAAGGAGAAGGCCATGGAACGGATGAGGCAACTGGGATATATGTAGTAAAGAAAACGGGCCTCCAATGGGCTGACAATCTGTTCAATCAGATGGCAAAAGGTTCTGCTTACTCTATCCCCACTGCGGCTCAGAAGGCTGAGAAGTTCAAAGGAATTCTCGTGGACGTCAGCGTCGATCCGAGATGGTCGGGTGTTGACAAGTGGGTTGTGAGGATCTTAACAACGAATGGAATCTCGGCAAGCCCCACGGGCGACGGGAGAGTGATCATCAGGGGAGACCTCGGGCATTTGAGTCAAGCTGCTTCAGAAGATGCCGATCTTCTCTTCAAGGGCCAAGAAGAGGTGTTTCGAAATAGGTACGGCCTGAGTGGTAAAGATGTCATCTATTACTGGTGGGCCGCCTTTGATGACCTCGCCCGGTGCTACATCCAATTGAATAGGCCGGATGAGGCCGACTTCACGCGATTGATCACGACGAGAGTCCTGGAGCCCTCTTAGAACTTCGCAGGGATAGAGCCAAGCAGTATCTCAAACAATCTTGGTACCGTTGTTCTCCTTCTTCTGGTCTATGTCCTCTATACGGTCTGGTGTGGATTTGCTACGATGTACCTATTTGAAGGCATGGGTATCACGGCCACGAGAGCGAGGGAGAAAAAGGAGATTTAGCTCTTCTCCGTAAGCTCTGGAGTTTAGAAAGGGTCGAAGAAATGGCGAGGTTGATTCCACCCCATGGCGGCAACTTGATTAAACGAATATTGGAGGGGGAAGAGCTGAAAGAGGCAATTGCCAGAAGCAGGACCTTTCCCCGTATTCGGATGACGACCCGGGAGAGGGATGACCTGATCATGATGGGGATAGGTGGCTTCAGCCCTCTCGAAGGATTCATGGGACAGGCAGACTGGAGAGGGGTCTGTGATGAAATGAAGATGACAAATGGAACCTTTTGGCCCATCCCGATTACACTGTCGGTGAGCAAAGAGGTGGCGAAGGATATTAAAGAAGGCCAAGAGGTTTCCTTGATGGACGATGGAAACGATGAACTGATGGGAAGTCTCCGGGTTCAAGAAAAATACAGTATTGACAGGATCCATGAGTGCAATGAGGTCTTCAAAACCACGGACCCGAAGCACCCAGGAGTGGCCAAGGTGATGGCCCAGGGAGAAGTGAATCTCGGAGGGCCGATTGAGATTTTCAGTGAGGGGGAGTACCCTGGGAAATTCAAGGATCTGTACGCGACACCTGAAGCAACTCGGAGAATTTTCGAGGAAAAAGGCTGGAAAACAATTGCAGCCCTTCAACTCAGAAATCCCATGCATCGGTCCCATGAGTATCTGGCGAAGATCGCCCTGGAGATCTGCGATGGGCTTTTCATCCATCAATTGATTGGAAAACTGAAGGACGGAGATATTCCAGCCGAGGTGCGTGTGAGATGCGTTGATACCCTGGTGGAGCACTATTTTCCAAAGGAGCGTGTGATCCAGAAGGGGTATCCTCTGGAGATGCGCTATGCCGGTCCTCGGGAAACATTGCTCCACGCCGTGTTCCGGCAGAATTATGGAGCCACTCATCTGATCGTAGGACGGGATCATGCCGGGGTAGGAGACTACTATGGTCCCTTTGAAGCGCAAGAGATCTTCGATCAGGTACCGGTGAATGCTTTAATGATCAAGCCGTTAAAGATCGATTGGACATTTTACTGTTATAGATGCCAGGCGATGGCATCCTCCAAAACCTGTCCTCATGGGGAGGATGCCCATTTGATGTTGAGTGGCACAAAGCTCCGCAAGATGCTTTCCGAAGGAGAGATGCCGCCTGCTGAGTTCAGCCGTCCCGAGGTCTTGGCCATCCTCCAGCGGTATTACTCCAGCCCTGAAGGAAAGATCGATCTCTAAACCCGTCTCCACGGAACTCGATCACCTACCTCCAGGCCGGAAAAATCGATACTCGAAACCCGGAGGCTTGACTTCTCTTAGCCATTTTGGTAACCTGGTATCATTATCAAGCCTGAGGCCCCCGATCGATAACCTTTAACCACAAAAAGGTATAAAGAGCCAAGCAGGGGTGAAGACCTGCTTGCCCGGAAAGGATCAGAAGAAATAGGCAGAGGTGAAATAGAATGGAAACGGATCGCAGAGGGCATACTCGATTCTTGGTCCAGGATGATGTGGTTGTTGCACTCCGTAATGGATTCACCAAAATTGGGAAGGTGAAAGATATCGGTAGGGGAGGGTTATCCTTCGAGCATATCTATGAAAACTCAACTGCGGAAGTCCCGGAGGCACACGTCTCTCTGTGGGTGAACAAATTCTTCATATCAGACGTACCCTGCAGGATTGTGTATGACATCTCGGTGTCTACGCCTGAAGAGTATTCCACGCTCGCGATCCGTCTCGCTACAAGGCGATGTGGGGTGCAATTCGAAACGCTCGCGGAAGATCAAAGAGCGCAATTGGATTTTTTTCTCAAAACGCACGTCCATGGAGAAACCCCCTGACCGGGTATTTGCAGCGGCAACCCCCTGGGGGAATCCTTCCATAGTGGTCTTTTTTATCAATAGGGTGACGAATCCATTGCTCACCGCAGAGCCGCAAAGGGCGCAGGGAAGATGTACTTTTTTGCTCTGGCGGTTCGAAGATCCCGGTAAAAAGTTCAACTCCTTGCTGTCTCTGCGTCTTTCTCGCCGCGCTGCCCGCCTCGCACGCGCACTCCGGCGCGGCGGGTCGCGCTATCGCAGCAGGGCGGTGAATATGTCATCGAATTTCTGAAACGACCTGCTTAGGAGGGTAGTTCATGAGATTTGAAAAGGAGAATAAAAGAGGAAAGGGGTCAAGCAATTCGCCGCTGCCTGACCCCCTGAATTTATTGGTGGAGCTGAACGGGATCGAACCGTCGGCCTCCTGAATGCCATTTATAATCATAGCCCCCCCGCTTTCTCTCCGGTGCTTGCTAATGCCCAATGGTATTTGAAAACCCGATATTCCTGTAATTGGGTTCTTTATCCATTTAGCCCGTGTTTTCCAATGTCAGAAGCACAAAAAGTGCACATTGGGGAGGGCAGGGGGAGGACCGGAAGCAGGATCATGGTTAGTCTACCTTCAAAAAGGCTCCAACACACACGACACCCACCCTCCACTCCAGCGCACTCCCTTCCAAGTCCACTTACTGGGATAGGCCCATTCGAGAGGGGACACTTCCGGTCCGGAATCGGGATCTTGATTTCAATACCCTCAAAAAGGTTCCAACACACACAACACGCACCACACCCAACCCTCACATTTCAGGAGGACAGACTTCACAAGTCAATCACTCCTATGATTTCCAGCACTTACAGACTCTCACTGGCAGGAATCAGCATACTTCTAATCACCCGGGCGGCGGGAGAGGATCAGGAGGGGCCGTTCACACTGTCTCAGATATTCCCTCGTCACATCTATTTGGGGGGAATTTCGATACCTCCGTCACTCATTCGCCGTGGCCTTTACAACGGTCTTGGGAACGTACCGCAGATAGACTGGATTCGTCGTCAGGATGGTCCCAAAGTCGTTGTTGAAAATGAATGTCCATTGACCAAGGATTTTCTTGGGCACAATCACGGCCTGAAGGCTTGAGAGTTCATCCGCGTTATCGATATAAAGGGACCCAACGATTTGCAATTCTAAGAAGACGAACTTGTCAGAGGTCAGCGTTTGAGCATGTGCAGGATTTCCCAGAACAAAAAGCACCAAGATTCCAAGAGCGACGATTAGAATGTTTTTCATGGCTTTATCCTCCTCGGGTGCATTCTCTCAAATGCGTATTGGAAAGTCAACGCAAATCATGATGAAAATGGGGAGGGACCAAAGAGTATGGCGACAGAACAAGCCCTGATTGGGTGGAATGAAATAGCCAGTTTCCTGAGATGGTCGCTATCCAAAACTAAGTCGAGGCGAAAGGAATGGGCAGATTGTGGTGTCATTTTTTACACCCTCCAGGGGAAACCTCCGAACCGGCATAGGGTGGTGTGTACCTTTCCTTCTCTCCTCCAGAAATTGGCTGTCTTGAAAGCATCAAGGGAGGAACTCCTCTGATGCCATTTCCTGAATAGATTCCCTAAACTGATTATTTTAGGGCTAAGAGGGAAATACGGGAATCGCCTTTGTCCCTTTCGATTCAAGATTATGAAGAACAGGCCCATGACGGAAACGCAGGGGAAGTGATGGACATTCCGGTTGCACACACAAGAGGGGCAGGAATCGGTAGTGTCCTAATTTGATATGGGGACTGGCACGAAATATGCTTCGAAATCTTTGGTCAATATTCGAAACTTGCATTTGATTGGGTTCTGAGTGGCGGACATCCAGCATAGGCGTACATTTTTGTACGCGAATAAGTTTAAAAAATGGTTGGGTCACACTATGACCCAAGATTATGCAATTTTTTACTTGACAAAAATATGGAATTGGTCAATATTGAAAGCAGAGAGTTATAAAAACCGCCCCTTGCGACGTACCGAATAGCCTATAAAACTTTCGGTGCCGACCAAGGGGCGTTGCTTTCTTAGGGGGGTAGGAATTATGCGCAAAGTGGTTTTCATGATTGACGGTTGGTTTATGCGTAAGACTATCTACATGTCAAAAGCTTTTTTCTATAATGGCGTAGAGATTCGTAGATATTGCTTATCACATTTGCGACCCGATGATTATCTTTATAGAATTTTCTATTATGATACAGAGCCCTTAAATAAAAAAGGACATCATCCCGTAACTAAAAAGAGCATAGATTTCGGGAAAACCAATGTAGCTCAAGCACAGATAGAATTGCTTGAATCCATTAAGAGAACTCCTAATTTTGCTTTGCGATTGGGGAAAACAATTTGGCGCAACAACGAGTGGATTTTGAAGGCAGATAAACTTAGTGCTCTCTTACAAAAGAAAATCACGGTCGACGATCTTACGGAATGGGACTTTAAGCCTTTAATTGAACAAAAGGCCGTCGACATGAAGCTTGGTCTTGATATAACCTACATTGCAACGAAAAGATTAGCCGACTTGCTAATAATTATCACTGGAGATGCCGATATTGTTCCAGCCTTAAAATTCGCCAGGAGAGAAGGAATGCAAGTCTGCCTCGATCCATTACGACACCCTGTTCAACCCGAATTATCAGAACATGTCGACTTTATAGAAACAAAACTTCCCAAACCTACAAGAAAACCTCTTTGCACATAATCAGGCTTTTTACTGTCTAAAATCATTAACAATTCCCGCTCTCACGGCTCTTCTGGCGAATTAATAGCCCCCTGATGGAGTACCGCAAAGAACCGCCTCTTCCTTGAATCATCCAGTCCATGGGACCACGCATAGCACCGGGAAGCCGTGGAGTGTCCCGGAAGATCGAAGACCTGGACAACCCCTTCCCAGACTGTTTCGCCCTGAAAGACCTTTTAGCACATTACCCTCCTCGCATTTTTGTTGACTTTTCCATTCAGATTCTATATTCTGATACGAAGATTATTGGTTCCGTTCGCTTTGTTGGAGTTGACCCAACAACACAACCATCATCCTTCCAAGAAAGTTATGAAAACAAGGGATTCAGAAGGTCCCAAGGGAAACCCCTGAATGCGTTAATCCCTTCTTGGAAGCTTTCCCTCTTTCTGGATAAAGCAAGAGAAGTTGTGGAAGATTAGGGACAAATTATTGGGGGAGGGGGAGGTAATGAAAGGAATACTTTCTCTCGTAATTGTCATATCTTTTGCGCCATTTTTAATATTTCACCCTTCGGAAACATTCGCTTCAACGTTTCGACATGCCGAAACGATTATAACATGACTATCGGCTAAATTGAAATTATGTTGCATTTGCATGATACTATGTCATGCTAAATTCAATCCTTTTCCCGTCCAGGTGTCGAATATTCAAATCATTCAACTGATATATCGCCGCTTGCAGAGCTTTCATGCATTCCGGATCCTTGGGATTACGCTCAAGTCTGATCCACCTCGCCTCTTTCGTTATCTCAATCTCGGCCGGCA
>Ga0209777_10001571_pt1 | contig 32476 bp, 29 predicted proteins | sample FrelakmetHBP12HB_FD_187147 | JGI IMG/M metagenome (GOLD analysis project Ga0209777, IMG submission 187147) | Freshwater lake sediment microbial communities from the University of Notre Dame, USA, for methane emissions studies -HBP12 HB (SPAdes)... | ecosystem: Environmental > Aquatic >... | reverse complement strand
GCCTGCCTGTTATAATCTCTTTCGGACATGGTCACTTCTCCTTTCTGCTTTTGTTGTTTGCGATATTCAACTTTAACAGATCGAGAGTACCATGTCCTCACTTCTCTTCCTTATAGTAAGCTGTAAGAGAGCGTCCGGCAATTTTGACAAATATCCACCCTTTCAAGCTTAACTCATGCATACGGTAATTCTAATGGACATCCAACTTTTCAACGCAAATCATTGTTTTTTATTTTCTCAATAGTTGTGATATAGCTAAAAGAAGTAATTATCTAACTGCCCTTTTCCTTTTCTTCTCATCTTGAGAATTTCGGAGATGCAAAGGCTGAATGCAAGGCATTCTAATGGATATTTGGCTCCTGTCCAAAACCTCCATCACGTTGGACATTGTTCGTGGTGAATAGAATCTCAAAGACATTTTAAAAAGACGAACTTATCTTACAATCGAGGTGTTTTGATGATGCCGACATTTCATTTTACCAAAAGACGGAAGAAGATGCCCTGCAAAACATACTGGGAAGAGATCACTTCGGCCCGTTCGACCACGCCGTCAAGCAGTATGATTTTGAGAAAGCCCTGACATTGATTAAACCGCAGGCGAAAAGGTTTAAAAAGAAACAATAGTGGGACTGTGCTTTCGGGGATAGATCTGAGGGCGATACGAAAGCGCTTGGAAATAACCTTTTGAGAAGGAGGCTGAAATGGCAGATACAAGCAGCCATATGGATAAACCGACCATCCTGGTAGTGGATGATACACCGGACAATCTTTCTCTGATGAGCGGGTTGCTCAAGGACCTTTATAAGGTAAAAATCGCCAACAACGGTGAGCGGGCACTTAAAGTCGCCTTGACCGGTACACCTCCCGATATCATTTTGCTCGACATCATAATGCCTGTCATGGATGGTTATGAGACCTGCCGCCATTTAAAATCGCATGCGGAGACGAAAGACATTCCAGTCATTTTTCTAACCGCCAAGGCTGAAGTTGAGGATGAGATGAAGGGTTTTGAACTCGGCGCGGTTGATTACATCACCAAGCCGATCAGCCCACCCGTGGTACTGGCGCGTGTGCAAACCCATCTGCAGTTAAAACGGGTGCGCGACTACCTCAAGGATCAAAACGAATTCTTGGAAGCTGAAGTGCAGCATCGCACGCAGGAGGTTGTAGCGGTCCAGGAAGTTACCATTCTGGCAATGGCGTCGCTGGCGGAAACGCGGGACAACGATACAGGCAACCATATCCGCCGCACCCAGTTCTATGTCAAGGCATTAGCGGAAAAGCTACGTCGCCATCCCCGGTTCAGTTATTTTCTTGACGATGACAAAACCATTAACCTTCTTTTCAAATCGGCGCCGTTGCATGACATCGGCAAAGTAGGCATCCCCGACAATATCCTTCTTAAACCCGGACGTTTCACCCCGGAAGAATGTGAAATCATAAAGCACCACTGCGCATTAGGCCGCGACTCGATCATCGCTGCGGAACGGCGGCTGGGTTTGGAATTGCCTTTCCTTTACTTTGCCAAGGAAATTGCCTATTCCCATCATGAGAAGTGGGACGGAATGGGCTACCCTGAGGGTCTGTCGGGAGACGACATTCCTATTTCCGGGCGTCTGATGGCTGTGGCGGACGTGTACGATGCCCTTATCTGCCGGCGCGTTTATAAAGAGGGCATGCCCCATGAAAGGGCGGTGGGAATCATCTGCGAGGGCAGCGGTGCCCATTTTGATTCCGATATCGTGGATGCCTTTATGGAAACGGCAGATGAATTTGTCCAGATAGCAAAACGCTATGAAGATACGGAGCATGACGTTCAATCGAAGGCAAAACAGATGGGGTCTTAGATCTGAACTCAAAGTATAGTTGGTTATAAATGCTAATCCTCAGTTAAATTCCAAACCGGAAACGCTGACTCATAGGTGCAACTCACGGAATCAAGTTACCATGGGGTAAAGTATTTTTAAGGAATCGTCAACCTCGACGAAAATACAAGATTTCAATCCGTATCATTGATGTTATTTTCTCATTGATTATAGTAGAGGTGAAACAATATATGCTCTCATTGCTTTTTTGTTCTCATATCGAGAATTTCGGAGATGCAACGGCTGAATGCAAGGCATTCTAGCGGATATTTGGCTCCTGTCCAAAACCTCCGCCAGACCGGGCATTGTCCGTGGTGAATAGAATCTTAACGACATTTTTAAAAAGACGACCTTATTTTACAATCGAGGTATTTTGATCATGCCGACATTTCATTTTAGCAAAAAAATGTTTGTGACTGCGCTCTTGTGTGCAATCTTCCTCGTGACGGCGGCAGGATGGGTCTTTACCGGCTATCTTGTAGAATTGGCAACGAGCACGGTGAAAGGCGATGTAGAAGACGCTAGCACCATCATATTGCTCAACGTGGTCAACGAACGGAAGCGAATTGAGAACGCGGCCGCAGCCATTGCAGGATCTCCTTTGACTCTTCCTGTTTTAGAGGCCAACACCCCTGACAATATAGCCAAGGCAAACAACATCCTGGATCGGTATCACAAGTCTCTTGATGGAGCGGTCTGCTACATCATCGCTCAAGACGGTAAAACACTGGCCTCATCCAACCGGAACGAGAAGGATAGTTTTGTCGGGCAGAACTATACCTTTCGGCCTTATTTCCAGGAGGCTATCAAGGGCGATACCTTCGGGTATTTTGCTGTCGGTACGGTATCGGGGAAACGAGGATACTATGCCAGTGCACCCGTCAAGAATAAAAAAGGCAGTATCGTCGGAGTTGTAGCCATAAAAAAGGAATTCGAGGACATTGAAGCAAATCTCAAACAGTACATATGGTTCTACATGGATGATGAAGGCATCATTTTTATGTCTTCACAGCCGGAAGCCATTCTGAAAAGCCTGTGGCCACTGGATGACAAGCAGAAGGAACGAATTATTTCCTCAAAGCAATACGGCCCGGGACCTTTCGAACCGATTCTGCAAAAAAAATTCACCTACGGCGAGGAAGTGACTTTCCAAGGAGAGCAATACATGGCCTCTCGGAAGGCGGCGGCAAAGAAAGGCTTTTCCGTCATCCTCTTCTGGCCGACAAAGCAGATCAGCATGTACCGGTTATTCGGCATTATTCTTACCCTGCTTACCATTTTATTGTCACTAAGCTTTCTTACGGTGATTTATATATCCACGCAATCGAATTTCAGGATGAAGGGACTTCTCGAAGAGAGTCAATCTCAGGCAGCGGCCCTTGCTGATTCAGAGAGTCAACTGCGGGCTCGAAAAGATGAACTGGAATCCCAGAAAGAAGCACTTCTCGAACAACATCGTGAGCTTGAGGAAAGCAAGGCAACGCTGGCGCAAATTGAAGAGAGGAATCGACTGATCCTCATCTCCATTAGCGAAGGGATATTCGGTATGGATATTGATGGCAGGGTAACTTTCGTCAATCCGGCGGTAAGCGCCATCCTTGGCTATACAGAAGAAGAATTGCTCGGCAAATCGATGCATGACCAGATTCATTACGCCTATTCCGATGGCTCGGAATTTCCGCGGGGGCAGTGCCCCATGTATCTGTCTCAGGATGGCACGGCCCGCACAGTGGACAATGAAGTGCTCTGGCGCAAGGATGGCACGGCGGTTCCCGTGGAATACTCCACAACACCGGTCTGGAAAGACGGCCGCGTGATCGGGACAGTCGTCTCGTTTCGCGACATAACCGAGCGCAAGGCGATGGAAGAAGTCATTCGTAAAGATCGTGAGAGTCTTCAGAGTATGATGGATAGCAGCCCGATCAGCGTCGGCATATCGACGGGCGGAATGCTGAAGTTTGCCAATCCACAATTTTTGAAGACGCTTGCCATTGAGATTGGTGAACCCATCACCAGGATCTATCTCAACCCTGAAGACCGGGCGCCGATCGTCGAGGCTCTGCAACGCGACGGTATCGTCAGCAATTACGAGATCAGGATGCGCGGTGCAGACGGAGCGCCTGTCGATATCATGCTGACCTTTTTACCGACGACATACGAAGACCAACCCAGCATCCTGGGATGGCTGGTGGATATCAGCTTCTTGAAGAAGATGCAGGCAGAACTTCTGGAGGCCAAGGAAATTGCCGAGGCGGCCTCACAAGCGAAGGCTGACTTCCTGGCGAACATGAGCCACGAGATTCGGACTCCGATGAACGCCATCATCGGATTTTCAAACCTGGCACTAAAGACTGATCTGGACAGAAAGCAACGTGATTATGTCCGGAAGATCCAGCAATCGGGCATCCATCTTTTAGGAATCATCAACGATATCCTCGATTTTTCCAAGATAGAGGCGGGCAAGCTGGCGGTAGAACAGACAGAATTTGAGCTGGAGAAGATGTTGGAGAATGTCTCCAACCTCATTTCCGATAAAGCAGCAACCAAAGGACTGGAGCTGATATTCAACATCGGGAAGGGAACGCCCAATTACCTGGTGGGCGACCCGCTTAGGCTGGGGCAGATCCTTGTCAATTATTCCAACAACGCCGTCAAGTTCACCGAGACAGGCGAGATTGTCATCTCCATCCAGGCCGTGGAGGAGTCGGAAGAGGATGTGCTGATGCGCTTTGCCGTGCAGGACACGGGCATCGGACTGACGGAGGAACAGATAGGCAAACTGTTCCAGTCCTTCCAGCAGGCGGACACTTCCACATCCCGGAAGTACGGCGGCACCGGTCTGGGGTTGGCCATTTCCAAGAAGCTTGCCACACTCATGGGGGGCAACGTGGGAGTGGAAAGCGAACATGGCAAAGGCAGCACTTTCTGGTTTACGGCAAGACTGGGCAAGGGTATAGCTAGAGCGAGAAAATTCGTGCCTGATCCCGACGTACGGGGGCGGCGAATATTGGTGGTGGACGACAACGAGATGAGCCGTATTGTTCTTGGCTCCATGCTGACCGGGATGACCTTCACCGTGAAGGATGTCGCTTCCGGCAGGGCGGCGCTGGAAGAGATCCGTTTGGCAAACGATGCAGGTAAGCCTTATGATGTCGTTTTGCTCGATTGGAGGATGCCGGGGATGGACGGAATTGAAACGGCCAGGGCCATCAGGGAACTGCCTTTGAATCCCCTTCCACACATGGTCATGGTAACGGCTTATGGCCGCGAAGAGGTATTGAAAGAGGCGGCCCTGGCAGGACTTGAAGACGTACTCATTAAACCGGTAAGCTCTTCAACGATGTTCGACACCCTAGTCCAGGTACTGGGTGGCAAGCGTGATGAAAAGAGGGATGATGATCAAAAGGCAACACCACTAATAGGAAGTTTAGCCGCTATTAAGGGTGCATCCATTTTACTTGTTGAAGATAACGAGTTCAACCAGCAGATTGCAAGAGAGCTTCTCACTGATGCGGGGTTCAAAGTGGACGTGGCAGAAAATGGCCAGAAATCGATCGAAATGCTGGATAAACGTCTTTATGATATCGTACTCATGGATATGCAGATGCCAGTCATGGACGGCACTACGGCCACCCGTGAAATCCGCAAAGATGAACGTTTTCAGGATCTGCCCATTGTAGCCATGACAGCCAACGTCATGGAAGCGGATATTGAAAAATGCCGAGAAGCAGGTATGTGGGATCATATCGGCAAACCGATTGACCCCGATGAGTTGTTCGGCAAGTTGCTGAAGTGGGTGAAATCTAGACCAATCGGGCAGGCTCTTACGACCACTGCGGTCACTGTAACAGCCGCTGAAGAAAAAATCCCTAAAGAGACGAAAATAACAGAGCAGGATGACCTGACCGACATCCCCGGCTTAGACACCAGCCAGGGGTTGAAACGCGTTTTAGGGAAGAAAGACTTTTATTTAAAAATACTGAGGATGTTCATCACGAACCAGGGGGAGGTATCGGCACAAATACGCCAGAGCCTCAATGCCGGCGATTATGAGACAGCGGAACGTTTGGCCCATTCAGCGAAGGGTGTAAGCGGGAACATCGGCGCTGCCGGTCTGCAGGAAATGGCTGGCAAAGTGGAAAAAGCTATAAAAGAAAGCCAGCCACGCGAGGAAATTGATAAGCTACTCCTTCCATTCTCGGAAGCCAATGCGAAACTGATTGCCCGCCTGAAGGAAGCTTTGCCTGAGCAGGAGATCAGCAAGGTTGCAGGCTCAGAAGCCACGCCAGTGAACAGAGAAAAAGCTGCCGCAGTCTACAAAAAGCTGGTGGAACTCCTGACGAATGATAACAGCGAGGCCGTGGACTTTTTGGATGGTGAAAGTGATCTCCTGCGGGGCATACTGGGAACAAAGCAATTTGTATCAATAGAGGAGACAATCAAGCAGTATGATTTTGAAAAGGCCCTTAAACTTCTAAAAAGCCAAGCAGTTGGAACAAAGTTTCAAGTATAAAGCTATTGGCATGGCCGACAGAGTTAAGAAATGGTGATTCTTACAAAAGATCAGAGGCTTCTAACTTGTGTTTCAAATAGTCTGTTATTCGTTTCAGTCGAAGATGAGTTCGGATACGGGCCAATAAAATGGGTGGACTTATCGGCTTGGTGATGTAATCAACTGCGCCGAGTTCAAAACCTTTTTCCTCATCTGCGACGTCAGATTTTGCAGTAAGGAAAATGACAGGAATATCAGATATTTGCGATTCCTTCTTGAGATGACTGCATACCTCGTAGCCATCCATTCCCGGCATCATAATGTCCAACAGAATAAGATCCAGCGGATCGGAGGAAAAGGCAATACGAAGCGCATCTTTTCCATTGGTGGCAACCTTAACCCTGTAGAGATCATTTAGAAGCCCACTTATTAATGCAATGCTATCGGGTGAGTCGTCTACAATCAGAATCACCTGTCTTTCCGGGTGATCGTTTGCTGCCGCCATATTACCTCCTCACAATTTCATATCTACTCTGAGCTGATTATGTTTCACCTCAATAATCAACAGGCACTTACAGAGAAAATCTCCAATGGCTCTGAAATATTCTTAAACGTCGTTAAACCTTTTGAAATAAAGGTTGCAGTCAGGAACTCATCCTGCACTTGCAGGGCTGATGCATGGTGTTTCATCTGTTCCAGAGATTCCTTGATTGTCAATATTTCCCCTCCCGCAGCGTTACTGCACAGGCGGGAAGCGAGGTTGACCAAGTGGCCGAGAGCCGTATACTCCATCCGGTTTGATGTGCCTACATTGCCCACAACGACTTCCCCTGTGGCCACCCCGATACCTATGGCTCCGACAGTTTTGTTGGCAGCTTGCCTGCTTTCCATCCAGTCCTTGTGAACCTTCTGCATAGAGGCTGCTGCACTGAGGGCCTGCCATGCATGAGTTTCATTATGCAAAGGGGCGCCGAAGATAGCCATCAGGCCGTCGCCAAGAAACTTGTCCACCATTCCTTCCATCTCTTCGACACACTTTACCATGTTATCAAGGAACGAATTCACTGTTTCCTGTACCTCTTCGGGTGTAAGCCGACTACCCAGCGCTGTGAAACCGCGCATGTCCACGAAAAGGATGCTGACCTCCCGCTTGTCCATTTTCAGAAATTCATCGATCGGCGTTCCCTTGAGCTGTTCAATGACCTTCGACGATACATAGCGGGAAAAAGTATTCTCCAAAAATCTATTCTTCTCCTTCAGGTATTCCCTGGCGCTTTGCAGCATGAGGTGGTTCTTTACACGCGCCAGCACGATGGGTGGACTTATCGGCTTGGCTATGTAATCTGCAGCTCCAAGTTCTAATCCCATTTGCTCATCTTCGACTTCGGACTTTGCCGTAAGAAAAATAACGGGGATATCATTTGTAGCCTTGTTTTCCTTGAGACGGCGGCACACCTCATACCCATCGATCCCTGGCATCATCACATCAAGCAAAATCAGGTCAGGAGGTTCATTAGAAATAGCGATCTGTAAAGCCTTCTCACCGTTGAGGGCAACCTTGGTCTTGTAGATATCCTTGAGTAGAGAACCAATCAATGCAAGGTTATCCGGCTGATCATCGACGATGAGAACGGTCTGTTTTTTTTGCTCGACATTCGCGGCCATAATTCTCCTTAAAAAAGCTCAAAATGGCTTATTGCATCAATTGCTTATCTTCCTTGGGAAGATCTTGCTTTTTCTCTGGGAAAGGATAGGGGGAAAAGAGTTGTTTGTCAAGAAAAGCTGCCACAAGATATTGTTTTTGTTGTTTCATTGATTCACAAAGCCTTTTTTCTGTTAGGTCGATTCCCTGTTTTGCCCAGAATGCCAAGGTGCCATGCATAGCATCAGCCGAGTGATTCGAGTCATTCATAACATACCCATGAGCAACATACTCTCCATCAGTCTGGGATGTAGAGCTCGAATTTATAGTTTTTATTGAAACTTCCGAGGCTAAGTGTATGCTTCCCCTTCTCCAAAGGGGCTTTTCTCCTAACTTCATTCTTGCCAATCCGGACGCCGTCAAGGGTCGTACCCAGTGTACTCGCTGTATCTATGACGTAATATTTATTCTCAACCAAAGCGACCACGCAGTGCATCCTGGAAAGCCTATAGGGCTGACCGTCTATAAGTGGCAGATCGACATTTGCAAAATCATCGTCCGATGTTTTCCGTCCGATGCTAAAGGGTATCTTAGAAATTTTGATCTCCTCGCACTGCATTGCCCGTTTCGCATCCACATCCAAGGCGCGCAAGCAAAGAGTTTTCTTCGTCCCAACGTTTGTTGATTCCGTTTCCGTATAATCCTTTTCTTGAAAAGCAACGGCAATCTGATTCATATACAACAGCTTGCGGAAAGCCTGTTTCAATATGGGAATCATGCTTCGGGGGTTGGTGTTGAGTGCTATCTCAAAGTCTTCACGACTGATGGCATTAACCCCTGTATCTTCCAGTGCTGACACCGATGCGGAAGGAGCTTCCCCGGTGATAAGACTCATCTCACCAATGACATTGCCTACGCCTAACTTTGCAAGGACAATTCTTTTCCCCTCTCGCATCTTGAAAACCTCGACGCTTCCGGTTTGGATTAGATAAGCAATCTCTCCGGTAGTATTCTCCTCAATTATGAGATCACCCTTCTTGAAATATTTCGCTTCGAACATATTGCATCTCCCTTTCCCAGCCTTATATAAACTATACAGCTTATCATAACGAAAGCGATGGTGAACAGGATTACTCTTAAAGCAGCTTTGTCAGGATGGCTGCATTGAGATAGTTAAAGTCGATCGGTTTCTTAACATAATCATAGGCGCCCAAGTCTATTGCGCTCTTGGCTGTCGCCTCATCAGACACACCGGTTACCATGATGACGGGAATATTCGGATCAATTTTTTTGATTAGCTTGAGGGTTTCAATGCCACTGATGCCGGGCATCATGATATCGAGGAGCACCAGTTGCGGCTTAATTTCTTTAACCAACCGAAGAGCTGCCGATCCATCCGTCGCTTTATAAACTTCATAACCCTCGGCCATAAGATTGACCTCGATAATCATGAGATTGACTGGTTCATCATCAACACATAGGATTTTTTTCATTATAATCCCTCTCCTTTCATGTATTTGAACCTGTTCAATACTAATTAATGATAATGATTTTAACTATATATAAAACTCGGGACATTATATTTGACTACATCACGATCGGGAAGAAAAGCACGGTTCTGAAATTGAATTGTTGAACAGGCTCTATTTATGAGCATAATTCCAATTTACTCCGGTAAGTATAGAAAAAAGTTTCTTAAATGTCAAAATATTTCTCCTGGCTGGAGATGGGTGAGTAAGCAGCACTTCACTGTTCTTCGTACGGTATTCATTGATTCTCAGTGATACAATCAGGTGTGACTTTGTAAACTAAATAGACGACCTCTTTCGCTAACTGTAACAAAGCATACAGCGATTTTGACTTACGGTCACCCTTTCATTCCGTAATCAACATTATGACATATTTCAATTTCCTCAACTCAAAGGATTTTTTGCAATTGACTAATAACAAGATATCCTATAGATAATCCCGAAATCATTCAAAAAAGAGGGGATACTCAATGAGTCATCATATCCGTACTCTTCTATCCATCATCCTTTCTATCCTTTCTATATTTTTCCTGTCATCGACATCTTTCGCCGCCGATTACCAGCAGGTAGCTGGACTGATGGACACGCGGACAACCTTCAGTGATGGCGCATATAACATAGAAGGACTTGTCCTGCTCGCCAGGCAACGGGGCTTCAGCGTCCTTTTCATCAATGACCATGACAGGGTCGCCATGGAGTATGGCTTGCCCCCTCTCCGGAATCTTATCAGGAAAAAGGTAGAGCTAAACTCCATCAACAGTGGCGGCGCTGATAAATTCATTCAAGCAATAAAGGAAGTCAGGCAGAAGTATCCCGATATGATCATTGTCCCTGGCTCCGAGACAACCCCCTTCTATTACTGGACAGGAAGCCCTTTAACGGGAAAACTTACCGCGCATGACCATGAGAAGCGTATCTTAACCGTCGGGATGGAGAGCCCTGATGATTATGAAAACCTGCCGATCCTTCATAATAATCTTTCCATAAACTATTTCACGAAAGCCCTGCCGGAAGTCGTCCTTTTTTCTCTTTCCCTCATTGCATCTCTTATCATGCTTCGCTGGAGGGGATATCTGCGTGTTACCGGCCTTATCATTTTTGTTTTATCCGTAGCTTTTATTATAAATAGCAATCCTCTCATGAGCTCTCCCTTCGATCCTTACCACGGTGATCAGAAGATGGCGCCCTATCAGCTCGTAATTGATTATGTTAATTTAAGGGGTGGTATGACCTTCTGGAATTACCCCGAAACAAACTCCGGCGTCAGAGAAATGGGACCGATTCATGTGAGCACCCTTCCCTACCCCTATGTTCTGTCAGAATCGACAGGTTACACAGGCTTTGCCGCCATTTATGGAGAAAATATTACGTTGACGGAACCCGGAAATATCTGGGATACCACTCTAAAAGAATATTGTATAGGCTACAGGGATCGGCCACCCTGGGGAATCGCAACGGCAGATTTTCATGGGGAAGGGAAAGGCGAGGATAAGTTGGGAAGCTACCAGACCGTCTTTTTTGTCCAGGAGAAGACCAAAGCCGGCGTCCTCAAGGCGCTAAGAAATGGAAACATGTACGCCTATCAGGGCAATGTCCCTCAGAAATTGAAGCTTGACGAGTTTTCCCTGTCATTTGCGGACGGTCAAACAAGAGGGATTTCGGGAGATACAATAAATGTGAATGGTTTCCCTAAGATAAGAATCGCCATTTCATCGGTTGGGTCCGCGCAAAATTCTGTAAAGGTACGCCTGATCCGGTCGGGTACATTAATTAGCACATTTGAAGAAAAGCTTCCGTTTCAGATTGAACATATAGATCAATATTACAAACCGGGCGAGAAAATTTACTACCGGATAGACATCCGAGGTCCCGGAATCATTGTCAGCAATCCGATTTTCGCATCATTTCGTGAGGATAAAAAATGATCATGGAAAACCGGGCGCGTTATATCATCCGGGCGTCATTCTCGCAGGAGCGCATGCAATACCTGGATCAGGAGGGAAAAGTCGTCTATACGTCCAAAGATGGCAGGACAAGCAAGGGCTTCACCGCCCCAGAATGTCTGGCCAATCTGTGTCCACACATACTGTAAAGAGGTGATCCGATAGTGCAGTACCACAGATTCAGCATCACAATCAGACACTTCAGTTCAACTGGTAATCATCACCTCAATTCCAAACCGAAAATCATTGATAAGTAGGTGCAGTCAATATCCAGCACAGCAAGAATTATGGCTGACCGGATTCACTTCATTGCGGATGAAAGGTGGTGCTTAGAGGTTGAGGTTCCCGGTAAGCTTCATTTTGATCGAAAAGATTCAATGCGATCAGAGAGCCAGCCGAACCAGTCTTTAAGACCTGCCGACGTCTTGCAGGAAACCTCAAATATTTTAAGATTACGGTTTAGGGTGAGGGCGTCTTTTTTTGCCTTGGCCATATCGAAGTCTACATGGGGAAGAAGATCTATCTTGTTGATGATCATGGCCTCCGACTGCTGGAACATTAGGGGATACTTTGCCGGCTTGTCAGAACCTTCCGGAGTGCTCAAGACCATCACCTTCGCGTTTTCACCGATCTTGAACTCAGCCGGGCATACGAGATTGCCCACGTTCTCGGCAATGAGGAGATCAAGCTGTGTGAGATCAAGGCCCGGCAGGGCTTCGCGGATCATGTTCCCGTCTATATGGCATGCCCCGCCGGTGTTAATCTGAACTACGGGAACTCTCAGTTTGGCGATCCTTTCAGCATCAGACGAGCCCTGGATATCCCCTTCAATGACGCCGATTTTATATTTGCCCTGAAGGGCAGAGATCGTCCGTTCGACAAGTGAGGTTTTCCCTGCGCCGGGGGAGCTCATCAGATTAAGGACGTATATTTTTTCTTTATCAAATATCTTCCTGTTTTCTTCCGCAATCCTGTCATTGGCATCTAGGATATTTTTTACGACTATTATCTTGGACAAGGTTATTTTCTCCTTTATTCATTTAAATACACGAGAGATTTGAACATAAAGAAAACACCTGGATTCCCGTTTGCACGGGAATGACAGAAGGGGGAGTCTTCCAAATCTCTCGGCACATCAATATATCTCCTTTTCTATGATCTCTTTTAAAAGATCGAGCTTTTCCAAGGCGAGCGCCTCATCGATCTTATGAATGGCATAGCCCGCATGAGATATCACATAGTCTCCGATTGAAACATCCTCATCGACTATATCAAGACAGACTTCCCGCCTCGTGCCGCTGATATCTATAACCGCGATATTGTCTTCGTCAATAGATATGATTTTTCCCGGAAATCCAAGGCACATAATTACCAGTTCCTAATCCACGTCTATCTCCAGAAGTTGAATCTCTTCAGTTCCACCCACGAGAAGCACCTCTGAGCCTTTACATTGCGGGCACTCCGCAGCATATTGTTCGACTTCAACGTCTTTCTCGCAGGAAAAGCAATGAATGATGATTGGCCTAATATCAAATTCAAGAGCTGCCCATTCTGCTTTCGTACCGCTGGACTGTATTTCGAAGATAAATGCGAGAGACTGCGGTTCAATGCAGGACAATCGTCCGAACGAAATCTTCATGGACTTCACTTTACTGAAGCGATATTCCTCTGCGTATTCTTCGATTATATCCAGAATTGACCGGATAAGGGACAGCTCATGCATGGTTCAACTTCAGCGGCTTAATACCATATGAAGACAGCTCTTTTAAGAGAAGCCTCGCCACAGCATAAAATTTTTTTCTTATAGAGGGGGTCAGTTCAAGACCCATATCTTTGTACTTGTAGGGAACAATGCAGAGGAAGATTACTTCAGGCAACTCATCGATTAGTTCCGCCTTGCAGAGCACGTCATGAAACGATACTTCATGGGCCGAAGTTGGTTCAAGCATTTGCGCATCTACTTCTTCCTTTGTAAAACGGTAGACGGAGCCGGGTTCTTCGTTTGCTTTTATCACGTCGATAACGAGAAGTCTATCGCAACTGCATACCGTATCGAGCAGTCCATAGCCGAGGGTACCGCCCTCAACGATCCTGACGTTTTCCGGCACTCGATAATTATTCTCGAACCAGCGCACAAAATGGACGCCAAACCCTTCATCCTGAAGAAGAACGTTGCCCAAGCCGAGAATAGTGATGCGATCCTTGTTTCCCATATGAGCTCTAAATAACAATGGGGGAGATAATACCCATTTCTCCCCCATTCAAGAATTAATTTCTGTCAAGCAAAAGAGAATGACTTATTTCCCTTCTCTTTCGAAGAGCACCCCGCTGATCATGGAAGAGACTGTCCCTTCCTTCAATATGGCGTCATACCAGAAGGCCATATACACGTGCACGATTATAAAGAGAATGAAAAGCCACGTGAGGATATGATGAACGTAGCGGACGATTGCCAAGCCTCCCAGCATATTCTCCACCGGTTTTAAGAACTTGTATAAGAAGGCGGTCATCCCCGCATGATAACCGGCTCCCATGAGGATCATGCCGGTTATGAGAATGAGAAAGATCATGAAAAAAAGACCGCTGTAGGCAAGAGATTGCATGGGTCCATACAAGGAGCAGTGTTCGGGTGGGTCTTTTTTGATGAGGAGATAGAATTTGATCTGCTCCCACGTGCATTCGAAATCAGCCCATGCGAAGAAATCCTTCCAGTCCGCATGAAACTTCGAGAAAAAGGCAAGGTATAGCCTCCATATGAAAATGAACATAAGGAATATCCCGAAGAGGATATGCACGTATCTTATATTTCCCACGAAGAACTTATCCACCGTCTCTCCTTGATAAATTGTACAGGGATCGGCAATATAAAAACCTGTTACAATCAAGACAAATATGGATAACGCCATGGCCCAATGGTTGATCATGATTGCCGCAGACCATTCTTTTACAGGTTTTATTTCCATGGTTGTCCTCCCTTTCCTTTACGCGACCCTGAATTTCCTGATTTCATTGGTCTTTGGATCGATAATGTGAACCGCGCAGGCCATACAAGGATCAAAGGAATGAATGGTTCTCAGGATCTCCAGAGGCTGGTCCACTTTGGCGAGTTTAGTTCCGACGAGGGATTCTTCATAGGGCCCTCGTTTACCTGCCTTGTCCCTCGGGGAACAATTCCATGTGGAGGGAACCACGGCCTGATAATTTGCAATCACTTTGTTCTCAATTCTTATCCAGTGGCCTAAAGCTCCTCTTGGTGGTTCCGTCATACCACGCCCCTGGGCAGGTTTACTCGGGACATCGCAACGAGTCCATGTCCGTGTATCCCCTTTTTTGATATTGGCGATGAGTTCACCCACCCACCCCTCGATGTGGTCGGCCACATATTTGGTCTCTATGCAGCGTGCTGCCGTCCTTCCGAGGGTAGAAAAGAGGGCCGACACAGGGATGCCCGTTGCCTTGAGTGTCGAATCTACGAGGGCCTTGATTTTTTCGTTCCCCACGGCATAACCGACAACCATGCGTGCGAGAGGCCCCACTTCATGGGGCTGCCCGTCATATCTTGGCGCCTTGCACCAGGAATACTTTTCGTCTCCCTTCAGGTGACCATTGGCGTCATAGCCCGAATACTCCGGGTCTGTCGTTCCCTTATAGGGATGTGCAGGCTCCGTACCCTTATACCAGGCATGGGTTACTTCTTCCGTTATCTTCTCCTCGTCGAGCTTCAGGGGCTTTGAAATGTCTCTGTTCTTTACGACTCCCCTGGGGAAGAGGAAGGTATTCATATCGTCATCAAGAGGGAAACCGCCATAACTCAGGTAATTCTTCACGCCTCCTCCGATTCCGGCAGCGCCTTCACCTTTGTAATAGGCTGCTGCGAGCAGTACGTCAGGGATGTAGGCAGTCTCAATGAAGTTCTGCAATTCCTTCAGGCGGAAAAGAAACTGGCCGAGACGGTGCGCGTCCAGTGCATCCATTACACAGGTCACGCCGCCAACCACCAGGGATTGGGGATGGGGGTTCTTTCCGCCGAAGATGGTCTGCATCTGGGCCGCCACTTTGGATACCTGAAGGGCATCCAGATAATGGGAGACAATTACCAGGTTGGCCTCCGGTGGAAGCTTGTAGGAAGGATTTCCCCAGTATGCATTCGCAAAAGGTCCGAGGCGGCCTGATTTCACAAACTTTGTGAGTCTCTGCTGAACGGCCCTGTAGTGTGTTTCCGAGCAATTGTAAGGATCAGGACTGTAGCTCTTGGCAAGCCTGACCGCTTTCTTCGGGTCTGCCGAAAGGGCGCTCACAATGTCTACCCAGTCGAGTCCATGCAGATGATAGAAGTGCATGATATGATCGCCCAGATACCAACTGCCCTGAATTAGATTTCTGATAATGCGGGCATTGGGCGGCGGCTTGATTCCGAATGCATCTTCGCAGGCCATGGTGCTTGCTTCATAATGGACATAGGTGCAGACTCCACAGAATCTCTGAACAATAAGTCCCGCATCCCGGGGGTCCCGACCTTTCAGTATGGTCTCGATGCCGCGCCACAGGGTAATGCTGCTCCATGCGTCCCTGATTACGTTACTGTCATCGACTTCACACTCTATTCTCAAATGTCCTTCAATCCTGGTGATGGGATCTATAATGATTCTCTTAGTCATGTTTCTCCTCCTCATCTTTTCCCTTATGACGGATTGCACTGGCAACCGCATGTGCTGCGACACCTACCGCGGTCAAACCGGTCAACACCAGACCGATATTGTCGACGGTACGTTCTCCGCCCCCGATTGAAGCTTCATGGATCGGTTTTTCCAGCGGGGCCATGGTGTCCCAGAATCCCGGTTCCGTACAGCCTATGCAACCATGACCGGCCATTACAGGCCAGGAAACACCATCGTTAAATCGCACCTTGCTGCAATTTGCAAAAGTATATGGTCCTTTACAACCGACGTTGTATAAGCACCAGCCTTTCTTCGCTCCGTCATCGCCCCACTCTTCCACAAACTCTCCGGCATCATAGTGAGGTCGTCTCTCACAGAAGTCATGGATTCTCTTTCCGTAAGCCCAGATAGGTCTTCCCAGGGAATCAAGGGGGGGCATGCCGCCAAACATAAGATAGTGAAGAAGTGTCCCGACAAAATTAACGGCATTCGGTGGGCAGCCGGCGATATTAACAGTGGAGATTCCAAGTACCTTGCTGATCCCTGCGGAGTCTGTTGGATTGGGCCTTGCGGCCTGAATATTCCCAAACGCGGAACATGATCCGATGCAAATAGTGGCAGCGGCCTTGTGAGTCACTTCTTTCGCCACCTGAATGCCCGTCTTGCCCTTTGGACCAAGGGTCAAGTATTTTCCATTTAACCCGCGGGGCAGTGCGCCTTCGATCACGCATACGAACTTCTTCTTGAAATCAGTAATGGCCTTTTCCAGGTTCTGCTCGGCCTGGTAGCCTGCGGCAGCCATTATTGTTTCGTGGTATTCAAGGGAAATGGTTTCCAGAAGAATGTCAGCCACATTTGGGTATGAAGAACGGAGAAGTGCTTCACTACAGCCGGTGCATTCCGCGAAATGGAGCCACACGATAGGAAGGCGGCTGAAATTCTCCGCCGCCGTGGCCAGGGCGGGACGGAACATAGGGGGCAGCATCAGTGCAGACGTCATGATGGATGTCCATTTGATGAAATCCCTCCTGCTTACACCGCGTTCCGCCAGGAGTTCGTTTAAGTCTTCCCGAGGCGGTGGAAGCTCCCTGTCCAAACGTTCCTGATTGATTTTACAGTACTCCATCAGTTGTCTATAATGATTGCTTACAGCTTTACTGTAATCATCGGAGCCTTTCATGTTACCTCCTTTCAACATCTTATGTATTTTTCCCAAAAGGCTGCTGGTTGCTTTTGAGATTTAGAAGACATAGTGAAAAAATGGTGTTTACAAAAAACGTGGGGACTCGCGAAGCACAAATAATATGCATGCCATATACTAGTCGAAAGTGACATATGTCATTTTGAACATATTGTCAACTGAAAAATCAGCAATTCATAAAAGAAGATGGTTTTGAACAGATCGGAGCGGTGTGAAAAAGAAACGATGATGAAGGATATTACGTTAGTACTTCTGCGAAAAGATCATATTCAGTAGTCGCTGTGATCTTGCACTGCACCAGACTTCCCGTAGCCAGACGTTCTCCCTTCACGTAAGTAACGCCGTCGATTTCCGGGGACTGCCTTGAGCACCGTCCGACATAGGGATGATCGGGGATGTCACTTTTTCCTTCGATGAGGACTTCCTGGATCGAACCGATCAGGGCCTGATTGATTTGATAAGAAATAACCGACTGCTCTTCCATCAGATTCTGTCTCCGCACCTCTTTTTCCCTTTCCGATATCCGTGCAGGGTAGGACGCGGCCTTCGTACCTTTCTCTTTGGAATAGGTGAAGACGCCCAGGTGATCAAACCGAGCCTCTTTGATAAAGGAAAGGAGTTTATTGAATTTTGCGCGTGTCTCTCCCGGAAATCCCACGATGATGGATGTCCGAAGTGCCACACCGGGGATTATCTCTCTCGCCCTTTGGATGGTCTTCTTGATCATGTCGCTACCGCCGCGTCTCTTCATGGCCGCCAGGATTTCGTTGTCGATATGCTGGATGGGGATATCTATGTATTTGCATATATTCTCATTGCTGGCCATGGATTTGAGGATCTCGTCGGTGAGACCGGCGGGATGAGTGTACAGAAGCCTTATCCAGCGTAGACCCTTCATGGATGCGAGTCCCTCGAGCAGATCGCCGAGATTCGGTTTTCCTTTCAGGTCGCGGCCGTAGGCGGTGGTGTCCTGGGCGGTGATGATGACCTCTTTTACCCCGCCCATGGCAAGGGTTTCAGCTTCCATCAGGATATCTTCCATCTCCCTGCTCCTGGTCTTTCCCCGTATTGTCGGAATTACACAATAGGAGCAGTGGTTGGAACACCCGTCGGCGATCTTGAGGTAGGCTGCGTAAAAGGGCGTCGATATAAGGCGTGGAGTTTGCGCATTCATCAGGAAGTCGGGTTTGCCGATGATAGAGTGGCGGCCCGGCGCTTCTGTCTGAGTTAAACCGTCAAGGTGATGGACGATGTTCCCCACTTCCCCGACTCCCAGAAAGAGATCAACCTCCGGCAGCTCTTTTTCCAAACCTCTTCCGTATCGCTGGGGTAGACACCCTGTAACGACCAAATGGGTGCAGGCACCCTTTTGCCGTTTTTTCCACTGGGCCATCTTGAGGATTTCATCTATGGATTCTTCTTTTGCAGAAAGGATAAAGGAGCAGGTATTGATCAGGATGATATGCGCTTCTTCTGCTTCAGAAGTGACGCGATAGCCGCTTTTTGCAAGGAGTGCGGCCATAACCTCGGAGTCAACCAGATTCTTCGGACATCCCAGGCTTATGATGTGAACCTTTCTGTGTTTCAACGAGGGATCTTTCTGGCCAGTACTTTTCTCGGTTTAACGCCATCGGAGGGTCCAACGACTCCTTCTGCCTCCATGCGTTCGACCATGCGGGCAGCGCGGTTGTATCCGACTTTCAGGTATCTCTGTACCAGAGAGATTGAAGCCTGTCCCAACTCAGTGATAAGTTCGACAGCCTCATCATATTTTTCGTCAAATTCACCGTCCGATTTCTCTGTGTCCGATGAATCTTCCCGGTATTCCATTATCGTTTCATCGTAGGAAGGTCTGGCCTGTTTTATTATGAAGTCCACAATTTTTTGTATCTCTTTCTCTGACACATATGGCCCATGAATGCGGGTCAATTTCGACGTACCGGGGGGCATAAAGAGCATATCGCCGGAACCTAACAGATTTTCGGCGCCCAGTTGATCGAGGATCGTCCGCGAGTCAACCTTTGAAGATACCTGAAATGAGATCCTCGTAGGGAAGTTCGCTTTTATGACTCCTGTAATGACATCCACGGAAGGTCTCTGGGTGGCCAATATCAGATGAATCCCCGCGGCCCTTGCCATCTGGGCGAGCCGTGCGAGTGATTCTTCCACGTATCTCTGGGCGACCATCATCAGGTCTGCAAGCTCGTCGATGATGATCACGATATATGGCAATTTGGACGGCACTTCACTATCGGGTTCCCCTTTTTCATCGGTACCGCGTGGCTGAACAGTTTTTTCTTTCAGCTTCTTGTCTATAAGCTTGTTATATGCCTCGATGTTTTTAACCCCCAACTCGACAATTGTCTGGTACCGCTTTTCCATTTCTTCTACGGCCCACTTGAGAACCTGAGACGCTCTTTTTGGGTCAACGACAACCGGGTGGAGCAGGTGCGGTATCCCCTCATAAGCGGAAAGTTCGAGTCTCTTGGGATCAATCATGAGGAATTTAACGTCATCAGGGGGAGCCTTGAAAAGAATGCTGCAGATCATGGCATTGAGGGAGACACTTTTCCCCGATCCTGTTGTACCGGCTATCAGGAGGTGGGGCATCCTTGCAAGGTCGGTGATTACAGGGGTCCCTATGATATCTTCTCCGAGGGCGATGGGGAGCTTGAATTGAGATTCAAGAAAAGCATCGTTATCCAAAACATCTTTAAGGTGTACCGGCTCCCGTTCATGGTTAGGAATTTCAATGCCGATCACTGCTTTTCCAGGAATGGGGGCGATAATTCTTATACTGGGCGCCCTCAGCGCTAAAGCGAGATCGTCGGATAGATTGGTGACCTTGGTGATCTTCACGCCGGGTGCGGGCTCCAGTTCGTACATGGTGATAAGGGGGCCAGGTTTGACTTCAACCACTTTTCCTTCGACACCGAAATCGGCAAGCTTCTTTTCGAGGATCCGGGAATTCATAATGAGGCTTTCCCGCTTTATCCTCGTATCTTTTCGCTCAACCTGATCCAAGAGCGTTAGCGGCGGCAGTTTGAAGGCGCCCTCCTTTTGAATGAAATCAAAATGGGTCTGCTCCGCCCTTTTCCGTTTCATCCTTTCTACAGATGGCGGCTGGGCGTCAATCACGGGGACTGTTTTGGGGATTTTTTCTCTTTCGGCTGCTCTTCCTCTTCGTTCTTTCAGCATGTCCGTTTTTTTAGAAGTGAATCTTTTCAACCAGGCCCACAAAAAAGCTACAATACCTTTAAACCTCTTGCTTGCAGAAACCAGAGATAAGTTGACTATAATAATCAGAGATATAATAAGTACAAGCAAAAGGATGATATATGTGCCTGCCTGATTCAAGTAACTGGTCAGCAGCTCAGCGGATACAGCTCCCAGAAGACCTCCTGCGCTCAGTTTAACCCCGTACACTTGGACATCTGCCAAGCTTGTTGCGAGGAGGGCAGAAGTGGAGAAGATAAGACCGGCAAGGCCAGCGACTCCCACGAGATTGATCTTAAAAGGTTCGTCCAGGAAATACCTGAACGAGACTATAAGGAGAAAAAAGGGAATGATAAATGCTCCGATGCCTAGCAGCCTGATGAGTGAATCCGCCGTATGTGATCCCACTGACCCTGCGAGGTTGTGTGTCTTCGCATTATCGGTTACAAAATGCGTGAACGACGGATCAAGAGGGTGGTAGGAGGCTAAGCCCAGCAGAAAGAAAATGGCACTTGCCATGCAAATCGCCCCCCAAATTTCTCTTACTTTTCTATCGTCCAATTTCACTTTCTTATCTCATAATTATTAATAGATCATACCGCCTTCGCAACTGATCCTGCTTCATAATTTCTGGTGATGATATTCTGCACCTTATTTATGAGCTCCTGTCGGTTCTCAATGGAATATCCGCTGACGTCTACGGGTTTATCTATGACCATCGTGATTCTCCCTGGTCTTATGTGCAAGGATCGCTTTGGCATGATATCTCCGGCGCCTATAATGGATATAGGCACTATAGGGACGCCCGACTTTATGGCCAGGTAAAACATGCCCTGTTTAAATGGCTTGATCTTGCAATCCTTGCTTCTTGTTCCCTCGGGGAAAGACATCACGGATTTCCCTTCCCTGATCTTCATGGCCGCCTTGTCAATACTCATCATCGCCTTTTCACGGTCTTCTCTGTCGATCTCTATATATCCGGCACTTTGCATCGCTCTTCCAAAAAGGGGGATTTGGAAGAGTTCCTTCTTGACTATCCAGCGAAACTGGCACTGAAGGTGGGCCAAAACAATCAATATATCGAAATCACTTTGGTGATTGGCCATAAATATTTGCGGCTTTCCCATAAGGACATTATCCGCACCGACAATCTCAACCTTAGTGTTTGCTATGGCAAGAAGCATCTTGGCCCAGATATTGGCCACCCTGTGAATCATATTTTCATCTGGGGTAATAAACGCAAAGGCAACTGCACAACCAGACATAAATGCAGTGATCGCCATACTTATCGTCACTAAAAATAAAGCCCGGATCATGGATTAATCCTCAATATCCTCGATAAGTTTTACCCTTGGCAGGTATTTTTTTACTTGATAATATAGGCTAAGTCAATAAGGATTATGCCGCGCCTTCAGAAGGAGATCGCGTTCCGAGAAAAGGATTGACAAAAGATAGTCATAGTAATAGCATGACTCCCCCAAGAAAAAGCCGAATAATCGTTGCTGTTCAATTTCCAGGTAGAGCATCTCAAAAAATTTGGTATGGTTTCTATGAAAAATATTCTTAGCAAAAAAAGGGCATTGGAAATTATTAAAAACTTCCCCGCATCAAAGGTTCTGGTGGTCGGCGATATCATGGTCGATCATTTCATATGGGGCAAGGTGGCGCGGATTTCGCCAGAGGCCCCCGTTCCTGTCGTGGAGATCCAATCGGACTCGCTTTTGTTGGGGGGATGTGCGAACGTATTAAATAATATATTTTGCCTGGGGGGCAAAGTATACGGGACGGGAGTTATAGGCGCCGATGACATGGGAGAGAGGCTGCTCTTGGAGTTTCGTAACAGACAGATAGATATAGATGGGATTGTTGTGGAAGCGAACCGTCCGACTACATTGAAAACCAGAATTGTGGCCCACGGTCAGCAGGTCGTCAGATTTGATCAGGAAAGCAGACTACCTATTGAGCCAAGTAGTGTCGCGAAGATAACGAAGTACATAAAAAAATTGCGCAATGATCTGGGAGCCATTATTATCTCAGATTACAATAAGGGAGTCGTGACGAGGCACCTTATGGATAGTATTCGCCAAGTCATATCCGGGAAAGGAATTCCCGTTTGTGTAGATCCCAAGCAGAACGATTTTTTTCTGTATAAGGGTTTCGACATCATTACGCCTAATCACCATGAGGCCGGTCGCGCTGCGGGCATGGACATTATTGACAGCAATGACATCGTTAAAATCGGAAAGACGATTCTCAAGAAATTTGATTTCAAGGCGCTTCTTGTTACCCGCGGTGAAGAAGGAATGAATCTTTTCGAAAGCAATGACAAAACCACCCATACAGCATTTCCAGCTGAGGCGAGAGAAGTGTTCGATGTCACTGGCGCCGGGGATACGGTCATCGGTGTGTTAGCCCTCTGCGTGGCCTCCGGGGCGACTTTTAAGGAGGCAGCAGCTCTGGCCAATATCGCTGCCGGGCTTGTTGTAGGAAAGGTCGGAACGGCAACGATTTCTCTGGATGAACTCAAAGAGGTCTTATGAGCAAGCCACGGCCAACAGATGCAGTCAAATTGCTCATGAGCCATATATATGCAGACGGCAATTTACTAAGAAACATTCTTGAGGCATTATCTCGACACTATGGAGACATTGACTTTGTCAGCGCACGGATGCCGTTTCATTACACTGACTACTATACGGAGGAAATGGGATCACCCCTGGAAAGACGATTCATTTGTTTCAATGCTTTGATCAGGCCTGAATCATTGCCGGATGTGAAGCTATGTACAAATGATATGGAAGACAGAACTTCGGTGAGCGGAAAAAGACGGGTTAATATTGACCCCGGATATATGTCTCAGGCTCACTTGATTTTGGCGACAAGCAAGGGCTATACTCACCGCCCCTACCTGAGAGACGGTATATACGCTGATCTGACCCTGATCTACAGCGAGAAAACCTTTCAAACTTTGCCATGGACCTACCCGGACTATGGAGAGAAGCCGGTCATTGAAATGTTTAACAGGATTAGATCAAAATATCTCATGCAGTCGAAACATTAGAGCCATGTCCGAAAAAGCTAACAACCTATTCAGGATTCGTGGCCCCCTTCTTTTGCGGCCACATTGAAGAAGAAATGGTAGTCGTATTTAGAATTCATGATTCATCGGCATTGATTAGGAGTACGTGATGATTCAAAGCATGACGGGCTATGGCAGAATCGAGTCTGTCCAAAATGGCAGAAAATATACGGTGGAAATGAAATCTCTCAACCATCGTTATCTGGAGATTTCTCTTCGGGCGCCTGCAATCCTTTCTCCTTTAGAAATAGACATCAAGAAGAGGATAAGCAGTAAATTTAGCCGCGGCAGGATAGAGGCAATTATCAGGATGGATTCCGAGTGCAGTTCCATCATCGAAAGCAAGTATGAGTTGAATATCCCGCTCATCCGTAATTATTATGAGTTGCTTTTAGAATTGCGAAAGGAGCTTAAGCTTGAAGAGGAGATTACATTGAGCATGATGACCGGATTCAGAGATGCTTTCGTGCAGAAGGAGCCCGGTGTGGATCTATCTGCAATCTGGGAGGAGTTAGCAAGAGTTCTCGATACCGCAATTGCTGCGTTAATAGACATGAGAGAAAAAGAAGGAAAAAATGTCTGCAATGACTTAGTCCAAAGAATAGATCTGATCATAAAGTCACTTGATTCAATCGCGCTGAGGGCGCCTAAGGTTGTTTCAGAGTATCAAGAAAGACTCGGTGAGCGGGTGAAGGAACTTGTCGGAGGGATCGCACTTGATGAACTGCGGTTGCAGCAAGAGGTGGCCATTATGGCCGAAAAGAGCGATATCAGCGAGGAGATTGTGCGGTTGAATAGCCACATCGTACAGTTTCGTGATCTCTTAGAGAGTAGTGATGCCGCCGGGCGGAGCATGGATTTCCTGATCCAGGAGATGATAAGAGAGGTGAATACCATAGGCTCAAAAAGCAGTGACGCAGAGATATCGCGCAAGGTAATTGACATCAAGAGTGAGCTTTCCAGAATAAGAGAGCAGGTACAGAACATTGAGTAAGAAAGATACGCAGAATCTGGAAGGATTGTATGTCGTAGTTTCGGCGCCATCAGGCACCGGCAAGACCTCCATTCTGCGAGAGGTCTTGAGGATGTGCCCGAATTTGCTGTTCTCCGTTTCCCATACCACAAGGCCGCGTCGTCCCGGCGAGAAGGATGGAAAAGACTATTATTTTATTACCGAGGAGGCGTTCAAAGATAAACTGGACCGGGGAGAATTTGCTGAGTGGGAAGAGAATTATGGCTACCTCTACGGGACATCGTCGAAAACGATGAAGGAATTCTTGCAGAAAGGATTCGATCTGGTATTGGACATTGACTGGCGAGGCGCAAAGACGTTGAAAAAGAATTACCCCGGGGGGGTATTTGTTTTTATCCTTCCCCCATCAACAGATGAATTAGAGAAAAGGCTACGAGGGAGGGGGGTTGAAAGCAAACAAAATATAGATAAACGCTTGGCGAAGGCTTTAGATGAAATTAATGAAATTATATGGTATGATTATTTAATTTTTAATGATCATCTTGAGACTGCTGTTGACACTCTAAGATCGATATATGTGGCAGAAAAGAGTAAAAGGGAAAGATTAGCGTATAAGATAAAGGAATTTCTTTTATTGTGAGGAGGTCGTTGGAAATATGGCAAGGATAACTGTAGAAGACTCGCTGAAGGCAGCAAAAAACAGATTTGCTCTGGTTGTATTGACTGCAAAGAGGTCAAGGCAATTACTTAAAGGTGCTAAACCTCTGGCGGATATCAAGAATAATAGGGAAATCGTAGCTTCCTTGAGGGAAATAGCCGCGGGGAAAGTGACGTACGCCAATCCCGACTATTTACAGGGCATCAAAGTGGACTATAAACCCATATTGGATGATACGGAATTTGTTGATGATGAAGAGTACCTTGAATAAGAATCCAAGGGAGATGCTTATCTTTGCCCTTGATGTCGGGAAGGGTATAGAAGAAGCAATGACATGGGTCAAACGTCTCAGGGATCATTTGGAAATATTTAAGGTCGGAAAAGAATCCTATACACGATATGGTCCTTGCATTGTTCAGAAAATCAGAGAAAGCGGCAAGAGAGTATTTCTGGATCTGAAGTTTCATGACATTCCTAATACAGTTGCCGGAGCCGCTGTCGGGGCTCTTGAACAGGGCGTTTATATGTTCAATGTCCATGCCCTCGGCGGACGAGAGATGATGGAGAAAACCGTCGCCGCTGTCAGCATGGCCGCGCAAGAAACTGCCCTGCCTCCTCCCATAATCCTTGCTGTTACTGTACTGACGAGTCTGCATGATGGCGATCTCAAGCAAATGGGATTTAACTGTTCTGCAAGCGAGCTTACGCTGCGTCTGGCAAGACTCGCAAAGGATTCCGGCGTTTCCGGCGTAGTAGCCTCAGCTCATGATATTGCCAATATTCGAAGGGCTTGTGGAAATGATTTTATCATTGTAACACCTGGTATCAGAGAGGCAATGTCGGCAAATGATGACCAGAAGAGAATATCAACAGTCAGAGATGCCATAAAGGCGGGAACTGACTACATAGTTGTCGGCAGGCCCATCAGACAAGCCGCAGATCCGGTTCAAATGGTCGAAGAGATTGTATCCGAAATTACTGAGGGTCTTGCAATGCGACAAAGAGTAGTATAGATTCAATATACGTATCGTCCATTAGCTCATTGTCATATTCAGTTTCCATTATAATTATGTCAGTCATATTGATGGAGTGAGGGCGTGCAGGTAATCTTTGGTATTAATCCCCTGTTAGAGGATCTCAAGAGTCAGACTGGAAGGGTAAGCAAAATCATTGTTGCCCAGGGAAGGGGGGGAGAGGCCTTCCAGAAAGTCCTGAATCTGGCGAAGCAAAAGGGAATTCATATAGAATTCAGAGAGAGAAGCTACTTGGACAGAAAAGCAGGTCAGGGATCTCATCAGGGTATTGTCGGTTTCTGTGAGCCCTTCGTGTATGCAAGTGTGGATGATATTATTGCAAATCGCCATCCTGATTTTAAATATAATTTGATTCTCATCCTTGATGGTATTACGGATCCACAAAATCTGGGCACACTTATAAGAACAGCTCATTGTTGCGGTGCTAATGGAGTTATTATACCCGAGAATCGTTCCGCATCGGTGACAGGAACTGTGATAAAAGCATCAGCCGGAGCTGCCAACCATACATCCATAGCCAGGGTAGTCAACCTGTCCAATACTATTGACTATTTGAAAGAGCAGGGATTCTGGATATATGGTACTGACCCTGCATCAGGCAAAGATTTCGGTTCTTTTGATTATGATGGGCACATCTGCCTCGTGATGGGTAGCGAGGGGGCGGGCATGAGGCCGCTCATCAGAAAAAAATGTGATTTTCTTCTCTCGATTCCTACAATAGGCAAGATAGACTCACTGAATGTTTCGGTAGCGGCGGGGATTGTCCTGTATGAGATATTGAGAACGTTTGGAAAAGTCTGAGGGTTTGAAAGGGGTTTTCAATTATGGCAGAATTCTTATGGGAAGCGGCGACAAAAAAAGGTGAGTTAAAAAAAGGAGAGATGGCCGCCACTGATGAAGGTGTGGTCAGGGGACTCCTTCGCCGTCAGGGCTTCAAATCAATCACCGTAAAGAAAAAGCCAAAGGACCTAGCCGAATATTTGCGATTTGGCAAGGGCAAGGTCAAAGAAAAGGAAATAGTAGTTTTTGCTCGAATATTTTCGACCATGATCAACGCCGGACTACCCCTTATCCAGTGTCTCGATCTGCTGGCCCAACAGGAACAAAACAAGACTTTTGCTAAAGTCATCACGTCTGTAAAGGAAGAGATCGAAGGCGGAGCGACTTTGCATGAAGCTTTGAAAAAGCACCCCAAGGTCTTCGACGATCTTTTTGTCAATCTCGTGGCTGCTGGAGAGAGCGGCGGTACCCTTGACGTTATTCTTAACCGCCTTTCGGCTTACATGGAAAAAGCGATGAAATTGAAAAGCAAGGTCAAGGGCGCTATGACTTACCCTGCCAGTGTGCTTGTCATCTCCACAGGTGTCGTTGCCATTCTATTGCTGAAGGTTATTCCCGTATTTCAGAAAATGTTTGAAGGCATGGGCGGTCAGCTGCCGGCGCCCACGCAATTTCTTATCAACGCCAGCCAGTTTATGCAAAGTTATTTTCTTTTTATGATCGTTGGTATTGCTCTGGTCATATACGCCTTTAGAAGATATTACCGTACGGAAAAAGGAAGACTTACGGTTGATGCCTTGACGTTGAAGGCACCTGTATTCGGCCCGTTATTGAACAGGGTTGCAGTGGCGAAATTTACCAGAACCCTTGCAACGATGTTAGGCAGCGGTGTTCCGATTCTCGAGGGACTAAATATCGTCAGTAAAACCGCTGGAAACAAGATAGTTGAGAATGCTATAATCAAGACCAGACAGAGTATCAGCGAGGGGAGGACCATCGCTGAACCACTTTCAGAAACTGGCATATTTCCCCCCATGGTTGTTCAGATGATCGCAGTTGGTGAGGCTACAGGGGCCCTTGATCTGATGCTCGCCAAAATTGCAGATTTTTACGACGATGAAGTGGATGCGGCTGTGGACGCCATGACGTCACTGCTCGAACCTGTTATGATGGTTTTTCTTGGGGGAGTTGTCGGAGGGATGATCATTTGCATGTACCTCCCGATCTTCAAGATGGCTTCTGTAGTCGGTGGTTAGGAAAGTAAATGCCCTGGCAGGCTATTGGGGATTTATCCTGATATTTCCATTATCCCCGCCTCAGGCGGAAAGAGAATGGTCGGGATGGCGCGATTTGAACGCGCGACTCCTGCGTCCCGAACGCAGTGCCCTACCGGACTGGGCCACATCCCGACACGATGTAACGATATATTGCAAGATATATAATTAAACTCTAAATGTCCATATTATTTTTTGTGCACTTAATCTAATCGGGAAAATAGCCCATGATCATATACGATTTAAGATGTGAAAAGGGTCATAAATTCGAAGGATGGTTCAATGACAGAAGTGCATTTGAAAAGCAGCAGACCCAAAAGCTGATAATTTGTCCTGCTTGTGGGAGTTCTGACGTTGGAATGGTCCCCTCCACAATTTCCATCACGGGAAGGGACATTAAGGCATCTAACAAGAGGGATGTTGAAGAATCATCCTTGCCGAAGGCTCTAAAATTATTTCACGAATACCTCGACAAGAATTTCGATGATGTCGGTAAGAAGTTTGCTGAAGTCGCCTTGAGGATTCATCATGGCGAGGAAGAAGGACGGAATATCAAAGGGATCACTACTGAGAACGAAGAAGAGACCCTAAGGGAGGAAGGAGTCCAATTCCTCAAAATTCCTGTGCCCAAGTTTGACAGTTGAAAGATCGAGAACCTTTTGACGATCACCAACAGGAATCTGGAAACCGATTTAACTACGGGCGGTTTTGTCGAACGTTCTGAGGTAAAGCGTGCAAATTCCAGGAGGAATCTGGCACACATAAAATATGCGCAACAGTAACAAAGGATGAAGCGCGAATTAATTTTTTGGACTGTCACAGAGCCGTCATCTCTTACATTTTGAATTCTGCCAAATCTATCCATATTTTATCAGTAATATCATCATGAAAAGAATGTATAAGAGCATTTTAGAGAGTATCGGGAATACCCCCCTCGTGGAAATCCGTAAGCTTAATCCCAGCAAGAAGGTTAAGATTTATGCGAAACTTGAATATTTTAACCCAGGAGGCTCTGTAAAGGACAGGATAGCCCTTTATATGGTAAATGAAGCGGAAAAGAGGGGGGAGCTTTTGGGCGGTAAGATCATACTCGAAGCCACGAGCGGCAATACGGGGATCGGTCTGGCACTCGTTGCTGCTGCCAAGGGATACAGATTATGCCTGGCTATGTCTGAATCTGCCAGTGAGGAAAGAAAGAGAATCCTTAAGGCCATGGGAGCTGAGCTATACTTAACTCCGGCAAGCCTCGGTACAGATGGCGCCATAGAAGTGGCATATAACATGATGCTCAAGGACCCTGGAAAATATTTTGGCACCGACCAGTTTAATAATGCCTATAATACGCTAGCCCATTATTATGGTACTGGTGAAGAAATCTGGAAACAGACTGATGGGGCTGTGACAATGGTGGTGGCAACCTTGGGGACGACGGGCACTGCTATGGGAATTTCGAAGCGACTCAAGGAATATAGTCCTGACATCAAAATAGTAGGCGTTGAACCCTACCTGCAGCATAAAATCCAGGGTCTGAAAAATATGAAGGAATCTTACAGACCGGGCATTTATGACAAGAACCGATTGGATGAGAAGATAAATATCCTTGACGAAGATGCATTTGAAACAGCAAGGAGGCTGGCCGGGGAGGAAGGTCTCTTTGTAGGGATGAGTTCAGGCGCTGCCATGTATGTAGCTATGCAGAAGGCAAGAGAAATGGAGGATGGGCTCATCGTTGTGATTTTTCCTGATGGGGGAGAGCGATATCTGAGTACGGAACTCTTTGCCGATAAGAAACAATCTACCCTACGTCTCTACAACACATCGACGAGAGAGAAGGAGTTTTTCAAACCAATCAATTCTGAAGAAATTCTGATGCATTCGTGCGGGCCTACAGTTCATGAAGTTCCCCACGTAGGCAACTATCGGCGTTTTGTTGTTTCCGACCTGATCCTGCGCTACCTCGAATTTAAAGGATTTAAAGTCAGACACGTTATGAACATAATTGATTTGAACGACAGATCCATTAAGGAAGCCGAGCGGGCAAGCATGGACTTGGATACGTATACAGAAAGATGCACAAGCAAGTTCCTCAACGATATAAAAAAGTTGAATATCAAACAAGAGGAGGTCTATCCTCGGGCAAGTGAAAATGTCGAGGCCATGGTGAACCTAGTTGAAAAACTCGTGGAGAGAGGCCACGCCTACGAAAAATTGAGGTCTGTCTACTTTGACATATCAAAAATAGACGATTATGGTCGCCTGTCCAACATTGACCTGAAAAAAGTTAAACCCGGCAAGACCATTGAATCTGATGACTATGAAAAAGACAGTCCCGTGGATTTTACCCTCCTGAAAAGGTCTTCCCTAAATGAATTGAAGAGGGGGATTTATTTCAAGACCCGTTGGGGAAACGTGAGACCCAGCTGGCACCTTGAGTGTGCAGCAATTTCCATTAAATATTTGGCAGACAATTTTGATATTCATGCGAGTGGAACCGACGTCATCTTTCCTCACTGTGAAAATGTCATGGCCATAGGGAGAGCTGCAACTGGCAAACGGCTGGCCAACTATTGGATCAATACGGAACTGGTCATGGTGGATGGCAAGAAAATGTCCCGCTCTTTAAACAATGTCAAGACCATAGAAGATCTGGAGACAATGGGATATGGCGGCAGACAAATCAGGTTTTTTCTGCTCGGCACTCACTACCGTAAGCCTCTAAATTTTCCCCTCGGTGCCTTAGAGACGGCAAAAAATACGGTCAAGAAGTTGGACAGATTTATTCAGCGCCTGATGCGTTATACAGCCGGTAGCGGATACCCCGACGCTGATCAACTTGTCTATGACATCAAACAGAGATTCTCCGATGCCATGGATGATGATTTCAACATATCCGATACAATGGCCTCTCTTTTTGAATTTGTAGGGAAGGTCAGTATTCCACTCTCTCTCGGGCAGTTGAGTGAAAGGGAAAGGGACAATGTGCTCGATGTCCTAAAGAGGATCGATGATGTTCTCGGGGTCATGAATTTTGAGGAAGAGAAATTGAGCGAGGATGCGCTTCGGCTTCTGGAAGAGAGAGCGCGCGCGAGAAGAATTGGTGATTGGAAGGCTTCTGACGAAATCAGGAAGAAGCTTCTTGGGATGGGAATTGAGATCTCAGACACCGCCCACGGAGTGACATGGAGATTGAAATAGTAATTAGGGTTACGTGAAGCAAATACAGAGAATATATTATAAGAGTAGATTTGCTTGTGCTTGCAATTGATGGCTGACATGAATGAGGAGATGTAATGGATAAGGAAATCAGAAAGTCAGTTATTGCAGGGAATTGGTATCCTGGCAGTCCCAAAGTTTTGCGGGCAGATATAGAGGACTTTTTTCTCAACGCACCTGATGTAATGATCGACGGCAGTATCAGGGGCCTTATTGTTCCCCACGCGGGATATATCTATTCAGGCCAGATTGCCGCAATAGCTTATAAAATCATAAAGAGAAAAACCTTTGATGCTGTCTTGGTTCTGGGCCCGAGCCATAGGGCATTTTTCCACGGCGTTTCCATATATGACAGAGGCGGATATGAAACCCCCTTAGGCGTTGTTCCCGTGGATGTGACCTTGGCAAATGATATAATGGCGCAAAGCGAAATGATATCCTACATGCCGGCTGCTCATTCTCAGGAGCATTCACTCGAGATTCAACTCCCTTTTCTTCAAGTCGCACTCGGAGAATTTCGCTTTGTTCCACTTGTTATGGGGGAGCAAGACCTTAAGATATGCGAAAACCTAGCTGAGAGCATAGTCAAGGCGATAAATGGCAGGAATGTCTTGATCGTGGGAAGTTCCGATCTTTCACATTTCCACTCTTATGAGAAGGCTGTGAAGCTTGATTCGGCGGTGATCAAACGTATAGAAAAGATGGACGGCAGCGGCCTCTTGGAAGATTTGGAAAAAAATCTATGTGAGGCCTGTGGCGGAGGGCCAGCAGCTGTGACCATGATGGTTTCAGAAAAATTGGGTGCAGATAGGGCGAAGTTGCTGAAATATGCCAATTCGGGAGATGTGACGGGAGATAGAAGAAGCGTTGTCGGTTATGCTTCCGCTATTTTTTATAAGGGCCGGGATTCTTAGATTTC
>Ga0209777_10001570_pt1 | contig 32488 bp, 34 predicted proteins | sample FrelakmetHBP12HB_FD_187147 | JGI IMG/M metagenome (GOLD analysis project Ga0209777, IMG submission 187147) | Freshwater lake sediment microbial communities from the University of Notre Dame, USA, for methane emissions studies -HBP12 HB (SPAdes)... | ecosystem: Environmental > Aquatic >... | reverse complement strand
GCTCCTTGCTCCCTGCTCCTGTTTTCTCTTGCTATTTGATTAAAAATATTTATAGTATTTTTCTAAAACAAAATAATAATTAAAAAAACCAATGTATGAACGCATCAGAATTACAATCTATTATTACAAAAGCAAAGGATATTCGAAAAAGAAGTTTTTTCGTTAATCGTTCTTTATTTGATGGTCTCAACACTGAAATAAAAAAGCTTGAGATGAACATACAGGATGTTATGGGTAAATCTTACCAAAAACTTACCGAAAGTGATAAAATTCCGGAAGACATTAAAAATGGTGCTGATTTTTTAACATCATGTCATGGTGCTTGAAACCTTAACTATTTCCCAGTCTTGGGATTGTCCCTGCTTATTTAGCAGGGTTTTTTTCATCTTGTAAAAACACTCGCTTTTTTTACTATCTATCTTACTCAAAATTTTGTTTTTATCGTTTGATTTTTTGTTATGTTCCAAATCGAATATTCACCTAAGCTCAAATGAGAAATTATTGTTTCTGGAAGCAAAAATGCGGCTTTGCCTATCGTAGCTGCAAATTTTTGTGTTGATAATGCCGTGAAATTACTCAATAAACCAAATATCAAAGATGTACTTTCAATGGAGACTTTAGCTCATGAAGCTATAAGCAAATCTACCGATTATCTGGATCTGACTCAAGATTTGGCAAAAAAATTCAGAGCGTCCATCCTTCTGATTCCGTTCGGATTGATCAAATACGGAAAAGTAAAATTTGTCTGAAGCGGTGGCTGCAATATCGGTAAAAGACCGTTGGATACGTTTGATGACGCACTTGCCAAAGCAGGTATCAAAATCAAGAACGGTGAATTTAAAACGTATGAAGTAGTTGGTAAACCCAAGAAAAATATCATGCTGCAAGAATTCAGTGTCACTGCTACAGAAGCATTGATCACCTATTTAGCATTTGCAAAAAATTTCAATTATGCGATAAACATCTATCAGGCTGCTATCGAACCTCATGTAAGGAATCTGATTGATTTCCTGAATATGATTGGTGCTGATATTCAACTTCATATTGATCATTCAATTACTATTTCTCCTTCCAAAATCACTGTCAGTAAAAAAGAATTTATCATCATCGGTGATTACATAGAGGTAGGAACGTATTTTGCTATCGGAGCAGGTGCTGATGATAGCGAAATTACCATCAAAGGGTGTGATGTAGATGACCTTTCTGCTATTTATAATGTAGCTGAAAAGATTGGCATCGATTTCAAAGTCATCGGTAAACATACGATCAGAGTAAGCTCAAAAAACAAGAAAAAATATACTTCCGCAAAATTTGAAACCAGGATATTTCCATGATTCCCTACTGATCTGCAGCCTATTTTCTGAACTTTGCTTACGCAAGCCAAAGGTATCTCCAGAATCTTTGAGACACTCTATGAAGGAAGATTCGGCTATCTCAATGAATTAGAAAATCTAGGAGCTAAAATAGAAATATTAAATCCGTATCAAGCAATCATTATCGGTCCTACACCGTTGAGATGAGGATATGTGACCTCTACGGATCTTAGGTGCGGATGAGCTATGGTGCTTGCATGAATCATGGCCCAATGAACTACTAATATCATGAATGAAGATATTATCGCGAGAGGATATGATGATATCGTCAATAAACTTACCTCTATCGGTGTACATATCAAAACCATATAATTTTTATTTTTTCATTGTGTGCTTATGAAAAAGATTTTATTACTTATATTAAGCGTTTTTGCTTTTGGTTGTACTTTTGCTGCAGGAACCACAACAGTTTCCAGTGATCCAAAAATCGCTAATCCAGAACGAGTACCTCCTATACAAACTACGGTACAATATTCATTTGATGAAACTGGTGTAAAAAATTTAGCTACTCAAAAAAATACCTTATTGCAAATAAATTGTAATGGGTTGGCCGTCTTACAATCGCTTGGCTTCTGAACTTCTGCAACCAAGATTTTTTCTGTCGGACTTCAAGAAGGTGATTACGAATATACCTTTGATGTAAGGAATTGTAGTCTTCGAGGAAATAAAGTGAATACTAATTATAATTATACAAAATCACTTACGGAAAAAGAAGCGTTAGCTTTTGCCGATGCATTTATGAAAACAAGTTATCTCAAAGATAAGGTATTTAATCAAGTAGGAGCGCCTATCATTGTCTACAGAAACAGCAATGGTCCTTACTATCCATTGATGAAAGCAGATGGTACAAGTTCATCTATGAATTTATCAGGAATAGAAATTGATGATTCAAATACAGAAGATATCTATCCAGAATATACATCATTTAGTATTATGTACCCATATATGATCAACGGACAAGAAATATGGGAACAATATGGCAATAGAGCAGGTATTCAGCTTGAGGTTTCATCTGATGGAGTTATGAGTATCAATGCAAGACTTCTTCCATTCAAAGCTGCAAAAAGAAATTCTGAAAAGCTTTCTGGTGACGATGCCGTGAGAATTATTAAAAATGGATGAAATTCACCATTTTACGGGCAGACACCTACAACTATAAAGTTTAATGCTCCTGAAAAAGTATTAGTATTGTTTAATTTACGAAGAGATAATAAAACATATTTATATCTTTCTTCCGGTATTGGACTCAAATCTGATGTCAAAGTAGATCAACAGGCTCAACAGTCATATACGATGATTTTGTCTGATTACAAAATCGGAAATACTGCACAATAAAAAAAACGATTCCTGGATACAGGAACCGCATATATTTTCAGAATAATTTTTCCAACTTTTTCAAGTAAGGATTATCCGATCTTCTTTTTAAAATTTTTTTGAAATGGTCTGCTTTCATAAATTCGTACTTTATAGCCAGAAAACAGACAAAAGCTTCATCTAGTAATTCAGGGAATCCGGAGAATGCGAATATGTAATAATTATTCACACGTATTGCTCCGCCCCATTTTCCCCATTGTTGATTGTTGCAGAGAAATACATATTTTTCATCCCGTGATTCATAACTGCTGAGATGAGTAGGATTTTCTGCTAGTCTTTCGGCTTTTTCCTTAGCCAAAAAAACATATTTCTCTTTTTTTTCTTCAGGTATTTCTTTGATAATCACCTGAATGATTTTTGGTGTTTGGACATCTAATATAACGAATGATCCGCTATTTCTTCCTTCCAAAATATTGGGATGTCCTTTTTCCATTAACGCTTTGAATGGTATCAAAGCATTTTCAACCTTATTTTGCGTAAAATTTAAATTTGTCATTTTTTTTTGTGTTTATTTTCTATCTTATAACTATTTTAAAACAAAAGTCAATTATTATTTTTCTTGTAATTCTCCTGTAAATACCTACATTAATTTCGTATTTAGATTCTAAATTTTGAACATGGCATTATCAAATATCCCACCCAAGGGGACGAGTGATCGATTTCCACAGGAGTTCACTGTGCGTAAATATATTTTTGATACATGGAGAGCAGTTTGTAAAAAATTCTGATATGAAGAATATCTGTGACCATTGGTAGAAAATGCTGCTATACGGAGAGCAAAATCCGGTGAAGATATCTGATGAAGCGAACTCACCCTTATAACGGATAGGACAGGAAAAATAAGCGATCTTGCTCTCAGACCTGAGATGACACCTACCGTCACTCGTATGGTGAGCAGGATATATCTGCAGGAACCCAAGCCAATCAGATTTTTCTCTATAGCGAATTTTTATCGCAATGAGAGGCCGCAGAGATGAAGGAATAGGGAATTCCGGCAATTGAATATTGATATTTTCGGTAGTCATTCCTTGTATGCTGATTTGGAAATGCTGCAGGTAGTCATAGAGAGCATGCTTGCTTTCCAAACACCGAAAAAATCTTGGATATTGTACCTCAATAGTCGTCAGATCATTGATTATATCATAGATACAGAAGTATGATTGGCTGTAGACAAAAAAACTGAAGTCACAAGACTTATGGACAAACGAGAGAAGCTGGAGAGGAATGATTTCATCGCTATGTTGAAAGATCACGGATTGAATGATAAGCAAATTGATAGTATTGTGACCTATCTATCAATAGATGATATCCAGTCATTACCCAAGAAATTCCCTCAAATCATCAAGAATCAATGATACAAGGATATGTCAGAGATATTCCTTAAACTTGAATCGTTATGATATACCTGATATTTCCAATTCAAATGAAGTTTGATCAGATGATTTGATTATTACGATGGTATCGTATTTGAGGTATTCGATCTACATCCAGATAATAATCGTGCGATGTTCGGCGGATGACGTTACAATGGGCTCGCTGAAATATTCGGAGGCACCAGTTTTCCAGCGGTGTGATTTGCTTCTGGAGATGAAGCTATGAAGCTCTTTTTGGAAAGCCGATGAATGATGGATACAATCCTTGCTCGTCAGAAAGACGTCATCTACTATATCCCTATGTTGGAAGAAGAATATTACGATACGTATTTTCAGATAGCCCAAACTCTGAGAAATACCTGAAATATGGTAGAGCAATGATTAGAAGTACAAGGAGTCGGCAAGGCTTTGCAATATGCGAACAAAAAAGAAATCTCATATGTTGTTCTTCTCGGAAAGGAAGAGGTGAAAGAGAAAAAATATAAGATCAAAAATATGAAGACGAGTGAAGAGAAAGAGATCGCTTTGTAGAAATAATATTTATCATTTTCTGAAACGAAAATATACATCCTCCTTCAAAAATATGTTTTAATATTTTTGATTGAAGCATATATAGTTAACCAAACAATAATTGTTCGTTGTACTTCACAATTATTTGTTGGTCAACTACAATTTCGACATCATTAAAATTCTCGATACCTCGAATTTTAATTGCGTCTCAAATGAAAAAAAGACCGGGAATACACCGGTTTTTTTGCTTGTTGGAATTTAATGTGGAGAATGTGGAGAGAGTACTCCTGCCAGAATACATATCCCATAGAAAACCACTAGTGATATACAGAATAACAAAATGATTAAAGTTACTGGTCTTTGTCTGAAATAATTTATAAACTTTTTCATGATTGACATTTTTATTTTGTATGGTATAACTTTTTTTATCAACAAAAACAACTGATTTTTTTCCTTTGTAATGCCTTGATTTTCTCCTTCAACTGTATACATTCGATAGGAGCAAGACACAGGGAGCAGGGAGCAAAAAATCTGCAACTTGTAACTTGCAACCTGTAACTAATTTGTTTTTATCATTGTTTTATAGCATGTCATTGCTTCAGTTTGTCATCATCCTTGCTGCCGTAGTATTCATTCTGTTCTGACTAGACCTCTATAAACGCAAAAAAATGAATGTCCTTCATTTCTTCGTGTTTTTTATCGGTGGTGGAATGATCGTTATCTTTGCTTTGGATCAAAGTTTATTAGATCAATTCGGAAAATTCTTCGGTATCGCGAGAGGTGCTGATTTGTTGGTATATATATCACTCATCCTCTTATTCTACTTCTATATAGATTTGCTCAATAAGCATACCAAGGACAGATTTCAGCTGACCAGGTATATTTCTCAGGAAGCTATCAATGAATGATATAATCAAAACAATGACCAGATTGTCAATCGACACAATACCAATGAAAAAGATGATTTTATTTTCAATATCAGGGTCTATAACGAAGAAAAGGAAGTAGGCAAGGTCATCGATGAAATCATTCATGCAGGATTCAGAAAATTAGTCCTTATCAATGACGGTTCGAGCGATAATACATTACAGGTGCTTCAAGAAAAAAAGAAACAATATCCTGAGGCGCTCATTATCATTCTTTCTCATACCATCAATAGATGAGGTGGTGCAGCCAATCAGACCGGATATAATTTCATCAAGAAATACGGCGATGAGTTGAAAATCAAACGATTCGTGGGTTTTGATGCTGATGGACAGATGGATGTCAAAGACATGGAAATCTTTATGAAACATATCCATGCTGACCAACATCTCTGATTGGATCTTGAAAACAAAAGACCTGATCTCTATCTCGGTTCGAGATTCCTTGAAGGAAGCAAAGTCGATAATATGCCAGGAATGAGAAGATTCATACTTAGGATAGCAAAATTTGTTACAAGAATCCTCTATGGAGCGAAGATTTCTGATCCACATAATGGATATAGAGTAATTGCTCTCCCTACATTCAGAAAATTCGTCATCACTGCTGATGGTATGCATTACGCAAATGAAGTGAACGAACAGATCAAAAGGCATCATATGAAATATAGGGAAATACCAGTTCATATCCGTTATACTGAACACAGTCTCACCAAGTGACACAGACAGAAAAACTCCAATAGTCTGAAGCTTGCAGCAGAAATGATTTACAAGAAAATATTTTTTAGATAATTTATATTTGATAACATGATAGACGTAAAAAAGGTTCGCGATGATATCGTGGCGTATAAACTGATCTGTAAAAACAAATTAAGATCTGAAATAGATGTGGATCATATCCTGTCTCTTGATGATCAGAGAAAGGAATCACAGCAAAAAATCGATGAATTGAAATTTCAGCAAAGACAGCTTGCTGAGAAGAAAGACTATGAATGAGCCAAAACCCTTAAAACAGATATACAGCACTTGGAAGATGCTTATAGCAAAATAGAGGAGGAACTAACTCCTTTGTTATTGGCTATGCCGAATTTTTACCATGTCGATACTCCGATAGGTGAGAGTGAAAAAAATAATGTGGTCATCAAACAATGGGGTAAGATTCCTACATTTGATTTCCCTATTTTGGATCATGAGGATCTTGGAAAAAAACGGGATATCATAGATAAGGAGACAGCTTCCAAAGTAACCTGAACAAGATTTTGCTACCTCAAATGAGATCTGGTGCTTTTACAGATGGCGATCATCCAATTCACTTTCAAAACGCTATGAGATGAAAAACTCATCAAAAAGATCATCAAAGAGAAAAAATTGAAACTTGCTTCGACTCCGTTCAGACCAGTTCTGACTCCGCAAATCATCAGTATGGAGACTATGAATAAGATGTGAAGACTTCATCCTATGGATGAGAGATATTGTCTCCAGGAAGATAAACAAGTCATGAATTGAAGTGCAGAGCATGCTATGTGACCTATGTTCATGGATCACATGTTTCAGGAGAACGAACTTCCTGTCCGTTATATCGGATATGCAACATCGTTCAGAAGAGAAGCTGGAAGTTATGGTAAAGATGTAAAATGAATCATCAGAGTACATCAATTTGATAAGCTCGAGATGGAAACATTCTGTATTCCGGAAACATCTTTGGATGAGCAAGAGCTTATCGTAGGTTTACAGGAATATATGATACAACAATTGGATCTTCCATATCAATTAGTATTGAAATGCACTGCTGATATGTGAGATAATGATTATAGGGCTATCGATGTCGAGACATATATGCCAGGGCAGTGAACGTATAGAGAAACTCATACTTCAGATCTTATGACTGATTTCCAATCCCGCAGATTGAATACGAGAGTAAAAAGAGAAAATGGTGATAAGGAATTCGTGCATATGAATGATGCTACAGCGTTTGCTATGGGCAGGATTATGGTCGCTATCATCGAGAACAATCAGCAGAAAGACGGAACGATAAAAGTCCCAGAAGTCTTGATACCGTATATGGGCAAAAAGTTTATCGGAAAATAATTTTTATCTATCTTACAATATCTCATGGATCAGGAAAAATCTTGTGGTGGTATTGTTTTTCGTAAACATCAATGAGTGTTAGAATTTCTTCTTGTACAGCAAAAGCAATGAGGACACCGGTTTTTTCCAAAAGGTCATGTAGAAAAAGGTGAGTCTGAAGGACAAACTGCGCTTAGAGAAATTTATGAAGAGGTATGATTGCAGGTACATATTCTTCCAAAATTTAGAGAAACATATTCATATATTATTGATGTTTCTAATGTTGAGAAAATTGTAGTTTTCTTCCTTTGTAAAGCATTGCCGTGAAAACTTATCATGTCTGATGAATTACAAGATGTAGCTCGATTACCTTATGAACACGCCTTACAAAAACTCACTCATGATAATTCTAAAGCAACATTAACCAAAGCATATATTTTTTTGCTATCATTATAAAATGATTTTAGAATTGAAAAGAAACAGGGAATTCGTATATATGTAACACGACCGAAATGGCACCTTGCTAGAGTGGTCTAATAGACGGGTCTGCAAAACCTTGGTTCGCCGGTTCAAATCCGGCAGGTGCCTTAATACTCTAGCTAGAACCGAGAGATAATCTCAGTTCCGTTGAAAAAAATCCTGGTGAATAGTCAGGATTTTTTTCGTTAATATCTTATAAGTGTTTTATTTCCCTGTCCATCTGTTTTTTGATATCTCTTTCTTTGAGGATCTGTTTCTTTTCTACTTTTCTTATCAGCTTAGCAACTCAGATTTTCAACTTGATCAATCCGCGTTTATTGATGAATATCTCTAACGGTATGATTGTCGTTCCTGATTTATCTAATGCAGCGGATATCTTCGCTAATTCTTTTTTGGTGATCAATAATTTTCTTTTGCCTTTGGACTGATATCCTGGCACGAGCGCATGTGATGTCTTTTCATACAGTGGCACGTCCATATTGAGGACTCGTAATTCTTTGTCTTCCAATCTCACGATGCTGTCTTTGATGTTCACATGGCTTAACTTTATCGATTTCACTTCGTATCACTTCAAAATGATTCAGACCTCATATTCCTTGTCTATCTGATAATCGTGGTAAGCGTGTCTATTTTTGGTGATTAACTTCATGACGAAACGATAAAACGATGAAACGCTTAAACGATAATATTCTTATTTAACGTCTACTCGATTGATCTTCGTATTTCATACACCAAGATTCACGTAAATATTCAAAGTTGCTTTGGCGGTTGCAATATTTTTTGATTGGAAATAATGTCCTGAAAACGCGTCAAATTCAGGCGTTTTAAGCATACCTACGAAATGTTTGTAATACATTATTACTCATACATCTTTTGGGATTTCTATGTCGACGTTAGCCGCAGTGCCTTGGATTTCTATTTGGTTCCCTGAAAGTACATTTCCTACTCTTATCGTGATATCGTCTATCCCAGCGTGAAATTTGAGCATTTTCCGTTGGAAGGTGCCCAGATCGATAGTATGTAATCAGAGAAGATTTTTTACATAAAGAAGATCTATTATCTTATTAGTCGGGATAGTGAGATCTATATTGCTTGAGTGGTCTTGGAGTATGTTCCGATTGTTATCTTCATCGAGTTTTAAAAAGGCCACATTCGTGTTATTACCTGATGAAATCAATAAATTTCTATCTGAATTCCGTGTTCATTGGATAGCAGTATCTTCACCGCTTCCTTCGATGTACGAATTTCCCACCAATGTCTGGATATACAGATTTGTCCTTGTATCTTTATTTGTTTTCGGAAGCGTATAGTTGATAGCTTCTCCTGATTTCCGTTTACTTGATGGATTGAGTGATGTATAAACGGATATAGTAAAGAGTCATCCCCACACTGCTAAGAAAATGATCAATCCGAATATTTTTCCGAATATCCCTCTATAACTCCGGATGATGATGGAACTCAATATGATGATGATAGGAAACACTTGATGAAGCTTGAAGCTATTGATGGAAAGCGTTATGATGCCCGTAGATTCTCCGAGCATGAGAAATCCTATGACCAGCAATGCTATGATGGTCAACGTCCTGAAAAATCCGTGTATCCTTTGTTTCTTGTAGACGATTTTTTCTACAATCTGAATGACAGGTTGTTGGATTATTTGTTGCTGTGGCGGTAAAGGTTCCTGCATTGGTGGAGGTGGAGGAGTATACGTCGGTACTGTTTCTTTGGCTTCAGAAACATCTTCTTGTTTATCCTCTTTATCAAGATTTTTCCCTAATTCTTTTTCTACGAAATTTTTCGCTTCAACCATTACTGAGATATTATAAAACTAAAACGTGATGTCTTCCGATTTGATTCTTTTTTGTTTCATACTATCTCTTTCTCTGATGGTTACCGTACCGTCTTCCAGACTCTGATGATCTACGGTGATGCAATATGGGGTTCCGATCTCATCTTGTCTGCGGTAAGACTTTCCTATGTTTCCGCTATCGTCGAATTCACACATATGATCTTTACTGAGTTTTTTGTAAATATCATGAGCCATCTGGACCATTTTTTCGTCTTTTTTTACCAACGGTATGACAGCGAATTTTATCGGAGCGATATTTTTATGAAATCTTACTACGACTCTGGACGCTTCCGCTCCATTTCCATCAGTATATTTTTCTTCGTCATAGGAATCGACCATTGCAGTAAACATTGCTCTTCAAAGTCATAATGCTGTTTCGATAATCTGTGGTATATATCTTTTCCCGGTATAAGGATCATGATATTGCATATCTACTCATGAATATTTCATATGATTGCTGATATCAAAATCGCCTCTGTCGTGTATTCACTGTAATTCTCATCGGCCTCGTGGAAAGTTGTATTCGAAATCACGTGCTTGTTTAGCATAATGCGCTAATTCATCAGCTGCATGATCTCTTTGTCTCAAGTTTTCTTTTTTTAATCCGATCTTATTCACCCGAAAATCCCGATACAATTCTTCGAACATAGCAAAATATTTTTTATTGTCTCATGGTGCTACGAAATATTGCATTTCTGCCTGTTCGAATTCTCTGGTACGGAAGATGAAGTTACCTGGAGTTATTTCATTACGAAAAGCCTTTCCAATCTGGATTGCCCCAAAAGGGATTCTACATCTTGTAGTATCTCTTAGATTCTTGAAATTCACATAGATTCATTGCGCGGTTTCAGGTCTTAACCATACCTTTTCGCCTTCTCCTTCGATGACTCATAATTGCGTGGAAAGCATCAACGAAAATTTCCTGATATCGGTCCAATTAGCTTTTTTCTTGGTGTTCGGATTATTCGGACAGTAGTTCACGATGAATTTCTTCTGTTCTTCATGGGTTCGTGTCGTAGGGACCAGATTCTTTATTCATGATGAAATTTCCTTCTTCATATTTTCCAAAATCTCTTTATCTGAAAGCTTTTTTTGATCTTCTGCTATCTTATCATCGATGAGCTTATCCGCTCTGAATCTTTCTCCGGTTTTCTTGTCATCGATGAGCGGATCGTTGAATCCACCTACATGACCTGAAGCTTCCCGAACTTTAGGATTCATAAGCAAGGCAGCATCCATAAATACAATATCATTTCTTTCCTGTACAAAAGTCCTGATGATAATATCATAAATATTTTTTCTAAGCAAAGCTCAATACGGTCAATAATCCCGTGCGTTTGCCAATCATCCGTAAATATCAGATCCCGGATAGACGAAAGCTCTCCTTTTGGCTCGTGAAACGATAGTTTCTAGGCTAAATCACATAACAAAAAAAGTAATATACTAAAAAGTAAAGTATCAGGAAATATATAGGAAAAAGAGGGTAGTTTGCAATCAAAAAAGGGGGCAAAAAAAGTCCTTCAAAATTTGCATTATTTACAATTCTGAGTATAATTTGTATAAGGAAGAAGGTCTTGCATATGACTATAATGCGATACACTATCAGTCTACTTGCTGTATTCTAGTGTTCTCACTATGGGTTTTGTATCTAAAAGTGCTACACAAAAACAAAAACAAAACTGCCTATTATTTTATCCTTTTTGTAGCATCAAGCTTTTATTTACTCCTTGTAGTCTTCATTAGCTGGTATAGTACTGTCAAAAACTGGTTTATACCTTTGTGTATATGTTGTTTGTATCGTATTGGTTGCGCATCCGCTTCGGTGGATACTGAAATCTCCGCTTTGCTAGTATAATAGCGAGGATCTGATTTTTGCAACGTTTCGTATACGAGTTCCTTCTTCCCTACCAAAAAAATAGCCATAAAAAAAAGTGTTCAAAAATTTGACAAATAAAATATTTGGGGTATAATTAGAATAAGCAATCTTCTCTCAATACCATATATTCGTTTCGTATACTGATATATGCTATAGGAAGAAGGTCATGAACAGCTGCATTGTTACCCTTCAATAAGGTATACAATTACTCTTGAGATTACTAACTGCATAGCTTATGTACTTCAACGTTATCATGGCATACTAGCCTGGCCACGATAATTACAGTGTATGAGTGTATGTTGTTTGTTCCCTACTGCTAGTCTAAACGTTTCTTGGATGGACGATCTATGTTTCTGTAAAGCGATATAGATAGTTGTTAGCCGCTTGTGCTCTTCTCCCTTTAAATAATCTTCTCTCAATACCATATATTCGTTCTTGTACTGATATATGCTATAGGAAGAAGGTCATGAATAGATACCGTGTTAACCCTCACCGGTTAGCATCGCTCATCAATCTACTGATTCCTGTACGCTGTGCACTTCAACGTTGTTATGATGAAATTAGCGTTATCATGATAATTATAGTACATGTGTTTATGGGTGTTAGTATAGGCTTGCCCTATATACTGCTAATCAAAATGGTTTATGAGTAGGATGTTTTTGTTTCTTATTATAAAGTCTCTTTGTAGTAATTCTTGAACATCTTATGTCTCTTTATCGGCTTTCTTCCTTACCCTATAAAATCGCTTCAATGCGGTTTTTTTTATTAATATAATTTTGATATCATAAAAAATTTTATATATTCAACCTTTTATTGTATCTCAAATATGTTTTCTTGCATTACTCTCTAAAAAAAATAGTATATTTTCACTTTATTACTAGAGTATATACTATGGACTGTGTATTTTGTAAAATAGTTGCTGGAGAGATTCCAAGTGTCAAAATCCGGGAAGATGAGGATGTTTTTGTTTTTTTGGATATTCATCCCTTGAGGAAATGACATTGTCTGATAGTTCCCAGAACTCATTATCAAGATATCTTTGATATAGATGAACACATGTTGCAGAAAATAACTTTTACTGCAAAAAATATTGCAAATAACGTAAAAAAATCCTTGGGTGCTACTGGAGTAAATCTCATACATGCTTCAGGTCAGGACGCCGAACAAAGCGTTTTTCATTTTCATTTACATCTTATTCCGCGTTATAAAGATGATTGATTGAAAATGAATGATCGATGGGAACAAAAAGTTCAAAAATTCACTTCTGATGAACTCAAAAATGTAGCAGAACAAATACAAAAAATAATGTAGTATTTATCAATGTTTTTAAATCATGCAGCAAAAAGAAACTATTGATAGATTATCTGAAGCTATCGCTCCTTGCACCAAAAAACAAGGAATTATAGCACGCACGTTAAAAAACATTTTTTCTGTTTTCAAACATATACCGATTATCCCTCTCAGGGGATAATTTTTTTATTTTCTTACCACATATTTCCATGATTGCTATTCCAAAATTACTTTTGTTGCGGACAGTGTTCTTTTTTCTCGTATGGTCTCTGCCTATGATTATTAATCCAAAATTCAGTGTCGGGTTGATAGAGAAACTTACGAAGAATACGGAACTTTCATTCTTGTTAGGATTCATTCTATTGGTTATCGCATTCTTGTATCTCTTGGTATATGTTAATTTGGATGGTACCCGATATATGATGTTCTCTATCATCGGATATCTTACCTTGCTCAAATGAGCAGTTATGATGTCCCTGCCAAGGCATGCAGCTCAAAATGCAAAAAGAATCTATGGTACGGTTCCTATGACAAGGATCATGTGAGTACTCGTGCTTGTCGTAGCTGCATTCATTCTCTGGGCTACACTTGTTAAGTTCTAATACCACTATATTTTTACTTTTTTACTATATTTTCCCATGTTCACATTTCCACAACTCCTTTTACTTCGGACAGCGTTCTTTATCCTGGCATTCTGATTGCCGATGATTTTCGCTCCTAAAGTATTCAAATCCATCGTAGAAAGAACCCTTAAAAATTTCGACATTATCAGGATCCGGGCGTTTATCACTATGCTCATCTGATTTTTGTTTTTGAGCGTCTATCAAAAGTTCAATCACGGACGAGCTATGACATTTTCTATCTTTGGATATCTATCATTACTCAAAGGATTGATATTGCTCCGATTCCCAACCTTGGGACATACGAAGTATAAACGGTTCTATTCCACAGTTACTGCTTCTGTTGTCTTAGGCATCATCGTTGTACTTTTTGCTGCATTTCTTGCTTGGATAGCGTTGATGAAGATCTAAATACAATAGTATTATACACTAAAAAGACGGTTTATGCCGTCTTTTTATTTTAATACAATTTTATTGTATTGACTTTACTTATTAAATTGATAATCTTGTAAAACTTTTCCAACTTTTATTACTCAACAGCTACCCATGACTTGTTCTGATCTTACCGTGAAAATGCATGGCAAAGTCTCCGTGTGACCTAAATCTCAAATAGTCATCCCCAAGGATGTGAGAGAACTTTTGGATATAAAGCCCGGTGATGATTTGATGATCATTTCCAAATGAGATATAGCTATCGGGATGATCAAGTCTGATGATGTTCCGAAATTTCTCAAATATGTTCATTCCGAACTTGAACAATAATCTGATTTATATTCTTTGTTTTTTATGATGAAAAAGATTCCCCTTATATTCTTCGTATCGTTTGCTCTTCTCTTTGTCACCGGATGCGGCAAACAAATCGACGATACGGTTATTTCTACTGGTACGGTACAATGATTTACTACATCATATACAGTGTGAAGCTCACCATCATTCCAAAAAGCATTGTACGGAACCGTCATCGCTGATGATATCAAAAACGTTCTCACTAATAGGTGAGGCATTCTGGACTATATCGACTGTCAGCCAGGCAAGGAAGTCTATAAAGATACCATCATCGCCAAGATAACACCGAATGAAGATGATGTCACGTATCAAAATTCAGCTATCCAGCTTTCTACCTTGCAAGAACAAGTGAATAATCTGACTACGATTTTCTCTATGACCGATGATACGCTTGCTTTGCAGAAATCCATCCTTCAAGACCAGTATGATAATAACGTCATGCTTCTGAATAATCTGAACAAATCAAAAGACTATAGCGCGTCAAGCATACAATATCAGGAACAATTATTGGATCAGCAATATGATTCTTTGAAAATTGCGAAGACCATAGATTTAGATAAAATGAAGACGAGCATTTTGAATGCATACAAGCAATATCTCGTGATGATAAAAGACGCGTTGAAGAAAGTGAATGACGTATTCACCGCTTCGGCGTTTTCGGTTTCCGATAAGAATACTCAGTTGAAACAAGAAGTGCTTTCAGAATATTCCAGACTTTCCAATAAAATTTCCGATACCATGACAGCCGATCAATTTTCCCAATATCTGTCAGATATGTCGGATTTCATGGTTTTGGCTGCGAGCAGCGTCAATGCTTCGACACCATCGACCTCATTACCTCAATCAAGCAGTCTATGAGTTTCCATCGACTGATTGTATACTACATTCACTACCTTGGCGAGCACTTTCGTGTGAAGCAAATCCGCTTTCGATACTCTGGCTTCTTCGTATGATTCCGTGAAAAACACGTATGCCACCCAGATAAAAAGCGCCGATATCAATTCCACTAATCTTGAAAATAATACCGCCAAATCAACCGCTTTGCAATTAGAGAACCAAAAAGCCAGCTTGCAGCTCGCACAGAAGACATTGGAAACGCAGCTCACTTCGGCTGATGATAACAAACAGCTCCAGCTCGCTAGCTTGAAGAATCAAGTGCTTACGTTGAAACAGAATATCGCTATCTTATCGAATTCCCTTGAAGGTGAGATCTTGTACGCTGATGTCGATGGAATCGTCAAGGCGAGAGTCGTCGGCGAAGATAATAAAGTCGCTCCGAATACCATGCTCTGTCAGATCATGCCTACTTCACCATGAAATCTCAGCCTCCAAGTATTCTCATATACACAATTAACTGTCGGCAACAAAGTCGGTATCTTCAATGATCAAGGAAAATTTTTGTGAACATGAATATTAGTATATGAGTATCCTTATAGAGATCCCGCGACACAGAATTATATCTATGAAATCCCTGTCCTGAAATCTTCACTCAAAGAGAATGAAAGAGTACTGGTCACTTCTTCACAGCTCGCTGACCAGAATGATATACGGATCCCTTTACAATATATCAGTCCGAGACTTGAAGGTAATTTAGTCAGACGCAAAGCGTGAACAACAATCCAAAATATTTATGTGACGTTGTGAAATATCGATGATAGTTATGTCCAGATTCTGAGTGGACTGAATATGTGAGATGAAATAGTACAATAATTTTTTAATTCTATTTTTTGTGATGCTGAATCTTGATTTCATTAAACAACTTGAAGATCCATATTATCTTCCTCCTAGGGAAGAAATTCTTGTACAAACCAAAAAATGATTATGGAGTGAATTGGATAAATATGATTGGAAAGAAGGGAAAATATGATGTGAAATAATAACTCAAGAACTCATTGAGACGCTTTCTTATCATCTTTTTTCTCATATTGAATGAAATAATATCATCAAGATTCTGGAAGTATGAGCTGGCAATGGAAAACTTGCTTATTTTTTGCAAAAGAATTTGAATCAAAAATGTGCTGATGCATTCGATTATCTCGCTGTGGATTATTGATTGGATGAACGGAAGAATCCTTTGCCTATCGTTCAGAATACATATGCGCAAGATGCGCTTAATACATATAAACCTAATATCATCATTGCATCTTGGCTTGATTTTCATCCATACAATCTATTACCTCCTGAGTTTAGGTCAAAATTGGATAAATTTGTTTCTAGTCCAAATAAGTGAGAGTCTTCGTTAGAAGAAAAAGAAATGTGTAACTTATATAATGAGAAAAGAAGTAGTCCTGATATTACTCATTATCGAAGGAATACTCCTAGTGTCAAAGAATATATCCTTATCTGACCTGTTTCTTGTACGTGAGATTTGGAAAAAACATATGGATTGCATTTTTTATCAAAAGATCCTCTTGAAAATCCTGTTTGGTTACAAGACTGATTTATTAAAACAAAATTGGATATACCGACATATAATAGAACAAATCTTTTATTTGGATTTGGTAGTGAAAAAGAAAATTCTGAAGTATATTCGTTCAAGAGAAAAAATATTTAAATAATATATTGTAATTATGATCAACTTCCTGAAGAAAAATAAAGTAGCGATATTGGTGTTTACCGTATTCATCTGAATGTACGGAGTATTCAGTGTTTTTACGATACCGAAAGAGGCGCAGCCTTCAGTGAACATTCCCTACTACTATATCAGCTTCTCTTACTTGGGTGCTGATCCTTCTTCGATAGAGGAGCAGGTGATCATCCCATTGGAACAGAAGATAAAATCAGTCACGAATATCGATAAGATCACTTCGTCGTGCTATTATAATTTCGGTACGATTCTTGTACAATTTACTACCGCTAAAAGCGATGTTGATGCGAATAACGATCTGAAAGATGCTATAGACCAAGTCTATCCGACGCTCCCTTCCGATGTGAATTATCCAACCGTCAAAAAGATATCCGTCAGCGATACGCCTGTCTATTCGTTTTCTGTCGCAGGCAATGTTCCTACGCAAGTCATGTATGACAAGCTAAAATCCTTGGAAGATCAGCTCAAGTCTGTTGCGTGAGTTTCCGACATCAACATCATCGGAAAACCTGTCAAAGAAGTGAAGCTCACCTTTGATGCGCAGAAATTAGCAGTTTTGGATATGGATTTTTCACTGATAGTCGGCCAGCTGAAAAGCGCTTTCGTAAAATTCCCCGTAGACAAGAAAGACGTAGCCGGAAAATTATATTCGTTCGAAATAACAAATTATGAGACCAATCTGGCCTGATTGATTGAACAGCTGAAAGACTACGATCTGCTCAATGCCGCCGGCAAGACTATCAAACTCAGAGACGTTGCGTCAGTATATATAGGATATAAACAACAGGATAAGAAATCATTCGTCATCACCGATATGAATGGTTCTGAAACACAGAACGCACTTTCTTTCCAGATAAAAAAATCTCCTGGCTACAGTCTTGATACATTTGTTGATGAGTTGAAAACCGTTGTCACTGCATATGCGAAAACTACGCCTGACCTCAATTATACGGAGACCTTGTCTCAGAAAGAGAGCATCCAAAGGACGTATGGATTGTTCGTTCAAAATTTCTGGGAGACCGCGTTGCTTGTGTTCTGCATCATCCTGCTTTTTCTCGGATTCAGGTCGTCACGGCTGATCATGCTGTCATTTCTTATCGTCTATCTAGGTAATTTCATCTATCTCAAATCCATAGGATATAGCTTCAATAATATCGTCTCGTTTGCCTTGATCCTGGTGCTGGGAATCATGATTGATAACCTGATCGTGATCACGCAGTGAATCGTCGTCGGCCTGCAGAAATTTGCAGGCAATATCCGGGAAGCGATAGCTGATTCGCTCAAAAACTATGGTAAACCGATTTTCTTCTGAACATTGACGACGATTGTCATCTTCGTTCCGCTCTATTTCTGATTGACGTGAATCATGGGCGAATATATCAAAGCGATGCCGATAACCATCATCTCAAATCTGGCTATTTCGTTAGTGGTGACAATGTTCATTCTCCCCGTGCTTGCCTTATTTTTCTTCAAATCATGACAAGTATATGTCTCTCCGCCGTCATTGTCGTTCCTGGAGAGGACCGGAGTCAAATTCGCCAACCGGTATCATCGTAACAATCAATCGAGATGGTGATCCAGATGAATCGTTTTCTGATTCCTTGCATTCTTCGTCTGCTCATTGTCGCTCATACCTTTGTGAATAGTCAAATTTTCGTTCATGGGAAATATCGATTCCAATAACGTCCGGATGAATCTCAAATACGCTCCAGGAATCAGTATGGCTGATAATCAGGAATATACCTCTAAAGTCGCACATGCGACCTTGAAATATTTCCAGACTGTCATGTCCGGCGTGGTCAAGGATATCACTATCGATCTCGGACAAGGATATTCTTTGAAATGAGCATGAGGTGCAGGCAATAACGTAAGCTCATTCACCATGAGACTTGTCGATACCACAAAAAGAAATATCAAATCATTCCAGATCGTCGAGAAGATGCAGAAGGAACTGCTTGTCGCATTGAAACAGAAATATGCCTTTTTGCAGGACGCTTCCATTTTCACGCTTCAGGCATGAGCCGGTTCGGGAAAACCTATAAGCTTCAATATCGTCGGTGACGATTACCAGAAGATCAATGACTATGTCCAAGAGATATTGCCCGATATCAAGGCTATTCCTGGCGTCTATAATGTGGGTATCTCTATCGAATATACGAACGGAAAGATTGTCTACGTCTTGGATGAAAACAAGGCTAAATCGCTCGGCATCACAAGCATGTCTTCTGTTAGTAGTTTGATAGCGCTTAAAAATGCCGGCTATGAATCCAATGGCATCAAAATAAAAGAATTCTCAGATTTTGGCAGCGATACGTTATCGTTGAACGCATTCTTATCTACGGATCTGCCGGTAGATCAGACGAAAATAGGAAAAATCACGTTGGACCAGATCATCAGCAAAAAAGAATTGCAGCCTGAGATCAATGCTATCACCAGGGAAGACGGCAAAAGATGCATCTCTATCCAGGCTGACAAAACGAATAGTGCGGTGTTGACCGACATTACTGCAGCAATCGATAAAGTCATCAAAAACCATCCTTTGCCTGATGGATTACAGAAAACGACGTGATGAGACGCAGCTTCTTTGACGCAAGCTTCACAGGATTTGAGCAAAGCGATGCTTATCTGACTCATCCTTATGATCCTCGTGCTGATCATCCAATTCAATAATATCAAATATTCCATCGTCATCGTTTCCAGTGTGTTCTTGACGATAGGATGAACTATCGTCATTCTTGCCATCACGTGATATGATCTCACGTTTCCAGCGATGATAGGGATTTTCTGAGTGATGGGAGTCTGAGTCAATCAAGCACTGATCCATATCGAAGATTTCAAATATTACTATCAGGAGAAATGACTTTCGGTCGTCGATAGTTTTCAGCAGAGCATCGCTGAGAGATTCATTCCTATATTTCTGACGAAATTGACGACCATCATCTGATTGCTCATCCTTGCCATGAAAGACGAACTTTTCTGATCCATGGCGATAGGCTTCATCTGATGATTGATCGTATCATTCTTCATTACGTTATTATATATACCATCATTGATGAACTTGGTATCAAGGGAATATTATAAACCCAGTGAAAAGTGAATAGTGAAAAGTGAATAGTGAAGGATTTTTTTTTATCTATTTTATAAAATTATGTTGTTGATAGAAAATGGTGAAATTATCAATGATATATCTGAATTGCCTGAATTCAAAGCTTTTGTAGAAAGCAAAAAAAACGATATCACTAATGCTCTTCTGCTGAAACCCATATTTCTCCAAGAAAAATTGAAGGAGATAAGACAGCAGATCATACAAGAGAGCTTTAAATATATCTGAAAACCGAGCATTGAATATCGTGGTCCTGATTCTGGTATGGATGAAACAGGATTCGGGTGCTCTGGTTTCATAACGTTTCTTCTGAAAAAATTTGGTTTGGATATTGATTGAATAGGTCACGTCAATGAATATTTCGATGCTTATGGTGTTTCGGTCCATGAGGATGCTGTATTGCCTTGAGATTTGATATTCTTTTCTTGGGATGGATATGCACCTCTCCATATGTGATTGATGATTTCCGATAAGGAATACATCCATGCGCCTTGAAGAAATAGTCAGGTGAAAATAACCAGAATAAAGAAAAAAAATATAGAGAATACTTCGGGAAATATCATATACACCAAAAGTCCAATATGATTCAAAAGAATAGTATTACACGTCAAGGACTGATTCGATTACAATAAAAAGCAAAACGGAAAAAGATATAATAAAATTATCTAATTTTTGCATTCCATATCATCGTGACTAATATTTTCTTGTAAAAACTTATTGATTCTTTACCTTTAAGGTTAATTTAAGGTGATTCTTTATATAGTAGCATATTTTTTTTATTTTTTATTATTCAGGATGACTACAAAAAATATTATGGATAAGGTAAAAGATTTTTTTACCGTTAAAAACTCTCTTATAGTTATTATTTGTCTTCTTGTGGTTATATTGATCTTCCAAAATGTCCATAGGTATGGATGACATCAATATCATCGTAATTCCGGCTGATCCGTAACTTCTTCTCGTGGAATGTGACTCCCTGGAATGTGATGAGGAATGATGTGATGAGGATATGCTGGTAGAAGATGAGGAAATTAATATATATTCAGAATAAGAGTATATTATTTTTATGTAAAAGATTTTTAATTTAATAAAACATATAATGAACATAAATGAAATTTCTAAAAAAACGTGGGAAATAATCAAAAACCATAAACGATATGTACTTACTGTTGCTGTTCTTCTTGTCTTGGTAGTGATATGATTTTTTTCTTCAACTACTACCACGACGACAGCTACGACGCAGACGTATACTGTTACGAGCGGTACTATCGAAAATACGCTCAAACTTATATGAACTACGAAGATAACTAATATGCAGACACTTGTCTTTTGAGCTGAAGGTAAAGTGACAAAAATTTATGTAAAAGAAGGTGATAAAGTGAAAGCTGGTCAGCTTTTGGCTGAAATCGATAAAAAAAGTCTTTCCATTAGTCTTTCCCAGCAGTCATTGAGCATCCAGAATGCAAGGATAAATTATGATAAGCTTTTGAATCAATATACTGATGCTGATATAGCTAAAGCTCAGAATGACGTCAATAGCGCGAAAAGCAAATTGAATATAGCTAAACAGCAATTAGCTGATATGTCTCTGGATCAATGAAAAAATATTTCAACTCAAGGTAATATAGCACAAACTAATATTATTTTTTCTAAGTCTATAGTTCCAAAAGGTAAGGATATATTACAAGATATCCATGATGTCATGTTTGGTGACCAAAAAGACTATATCTCTCTTAGAAGTCCTTGAAACTGGGCATCCGCACAAAGCTATTATTCTCAAAGCAATGCTTATTATCAGCAATTTACAACAACTCTTTCATCTGTAGAATCAACTACTACAACTACACTTCAATCAATCCAGGATCTCCAGGATAAATCAAATCAGTTTTTAAATGCTCTTTCTGCTACCTTGGATAATCTTGTTGCTGCTATCAACGATTCTTTAGTCTCTGTTGATTTGTCACAAGTCACTCTAGATGATACTGCATTGACTCCTCTGAAAGCAGATAATTCTTCGGTTTTGTCTTTGAGGTCGACCTTAAACGCTAATATATCATCATTACAAAATTCTGATACTACCATCCAAAGCAAAAAAGATGAAATAAATACTGATGAAACACAACTAAAAACGTATCAACAGACATTGCAGGATATGGAAAGCTGACCTGATTCTAATACGAGAATACTTCAATCAAATTCTATCAAGCAATCCCAGCTCAGTTATGAACAGACTTCCCAACAGCTGGATAATTATCAGATTATAGCGCCTTTTGATGGAACTGTAGATACTGTAGGATTCAAAGTTGGTGATACTGTTTCCTCTAATGCAGGTACTTCCGCTGATGGCATAACGGTATCCAATCCTGATGCCTATGAAGTGAATATGCTCATTGATCAGATAGATATCGTCAAAGTGGAGCCAGGACTACCTGTAGAGATCACGTTTGATGCGTATCCTGATTATCTCATCACCTGAACTATCAGCAGTATAGATCCGACACCGGTTACTAGTGCTGGAGTGGTTTCTTATGCTGCGAAAATCAATCTTCAAAGGACTGACGGCAAAAAGATATATGACAGCATGTCGGCAAATATCAAGGTTATCATCAATCATAAAGATAATATTCTGATTCTACCAACGGTTGCGATACAGACAAGCGGGGACACTACTTTTGTGCGGACTCAACAATGAACAAAAATCATTTCTGTCGGTATAACGGATTGAACAAATACGGAAATCTTGAGCTGATTACAAGTAGGTGATATTGTTTCCGCTAAAGAATATCAGGTACAAACTACTACACAATCAAGTAGTCTGTTCCAACAAAATAGAAGTAGTTCTAGTAGTACGTGAAGTTCCTGAACAAGGAGTTCATCAGCATCATCAGCTCAGTCATTTAGAATGTTGCAAGGCGCTGGAGGTGGCGGTCCTGGATGAGATTAATTTTTACTTGTAGCAAAATCTGTGCATGATAGAACTCAAACATATTAAAAAAGATTATCTGAGCGGTAAAGAGGTAATGACTAAAGCTTTACAAGGCATTGATCTGACCATCAATGATGGCGATTTTTTCGCAATCATGTGACCTTCCGGATCCGGAAAATCTACCTTGATGAATATCATCTGACTGCTTGATACTCCGACACATGGAGAATATATCCTTGACGGAACGAAACTTCCTGAAATGACAGAAAACGAAAAAGCGCAATTGCGTTCAAAAAAAATCTGATTTGTATTTCAGGCGTTCAATCTGATTCCAAGGATGAGAGTCATAGATCAGGTTATGCTTCCTATGTTTTATCAGTGAGTTCCAAGATGAGATGAACATGAAAGGGCAATAGCTGCTTTGGAGAAAGTATGATTGGCTCATAAAATACATAGCAAGCCTAATCAATTGTCTTGATGAGAACAACAAAGAGTGGCTATTGCACGTGCAATGGTAACTAATCCTACATTGATTCTTGCTGATGAACCGACAGGAAATCTTGATACCAAGACAAGCATTGAAATAATGAATATTTTCACGAAGTTGAATAAGGAAGGAAAAACAATCGTCATGGTCACACATGAACCGGATATCGCAGCTTTTGCAAAACATAATGTGCATATGAGAGACGGATTGGTAGAAAGAGTCCATATCAATGAGGAAAAGAAAATCAAAAGTGCTTGAAGTTCCAAACTACAAGCTGCAGACAAAATATAAAGAGATAAAAAATGTTTTATATACGATAGCAAAAAGAATATGTCGGTGTGGGTATATTTAAAAAATGCATTTGATTCGTTGATAGCCAGTAAATTGAGATCCGGACTTAGCTCGCTGGGTATCATTATCGGTATTTTATCTGTTGTGGTGTTATTAGCACTAGGACAATGAGCAACTGCATCGATTCTTTCGAATATACAATCCTTGGGTACTAATCTTTTGATGGTCAGCCCTTGATGATCAAGACAGTCCAATGTAAGGTGAGCAGAATGAGGAAGAGGTTCTGAAAATGTTCTTACGATGACTGAATCCGATCTGATCAGTAAGTTAGCTAATGTAGCTATAGTTTCTCCTGAATATTCTTCCAGAGGCCAATTTATCTATCTTAGTAATAATGCTCAAGAAACTGTTTATGGCGTAATGCCTTCTTATCTTCAAGTGCGTAACTCAAGCGTAGCGTACGGATCTTTCATTACCCAAAAAAATGTTGATGATGTAGATAAAGTTGCAGTGATCTGATCTGATACTGCTACAGTATTATTTGGAACCAAAAATCCTATAGGTAAGGATATCCGTATGGGAAATACTATCCTGACAGTGATTGGCGTAATGAAAGCTAAATGAACACAAGGATTTTGAAATGCTGATGATGTTGTGTTTGTCCCTTTGACTACTGCTCAGGAAAGATTATTTGGAACTAAATATCTTTCTGATATTTCATTATCAGTGACTACTGCTCAAGCTGTGGATGCTACAAAAACACTCATTCAAGATACACTTCTCAAACATTTTAATATCAAGAGTGCTGATGAAGCTAATTTCAGCATTCAAAATCAAGCTGATATGGTATCTACGATTACTTCCGTTACTGATACCTTGAAACTGTTTTTGTGAGCGATTGCTGGTATAGCGTTGCTTGTTTGAGGTATCGGCGTGATGAATATCATGCTGGTCTCTGTAGCTGAAAGAACTCGTGAGATCTGAATCCGTAAAGCGGTCGGCGCTCAGAATAAAGACATCATCATGCAATTCCTTTGCGAATCTTTGGTCTTGTGTTTAATCGGTGGAATCATAGGTATTCTTCTGAGTTATGTCATTGTGTTCGCTTTGAAAAATATCATCCAATGAATCATTACGGTGCAATCCATTTTGATGGCGGTTGGATTCTCCATCCTTGTCGGTCTGTTTTTCGGTATTTTCCCTGCATTCAGAGCTGCCAGATTGAAACCAATCGAAGCATTGAGATATGAATAGTATATTAGCATAAATTTCTTGATAAAATATGGCAATTGTGTACAAAAGTCTGTGACTTTATATTTTTTCGTATTTGAATGTTCAAAGACGCATTACTTTCATGACAATTACAGGATCATGTAGGAGAAAAAGCAACACTTCGCTGATGGTTGCATACTGTCCGTGCGGTTTCCGCTAATTTAGCTTTTTTAATCCTCAGAGATAGAGACGGACTAGCACAAGTGGTCATTGAAGATCCAGAAGAGATTAAAAAGCTTGATGGCTGCCTTATGGGAACTATTTTGACAGCGACAGGAACGGTAGCAGAAATGCCGAAGGGAAAATTTCGTTTTGAAATTCAAAAGGGGAGCGTGAATGTGCTCAGAAAAATCATTTATCCGAGTCCTATAGATATCTCCAAAGACGAAATCCATGCTGATGGGGAGACTATCCATGATAATAAGGTGGTTGTCCTCAGGCATCCGAGATATATGAAGACGTTCAAGATAGCCGCACTTGTGGAAAAGACCATGAGGAAATTTTTTGATGACAACGGATTCACCCAGATCAATACGCCGAAGATTATCTGATTTCCTACGGAAGGATGAGCAGAAGTGTTCGAGGTGGAATATTTCGGCCGTAAGGTGTATCTTGCTCAGAGTCCGCAATTCTATAAGCAGATCATGGTACCGGTCTTTGAAAGGGTGTATGAAATCGGCAGAGCATATAGAGCAGAAAAAAGCAATACCAACAGACATATGTCAGAAATCCTCATGCTGGATATGGAAATGTGATTCATCGATAGTTTCGAGGATATCATCAAGATAACCGATGACTTTGTAAAATATACCATAGAACAGACTTGGAAAGATGGAGAAAAATTATTGACTGACGTATGATCTACGAAACCCTTGCTATCAAAAGAAACACCTCGTATCACGGTCAAAGAACTCCATGAGCTTATGAAAAAAGAGACAGGAGAGGATTATACCAAACTTCCTGATCTTACTTCAGCTGAAGAGAAATTCATCTGTGAATATAGCGCTAAAAAATGGTGATCTGACTTGGTTTTCGTGACCGAATTTCCACGGCATGATGCAAAATTCTATCATCATCAGAACGAAAAGAATCCTGAAGTGGCTGATAGGGCAGATATGCTCTTTAGAGGAGTGGAAATCATCACCCTCACGCAACGTGAAGTTGAATATGATAAGTTAATACAACAAATAAAGAATCAAAAACTGGATCCAAATAATCCAGGATTGAAACATTATCTCGATGCCTTCAAATACGGAATGCCTGACGAAGGTTGATTCGGATTCGGTGTCGCGAGATTTGTCCAAAAATTAATCTGACTAGAAAATGCTAAAGAAGCTGAATTATTTCCTAGAGACGTGAATAGAGTAACTCCGTAATACATTTTATTTGTATATATTTGCTTATGGATGGAATAAAATGAATAGCTCAAAAAATTATTGAAAAGAAGGAGAAAGAATGAAAAATTGTTACTTCGTCTTATGAAGAGACTGCAGCAATAAATCATCAATTAGCTATGGCATTTGAACCAATCAAAGAAGAATTTAGAAGGAAAGAAAATGCTAGTCGTGCATATATAGCTAAAATAGAATCAACTACTGCTGAAGTGTAATTTTATTCTGATATATTTGTTTATGAAATTCGTACAATGAGATACCAAACCTTGGGATGATAAACAGGGATATAGCAAGAAAATTTTGCTCAATGACTTATGAAGTCTGGTTCAGAAAATAAAGATCAAACCTTGAGAAACAGCACAATCGCATTATCATAAAATCCAGACAGAAATATTCTATTTTTTGAATGATAACGGCTATCGGATTGTCAATGATGAAAAAATAACTCCTAAAATATGAGATATATTAGTCATTGAACCAAATGATAAACACACCATTACAAATACTACTGATAAGGATTATCTCTATCTTGCGTTTAAAGTGAATCATGTCGAGGATGACTCATATCGGGAGTAGTTTTTTGCCGGGATAGCTCAGCTGGTAGAGCAGTGGTATCGTAAACCAAAGATCGTGGGTTCGAATCCCATTTCCGGCTATTATTTTAAGAATTATTCTTGCTTTATATCCAAAAGACCATGAAAAAAATCTTTTTGCTATGATTGAGTATCATTGTTCTAGTAATCGGCTGATGTAGAATTATTCCCATCAAGAGCTTTTTATCGATCTGAATGACTCATTCATTTGAGCAGAGATTAGAAAAATATATTGAGGGAAATTTCAGTAGTGGATACTATTGTGATATACTTTCCGGACATAAATATTTTTTTGATGTATCGTCTTTCCCTTATCAGAATTCAGGGGAGTATCTTGTCGTATTTAATATATGATGATATGTGCTTACCAAGCTTGGAAATATAACAAATTGCGGAGGATGATGAGAAATCCTTATCGTGCATGATGATGGCTCCGCTATTTCATTAGTGCATAAATTTGATGATTTGGAAAGGGAGAAAAATATGCCGAATGATATACTCAAGTTGCTTAATGATAACCCATTGCCAACCACTGCTTATGAACAAGCAAAAGTATATTTTAATGTGGATGAAACAAAAATTATTGATCAGCGTTGCCCTCCGTATTTATGTAACAAAATGCGGTATTCTGTTATCGAAACAGGAAATGAAGATATAAACCATGATATCTCGGTATATAGCACTATCCCTCCTGTGGAATCTATATCGTGACGATGGACGATGTCGTTCTCTTGAGATCATACGATGATAGAGACAGATCGTTCATGTTCAAACGATTGACGGTGTACTAACACATGAATGTGGAAAATGATAAATAACGATACGGTGTCATATCCATTGGTAGGAGATCCAAGTAGAATGTCTCGTTTTGAAATAGTCCAAATTACGGATCAGGTATTAAAAATCCGTTATGTATATGAATAGGGATTCTATCCTCAGTTAATGTCTGATTATTTATTTTACGTATATATCCATGGGATTTTTTTCCATACTACTCACTATAGTAGGGTTAAGCGCTTTTGAAACGATATCAAGTGTTGATAATGCCATCATCAATGCAGAAGTGCTTTCCACTATGAAACCGAAATACCAGAGACGGTTCCTTGTACGAGGGATTTTGATCGCCGTGTTTATCGTAAGAGGGCTTTTGCCTTGGCTGATCATCTACTTCACTGCGCCTCAGTTATGATTTATCGGCTCATTCACTGCTACTTTTAGCAATAATCCTCAGATACATACTATCATAGCATCATCAGCTCCTATCTTGCTCATGGGTTGAGGAATCTTTTTGTTATTCCTCTTTTTTTATCGATTATTTTTGGAACCAAAACACTTCGGGCTTCCTCACGAAAAATTCTTTCAGAAACAATGATGACGATTTTATGCTATTGTCTCTATCATACTTGTTATTCTCGTTTGGCTTGGCATGAATATAAGTCCGATGATTTGATTTGGTGCGGTTGTAGGATCTTCAGCGTTTTTTATCATTCATGGATTCAAAACTCAAGCAGAACGTAAGGAAGAAAAACTTGCCCAAAATAGTAAAGGCATCTCTGATATCGCCAAAATTCTCTATCTGGAAGTCATCGATGCAACTTTTTCCCTTGACGGTGTTCTCGGTGCATTCGCGTTTACGCTTTCTGTTCCGCTTATCTTGATAGGAAACGGATTGGGTGCTTTTATTGTGAGGCGGCTCACCGTGCATAATGTCCAACGTATACAGAAATATAAATATCTTAAGAACTGAGCGATGTATTCCATCTTGTGTCTAGGTATCGTGATGGTGCTCAAAAGCTTTTGATTCGGACTTCCTGAACGAGTTTCTCCTGTCCTTACCTTTGCTATTATCGGCTACTTTTTCCGAAAATCCCATATTGACCTCAAAACGGTAGAAAAAATCCTTGAATCATAGTTTTGCTTGAAAACCTGGTGTAAAAACGTACATTTTCGGATGACTGTTTTTTTATTTTTTGTTATTATATTCCAATGACTACCAAAAAAAAGGCGACAAAAATTATTATCATCCTTATCCTTCTTGTTTTCCTTGTAATCACCTGATTGTCTGCTATCGTCCCTTATCTTGGAGGAAATAAAAATGCTACAGGAACTGGAGACATATTGTCATGAGATATATCGTCATGAAATACTATTTCTACATGAGTTGATGCAATGGGACTCTAGTTCTTTACTTTATTACTAGATAGTTGATGAAACTTATCGTAGAACAATGCCAAAGATATGCAAAGATGAGAGCTCATACGGCTACGCATCTGCTCCATACGGAACTTGCTAAGATTTTCAAGACTACGAAACAAGCTGGTTCGTTCGTTGATGAAGACTATCTCAGATTTGATTTCAATACGGATAGACTTCTGAGTCCGGAAGAGATCCATACTATAGAAAAAAACATCAATCAGATGATTTACGATGCATACAATGTGGAAGTGAAAGAGACTTCGTACGATGAAGCTATCAAACTTTGAGCCAAGGCATTCTTTGAAGATAAATATGGTGATTTCGTACGTGTTGTGAGAGTGTTCAATCATAGCAATGAAATCGTTTCTATCGAATTATGCTGATGAACACATGTTACTAATACCAAAGATATCTGATGTTTCGCTATAACCTGACAAGAGGCAGTAGCTTCTGGCATTAAAAGAATTACTGCTGTTACCTGACCTAAAGTTGCACTCAGAATTCACGAGGTCCAAGAAATTCTTGATACTACGATAGAAAAATTATGAATCAAAACACATACGCAGCTTGCTGATAAGCTTGATAAGGTTCTCAAAGAATATGATGATATGAAGGCAAGTTTGGAATCTTTGGAAACTAATATGATCAAACAACTATTAGAATGAACTGATTTTTCTTCATGAAAGGATTTGGATAAGGTATTTTTTATTCCCGTCGAATTGAATTTCAAAAACGTCGTTTTCCAGGCAAAATGAATATTCAAAAAACAGAATATATTAATTTTCAATAAGGAAGGAAGTTTCGTCTTGATTGCTGATAAATGAACCTCTGCAAAAGCATTTGCTGAAAAACTTGGTATTACATGATGAGGAACTGAAACCATGATACAAGGAAGAGATGAAAAAATTTTAGGATTGTTTAAATAAGTATATGAATGAACTAGTACATAAAGCTAAGCTGTTTTCAAAATATTATCATACGGGACAGCTTTATTGAGATGGAAGAGATTATTTCGTCGCTCATATAGAGCCTGTTGTTGAAAAAGCGATTGAATTGGCTGAAAAACTCGGTTTGGATGTTTCGGAAACGGCTATTCTAGCATATTTGCATGATGTTTTGGAAGATTGCGAACAAGTAACTTCCAAGATGCTTGAAGAAAAATTTGGCAAGAACATATTGGATGGAGTGTTTCTGCTTTCTAATCGTGTTGTTAGTGTGCCTAACTCGGATAAATCTCCGGATGAATATTTTGAGGCGATTGGTCGTGCAAGACCAGAGGTTAAAATTGTTAAAGTGGCTGATAGACTCATGAATCTTGCTTCTTATTCTAAACATTTGGACAAACAAAAAAGGATTACTTTAGCACAACATTATAGCGATCAAAAAAAATACTTTAAAAAATATGATATCTATCCTCAACTTCTATCCAGTGGAAATTAAGTAGTTTTAGTTAAATATATTATCTATGAGAGCATTTCTCAGAGCAAAAATCCATAAAGCTACCGTAACCGATGCAAATCTGGACTATATTGGCAGTATTACTATAGATAAGACATTGATGGATCTCGTGGATCTTGCCGAAAATGAAAAAGTCCTCGTAGTAAGCAATACTTCCGGCGCGAGATTGGAGACGTATGTGATTGTAGATAAAGAGAATTCCTGAACTATCTGCATGAACGGTGCAGCTAGCCATTTAATCACTACCGGTGAAGAAGTGACTATCATGGCATTTGAATATACTGATACACCAAGTAAGCCAAAAAGCATTTTAGTAGATTCAAAAAATACTTTTATACGTTATCTCTAATACTTCATTTCCATGATAGAAAACCAAAATAAAATTTCTCTTCAAAACTTGTATACCCAATTGCATGCTACGGCATGATGATTGTCTCAACTCGATGCTGAAAAAATTGCAAAAACCTATGGATATAACGAAGTGCAAAAAGCCAAGAAAATCACTTGAATCCTGAAATTTTTGTCATATTTCAAGGATCCCCTTATCATTGTTCTGCTTATCTGCGCTGCTATTTCCTGATCTACCTGACAATATAAAAATTCGATAATTCTTACTCTTATGATCTTCTTGAGCGTGATTCTCAAGTATTATCAGGAAACTAAATCAGATAAAGCGGTCCAGAAAATCCTCCAGAAACTTGAAATAAAATCCAAGGTGCTGAGAGATGGTCAGGAAAAAAGTATTTCCACTAAACATATAGTACCTGGTGATGTCGTTCTTTTGTCCGCAGGTGATATCATCCCTGCTGATGGTACGCTTATCCAGGCTGATGATCTTTTTGTCAATGAATCTTCACTGACCGGAGAAAGTTTTCCTATGGAGAAATTAGTAGATGGTGAATGAAATGCTGCTCTTGTTTTTTCCGGGACCAATGTCGTTTCCGGATATGCAAGATTTCTCGTGACCGGTACATGAGCCAATACGGAATATGGGAAGATAGCCCAACAGCTTATCAAACCGGTGCCGCTGACAGCTTCTGAAATGGGAATAAAAAAATTCTGATATCTTATCATCAAAGTCATTATTTTCATCGTGGTAATCATTTTACTGATCAATGCGATCAATCATAAAAATATCCTGGAATCCATCATTTTCGCTTTAGCGGTGGCTGTCGGAATCACTCCTGAACTCTTACCAGTGATTATGAGTATCAATATGGCAAATGGATCCGTAAAAATGGCTGACAAATGAGCTATTGTCAAAAGACTCAATGCTATTCCGGATTTCTGAAGCATGGATATCCTCTGTACGGATAAAACTGGCACGTTGACTGAGGATAAGATTACCTTAGTGAAATATATCGATGTGTTCGGAGAAGTAAATCAGGACGTATTGAGATTCTGATATATCAATTGATATTTTGAGACGGGAATAAGAAGCGTCTTGGATGATGCAATTCTTGCATATGAGAATATAGATATCGGCCGTATCAAAAAGATGGACGAATTACCCTATGATTTTTTCCGTAAGAGATCGTCTATCATCTATCAGGAACAAGGTGATGGAAAAAAGATGGTCAGCAAATGAGCGCCAGAGGAAATGTTTAAGAATTGTTCTTCGTATCTTCTTTGAATTGATGTAAAACCTGTAGATGCCGATTTC